>WNFM01319572.1_pt1 | contig 12039 bp, 10 predicted proteins | sample 5400271 | NCBI WGS metagenome assembly WNFM01 (sample SAMN13153352, study PRJNA577476) | soil metagenome | isolation source: 60 cm saprolite on Douglas fir-dominated hillslope | place: USA:California | collected 2013-09-17 | reverse complement strand
AGACAAGGAATACGCTTATTGCTAAAAGTACATCTGCCATATTATACTAATTCGGTTTGTAATAACTTATAAGTATCAACTGCACATAGATATTTGCTTGCTAGCCCCTTGATCTTTTCAATAGGCTTTAACTCCGGCCCCTTCTGACCTATAATTAAATTCAATTCTTCTACTGTTGTCGGAGAAGTACAAATGAATTCATAATCGCCATTTGCTTCTGGTTGAGTTGCGGCATTAAGCGTTTCCCGAAGGGTATTTTTAATATACGAACTGATTTTGGTTCTATACCGGGATTTTGTATTACGCAACAGGGTTTTACTTGCGGCAGGCGTCAGTTGGAATATGGATGATATCTCATTTTCACTTGGTAATCTGTTTTCAAAAAAATAAGTCAATAAAAAAAATAATCTTTCTTGTTGAACTTCCTCCGCCCTGGTTGGAAGTCCTTTCTCTCTGAACATTTTTACGTATTCCATAAAAGCGGTCTTGCACATTTTATTTAGCGCATTGTCTATTTGCGTATTTGTTTTTAACCCCAGGCAGTCTTTTATTAAATTTTTGTCTGCTGCGGATAATTCTGCATTACTAATCGTTATTGTAATGTTCATATTTTAAAATTTCATGTGGGATTAAAATGCCGACCTTCTGAATTGCTATTGCAGTTTATAATTTGGATTTTCGCATCGAATCTGAATAATTAGTGACACGCCTGTTGAACAAACCTTTCAGTGATTCAATTTTTTGCTGGCGATTGATTTTTTCAACATCTACCTTGGTCTTCTTAAATTCATGACCATACAAAGAATCAACTATCTTTCCTATTACGGGCTTGTCCTGCTTATTTTCTTTGGCAACACTGTCAGTGGCAGATATCAAATTGATCAATGAATAATTCAATGTATCTTTTTTCTTGCCAGTTGCGGCTTTATACGCAGAATCCTGATCAAAACTGGTTAAACGCGTTGTTCCGCTGTCAACTAATAATGTTCGTGTATAGTTCAATTGTCTTTTCAAATTCGCTTTGCTTGATTGATAATAAAAGAAGAAAAGGATAACTCCGACGATCACAAGAACGAAGACCCAGGCCCCCCTTGTTCTCACTTTTTTGGCCAGCCTCTCCACTTCCATCTTCTGTTTTTCAACTTCCACCTTTTGTGTCTCTGCTTCCTGCCTGAGTTGCGTTTCTTTTTCTAACTGCGCTTTTTTTTCATTCAACTCCGCCTCGTTCTTTTGGGCGAGATCGGCCAGTCTATTCCTTTCATCTACTTCTTTCTGTTGTTCTTCCTGCTCCAACCGTTGGTTCTTTGATTTTTCAACAGGAGCTATCAGCGTATCATGGCTCAATTCATAAATAGTTCCCCAATTGGTTGTTTCCTCCCGTATCAAACGGGTATTTTGTATTTCTTCGATCAGGTCCTCGCTGATCTCATACTTGCTCATCAACTTATTCTTGGAAATACTGTCCCGCATTCCATCGATCACCAAGTCATCTTCTATCAGCTTGCGGGCAATTTCCCTATCATGTGGGTCCTCGATCTTATTCAGCTGCGTTTCATAGAAATTATCGAGTATCGAAGGAAAATCTTCAATGGGTTTGATGATATCAGCGTTCACCACCAGTGCCGAAGTTGGTCCACCGTTCATTATTTGCTGCCTGATCTTGTCTTCAATAAAATTGCACATGATTTGTAACTGAGAACTTTCTATTTCATCGGTTTTTCCTTTCAGCACCTTTATGATGTCATTGAGCGTGCCCTCTTCAAAACTAAATGGCGACGTATAGTCCGGCCCAAGGTCTTTTTGAGCAGGTTCTTTAATGGCTTCTTCAGCCTGTGGAGGTGTTAGCGGCCTTAATTCATACCGGTTGCGCAAAGCCGTTGGGATATATGCTACCAGCGACTGCATATTGGCCAGGCTATCGGAACGCAGTGAGAAAACAACTTTGACCACGGGTTGCTGAGACCAGTTCACCTGTTCCGTTGTTCTTTGATCCGGGTCAATATCCGTGATCCAATCCAATATCCTGTAGGGCGATTCTTCATGTACAATTTCTCCCAGTTGACTCAGAAATTCCTGCTGATGTGTTACTGGATGATGAAAGAATTCTTCAAACTGATCAAATATAAACACGGGAACTACCTGGCGGGGCTCTTTACTATAACTGATGGCATTTTCGCTTCCTGTTCCTTTTCCAGCTATCCACAAAGAAAGTTCCTGGTTCAATTTCTCATCGATAAATTCATTGTAATTCGCCGCCTTTACAATTTCCCACAAACGGGGGCTTTCTTTATTATATAAAATGCGGTCGTTGAATTTCGGCTCTCGCAGCACTAACTTAAAATCCCTGAGCAATTGGTTCTCGCTTCCTTCTTCATTACTGGCCTGTGAATCGGATGTAAATCTTACGCGAACAGGCAGATAACCGTTTGCTTCAAGCATTGGTGATACCCCTGCATTAAGAAGTGAACTCTTACCAAGCCCCGACTTGCCAAATAACACTACCATTTTTTCAAGACAGATCTGGTAATACATCTCCTTTTTCTCCAGGTCTCTGCCGAAGAAGATCGTGGATTGCCCTTTATCGAAAGGTATCAGTCCCGGGTATCTGTCTTTATTAAAAGGTCTTGGCCGCATAAATTTTTACTACGAAAGTTTTTTAATGGCTTCAATTACATCGTCCATAAATTCCTCTATCTTATCGTTGATAAAATAAAACTTGTAATTTTTTTCAAAATGCTCAATATCGGGCTCCTTTGCTTTGTCGATCAGCAATGCAAAATTCTTTTCTTCCAGGTCGCTCTTAGTAAGCCCAAGGCTGTCAATCAAAAAATTAAGGTGCCATTCCTCAAAACTGAAGCCCAGGAATAAACAGTATTTATTTTCCAACAACACTTTGATGATGGGAGGCACTTCAGGAGCGTTTTTTACCACGTTCTTTGAAAACTGCACACGGTCCTCATCGGTAAACAAAATGGAATAAGGGCTGTCAAAAGAACCAAAGATCTTATAGATGATCGGTTTGGTTTCATCATATACAACTACATCTTTATCCTGGTTGCTCCTGTCGTAATAACCGCTGGAAAATGAAAGACCCAGTCCGGTATATTCAGTATCCAGGATATTGTCGGGGTTGGTACTGATGATGAGGGGGAAACGCAGATCCGTAATTTTCTGGTACACTTCCTTATATAATGTTGCGGAGTCAAAGATCTTTTTTGCCTGCTTGCACAGGTCACGGTTGGTCATTTTGGGAATGGCTTCAAAACGGTTAGCGATATACGACAATGAATCCTTGGCGTCTTCGTCGAAATAAATTCCTTTGTTTTCGAGCATTTTCGACAATTGCAAAGCAACATACCGGTTAAAGGTCTCCAGTGAGTTTCCGTCCTTACACTGCAATAATTCCGGCCCGATGAACAATACACATTGATTGTTCTTAATGGCGGTAGCGATCTTTGTCACCCGTTTTTCAAATCCATCTTTTATTTCTCCATAAAAAGATTCCAGCGGAATATTTCCATTGAACTTGCTTTTGATCACCTCTACCATGATCAAAAGTAATCCCTGGTCTTCTGCCGCGCTGATGATGTTGGTCCACATTTCCATCGGCGATATACCGGCCGTTATTACTTTGGCATATTCCAGTTCTTTGATATCGTTCGGGTCGGTATTATCCTTGGTTTCATTCCAATAGGGTGTGGCATCACCAGGATTGTTGATGAGCGACGAAAGTAATCGTGCCAGGTTGTATCGGTCTATATTTCTAAGCTGTGTCATTATAATTTAGCGGCGGCAATGCCATTTATTACAACATCAATATTAATTCCTTCATTCCGAAGTTGCGGTTGCTGTGTACCTGGCTGCACCAACATGCCACCACTATGATGCAGGGCAACTAATTCCCACTGGCTATTGAAAACGGGCGAACCTGATGAGCCAGGTTCGGTATCTGTAAGATACTGAACAATATTGGCGTCGCTGTACGTAACTACATTATGATACATCCCGATCTGCTTGTACCTGCCACCAGGGTGCTGGATAATATTCACGAAATCATCTTTTTCAACCGTTGCGGGGGTGAGTTCAATAGCGCCAAATTGTGTGTTGGCATCCCCCTTCACCCGCACTGCTGTCCAATCTTCTTTGACGGATGTTCCAAAATTATTGGGAGCGTCGGGGTCCAACATAAATTCCGTCACCAGCATATCCGCTCCGGCAGCAGTTTGTTCATAGTCAAATTGTAATTTGGCAATTTTCGCAGTGGCCAGGTCGGGGATCACATGATTATTAGTGAGGAAGAGATTGTTAGATAATAAAAAGCCGGTACCCGCTTCCCTGCTGTTGGGTTTCTGGATTAATACTCTCGCAATTGCCTTTGCTCTTTCAATGCCTGTTTGTAAAAAACTAATAGGAAGTAAGGTACTGGTTGCCCCAATGACCTTTTCCAGCATTTTCGGATCCACTTTACCTTTCAGATCTGCGTCAGTTAATGCGGGCCCCGTGTTGTAATTTAATTGCTCTTTGAATGATAGAAAATAGGGATTGCCTGAAAAATGGATTAGCAAAACATCAACCAATTCATCAGTCATATTCTCAGCGCTATTGCTATCGGTATAAGTAAGAATATTGTTCCAAAGCGTGAGCGGATTTTGAGAAAGAATGATGGTTGTATAACTAATTTTTGCCTCATTCAGATAAGTGATCGCATCTTCCCTGAATGGGATCAATAAAGCGAGCGCATCGCGTAATTGGATCAGTTGTTTATTCCAGGCCATATTGAATGTTTATTTATTTGTATTAATAAAACGTGGTGGTAATTTAGGACCCAGCTTAAATATCTCTTCGTTGGTATTGTCAGTCGCCACAACATCGGAATGCCGGTTTGGAATTGCCGGCGTGTTTAATTGCGCTGTGCTGATAATGGTGCCGTTAGTTTGATTCATACATTGTAGTTTTAAAACAAATATCCTGGGGTTGGAAAAAGAATTTCTCACAGCACCACATCTTCTTCAGTAAGCAACAATTTTTCTTCTATATCTGCTCCCTTGAATGTGTCGTACTGTTCGATACCGCTGAAATCTATTTTGGTTAAACTGCTCAATTGTTTGATGCTGCATTGATATTCCTTGAAAGCCATCACGTTTTCAATATCTATTGCTTCCACAACACTTTCTTTTTCTTTTTCGCGGAACCAACTGTCATCCACCAAAGTTTCCTGTGATAATTTGAATCCCGTTGCCTTTAAGTTGTTATCATCATCCAGCCACATGATTATTTTAAAAAAATCCATGGGAATGATGGCGCCGCGGTAGACCTTATTCTTGTCGTCACTGAATATGGGGCCGTTAAAAACGCTCATTTTTGCCTGGTCGCCCGATTCTTTTTTGATCCCCTTTTCAAGTACTTGTTTCTCTAACTTGCCCCATACTCCACCTGCGCGGTTAATACCTGGCACCTGCGGACAAGCATTGGTATACATGCAGGTATAAATACCATCCCTAAGGGCTTCCTTTTCTGTCTTATCCCAGTTGGCATCTTCAAAACGGCTCATGTGGCCCTTATCAAAAGGGGAACCCTTATAAAATTTATCTGCTAGCTGGTAATCAATTTCAATTCTTTTATCCCTTAACCAGTTATCGCTCCTTTTACTGTTATCCTTTCTCCATTTTGCATTTCCTACTACATTCACTGCACTTATCGCAGGCATCCGTTTTACCGAATTGAATATGACACTGTAATGAAAATATTTTAGTTCAGCCATTTTATCTTCTTGCAATGCAATTTCTTTTTTTAAGGATCCTGCGGGCTGAGGGAAGGGGATATTGATACCTAAAAAATCCGGATCGTAGCCTTCACAAAGGTCATAAACCAGTTCCTGCTCTCTATCTACCTTAGCAATCTCCAATACCGCATTAGTACCTTCTGTGGTATTTTCAACCATTACTTTTGATTGGGAATCTATTTTCTTTACAGATAAAGTGATATCAATTGAACTCACATTGTTTAATTCATCTGTTGGTATACTTATATTAATAGTACTAACTTCCTGATTCATGTTATTTTAATTTATGAGATGATTAGTTTCCAATGAATGATAATATTACGCGGATGATTGCTAACAAAAAAAGCAAACTATAAGCCCATTCACAAAAGAGGCCTAGCTCGCCTGGCTTAAAGTTCGCAAAATAAAATATAAATTTGTAAGTAGATAAGCAAGAGATAATAAAACAATTACAAACAAATTAAACTTTTTGAAATCGATCTTTATCAAGCCAAAACTTCGAAAGAGAAAAAACTTGCCTTTTTTTAATTCATAATCTTTTTTCTTGTTATTTAAGAAAATCAAAATTGCCGAATAAGCAATAATCAGTAAAATAAAAACAATAGTAATTGAGTGTAATGTATCAACCAAAGTAAAATCGGTAGACACCGGAAGTAAAGACTCAATAATATATTTATTTCCAATGGCAGCAAAAAGTCCACCCACCGGCAATCCAAAACGTGGCTCTTCACTTTCAACAGGAATGAATAAAGCAATAAAAGCTACCCAGAAAGCCACGTACATGCCCAAAAAAAGCTTAATGAAAAGTAGTCCGGGATTTTTCTGATTTAACGGTATTTTATAATGAATAGCTGAATATCTTCTTTCGTTTCTAAAAATGCCAATGAGAGTATCTACAGAAGGATGCACACTATCCTTATCAAAATACCAACCATTTCCAATATCAAATTTTGTACTATCGCTAATATGCGAATAACTCATCCCTGTTGTATCCAATGATACCCAGGGAATTGGATTAATAGTATAAATAGTTATATCCAGTATTTGGTTATCAAAAGGATAATGCTCCATTTGCCAATTTTGTATCATTGTACAATCTAATTTAAACGTTCTTCTGCGAAATACGGTTTGAGTACTGTTGGGATCTATCCATTGAGGAATAAAAGATATTTTGATTTCCTTCGCATTTTTAACCTCTATCTGCTCTATAAGTTTATACGGTACGCTATCTTTTTTATTTCGTACAGTATCTGCAGTAATATAAAGCCACAATTCAATTTTATATTCCCCATCCCTGTAATTTAGATCTTTAGATCTGAAATGTGATGAACATATGTCCTCACCTTGTAAATATGTTTTGAAGAATCAGCAGGTTTTTGTGTTTGCGCAAACACACATAAAGGAAACACTATCAATAATAGCCAGAACACGTTCTTATTCATACGTGGTTTAATTGAATGATAAGAAAGGGTTTGCCTGTTTCTTTCTTTTTACCTTCGGGTTTGTAAGTTGAGTTTTTATCAGGGTAGAGTAATTAAACTACTTCATCGGTGCGATAAATTATCCCGGTTCAATCGATAGGTTTGATTTTAAAAACAACATCGACTTGCTAGCTAAGCCATTGGATAAAAAGATTTCGAAGGGCGTAGCTTCTTCCTAGTAAGGATTAACTAAATTCTTTATTTAAATAATAAAAAACAATACCTATTTCGGGGTATTTTAAGTTCCATAAGAGTTGAACTTTAAATTGAAAAGAACTATTTCAACTGTTGAGCAAGTTGAAAATTTAGGCACATAGTTATATTGTAATTCCTGACCGTAGTAAAAAGATCGTTCAATTTTGGAGAAGGCTGTATGCTAATAATAAACATCTACCATTAATAGTCTTTAAAGTTATTTCTCTTATCTCTCTGGCGAGATAACACTCCTATAGGTTACGTTGAAGGTCACTTTTCTGGACCCGCGATACAGAATATATTGACCCCTTATTTTAGCGGGTTCTAGCGATTTTAGTAATAAGCTAAGTGTTGAAAATAGATGTTATTTTCCCTCCGTTCTGTACTACTGTCTCTTTTATTATCTTCATAATCTCAGACAAAAATTGTTTAACCGGGTACGTCATTTCGTCTTCAGGAATTGGAACTGTTTCATTATAGATGGATTCAATTTTTTTGGCTCTTTCCAATGCCGAACCACGCCCTGAAAAATCAAAAGCAGTTTGCCAATCGCCAATCTTTTCGTCTTTTATCGATTTCTTTGCATACTCAAATACTTTCGCACTCACTTTTTGCTTGAGGTTATCTATACTTCTTTGCTGATCCTGTTCATCAGGATTTGCTTGATTCCATGATGAAGGCGAAGCTAGAAAACTACTTAGTTGACTATTAAAATTTGCCCAAAAATCTGAAATGGGTCGCAAGTCATCATACTCATCTCCCCAGCTATTTCCCAATCTGCGGGCTAATGCCTTGATTCTTGTGAAGTGTTGCTTGCGCCACTTATCATTTCCAAATAAATGTCCTTCCCATCTATTATTGAAATCCATGTCCGCTTTCCGTATTTTAAGAATTAGAGTAGATACATCATAGTCAGGAGACAGTGTACTTTTTTCTGGAATGATAGTATCAAGCCTTCTAATGAGTTCGTCTAATTGTTTTATGGTAAACTTAAATTTTTTTTCGGTTGCTAGCCTTTCATCTAAATACCCCAAATAAAAAGTGTTTTTGTGCAAATGCTGTACAAGATATTTTTTTACATCATAGTCTAATTCCGTTTCTAATTTTCCAAGTAAACCATCAACTGATCCCCATATATGATTTTTTCTATCTTCAATTGTTTGTAGATTATCACCCTTTACCGCATCAAAATGCGTAAAACAAAGCAGTAATTTTTGAGAATGACCACTTATCGCAGTACTTTTTATTACAGCATATGGCGATGCCAACATTGGACTTTGCGAACTATCAACCAAAAGAATTGCATCAGATTGATCAAATTTTTTGATTGTCTTAGAAGGCAAGTTTGAAGTAGTGTCCGGTATGTGCCCGAGTCCCTCTCCATCGTAAATTACAAGCTTCGGCACGTTAGTTAGAAAATCTGGTTTAAATGGGCCTTCAACTCTCATTCCCGAAACTAGAGGAGTTAACAATTTACCAAATCTGCTAGCTGCATTGCTTGAGAAAAAACGAATTGCTTTTATAAATTCAAATCTATCATCATTTTCATAGACCCAGTGAATGGGCCATCCAAATTTCTCTGTAATTAAATCACCCTGGTTAATCAACTTAAATCTTTGTTTGATTTCGTCAAGTATTTCATCAGCTAATGTTGCAAGATCATCACCATCATATTCAAGAATATCAGAAAGAATTATTTCTTCAAGCAAATTCTTGAGCTCCTCTGTTGAAATGCCATTGGATCCATATTCTTGCCTGTCCTTCTCTGTAATTTTGTTTGTAATAGCTATAATACGATTCAAAAAGTCATGGATTTTTTCTTCAAATTCTTTTTGCTCAGTATTTGATATTACATCTTCTACTTGACTCAATTCTGTTTCAGATTCATCTGACTCGTCGTTTAAATCTTGCATTTCGATATCTTCTTTATTTTCCTTTATTTTCCCTATTAAATAACTTAACCGGAAACGTTGGTCTTTACCTTCAAGAAAAACTCTTAATGCATGTGTCTTGTCATTTCGATTAAAAAATTCGATCATTGCGCTTTGGATTGAATCCATTACCATTTGTCTCGTCTCGCTTTCAGAATAAAAAGTCACAACGACAGTAATGCTTTACGTTGACCGGGCGGTTGCTTAAGCCCGGCCGACGGATGGCACTTTAAGGAACAACTTTGAAGAATTGGATTTTCCAATTAATATAGTCGGGAAATTCTTAGGTGGGAATTCAATGTTTTACAATTTTGCTTTTACACTTATTAGTAAAGGGGTAAGGCTTCACAAGGATCTGTGATTTAAGGCTAAAAGATCAATTAAAATTCAAAGCCGTAAGAATAGATACGATTTTCAACTTTCATTTTTAAGGCCATCTGGATTCCTTGAAGGTTCTGGGAAATCAACTGCCATGTCGGTAATGGCTCGTATTTGCTCCATTCTTTCTTTCATTCTTTCTTCACCCTTTTTTCTAATTGTTTCAATTTCTTCTTTGCTAAATGAAGAAGAAAATTTTTTCCGAAGTCGCTTCAAATACTCTTGCCTTTCAACAGATAACTTTTGCTTACTCATAATAAAAATTTTTAGCAATATAGAATTCTGCTGAAATGTTAGCTCTAAAGTTTGTATTGTGATTGTTAAAATTTATTTGATAATCAAAGTGGATTTTAAAATCAAATGCTTCTTGCCAATTTTACTTGATTTTACTTTCCCGGCAAAAACCCATCTTCTCAAAGTGAGTGGTGAGATATTCAAAAGAATTGCAGCTTCCTTCAAGGTCAAGCAATCTTTTATCTGTATAGTTTTTATTTCCTCCTCTGTTATAAAAGCTTTCGGCCTACGTTTAATTTCCGTTTGAAGTTTTGCCTGACTTATTTTCGCCTCCCGTTTTTTAAGCTTATATAACCGCTTGGCGCAGTCGTCAGAACAAGTTTTAGATGTTGTCTTCTTTGCAATAAATTCATTATCGCAGTATTCGCAGATTTTTAAAATTTCCAGATTACTACTCATGGCTGTTGGGTTGATTTATGGTTAATTCACCGTCTCATTGAGTATCAAATTCTATCATTGAGTATCACTGCGTATCAATTTTTACAATTTGCAACCATAAAGTCCATTACTTTTAAAGTAGTACCAAATTAATGACGAAGAAAAGGCTACTAAAGGCAAATAAAAGCAAAAAAAAGCAAGTATAACGTTCTTGGAATCTGCGAGAACCGCATAGAAATCGCATCAGCCGTGGCATAGTTACTTTCCGATACAAAACTTAGAAAAAATATAATCCAGTTGATCTTCATTGGTGATCTCGCCGGTTATTTCGCCTAAATAATGAAGACAGCGACGAATATCAAGAGCCAGCAGATCGCCGGGCAGTTTACTATCCAACCCGTTTTTTATATCGGCTAAGGATTTTCCTGCTTCTTTTAATGCATGATAATGTCGTGCGTTGGTAATAATAGTATTCTCTGTTTGTATTGTTCCTTCCAGCACAGCATCTACCATTCGTTCTTTCAATATTTCTGTATGCATATTTTCTTTGGCAGAAATAAAAATTACTTTACCAAAACCGGCAAATTTTTCTTTTGCTGTTGCTTCGCCTAACTCATCAATTTTATTAGCCACTAATAAATAATTTAAACTTTCGTTGTCCATCTCGATCTTTCTGATTTTGATTTCTTCCTTTGATTCATTTACGTCGAAAAGGTATAAAACCAAATCAGCCTGTTTCATTTTTTCAAGGCTTCTTTGCATGCCGGCGTTTTCCAGTATATCGCCTGTATGCTGACGAATGCCTGCTGTATCAATAAGACGGAAAAGAATGCCATCAATATTAATTATTTCTTCAATCGTATCCCTGGTAGTTCCGGGTATATCACTTACGATAGCCCGATTTTCATTTAGTAAACTGTTTAGTAATGTTGACTTGCCTGCATTCGGTTTTCCAATAATAGCAACACTCACACCATTACGAATCACATTTCCTAACCGGAAAGAATTGATAAGCTGTTCCGTTGACATGGTTAGTTCAGCAATCAATTCATAAAATTGTGATCTGTCTGCAAATTCTACATCTTCCTGGCTAAAATCCAGCTCTAATTCGATGAGGGCAGAAAAACGGATTAGTCTTTCTCTTAGTTCTTTTAATTTTTCAGAAAATCCTCCGCGAATGGTATGAAGAGCTGTTTTATGTGATGCTGCCGTATTACTGGCAATAAGATCCGCTACTGCTTCAGCTTGTGCAAGATCAAGCTTTCCATTCAAAAATGCACGCTGGGTAAATTCACCGGGCTTTGCCAGTCTTGCGCCATATTTAATACACGCTTCAATAATCTGTTGCTGTACATAAGGCGATCCATGGCAACTTATTTCCACTACATTTTCCCCGGTGTAAGATTTCGGTTTTTTAAAAAGAGAAATCACCACCTCATCCAATACTTTCTCTTTTTCTTTTAAAAACCCAACATGCATTGTATGTGAAGGTTGCTGAAGGAGATCTTTGGAAGGAAATAATTCGTTTGCAATGGTAAAAGTTTTTTCTCCGCTTAAACGAATAACTCCTATAGCCCCGATACCCTGTGGAGTAGCCAAT
>WNFM01055716.1_pt1 | contig 12039 bp, 10 predicted proteins | sample 5400271 | NCBI WGS metagenome assembly WNFM01 (sample SAMN13153352, study PRJNA577476) | soil metagenome | isolation source: 60 cm saprolite on Douglas fir-dominated hillslope | place: USA:California | collected 2013-09-17 | reverse complement strand
CGCGCTGCGAGAGCGGACTCGTTATAATAGGTGACGCGCGGGAGGTCAGGCTTTGATAACTTGTCCGGTATGTTCATACGCCGAAAATACTGATGGCGCTACCGTGTGTATTCGATGCGGTAGCGTGCTGCCAGATACGCGTATCACCATTTTGAAGCGCCACACCTCGATCCTTTCACCAGAAAAGGTCGAAGCGCAATCAAAAGTTCGGGATAAACACAAGGGCACGTTACAGCGCACCGACATTGCCGTTTACTTTGGTGAACTCGACGAGCCAGTGATTATTCCATTGGCGAAGGACCTTCTGCTCGGCAGAGGGAGCGGAACTGACCAGGAGCCAGCGGATTTGCTCGATTTGGCTGCGTTCGGGGCGATAGAAAACGGTGTATCACGCAAGCACGCCTTGTTGCACCGCCTGGGGCCGGATATTGTGGCGATTGATCAAGGGAGCACCAACGGCACCTGGTTAAACGGTGTGCGCCTTAATCCGGCGCAACCGGTGACGCTGCGGTCGGGCGACAGGCTGTTGCTGGCACGGCTCCAACTCCAAATCTACCTGCCCTGATTCCCGATCACCTCATCTGGTCCACTTAACTGCCAAGCACCCATAAACTGGCAAGCACTGAAAAGGATTCCCTTGAATTCAACTGCGCCAACTCCCCCATCCAAACGGTTCCACTGGCAGCGTTGGGCTGTCCTGTTCGGCAGCGCTTTGATCGTGTTCGCGATTGATCAGGCTAGCAAAGCCTGGGTAACCAGTCACCTGGCTTTGGGCGAAACCTGGGCACCCGTACCCGCCATCGCAAATTATTTTGCCGTTACGCGGAGCGCGAATTCTGGCGCGGCATTTAGCTTTCTCCCCCAGGCTGGTGATCTATTTCTGATCATTGCATTGGCAATGATCGTCGGCATCGTGGTGCTGTATCCTCGCATGGCACCCGGTCATTGGTGGGAACGTTTCGCGCTGGGATTGTTGCTCGGCGGCGTAGCGGGCAATGCACTGGACCGCATCCGGCTTAACTATGTGGTGGACTTCGTGCTTTTGCAGCTTCGTCCGTTTATCTCGAATGTCTCGAATCTGGCGGATCACGCCATTGTGATCGGGATCGGGATTCTGCTTATTGCCCAGTGGGGTGAAGGCAAGACCGCGACGGCTGAGTTACCCGAACAGCCCGCACGCAATCAACAGAATGATGTGACCGAGTAAATCCAGGGCAGATCACCGAATCTGCCCTGAATAAAGCCGACGTTCATTAACCTGAGATCAACCTTAGTGTCGTTCCAGAATAATTATCGGGATTTGCCGCGTTGACTTGGCTTGATATTCCGCGAAGGTTGGCTCAGTCGCCACAGCTTTTGCCCACAGGCGCTGCCTTTCTTCGCCTGCGGCAACTACCGCCTTTGCCTTGAACGTTTCTTTGCCTACTTCAACGGTGACTTCGGGGTGTGCCACCAGATTTCTGTACCAATCCGGGTGGGATGGTGCGCCCCCTTTGGAAGCAATCACGAAGGTTTTGTCCTCATCGTAAAACGCCCTCACGGGCGTGGTGTGCAGCTTACCACTTTTAGCACCTGTGGTCGTGAGTATGACCAGCGGTCTGCCATTAAGAGGCACCTCACCTTTCTCGCGGCTTGCCCGGAATTCATCAATCACCTTTCGGTTGTAGTTTTGAAAATCACTCATAGCCTAATCAGCACCTTATTGTCCTTACCAGAACGGTCGTTTCGTGAAATTTGATACTCGCGTAACAAATTCCCTGTTTATGTGATTACATAACTGTGAAGATTATTACCTGTGCCCACGTTTATTAGTTTGAAACACTCCCGGCACGAGATACATATTGACACTCATGTCCATTTTGAAGTACACTTCGCGCAATTGTAATTTAGGCTAGTCTAAATTTGAACATTTACAAGCTGTAAATGGCTCTATAGGCTGGATTTCTGTGAATGATTCGGTTGGTCCTCGACGTTGAGCCTTGACAAGTTTACTCGTCAGTATTAATATTTAACTCGTCAGTAAAATTATTTTACCTTCCAGTAAACGACTTAACCTACGTTCTGGACTCAGTCAGGGCTGGGCAGGCGCAGGTAAGTTATGGAATAGCTGACGGGCTTTTAAGCGGTTGCTCGCAAAACGTTTTTCCAACTTGTGCGTATTGGTATGGACTTGTGAAATCATTTGCAAGTGAACCTTGATAGAATGCTTTGATGGGTTTGTCCTCAAAACACTGGTGGAGAAGCCACTCGAAAGCATTTTAGCCGAATTGAGTCGTACGATACGGGTTAGCACTTAACGGTAAGAAACCACGAGGGTAGGTATGCGTAGGATCATCATTGTCATCGCCATTGTGATAGTCGTCGCCTGTGTTGCGATTCCCCTTTTGCTCGGCGCTTCGGGGTTCAAGCCCGGCGCAGGCGGCCCCTCCGGATTTGGCAGTGGGGTAACTGTTCAGACCGCAACCATTGATAAGGGTGACCTCGAACTGGCCGTCAGCGCGACAGGCAGCGTTGTTGCCAAGAACCAGTCCGTTCTGAAATTTGACCAGCCAGCACAGGTTCAAGAAGTGCTGGTGCAGGAGGGTCAACAAGTGGAAGCCGGGCAAATCCTGGCGCGCCTTGATAGCACGACGCAGCAGTTCAATTTGCAGCAGGCTGAGTTCGCTCTGAAGGCGGCGCAGGCTGGACTTCAAAAGGTTCTGCTACCTGTGGATCAAGGGCTGATTGACGAAGCTGAGTCGAATGTGAAAGCCGCTGAAGCGGCCTACAGTTCACGGGCCGGAGCTGTTAGCCCCGATACCGTCAAGGCCTACGAATTTCAATATCAACAGGCACAGGCTGCCGCCAAAGCAGCCAGTGACATGCGAGCAGGCGCCGGGGGCCAATATGCAAATAAAGACCCGAACTATCAGAAGGCACTCGCTCAGGAAGGCGCAGCGACGTTCCAGACTGAAACCGCGCGGCTGAGGCTGGAGCAGGCTAAAGCGGGGTCTTCACTCGTTTCAGCCACCGCCAATATTGCGGAAGCACAGGCCCGGCTGGCGCAAGTAAAGGCGGGTCCTACCCAATTGCAGATTGACGCGGCCCAGGCGCAGGTCGCCAATGCCATCCTTGTGCGCGATCAGGCGCAGCATCAACTCGACACGACCACGCTCAAAGCGCCCTATGCAGGCATTGTGACCTCTGTGCTAATTAAAGCAGGAGAAGCCAGCAACGGGGCGGCTATTGTGATTACGGATATTAGCGAGCGTTATGTGGATGTTGAAGTGGACGAAGCCGATATTGGCCTCATTCAAACCGGACAGCACGTAAACCTGACTCTCGACGCACTGCCGGGAACGACGTTGACCGGAACAGTCAAGCGGATCGCACAGATAGCGGACGAAAGCGCATCGGTCATCAAATATCCTGTGCGCGTCGCGCTTGACCCCAACACCGCGCCAATCAAAATTGCGATGACCGTGAACGCAGTGTTCATCGTGCGCGACATCAAAAACGTGATGCGCATCCCGAACCAATACCTGCGCATCGACCGCGTGACCAGAGCCGCGACGGTAACTCGGCTCAACACCGACGGTACTTCAAGTGAAGTGCCCGTCAAGCTGGGACTGCAAGGCTCCGATTACACCGAAGTGATCGAAGGCCTCGGCGAAGGCGACACCGTGATCCTTAGCATCGTTGCACCTACACGTACGCTCGGTTAACGAGGTTATCTATGAATTCGCGATTTCGTAACGTGATTATTCTGGCAGTTCTCCTGGTGGGAATTGCCGTATTTGTCCTCACCCGTTCCAGTGGTCAATCGCCAACCGGGGCAGCCAACGCGATTGTCCAGGAGGCCAGCACCGTCGAACGTGGTGACGTGGCACTGACGGTTAGCGCGACTGGGCCGTTGCAGGCCATTCAGAAAGTATCGATGTCCTTCTCTACAAATGGCACGGTGGCTTCGGTCAATGTCAGCGAAGGCGATCACGTCCGCAAGGGCCAGACGATTGCCACGCTGGATACCCAGGCATTGACTGATTCGCTGCTGCTAGCGGAAGCCAGAGTTTTAAGCCAGCAGATGGCGTTACGGCAATTGACCGACAAACCTCGCAATGTGGATATTGCGGTCAAAAAGGCCGCACTCAATACGGCAAATGCACAGCTTTATGAAGCGCGACATACCGGCGTGGACCCGCTGCAAATCCAGATCAATAAGATGAGTCTGGAGAATGCCAAGAACCAGTTATGGCAGTCGGAATTAACCCGCGACGCCAATAACCAGTTGAAAGACAAGCTGAATAGCAACCCGTTAACCAAGGCGCAAGCGGCAACCCTGCCCAATGATACGCAGAACAACGCCAGCATCACGGCGCAAGATTACAACGTTAAGATTGCACAGGCTAATCTGGATGCGTCGCAATCGAAGGGTGGCAGCGTAGGCAGTATCGCCAGCGGCAATGCAGCCGTGACGCGTGCGCAAGTAGAACTCGATAACCTGATGAACGGTGGCGATGTCGATCAGGTAGCGCAGGCCACCGCTCAGGTGCAGCAGGCACAGGCAGCCGTGGACCTTGCCAGAGCAAATCTGGCGCGAGGCACCCTGCTAGCGCCCTTTGATGGCGTTGTGGCGCAGCTTAACCTGCATGTGGGCGAACATACGCCTGTGGAGGCCGCTGCTATTATGCTCGATACCCACAGCTTTTACGTAGATATTTCGGTAGACGAAACCGATGTGAGCAAACTGGCGCTGGACCAACCCACCACCTTGACTCTGGACGCATTGCCCGGCGTCTCAGTATTCGGCAAAGTCACGCGTATCGCGCAGACGGGGTCCAAGAGTGGCAGCGTCGTCACTTACCCCGTGCGTGTCGCAATTGATCCGGCAGGGCAGCCATTGCTGTCGAGCATGAGTGTGACCGCCAATATCACCACCAGCATCGTCAACGGTGTGATTCGCGTCCGCAACCGATTTGTACGACTGGATCGCAGCACTGGCAAGGCATCGGTCAATGTCAAACAGCCCGACGGTACCTATAAGTCCGTGGAAGTGGTCCTCGGACTGCGCAATGATACCTATACCGAGATCAAGAGCGGGCTAAACGTGGGCGATAGTATTGCCATCTTGCAGAACAACACCTTGTCCTTCAACTAACTAACACCTTCAACCGACCTAGACTGACTCACACTGCACAGTAAAGGGAAGCAAGCGATGAAACCAGAGCAGACAACGGATTACGTGACCCCCACCGACGAACGGGGGCGCAAGGCCGTCATTGACATTCGGAACATCACCAAAATCTATAAGATGGGCGAGATTGAGATTCCGGCCCTGAACGGGGTTTCCCTGCGCGTTTACGAGGGTGAATTCATCAGTATTATGGGGCCATCCGGTAGCGGTAAAAGCACCATGTTACAAATCCTGGGGGCGCTCGACAAGCCCACCAGTGGCGAATATTATCTCGACGGCGTAGACGTGGCACAACTGAATGACCAGCAGCTTGCCAAGGTCCGTAACAAGAAGATCGGCTTTGTATTCCAGAGCTTCAATCTGCTGAAGCGGACCACGGCGCAGCGTCAGGTTGAGTTGCCCATGCTGTACGCGGGTGATGTCGGTCTGCGTGACCGTGCCAACCGCGCGAAGGCCTCTCTTGGAAGCCGTCGGGCTTGGAGACCGTTTGAAGCATCTGCCTAACGAACTATCAGGCGGGCAGCAGCAGCGCGTCGCCATTGCCCGCGCCTTGGTGAACAATCCGGCTATCATTCTCGCCGATGAGCCGACGGGCAACCTCGACTCGCATAGCGGAACTGAAATCCTCAAGATTTTCCAGGAAATGAACCGTAAAAACGGCATTACCACCGTGTTTGTCACGCACGACACCTTTGTCGCGCAACACACCGACCGCATCATCATGCTACGCGACGGCGAAATTGTGGCGGATCGCGCCGTGCCGAATCCCATCGCGGCTGGTTCGGTAGAGCGACCTTCACAGGCCGCCGAACTTGAGGAACTCTTCAAGGAAGGGTATTACCAATCCACGCCGGAAGCTGTATAGACAATGAATATTGTTGAATCCCTCCGCGTAGCGTTTGGTGCGCTGCTCTCGAATCGGCTGCGCTCAATCCTCACCATGCTTGGCATTATCATCGGAGTGAGCGCGGTGGTCACACTGGTCACGCTTGGTCAGGGCTTCCAGGACTACATTACTGGAACGTTTCAGTCCATTGGCTCAAACCTGTTGTTCATTATTGCGACAAGGCCCAACGGGCCTAATGCCAAGCTCATCAAGGCCAAGCCACTGACTATGGACGATGTGCAGGCTATTGGCAATCCTGTCAATGTCCCAGGGATTGCGGCAGTCGTGCCCAGCTACATCGTCGGCACGACTATCGTCGCGAACGGTAACAGCGTTAGCCTTGCTATCACTGGCACCACTGCGAACTGGGAAGATGTGCGCGATTGGCACGCGGCCGACGGTCGATTTATCGACGACACAGATGTGAATACTACAGCGCGTGTTGCAGTGCTGGGCACTGGCGTTCGAAAAAAGCTGTTTGGTACCGGTGGCGATGTGGTGGGCCAGACCATCCGCATTAATGACATCCCTTTCACGGTTATTGGTGTCCTGACTGAAAAAGGTGGTCCAGGTCCTCAGGACGAGATTTTGGTGATGCCAATTACGACGGGACTTACCCGCTTGGGCGATGCCGCAGCGCGAACCAGCAGCGGCGCCTATGAAGTGACGGTGATGGTGGCGCAGGCGGTGAGCAAAGACCGCACTCAGGAAGTAAAACAGGGTATTGAACGAGTGCTGGCAGATCGGCACAAAGTGCAATACCAGGGCGACGAAGATTTTATGGTCGTCACGCAGGATCAAGTGCTGTCTATCCTGAGCAACATTACGGGGCTGCTTACCATTTTTCTGGCGGTGGTAGCCGGAATCAGTTTATTGGTTGGTGGCATCGGCGTCATGAACATCATGCTAGTCTCGGTCACCGAGCGCACCCGCGAGATCGGACTGCGCAAGGCCCTCGGCGCACGCCGCCGTGACCTGATGGGACAATTCCTGATCGAAAGCATTGTGCTCACCATAAGCGGCGGTGCTATCGGCGTATTGTTGGGGAGTCTGGCGGCGCTTGGCGTCGGCAAAGCGGTTCCGAGTCTCCCGGTAGCGATCACGCTGCCCGCGATTTTGCTGGCAACGGGCGTCAGCACGGCCATTGGTATTTTCTTCGGATTGTATCCTGCCACGCGTGCGGCGGCCCTTAGCCCAATCGAGGCATTACGGTATGAATAATCTGAACCCGCTCATCGAAAATATTCGTAATGCGTTCGATTCGCTGACTTCAAGCAAGTTGCGCGCCCTGCTAACGACGTTGGGCATTGGCATTGGCATTGCCTCGGTCATCACGCTGGTATCTCTGGGGCAGTCTACTCAGGACTACGTGACACGCCAGTTCCTGAGCGCCGGGTCGGACCTGGTCTTTATCAGGCCAGTGGCGCTCGCCAACGTGGGCAACAACGCTGGCGGTGGTGGCAATCAGAACGGTCCGGTCCTTCGGCGCATCAGCGCTTCAAGCCTGACCGAAAAAGACGTGCGTCAGTTGTCAGACTCTTTCAACGTCCCGAATGTCAAGACGGTGGTTCCGCTGTTGACGATTCCAGCCACGACCGACTTTGGCGCGAATGAAACCCACACAAACATCAGTGCGACGACTGCACAATACTTCGACATTCAGAGCCGGACGGTTGCATCGGGAAGGCTGTTCGGTGACGACGATGTGACAGCCAGCGCACGCGTCGCCTTGCTGGGACAGACCACCGTGAATGACCTGTTTCTCGCCGATGTCAGCCCAATCGGGGAAACCATTCGTATCAATGGTGTCGCCTTCAAAGTAATCGGCACGCTGGCGAAATTTGGTGGCAGCAGCTTTGGCGGCGACCAGGATGACATTATTGTGATCCCGTTGTCAACGGCCCATGCTCACCTTCAAACGGTTCGCGACGTTACCGGGCAAGCGGCAGTCAGCGAGATTTTCCTGCAAGCGGTGAGCAGCAACGCCATTGACGATATTGTCAAAACCACCGCGACCTTTATGCGTCAGGAACACAAGATCAAACCGGGCAAAGATGACGACTTCCAGGTGACCAGCCAGAAAGACCTGGTGGGAACGCTCAACGCCGTGATCGGCGTGATGACCGTTTTCCTGGGGATTATCGGCGGGGTGAGCTTGCTGGTTGGCGGCATTGGTGTGATGAACATTATGCTAGTCACCGTCACCGAACGCACGCGAGAGATCGGGTTGCGCAAAGCGGTGGGCGCACAAAGTTTCGATGTGTTGTTTCAGTTCCTGACCGAGGCAACCGTATTGTGTTTTGTGGGGGCAGCGGCAGGGCTGATTGTTGCATTCCTATTTACGATGCTGTTGCGACTGTTGGTCCCGGACCTGCAAGCGTCGATTAGCCCCAAGAGCATTGTGCTGGCGGTCACCGTGACCACCATTATTGGCGTTTTCTTTGGCATGTATCCGGCAAGTCGCGCCGCTGCACTCAGCCCGATCCAGGCGTTACGGTCGGAGTGAGAAACTACCATTAAGTTATGAATTACGGGGATCGCTACCGTGATTATCTGCGTATCCCCAATCCTGTGCCTGTTGTAGAGAGGGTATCGACCTGATGTTCAATGTAAACACACTGCTTATCGCTGTAGGTCTGCTCGCGTTGCTGATTGATATTATTATCAGCGCGGCGCGGCTGCGTAAAAACCGTGCGCGCGCCGGGTTGTTGAACGTGGTACTGGCGATTGCTGCCTGTGCCATGATTGCTTTTGGCATTGCTTCGCTTGCCTCGAACCCATCTGGCAATGCGGCAGGTGCGTCCACGGGAGCGAGTGTACAGGCTGCGGCCCTTACTGCAACGCCGAGCAGCACTTTCGCGCCTTCAGCTACCGCTACCGATGTTCCCTCGCTCACGCCAGTACCTTCGGATACCCCGGTGCTCCTGATTACGTCGATTGCGTACTCTAGCACTCAATCCAGCACGATGACTGCCTGCACGCTCATCGCCAACACGATGACTTATCTGCGCGGTGATCCCTCGGATCATAAGGCGGCGATTGCGCGTATTTTTGCCGGATCGCTACTGCAAGTCATGGCACAATCGACCGACAAGCAGTGGTGGCAAGTCAAATACACGGACATCGGCATCGTGATTGATGGCTGGGTAAGCACTCAGTTTGTCTCGGTGGACTCCGCCTGCAAAGATGGTTCGGTCCCTCTGGTTGGACCAACGCTCACACCTTCGCGCACACCACGACCCAGCGCCACGCCTCGCCCCGATACGTCTAGTAAGACGAAGACGCCAATCGTCGCCGTGACCTCATGTATCGTCACAACCACAACGCCAGTCAGTGTTCGCTCCGACCCGTCGTTCAAGCAACCGCCCGTAGCCCAAATTGCGGAGCGAACCGCCCTGACCGCCGACGGCAAAATTCAAGTTGGCACGAGCTTATGGTGGCATGTTCAGTATTCAGCGGATGGTAGCAGCAATAAGGGTTGGATTGGCGGCGGATCGGTATTCGCGGAAGCGGCGTGCGACGGACTGCCCGTTATGCCTGCGGCAACCTTAGAGGGGTGAGTCAACGCGGGCGAGTCGTTGACTCACCCGCGCCTAACAAATCTAACGATACAAAGAGACGCATCGAATAGAACCAGCGCCTACGGGTGTCAGGCGGCTAAACGCTTACTGCGGCGCGAGGGTATTCGTTGTTCCGTCCTGATCAGTGATCTGGTCGATCACCCACCCTGTTCGATTATCAGCACCGCGAACCTGCCACCAGCGCAGCCCGTCTACAATCTGTGGCCCTGCCAGGATGGTTACGAGCGTGCCGGGCTTCAGAATCCCCAGAATGGGAGCCGTTCTCCCCGGCGATTGCCGAAGGTTGAGTGTGTCGCCGCGTGTCGTGGTGACGATGGCCTGACCGCCGATGACCAGCAGGGGCGGCGTAACATTGGAAGTTGGAGGGGCCACCGACTGACCCTGGCCCCCGGTGGAGGCAGCAGCAGCGGTACTCGCCACCGCAGGCACTACCGTAAACGTGCCTTTGCCGAAGGCGGGCTGACCGCCACGGGTCAGGTTCACCGCCTGCGCGTTCCCGGCCAGCGGCACGTAATACAGCTCGGCGTGGGGAATAGCAGCCTGCAACTGAGCTTGCACGGCCCCGGCGTTGATCTGGTTGATCAAGTCTGTTGATGCCGTTACAAAGCTGAACAGCACACCGGCATTATCTGGCGAAGGGGAAATCGTCCCGATGGCGCGACCTTCGCGCTGGAACAACTTGGTCGATGTCCCCCCTGTCACGGGCATCCGATACAAAGTCGCGGTCCAACTCTTCGCTTCCCACGGCCATATATCGCCAAACATGCTGTGGCCCGCCGGGGCAGAGGGGTTTCCTTTGACAGATTGCGCGGGCGCGAGGGTGCTGTATAAGATACTGGTTCCATCAGCACTCCAGGCCGATTGATCGGCGCCTGCCTCGGTGGCGAGCGGTGTCACACCGCCACTGCTCAGATCAATCAATTCCAGCGAGACAGGGGCACCAGTTTGGTCAATTTTGGTAGCAATAGCGCGGGTGCGGTCCGCCGAGAGCGCAACACGCCCAACGTCATCAACATGCCATAACACCTTGCCCGTCGAATCGGCGAGCGCCAGACCACTGCCCATACAAGTCATCGAGTAGACAAAGCCCTTAGGCGTCCAGGCCAGTACCAGATCGTTGCCCGCATAGCCTGTCTCATCGTAGTAGCGTGCTTCGGCCGTATCGATCTCGCCGCCACCGCAGCCGACTCCCTGCGTAAACGTGCCTGCGTACTGCAGCGCGCTGATTGTGCTCCCCGTGACGGTGACGGACTGAATTTGATTTACCTGACCAGCGGCACCGGTCTGTCCGCTTGGCACGGCAAAGGCGATTTGCTTGCCGTCGGCTGACCATGCGCCGGGGTAATAACTTTTCAGCCCGGTGTTGACGACGATTGGGCTGGTTCCCGACGAAGCAAGATAAAGCGTGGTCGATTGGAAATCGAAGTACAGCAGCTTTGAACCATCCGGAGACCACGTTAGATGACTGTAGGTTTTCGAATTGTTGGTAAATGGAGTGCGCGGGATTGGCGCAACTGAATCGCCCGTGAGCAATACCGTTTGCGAATCGCCGATGTGCGCCATGGTAATGTTGCCCGACGCATCGACAAACGCAAACGGGTTACTAAGCGTCACAGGTGTACCACTACTCGCGGGGGTATTCGGTGGAGTGGTCGGTGCGGCGCCACTACCGGGCGTTACTGAACACTGAAACAGGGTCGTGCCGTCCACGGAAGCCCGGTAATCGTAAACGTTGCCGCCGCCTCTGGGATACGTGATCAGAATTTTGTAGCCCTTGGTAACAACCTGTGAATAGGCCTGACCGGGTTGCGGGCAGCCCAGGCTTGAATCCGCGAAAACGTCTTGCTCGAAGGTGTACGTCGTGTTGCCCTGGCGCACAATTGATACCCCGAGCTTGGCGCTGAGGTCCTTGTAAGCCGCGTCAACGATCGGCGTTGGATCGGCCTGCGCAAAGGCAAGCACGGGACTAATTAGCCCCACGACGAGCAGAGACATAACCAAATTTACGATACGCAGAGGTCGTTTTAGTGACAGCATGTCATACCCTTTCGGTATTGTGTGAAGATAAGCGAATATAAGTGGAGGTTCAGTCAATACGCCAGCAAGTAACAGGCGTGTGTATAAATAGAACCCCTTCCTCGCAATAAGATTCCAGAGTTGACGCCTGTACGCTAACGCGATTCTGTGATGCTTGTTACAATAAAAGTTTGGACACAGACTATCATCGTAGGAATACACTCACATGAACCTTTTGGACACACTTCAAGTCATTGGCACCTACTTGCTCACGGTGGTTCTGCCACCCATTCTCGGTGAAATTCTAGGCGTATTGGCTATTTTGGTCGTTGGCAGTTGGGTCGTGGGGTTGATTGCACGGGGGTTGTCAGGCACCGCCCGCC
>WNFM01357071.1_pt1 | contig 12040 bp, 8 predicted proteins | sample 5400271 | NCBI WGS metagenome assembly WNFM01 (sample SAMN13153352, study PRJNA577476) | soil metagenome | isolation source: 60 cm saprolite on Douglas fir-dominated hillslope | place: USA:California | collected 2013-09-17 | reverse complement strand
GCCGATGTCCTCGACCTTCTTGCCGGTCTTCGCGAGGAGCTTCGGCACCGCGAACGCCGGGCCGATGCCCATCTCGTCGGGCTCGCAGCCGGCGACCGCAAAACCGCGGAAGATTCCCAGCGGCTTCGCGCCGCGCTTGGCGACCGCCTTGTCGCTCATCACCACGCAGGCCGATGCGCCATCGGAGAACTGACTCGCGTTCCCTGCGGCGATCACACCGCCCGGGAGCCCCTCGTCCGCGGAGAGCGTGACCTCCTTGGAAAAGAGGCGTCCGGAATCCTTGTCGCCGACGCCCATCGTCACGGTGATCGGCACGATCTCGTCGGAAAACTTCCCGGCCGCAGCCGCCGCTGCCGCGCGCTGCTGGCTCTGGACGCCGTACTCGTCCTGCTTGTCGCGCCCGATGCCGTAACGCTTCGAGACGTTCTCGGCGGTCTGCAGCATGGTCCAGTAGAGCTCGGGCTTGTGCTCCTCGAGCCAGGTCTCGTGGATCATGTGGCGGTTGGCCTCGTTCTGCACGCACGAGATCGCTTCGACGCCGCCGGCGACGAAGACATCGCCTTCGCCGGCGATGATCCGCTGCGATGCCATCGCGATCGTCTGCAGCCCGGACGAACAGAAGCGGTTCACCGTCGCGCCGGGAACGGTGACGGGGCAGCCGGCACGCAGCGCGATCTGGCGCGCGACATTGGCGCCGGTCGCGCCTTCGGGATAGGCGCATCCCATCAGCACGTCCTCGACTTCGCCCGCCTCGATTCCCGCGCGCTGGATGGCGTGTTTCACGACGTGCCCGCCAATCGTCGCGCCGTGGGTCATGTTGAGGGCGCCGCGCCAGGACTTGGCGAGGCCGGTGCGGGCGGTAGAAACGATGAGTGCGTCGGTCATGGCGATTACCCTCTCCCCGACCCTCTCCCAAGGGAGAGGGAGGAATTCCTCTAGTTGAACGTCTTACCCTCGGCTGCGAGCTTCGCCAGCAGCGGCGCCGGCTTCCAGAACGCGGGATCGCCGTGCGGATTCGCGGCGTAGCGCTGCATGCTCCGCGCCACGTTGTACGGGCCGATCGTGTCGGCGTAGAACATGGGGCCGCCGCGATGGAGCGGAAACCCGTAGCCAGTGAGATAGACCATGTCGACGTCGGAGGCGCGTGCGGCGATGCCCTCCTCGAGGATCTTCGCCGCCTCGTTGACGAGCGCATAGACGCAGCGCTCGACGATCTCGTCGTCGCCGATCTTGCGCGGCGTGAAGCCCTTCTCCTTGCGGTAGGCCGCGATCATTTCCTCGACCGCGGGATCGGGAATCGCGTCGCGCTTGCCGGGCTCGTAGCGGTACCAGCCCGCGCCGGTCTTCTGCCCGAAGCGGCCCATCTCGCACAGCCGGTCGGCGATGTGCGAGTAGAGGACATTCGGCTTTTCGATATAGCGGCGCTTGCGCACCGCCCAGCCGATGTCGTTGCCGGCGAGGTCGCTGACGCGAAACGGTCCCATCGCCATGCCGAATTTCTCCATCGCGCGGTCGACTTGCTGGGGCGTGGCGCCCTCCTCGAGGAGGAACATGACCTGGCGCTGATATTGCTCGAGCATGCGGTTGCCGATGAAGCCGTCGCACACGCCCGATACCACCGCGGTCTTGCGGATCTTCTTCGCGATCCCCATGACCGTGGCCAGCACGTCCTTGGCGGTCTTCTTGCCGCGGACCATCTCCAGCAGCTTCATGATGTTCGCCGGGCTGAAGAAATGCATGCCGACGACGTCTTCCGGGCGCTTGGTGAAGCCGGCGATCTTGTCCACGTCGAGCGTGGAGGTGTTCGTCGCAAGGATCGCGCCGGGCTTCATGATCTCGTCGAGCTTGCGGAACACGCCTTCCTTCACGCCCATCTCCTCGAACACCGCCTCGATCACCAGGTCCGCGGACTTGATGTCGTCGTAGGAGAGCGTGGGCTTGAGCAGGCCCATGTTGCGCTCCACCTTGTCCGCGGTGAGCTTGCCGCGCTTGACCGAGGCCTCGTAGTTCTTGCGGATCGTCGCGACTCCCCGGTCGAGCGCCTCCTGTTTCGTCTCGAGGATCGTGACCGGGATGCCCGCGTTGAGGAAATTCATCGTGATGCCGCCGCCCATGGTGCCCGCGCCGATCACCGCGACGCGCTCGACCTTGCGAGTGGGCGTGTCGGCGGGCACGTCCGGAATCTTGGCCGCGGCGCGCTCGCCGAAGAAGGCGTGGCGCAGCGCCTTCGATTCGGTCGTCTGCGCGAGCTGGATGAACAGCTCGCGCTCGTAGCGCAGCCCCTCGTCGAATGGCTTCGAGACCGATGCGGCGACCGCGTCCACGCACTTGAGCGGCGCGGGAAGATTCTTTGCCACGGCGCCCACGGAGTTGCGCGCGAACTGGAAGAAGGCGTCGGCGTTGGGGAAGTCGATCTTGATGTCGCGAATGCGCTTGAGCGGGCGCTTCTCCGCGACCACTTTGCGGGCGAACGCGAGCGCCCCCTCGGGAAAATCGCCGGCGACGATCTCGTCAAAGAGCGCTGTCGCCTTCAATTGCTCGGCGGGCACCGGATTGCCGGACACGATCATGTTGAGGGCCGTCTCGACGCCGACGACGCGCGGCAGGCGCTGCGTCCCGCCCGCGCCGGGAAGGAGGCCGAGCTTCACTTCGGGGAGCGCGATCTGCGCCGCGGGCGCAGCGACGCGGAAGTGACAGGCGAGCGAGAGCTCGAGCCCGCCACCCATGCAGGTGCCGTTGATTGCCGCGATCACGGGCTTGGCACTCGCCTCGGCCGTGCGGATCACGGTGTGCAGCGTGGGCTCGGCCATGGCCTTGGGCGTATTGAACTCGCGGATGTCCGCTCCCCCGGAGAAGAAAGCGCCCGCGCCCGTGATGACGATCGCCTTCACCGCGGAATCCGCCTGGGCTGCGTCGATGCCTGCGACGAGGCGCGTTCGCAGCTCGTGCCCCAGGCCGTTCACGGGTGGATTGTCGAGGGTGATCACGGCGACCTCGCCGTGTGCTTGGTAGTGCTTGCCGTTCATGCAGTTGCTCCTCTCAGACTTCCAGCCATTCGCGTCGTACCGCCTCGTTGGCGCGCAGCTCGTCGGGTTTCCCTTCGAACACGATGCGCCCGTGCCCCATGACATAGAGCCGGTGCGAGATCGCGAGCGCGATGGTGAGGCGCTGCTCGATCAGCAGGATAGACACGCCACGCGCCGCGATTCCCTCGAGCAGCTCGCGCACCAGCACTACGAGCTGCGGGGCGAGCCCTTCGGTCGGCTCGTCCACCATCACCAGGTCGGGATCTCCCATGAGCGTACGGCAGATCGTGAGGATCTGCTGCTCGCCTCCCGAGAGCACGCCCCCGGGCGCGTCCGCCCGCGCACGCAGGATCGGGAAGAGATCGAACATCTGCTCGATCGACCAGCGGCCGTTCGCGCGCGTCGACTTCATGCCGAGGAGCAGGTTTTCACGCACGGTGAGCGCGGGAAAGATGTCGCGGTTCTCGGGCACGTAGCCCAGGCCGCGGCGCGCGATCTCGTGGGGCTTCATCCCGTCGATGCGCGCGCCCTTGAAGCGGATCGCTCCGTGCGGCCGCACTTCGCCCATGATGGTCTTGATGGTGGTCGAGCGCCCGGCGCCATTGCGCCCGAGGAGGCTCACGATCTCGCCGGGACGAACGGCGAAGCTCACCCCCTGGAGGATGTGGCTCTTGCCGTAATAGGCGTGCAGGTCCTCGACTTCAAGCATCGGCGTGCCCGAGATAGGCGGTGCGCACCGCGGCGTTCTCGCGGATGCGCTGCGGGACGTCGGTCGCGATGATCTCGCCGTAGACCAGCACCGAGATGCGGTCGGCGAGGCCGAAGACCACGCTCATGTCGTGTTCGACCATCACGAGCGTTCGCCCCTGGCTCACGGAACGGATGAGCTCGACCGCGTTCTCGGCCTCGGCGCGGCTCATTCCAGCGGTGGGCTCGTCGAGCAGCAGGACCTTCGCGCCGCCCGCGATCGTGACGCCGATCTCGAGCGCACGTTGTTCGGCGTAGGTGAGGACGCCCGCGGGAGCGTCGCGGCGCGCGGTGAGGTGGATCTGCTCGATCACCTGGTCGGCGCGCTCGTTGGCATCCCTGCAGCGCTCGACGCGGCTCCAGAAATCGTAGCGATAGCCGAGCGACCACAGCACGCTGCAGCGTATGTTCTCGTGCACCGTGAGGCGGTGGAAGATGTTGGTGACCTGGAAGCTTCGCGCGAGGCCGCGGCGCGCGATGCGGTAGGGGCGCTCGCCGGTGATGTCCTGGCCCCCGAGGTGAATCGAGCCCTGCGAGGGCATGAGCCGGCCGCTCATCAGGTTGAAGAGCGTGGATTTGCCGGCGCCGTTGGGCCCGATGATCGCGTGGCGCTCGCCGTCGGGAATCGCTAGCGACACGCCGCGGATGATCTCCGTGGGGCCGAAGCTCTTGCGCACACCCTCGAGGGCGACGGCCGCCTCAGCCATTGGCGTCGCCTCGCGGCAAGGTGCGGTGCAGCCAGGCGATGCCGCCGGCGAGCAGCACGATCGCGACCAGCCACGGCCACGGCTTCGAAGTATCCATCTGGATCCAGAAGAGCTTCATGAGCGCGCCCGCCTCGGGCTGCGTCGAGCGCCGGTAGGCGATCTCGATCAGGACGATCGCGCCCAGCGTCGCGGCGAGCGCGGGCACCGCGACCCCTGCGTAGCCGCGCAGGAGGGGGCCGACCGCGTTCGCGCGCATCGCCTGCACGAATGCCATCACGAGCCCCGCCAGCCCGCCCGGCGCGACGAGCACCAGCGCCATGAAGAGCAGCCCGAGGTAAAGCAGCCATGCGTCCGTGTAGTCGGAGAGGCTCACCTGCAGCCAGGTGATCGCCACCGCGCCGATCACGCCGCCCATGAAATGGCCGATGCCGCCGACGTAGGCCATCAGCAGCACCGCCCCGGAGCGCGTCGCGCTCACCGCCTCGGAGGCCACGATTTCGTAGTTGATCGCGTGCAGCCCGCCCGCGAGCCCGGCGAAGGTCGCCGCGACGACGAACACCACGAAGCGCACGCGCTGCGGGTTGTAGCCGATGAATTCGGCGCGCTCCGGGTTGTCGCGCACGGCGTTGCAGAGCCTTCCCACGGGCGTGCGCAGGAACCAGTGCATGAGGAACGCCGCCACCACCAGCCAGAGCGCGGTCACGTAATAGACCTGCAGCTGCGAGCTGAAGTCGAGGCCGAAGATATGCGGCGCCTTCGTGCGACTCGCGGTCACCCCTTCCTCGCCGCCGAAGAACGACGGCAGCATCAGCGAGCCCGAGTGCACCAGCTCGCCCACGCCGAGCGAGATGAGCGCGAAGATCGAGCCGGCACGCCGCGTCGTGAGCGCGCCGAGTGCGATGCCGAAGACGCAGCCCGCGACGGCGCCCGCGAGCGGCACCAGCGGCACCGGGATCGGCAGGCCCGCATTGACCGCGCGCAGCAGGTGGATCGCCGCATAGCCGCCAAGCCCGAAATAGACCGCGTGGCCGAACGAGAGGAGTCCGGTCTGCCCGAGGAGCAGGTTGTACGACAGCGTGAACACCGCCGCGATGCCCATCTGCGTGAGGAGAGAGCGACCAGAATCCGATTGCAACCCGGGGATCCACGGCAAAGCCGCGAGCACCAGCGCCGCGGCGATCCAGTACGCCCGGCGGTTCATGTGTCGCGCGTGCCCATGAGGCCCCGCGGGCGGACGATCAGCACCACGACCAGCAGCAGGTACGGCAGGATGGGCGCCGCCTGGGCGATCTTGATCGCGAGGACCTCGTAGAAGGGCGAAGCACGCGTCACCGTGCCGCCCAACGCGCGCACCAGGTCGAGTCCGGAGTAGTTGAGCGCCACGGCGAAGGTCTGCAGGATGCCGATCAGCATCGAAGCGACGAAGGCGCCGGGAATCGAGCCCAGGCCGCCCACGACGACCACGACGAAGACGATCGGCCCGAGCGCCGCCGCCATGTTGGGCTCGGTGAGCAGCGCGAAGCCGCCGATCACCCCCGCGAGGCCCGCGAGCGCGCTGCCGACCGCGAACACGAGGACGAAGAGGCGCGGGACATCATGCCCGAGCGCGCTCACCGTCTGCGGGTGCGTGAGGGCCGCCTGGATCAGGAGCCCCACGCGCGTGCGGCGGAAGGCGATGTAGAGGAACGCGAACATGCCGATGGAGATCGCGGTCATCAGCACCTTGTAGAACGGGAACGTGGTGCCGAAGAGGTGAAAGGCGGCGAAGTCGATCACCGCGGGCACGCGATTCTCGATCGGGTTGCGCCCCCACGCCATGATCACCAGCTCGCCGATGACGTAGGCGAGCCCGAAGGTGAAGAGGATCTCGGCGACGTGGCCCGAGCGGTGAACGCGCCGCAACCCGTAGCGCTCGATCGCCGCGCCGACAAGCCCGCAGAGGAGGGGGGCCACGACCAGCGAGGGCCAGAAGCCGATCCAGCGCGACACCTGCCAGGAGAAATACGCGCCCAGCATGAAGACGCTGGCGTGGGCGAAGTTGAGCACGCCCATCATGCTGAAGATGAGCGTGAGCCCGCTCGACAGCATGAACAACAGCAGGCCGTAGACCGCGCCGTTGAGCAGCGAGAAGACGACGAGCTCGCTCACGGCGCGGACCTCGCGGCCGCCGGCTTAAGGCCGCTGCATCTTGCAGGTCGTCGGAAGTGCCGTGTCCTTCGCGTCGATCTTGCGATCGGTGACGAAGCCCAGGCCGCTGCCCTCGACGTCGTACTTGGTCTTGTCGGAAAGGGTCGAGACGAAGAGCGGCTGCAGGTACTGGTGGTTATCGGCGCGCATCTCCGTCGGACCGAGGGGCGTGTCCATCTTCAGGCCCTCGAGCGCCTTGGCGAGCTTGATCGGGTTGTTGGACCCCGCCTTCTTTGCGGCCGCCTGCAGCATGGAGAACGTGTTGCGCAGGCGCCAGTAGTAGAGCTCGTCGGACTTGTCGGTGAAGCGCTTGTGGAAGGCGATCTCGTCGGGGTCGAGGTTGGGCTGCACGTTCTTGTGATGTTCGGTCACGTGCCGCAGCGTCCCCACGCCGTCCTTGCCGATCGCAGGCACCGAACCCAGGCCGCCGCCATAGTACGTATACCAGTTCACCTGAAGGCCCGCGTCCTTGCCCGCTTTCACGAGGAGGAGCATGTCGTTGCTCCAGTTCCCCGTGATCACCGTGTCGGCGCCGGAGGCCTTGATCTTCGCCACGTACGGCGAGAAGTCGGTGACTTTCTGCAGAGGGTGAAGCTCCTCGCCCACGACCTGGACGTCGGGGCGCTTCTCCTTGAGCATTTTGTTGGCCGCAGCCGCCACCGCCTTGCCGAAGGAATAGTCCTGGTTGATCAGGTACACCTTCTTGATGAAGGGGCGTCCCTTGATGTCGTCGGTCAGCGCGGCCATCTTCATGTCCACGTCGGCGTCGAAGCGGAAGTGCCAGAAGTTGCACTTCTCGTTGGTGAGCGCCGGGTCGATCGCGGCGTAGTTGAAGTAGAGAACCTCCTTGCCGGGATTGCGCTCGTTATGCTTGAGCACGGCGTCGGTGATCGCGTGCGCGACGGAACTGCCGTTGCCCTGGAAGATGATGGTCGCGCCCTCGTCGATCGCCTTCTTCAGCTGGATCAGCGACTCCTGCGGGCTCACCTTGTTGTCGTAGGAGTTGACCTTGATCTTCTCGCCGTTGAGGCCCCCGGCGGCGTTGATCTTGTCGGTGAAGTAGGCGAGGTGCTTCTGGGCGTTCACCCCGGCGCTCGCCGCGCCGCCCGACAGGGGATCGATGTAGCCGATGACCAGGTCGGCGAGGGCCGAGGGGGCTGCAAGGGTGGCCAGGGTTGCGGCGGCCAGGGCAAAGCGACGGGCACGGTCACGCATGGGGGTCTCCTCCGGGAGATTCGGCCGCCGGTGCCATGGCCCGGCATGCTCGGGAAGCAGATTCTAGCGCGTAGCGACCTGCGCGTCCGACGGATCGATGTCGATGAACTTCCAGAAGTTGAAAGTCAGGATCGGCGAGCGCCGGTAGCCGATCACGCGCGGATACCACATGTCGGTGCGGATGCGGTGCGTGTTGATGCGCCAGGGGGCGTACGCGACGATCAGTTTCGTCATCTCCTGGTAGACCCGCGTGCGCTCGGGCGTATCCGCCATCGAGCGCGCCTTCTCATACAGCCGATCGTACTCGGGCAGCTTGAAGCGACCGAAGTTCTGCTCGGTGTTCGGCCCGTAGAGGAGAGTGAGCCACTCGTCCGCGTCCGGTGCCGCCGCAGAGTTGCCGAGCTGCCAGAACTGGATCTTGCCGACGCGCGCGGCCTTGAGGATATCGGGCCACTTGCCCTTGACGATCTCCAGCCGCACGCCGATGTCGTCCATGCCGCGCTTCCACAGCTCGTCGAATTGCTGGTCGCGAGACGTCGGCGAGGAATGGCGGTAGATGGTCAGAGGCTTGCCGTCGGGCATCTCGCGGTAGCCGTCGCCGTCACGGTCGACGTACCCGAACATGTCGAGCAGCGCCTTCGCCTTGGCGATGTCGTATTGATTCGCGGTGGTGTGGAAGTTGGGGTCGTAGCCCGCCACGCCTGGGCTGTACGGGGCATCAGCGGCAATCGCCTGGCCCTTGCGCAGGATCGCGATCTCGTCCTTGACCTTGTAGGAGAGCGAGATCGCCCGGCGCAGCGCGACCTTGTCGGGGGTATATCCGCCCACCACCGGGTCTTCCATGTTGAAGAAGCTGTAAACCGTGTCGAGCGTCGGCAGCTGCTCCATTTGGATGCCGCGCCGCTCGAGGTTCTTCGCGATCTTGTTGTTGGGGAAGGCCTGGTAGGCGAACTCCTCGGGCACGAGGAAGATGAGGTCCATCTCCTCGTTGAGGAACGAGAGCCAGCGCGGCTGCGTCTCCTCGATCACCGCGACCTCGACGCGGTCGATCATCGGCATGCGCTTGCCCTTCTGGCGCGCGGCGATCTCCTGGCCGCGCGCGTCGCCCTCCGGCGGCTGGGCGTCGAAGTAGTCCTCGCGATAGCCGGGGTTGCGCTCGAACACCATCTTCGACGTGCGCTTCCAGAACGTGAGGCGCCAGGGGCCGGTGCCGACCGGGTGCGACCCGAAATCCTCGCCGTAATGCTCAACGATCTCCCGTGCGATGGCGCAGGAGATGCGCGAGTCGGTGAACTTGTAGATGAAGACATACATCGCCTGCTTGAGCTTGACCTGGAACGTGTAGCGGTCGACGACCTTGAGGCCCTCGATCGGCGCGTCGTAGTCGAAGCGATTGGTCTTGCGCGCCTTGCTCGCCGCCTCCTCCGCGCCGACGACATAGGGCTCGATCTCCGCGAGCTGGGAGGCGCGCACCTTCGGGTCGAGCACGCGTTTCAACGTGTAGATGAAGTCCTGGGCGACGAGCTCGCGCTTCTTGCCGCCGAATACCGGGTCGTCGGCGAAATAGATGCCGGGGCGAACGCGGAAGGTGTACGTAGTCCCGTCGGCGCTGATCTCGGGCATCCCGGTCAAGTTGGGCTTGAGCTTGGCAGGCCGCGCGAGGTAATCGTAGGTGAGCGGCGTCTCGTAGATGCCGTCGATGACGATCTTCGAATAGACGTCGCTGATGCGGTTGGGATCGAAGCTGGTCTCGGCGATCTCGAAGGCGTAGCGGAAGACTTTTTCCGCCGCCGCGCCGAGTGGCGCCATGGCGGCGAGAGCAAGCGCCGCTGTCGCCGCGATCCTACTTCCCGTGACCCGCCATGAATTCACGCAATGCCCTCGCGGTATGCGTCTTCGTCCCGGCCTTGAGGAATTCCTCGGGGGGTGCGGCGAGCACCACTCGGCCGCCCGCATCTCCGCCCTCCGGACCCAGGTCGACGATCCAGTCGGCCTCAGCGATGACGTCGAGATTATGCTCTATCAGCACCACGGTGTTGCCGGCGTCCACCAAGCGGTGCAGCACGCGGATAAGCTTCTCGACGTCGGCCATGTGCAGGCCCACGGTGGGCTCGTCGAGCACGTAGAGCGTGTGCGCCGGCACGGAGGCGCGACCGGGACGCGGCGCCTGGGGCCCCCGCACCTTGGCGAGCTCGGTCACCAGCTTGATGCGCTGCGCCTCGCCGCCCGAAAGCGTTGGGCTTTGCTGGCCGAGCGTGAGGTAGCCCAGGCCCACATCCTGCAGCAGGCGCAGGCAATGGTGGATCGACGCATGGTGCGTGAAGTACTCGACCGCTTCGTCGACGCTCATCGCCAGCACTTCGCCGATATTCTTGCCGCGCATCTGCACGGCGAGGGTCTCGGCGTTGAAACGCGCGCCGCCGCAGACCTCGCAGGCGACCTTGACGTCGGGAAGGAAGCTCATCTCGATCGTCTTCACGCCCTGGCCGTCGCAACCGTCGCAGCGCCCGCCCTTGGTGTTGAAGGAGAAGCGGCTCGCCGTGTAGCCGCGGATGCGCGCCTCCTGCGTGTCGGCGAAGAGCCGGCGGATGTTGTCGAAGAAGCCGACGTAGGTCGCGGGGCAGGAACGCGGCGTCTTGCCGATCGGCGTCTGGTCGACCTCGAGCACGCGCGAGACGTGCTCCCAGCCCTTGATCGCCTTGCAGCCGGCGAGCGAGGGTGCGGACTTGCGCTTGCGCTCCTCGGCCACCAGGTGGTGCAGGTTCTCGTGCAGCACGTCGCGCGCCAGCGTGGACTTGCCCGAGCCGGAGACGCCCGTGACCACCGTCAGGCGCCCGAGCGGAAAGCGCACGGTGATGTCCTTGAGGTTGTGCAGGCGCGCGCCGGAGACCTCGATCGCGGGTGTCGAGCGCTCGATCCGGCGGCGCGGCTGCAAAGGGTGCACGAGCGGCTCGCGCAGGAATCGGCCGGTGATCGAATCGGGATTGCGCTTCAGGTCCTCCGCCGTGCCCTGGGCGACCACATGCCCACCCTGCCGGCCGGCGCCGGGGCCTAGGTCGATCACGTGCTCGGCGCGGCGGATCGTGTCCTCGTCGTGCTCGACCACGACGAGCGTATTGCCCTTCGCTCCGAGCCGCGCAAGGACGTCGAGGAGGATCTGGTTATCGCGCGGATGCAGGCCGATCGTGGGCTCGTCGAGGATGTAGCAGACGCCGCGCAGGTTGGAGCCGAGCTGCGCGGCGAGACGGATGCGCTGCGCCCACCTGCTCGAGGAAGCCCAGGCGCGACACCAGCTCGGTGAGGATGTCGCGCGCGATTTCCTGCTCGCGCCCGGCGACCGCGAGCTTCTCGAAGAACGTCACCGCCTTCGAGATCGGCTGCGCGCTCATGTCGGCGATGGATTCGCCGCGGAAGCGCACCGCGAGGGCTTCCTTGTTGAGGCGCTTGCCCTCGCACTCGGGACACGCCTCGTCGAGCTCGAGCCACTCGACCCACGAATCGAGCACGTGGTCCTCGGTGCCGGTCTTGGAGCGCTCCTCGTCCCACTCCACGGCATCGATCTTGAGCCCCGTGCCGTAGCAGGCCGCGCACCAGCCGTGCTTCGAGTTGTAGGAAAAGAGGCGCGGGTCGAGCTCGGCGAAGCTGCGCCCACACGACGGGCATGCGCGTTTCACCGAATACACCTGCACGTCGCGACCGCCCCAGCCGCCGCAGCATACGTGCAGCACGCCCTTGCCCATCTCGAGGGCGGCTTCGACGCCGGCACGCAGCTCCTTCTCGTTCTCCGGCCTCACCTCGACCTCCGCCACGGGCAGCTCGAGGGTGTGCTCGCGGAAGCGATCGAGGCGCGGCCATCCCTTCGTCGGCAGGTATTCGCCGTCCACGCGCAGGTGTGATACGGCTTTCGCGAGCGCCCACTTGGCGAGATCGGTGTAGAAGCCCTTGCGGTTGGTGACGAGCGGGGCGAGGAGCGCGATGCGCTCGCCACGCCGCTCCTTCATCAGCCGCGCGACGATCGCCTCGACGCTCTGCGGCTCGATCGGTACGTCGCAATCGGGACAGTACTGCGTGCCGAGCTTCACGAACAGCAGCCGCAGGAAGTGGTGGATCTCGGTCTGCGTCGCCACGGTGCTCTTCGAGCCGCCGCGGCTGGTGCGC
>WNFM01288828.1_pt1 | contig 12040 bp, 15 predicted proteins | sample 5400271 | NCBI WGS metagenome assembly WNFM01 (sample SAMN13153352, study PRJNA577476) | soil metagenome | isolation source: 60 cm saprolite on Douglas fir-dominated hillslope | place: USA:California | collected 2013-09-17 | reverse complement strand
AGCCGATCGGTGACGCCAAGTACATGCTGGCCGACCTGCAGACAGTCCGGCAGGGTGGAATGAAATGCCAGCAGCGCGCGATCGAACCCCGCGGATTGGTGGGCCTTCGCCACGGTCTCGATGTAATGGCGATCGAGCACAGGGCCGGACCGCACGATAGTTTCGGACGAATTGTTGTTGGTGATGAATCCGATGAATTCCACTGACATTGGCGGCTCCTGCTTTGGGCTTTAAGGGCCGACATCGTCTGCCGGCCCTTTGTCGCAGGCCTTATTCATACGCCTTAGCGGGCGTGGAATACCAGTGTCCGCAGTTCAATGCTCTCGCGCGGCGGCGCATCGGGGGGCGTGGTCGGATCGGCAAAGGCGCTGTGCGGCGCGAAGCGGGCCTCTGCGTCGGTGTTGGAATCGAAGCATTTTAATAGCAACACCTCATCGGCCGTCATCCTGGACACATAGAACCATTGATGATCGGGATTGTATTTTACGGAATAGGTTTCGCCGACGCGGTCGGGATAGACCAGGTCGGAAGCGACCAGTTCGTTAGGTCTTACGGTGCGGGCATCGCAAACCGCCAATGGCGAGTCGAGCAGCGGTCCTCGAATCGGTCGCCAGAGATTGATGATCTGCACCCTGCCCTTCAGGAGTTCATCCGCCTCGTCCGGAATAAGATCGCGGACGCGTTGCGGGCCTGATTTCTCGGTGTGATCGACATGGACGCGCGCAACCGGCTGGCGCGGGCCGCCGTCGCGATCGGCTACGCCTTGAACGCGCTTGCGGACGGTGTGGTCGAACACGAACACGCGGTCGGCACCGGTCGCGGCTTTTATGAGTTGCTCTGCCTCCTGGTAGTAGACCCTTTTGACTTCGCCTTCGTCATAAAAATCCCTCACCGAACTGTTTTGCCGGACCAGGGCGAACCCTTCGTGATCGAGCGAAACGGTTTCGCTGATCGGCCTGATGTCATGGATCGGCACGCGGTGCGGTTCCGGCACGATGTTCGACTTGGGCTCGCCGGATGGTGGCTCGAAGGTGTAGGTTCGCGGTCTGTCGGCAGACGGCGTCAGATAGTTGAGATCTGCGGTCACATATGACAACGCCGCGATCTTTTCGTTTTGCAATCCCATGTTGTTCTCCTTTTTGTTGGGTGTCGTCGGGATTTAGAAGGGCTCCTTGAACGGCCGCAGATCCAATTCGTGGGTCCAGGCAGACGGATGCTGCGTGTGCAGATGCCAATAGGCATCGGCAATCGCATCGATATTCAAAAGGCCATCGGCGCCGCGCTTTTCCTTGAGCTGCGGCACGGCGGTATTGAGTTTTTCGCCATCGATGCCGCCATCAATGACGACATGCGCGACGTGAATTCCTGATGGTCCGAACTCGCGCGCCATCGATTGCGCCAGTGAGCGCAGAGCAGCCTTGGCGGACGCGAATGCCGTGAACGGCGGCTTTCCGCGCAGACTCGCTGTCGCCCCCGTAAAGACGATGGTGCCTTTGCCTGACGGCGCCAAACGCCGGGCGGCTTCCCGCCCCACCAGAAACCCGCCAAAGGCCGCTACCCGCCAGGTCTGCTCAAAGAGTTCAGCCGGCATGGTGCGAAAATCATGGCGGACGTTATTGCCGGCGTTGAACACCACGAGATCGATAACGTGGCCTGAGGCTTGCGCGAAATCAAACAGTGCCACGACATCGGATTCGATTGTCGCGTCGGCAGTGAAAGCTTCGGCTTTACCGCCGCTGTCGCCGATGGCACGAACGACCCGCGCAATTTTTGCTTCGGTGCGCCCGGAGACGATCACCCGATGACCTTCGGCAGCAAACCGCCTGGCCAGCGCGGCGCCGAGTCCCTGTTCGGAACCAACTCCCACAACGATCGCCGTGCGTTGAAGCGTGGTCATTTGGAGCTACCTCGTGCGCCCGATGCTCGAACGGGACACAACGCTGCATCTGTATCGGTCGACTGTCTTCGCCAATGGCCCGCGGAAAATAAGATTGCTGTGGCGCAATTCGGCTGCGCCGGAAAAAATCCTTCCAAGGAAAGGACCGCCGGAGTGAAGTCCTTATTGTTGCCGGAGCGCGGCCGATCTTGAATTAGAAGATATGACCGCCTTAACCCGCCGCCGCCACGCTCGGCCGCGACGGGGTGACGTTAATTGCGAGTTTGCCGTAGCGGTCCGTAAAAGCCTGGGTGTCGATCTCCTCAAGTTTTATCGCCCCGCTCGTCACACCCGCCTTCCATGCCTCGTGCTCGGGATCTTCGCGGAATTCCGGCATCACTTCCTTGGCGAACAACTCAAGGGAGTCGCAGATGTGCTCGTGGCTGTTCTTGCCGGCCTGGTTGAGCAGGATCACCTGGTCGATATGGGAAGTGCGAAACCGCCGCAGCTTTTTAGCGATGGTTTCCGGCGATCCGATCAGGCCGCCGCGCAGCGCCGCCTCCTGGGCTTCCGGATTCTCGCGCTTCCACTTGTTGTACTCGTCCCACATGTTGACGGTGCCCGGCGCCGGACGTTGGCGGTTTTGCGAGGTGCCGTAAAAGCGCAGCGCAAACTGGAAGAAGGTGGCGCCGTCGGCACGCGCGCGGGCCTCCTCGTCGGTTTTGGCGCACATGAAGAACGACACCAGCGCGATGTTCGGATTGATCTCGTAGTCGGCGAGTTTCTTCAGCCGCTTTGTGATCGCATTGTAATAGGCGTGCACCCAGGCATGCGCGGCGTCTGCGCTGACGAACTGGAAGCCGAGCGCGCCAAACCCGTTCTGGCCGGCGCGCTCGATGGTCGGAAGCTGCGAACACGCCATCCACAATGGCGGATGCGGTTTTTGGACGGGCTTGGGCACCACATTGCGCAGGGGAATGTCGAAATATTTGCCGTGATGTTCGCTGCCGCCATCCCCAAACATCGGGAAGATGGCGCGGACGGCTTCCTCGAACACTTCCTTCTTGGTCTCCATGTCGCGGCCGAACGGCGTCAGTTCCGTGATCGAGGCGCTCTCGCCCATGCCGAACTCGACGCGGCCGTTGCTTAGGAGATCGAGCACTGCGACGCGCTCGGCGACACGGGCGGGATGATTGGTGGTGAGCTGGAAAATGCCGTGGCCGAGCCGGATGTTCTTGGTGCGCTGGCTGGCGGCGGCGAGAAAGGATTCCGGCGACGGCGAATGCGAATATTCTTCCAGGAAATGATGTTCCACCACCCAGGCATAATCGTAGCCAAGCCGGTCGGCGGTCTCCAGTTGCGTCAGCGCATTCTGGTAAAGCTTGAGCTCATCGCCTGATTGCCACGGGCGCGGCAATTGCAGCTCATAAAAGATGCCGAATTTCATGACGTCTCTCTCCCCGGGGCCGTTTTGTTTGTTTTAGTGTATTCCCTGTCGAGTCCGAGTCCAGCCCAGACCAATTCCGCGCGGCGGGAGGCTGGCTTGCGCTGGGCGCACGAATGGTTAGTTTTGCGGGCCGGCGAGTCGTCGCTTAAGTGCACGGCCCTCCCCCACCGAGATCTCATGCCCACTTTCACGCCGCACCAGGATTCCGCGCTGAAGGCCGTTGCCAACTGGCTGAAGGCAAAGCCCGGCAAGAACGGCACGCCGCCGGTTTTTCGGCTGTTCGGCTATGCCGGCACCGGCAAGACCACGCTGGCCCGTCACATCGCCGACGGCGTCGACGGCGAGGTGAAATTCGCGGCGTTTACCGGCAAGGCAGCGCTGGTGATGCGCAACAAGGGCTGCGACAACGCGTCCACCATCCACTCGCTAATTTATCGCGCGAAAGAGTCCGGCGTGGAGCAGCCGAGTTTTGAATTGTGGGACGATGCGCCGGCGTCAAAGGCAAAACTGATCGTGATCGACGAATGCTCGATGGTCGACGCCGAGCTCGGCCGCGACCTGATGTCGTTCGAATGTCCGCTTTTGGTGCTCGGCGATCCCGCGCAATTGCCGCCGATCCAGGGCGGCGGTTTCTTTACTGATTGCGAGCCCGACGCAATGCTGACCGAAGTGCATCGCCAGGCCCAAAACGATCCGATCGTGCGGATGTCGATGGACGTACGCGAGGGCCGCGGACTTGAGATCGGCCGCTACGGCGAAAGCGAAGTCGTGTCGCGCGCTGAGCTCGATCCCGACCGGGTGATGGGCGCCGACCAGGTGCTGGTCGGGCGCAACAATACTCGCCGCGCCTACAACATGCGGGTGCGGCAGAAGCAGAACATCGAGGATCCGTTGCCGGTTGCCGGCGACAAGCTGGTCTGCCTGCGCAACAACCGCAAAAAAGGCCTGTTCAACGGCGGATTGTGGCGGGTGAAGTCGCGCGCGCAGTCGAAATCGAAGATCATCACCATGCGGCTGTCGCCCGACGAAGATTTTGGTCACAAGGTGACCAAGGTTTCCGTTCGCGGCGAATGTTTTGGCGGCGCCATCGAGACCATTCCGTGGGAGCAGCGCAAGCCCTATGACGAGTTCGACTACGGCTATGTGCTGACGGTGCACAAATCGCAGGGCTCGCAATGGGACGACGTGGTGCTGTTCGACGAGAGTTTTGCATTCCAGGACAGCCGCGCGAGGTGGCTCTACACCGGCATCACCCGCGCCGCGAAGCGGCTGAGTGTGGTGGTGTGACGTCATCCTAAGCGACGAACCCTCCCCGTCATTGCGAGCGCAGCGAAGCAATCCATAGCGCGGCAAAGCAAGTATGGATTGCTTCGTCGCTTGCGCTCCTCGCAATGACGGCAGTTTCCGAGGACTCGCGGCTACTTCCCCGCGACAAAATAAAAGTCTTCCCGCCCCGGCGGCGAGCCATAGATAAACGGCTGCTGCTCATGCTTGGTCGAATTCCACACGTCATCGCGGACGATGTCGAACAGTTTTCGCACCTCGACATGCGGTTCCCTGACGTCACGGGCAAGCGCCACCGCGAACGGGCTGTCGACGCCCTCGCCGTCCTGCGCCGTCTCGCCGTGCTTGGCGGCGTACACCCCCATGAAGCCGGCGGGCGATGTAAAGATTTGGATTGAGGTTCACCGCGGCGTTGAAATCGTCAAGCGCGCTTTGCAGCGCCCCCTGGCGCAGATACAGCGTGCCGCGATTGTTGAGGGCGAGCGGGGAGTTGGGGCGCATCTGAAGCACGAGATTGTCGTCCGCCATCGCGTGCTCGTCATCGCCCTTGCCTTCATAAGCAAACCCGCGGCCGTTGATATAGTTGGGGTTGTCAGGAGCGGCGGCATGGGCCGCCTCGAACGCGGCTAGCGCCTTGTCATATCTGCGCGCGAACTGAAACGCCTGGCCCCTGACACTATAGGCGATGGCCAGATCCGTTCCTGGGACCTGCCCGGCCGCAATGACCTTCTCACAGGCATCGAGGCGCGCCTTGGCCTCGGTTTGCCGGTCGCGGCAGAGATCGATGTCGTCCGCCAGCGCGGGGCCGGCGATCATCGACAGGACGGCCGAAACAAGAAGGGCGCGCAACATTTGCAAAAACGCTCCAGCGAATGAATGTTTTGTCGCTCGATTATCGCGGCGGTTCATCCAAGGCCGGTTTTGCGAATTCCCGGCCAAGCCGGCTCGACCGGCGCGTAACCTCCTGGAAACACGCTGAATTTATTCACGAACTCGTGTGCATCCGGCGGTAACAATGTCCGCCCCGCAGCGTATCTTGGGACATCGCGGCAGGCCAATGCCGATTGCGAACCGCCGGTGCCGATCTAGACTGCCCTCAAATCCGCTCACCCAAGAGGAAACCCATGTCCCGTAGCCAATTCAGCCGCCTTTCGCTTTGCGCCGCCGCTATTGGCGCACTGGCCATCGCCGCATTCGCGATCGCGCCCTCGCGCGCCGCAGAGGACGCCGTAATCATCCCCGCTCCCGCCGGGGACGTTCAAACCTCCGACGGCATGCAGACCGCCGTCGTCGCCGGCGGTTGCTTCTGGGGCGTCCAGGGCGTGTTCCAGCATACCGCGGGTGTCGTCAACGCCGTGTCCGGCTATGCCGGCGGCAGCAAGATGACCGCCGACTACCACATGGTCTCGACCGGCACCACCGGCCATGCCGAGTCCGTGCAGATCAAGTACGACCCGAAGCAGATCAGCTACGGCAAGCTCCTGCAGATTTTCTTCTCGGTGGCGCACGATCCGACCCAGTTGAATCGGCAAGGCCCCGACAGCGGTACGCAATATCGCTCGGCGATCTTCACCACCAACGACGAGCAGAAGAGGGTTGCCGACGCCTATATCGCCCAGCTCAACGCCGCAAAAGTCTACAAGAAGCCGATCGTGACCAAGGTCGGGCCGCTGGAAGGATTTTTTCCGGCGGAGGCCTATCACCAGGACTACCTGACGCTGCACCCGGACCAACCCTATATTGCCTATAACGATATTCCGAAGGTCGAGAACTTGAAGAAGATCTTTGCCGACAACTATATCGAGAGGCCGACGCTGGTGAGCAGCGCAAAGGTCACCAACTGAGAGCTTGCTCCAAGAAGGAGTTCCTATGTCCGATACCAAAACGATGCCCGGCAAAGTCCAAAAGAGCGAGGCCGATTGGCGCAAGGAATTGACGCCGATGCAGTATGCGGTATTGCGCGAAAAGGCGACCGAACGGCCGTTCTCCGGCGAATACGAGCATGAGCAGCGCCCGGGCACCTACATCTGCGCCGGCTGTGGACAGACGCTGTTCGAATCGGACGCCAAGTTCGATTCCGGCTGCGGCTGGCCGAGCTTTACCGCACCCGCGATCGACGGCCATGTCGACGAAGAGCGCGACGTAAGCCATGGCATGATCCGGACCGAGGTGCTTTGTTCGACGTGCAACGGCCATCTCGGCCATGTGTTCGACGACGGTCCCGGCCCGACCGGACTGCGCTACTGCATCAATTCGGCGGCGCTGAAACTGCAGCCGAAGTAGACGTCGACGATGTTGGTAGGAATTCTTCCCTTCTCCCCTTGTGGGAGAAGGTGGCCATAGGCGGCCTTCGGCCGCCGTTCTTCTCTAATAGGACGCCGATGCTTTGCATCGGCTATGCGAAGTCCGCGCCGGATGAGGGGTTTCCATCCGCGGAGAGAACCCCTCACCCGTCTTCGATGCTTCGCATCTCAGCCACCCTCTCCCACAAGGGGAGAGGGTAAAGTGAGAGACACCTGAGCGCTCTAAGCCCCTTCGGGTTCCCTCGCTGGAACCAAAGGCCGGGATATGCTTTCTTTTGGGCGGGGCGGCGGATTTCCGTCCCGCCTTGGGAGAATGCAATGTCGCTTGGAACGATCCTCATCATCCTCGTCATCATCTATCTGCTCGGCGGCTTCAGCGGCCGGTTCGGCGGCTACGGCTATGGCATGGGCCATTCCGGAATGGGCCTTGGCGGCGTCATTCTGGTCGTGCTGCTCGTCCTGTTGCTGCTTGGCAAGCTGTGATCCCGTAAATCATTGAAATAAAAGGATTTATTTCGAACGCGGTATCTGGATGCCCCGATTCATCATCGGGCCCGGCAGGAGTCGCATTTCTGTCAAACGAGCTTATATTGAGGGCTGTCCTGAAATGACGTGTACCGGCGCGCCGCCGTTTGGGCCCGTCCGTGCGATCCGTTCGCGATATCGGAATCGCGTTCTCACTAAAAAGATCAGAGGTCCCTGACCATGGCTTCCTTCAGCTTCAACACTGCTGCCGAATTGTTTCCCGCCGCGATCCGCAAGAAGAAGCGGGCGGGTTTTGCGTATCGGCGATTTGGCACTGCGGCCGAAGCGGTTCGCTTCGCGATCGAGGAGTTGCCGGCGGATTCGCTGAACGGCGCCTATCTGCAGGTTGATGAAGCCCGCTTCGACCAGAGCGGCATCCGCACGCTGTATGAGAGCCAGGATTTTCCGCTGCCGCGCCGCCCGCGCGCCCCCGAGCCTGCACCCGCCAGCGACAAGGCCGACACCGAGGCCGCCTAACCTGCACCATCCGTTGCGCGCTCTTTTTTTGGCGCGTGATCTCTTCGGAAAACCGCTACGCACTTTTCCGGATCACGCGCTAGCGCGGCTGCCTGTCGATCCAGCGACGCAATAGCCGCGCGTTGCGCATGTTGGCGCGGAACAGCACATCGAAGGCATCGCCGGCGACCGGCACCGTTCCGACCACGCCCTGGATCGCGACATTGCCGAGCATCCGCGCCGTGACGTGCCAAGGCGCGCCGAGCGCGCGCGCCTCGCGCACCAGCCACAGCGAAAGCGCGGTCGCAATGATGTCGCCGACGACCGGGATCAATCCGATGATGCCGTCGATGCCGTAGCGGATTTTTGTGCCGGGCAGGATGAAGGCGACGTCGAGAAGTTTTGCGATCGCCTCGAGCCGCGCCAGCCGCTGCTCGCGGGTGAGATTGGCGAACGGGTTGGCGGTGGAATGGCCGAAGTCGAAACGGAAGCCATTAAACTGCGCGCCCAGTGATTCCTGCGGGATTTCGCGCCCGTCCTGATCGATAATCGGCCCACGCGCCTCCGGGTCCCCAAATGCTGCGCGGGAAGTTCGCCCGGAGCCGCCGCTCCGGGAACGTGAAGTGCCTGGGACAAGTATCTCCTCGTTCGACATCGCCATCACATGGGTAACGCTTCAGGCCGGCGCAAGTTGCGTCACGCCGCCGCGGCCTTATCCCGGCGGTACGGTTTGCCGCCCGCGCGCCGCCGACGGCGTCAGCCCAAAGCGGCGGCGAAAGAACGGCTCGTCGAGTTTTAGCAGCACAATCGAGCCCGGCCGCATGGTGAACTCGCGGCCGCGATGGCTCATCTGCGACGCCGGTCGCCGGTGTTGCGCGCGAGGCAACATCTGGCCGCGAAGGAAACAGCGCCGAACAGTCCAAATCCTGAAGCCCCGGGCGCCCACTAGTCCAAGACGGCGGAAATTCGTAAAGCTACCGATGCGGCGGGAGCGGCCGCCGGGGCGTCGCGTCAGGGTCCGGCGCCGCCTCGCGATTTCGAGAAAAGACCATCAAAGGAGACAACGACATGACGACATCCTACGCCCGCACCATTTTGTTGGGCGCCGCCATCGCCGGAAGCCTGGGCATCGGCTATGCCATCGGCGCGCAGCCGCATATGGGCGAAACCCTCGGGTTTCTGCAACAGGCGCGGAGCGAGCTTGCGGGGGCGACGCCGAACAAGGGCGGTCACCGCGAACGCGCTTTGGCGCTGATCGATCAGGCGATCGCTGAAGTGCGCGCCGGCATCGCCTTTGCCGGCGGCTGATGCCACGCCTTTCATCCAATCGAGCCAGGGGAGCTTTTCGATGCAAAGACTGATTGCAGCCGCCTTCCTTGCCGCGACGCTGATCGGCGCTAGCGCCGCCAACGCGATGCCGCTTGTACCGATCGCGCCCGACAACCCCGAAATCATCAAGGTCGCGGGCGGATGCGAACCGGGCTTCCATCGCGGTCCCTATGGCGGCCGCCTGCAAACCTACGCCAACCCGGACGCGGATGCGTGTCCGGGCGGTTATCACATCGGCCCTAACGGCGGCTGCCGCGGCAACGGCCGCTAGAAGCTTTCATCACGTAAGCCTACTGCATCACAACGGCGGGCCGAAAGGTCCGCCGTTTTTTTGTGCGATTAACTGTATCGGTTCGTCGTCCTAGCGAACTGACAGAGGCAGCAGCAATTGCCTTTAGCTAAACTGCGGTGGGATGGCAAAATCGCGGGGGAATGTGATAGATTCTACCTATGCCAAAGCGGAAGCCTTCGACCGGAAAGAGCGGAAAAACCGGCTTCGTGATCGGCCGCGCCGGCTTTACTAAGATCAGCGCGGTTGAAGGCATTCGACTGAAGCCGGCGATGGAAAAACGAGCCGCCGAAGCCAGAAATAAGGGGCTATCCCCCGAACAATACCGCAATGTGATCCTTCGCACCTATCGCAAAGCCTGAGTTGCCGTCGCAAGTATGATGCGATCGACAATCGCTACTTGCTCCCCGCCCCAGGTTCCTGTGATGCCGCCGTAGCGGGTTGATCGATCGCCTCATGCGCCAGCCACGAGGCGATCGTCGCGGGGATAAAGCCCACCAGGCCGTAGAGGATAAACTGCAGCAAACCGCTGTCCGATCCACGCGACCCGTACAGCAATTCCGCGGCGACGAACGAGAGCGCGCCAACGATCAGCATCCGCACCACCGGGACAATTCGTTTGACGTGAAACAGGATGTCATCCACCGCCGCCATCATCAGCGTCGGCAGGATACCGAACAGATAGCTGTACTGCAGCGTCTTGACGAACACCGCAAACAGCTTTTCGACCTCCGCGGCGCTCGGCGGGTGGCTCCAATAGCCGGACATCACGGTGGTCGTCAGCAGCAGCCAAAACCCGCCGAGCAGCGGGCCAAGAGCTGCAAAGATCAGGTACCGCTTCATGTGCCCTCACCATAACTGGTATGGCAGTTTCGCTTATACGCAGACCGCGTCAACTGTTTGCGCTGGCCCGAGGGCGCTAGATTATGACAGTTTCTCCACTTCTCCCCTCGTGGCGGAGGCAGCGCGTCTCGCTCGCCGCAGGGGTGAACCTGGCATCCGGAAATTTAAAGACCCGAAAACCAGATGCAATTTCCCAACGCCCCATCGAAATCAAAGCTTAGCTTGGTGAGCGCCGATGGGCGTCGAGCAGCGCCATCAATTGCGATCGTCTGAGTTGCAGCGATTCCCTTATCCAAAATCTGCTCGTAATAGCAACGCTGCAACTGTGGCCTGCTCGTATCGCTCAATTCGAAATTCCAGCCGGTAACGACTACCCCTGTTCCGAAGGCAGCGGACTTGAAGACCGTATATCGTGTGAACGGCAGGTCTTTACTGTTTGTGGTCGCGTCAAGCTGAAGTTGGCGCTTCGAAGGCTGTGGCACATCGGTCTTAAAATCTCCCGTCACCCGCACGGATGATGCCGGGTCAAGTTTGACAATACTTCCTTCCGCTAACTTGACTGACTGATCTTTCGCAAGAGACACTTCGGCATTCGCGAGAGTCATGTTGCCAGTGACCGACGTCCTGATCTGAGCTTTTTGAAATGCATCGCCTAGTGCTTTCGCCGCGATTTCAGCGGATGGGTTGATCGAGATCATATAGCTGTAGCCTAGCAATGCCATTGCAAAACCAGCGGACATCAGGCAAGCCGCAATCGCACAGCCGCCGCAGAGCCATCCAAACGCGATCGCCTTTCTAATGCGAGCCTCGGCCGCCACTCTCGAATTGAGCGTGGCGGCGAACGTCACGAGACTCTCGTTTCCATCTTCAAATTTCATGGGCCATCTTTCTTAAACCACACGCATTTCGCCATTGCCGCTGCGGTATCGAAAGCCTTTGGGACGGTCTTATTTGTTTCAGGAACACCGTCGGTCGCGAGGTCAACGCGTATCGCTAAATCCGAGTTCTCGTCTTTCTCATTATAGTAGCAGTATTGCTCTGTCGGACTTTCCTGCGCGCTCGTCAAAAAAATCCAGCCAGTCAAAACGCTCCCTTGGTCATGAGGCACGGACTTAAAAACCGTGAAATTAGCTATTGTCTTGGTTTGAGCGGCGTTTTTGGGGGTTGGTGTACGAGGGGCCGAGATCGCCGGCACCTGAACCCGAATTTCACCGTCTGCTAGAACTTTGGCAGCGGGGTCAAGCAAGAGCCGGGACGAACTGTCGAAAGACACCGTCGCACCTTTTGCGAGTGCCAGCTCTGGCGACGTCACCTCAACTTTTCCATCCGCTGTTCCGTGAAGCTCCACGTTGGACAGAGCCTTTTGAAAGGCAGAGGAAAATATTTCCATTTGGCCTGAGGTTCGCGTGACAAATGAATATCCATAAAATCCGATGCCAATCGCCGTACCGATCCCGAAGCCAAGGACTCCAATTCCAACTGCCTTCCAAAATGCCGACCTACCCGAGACGACCGAGAGCTCCGCCGACATTCGGTTCAATAGCGCTTCAGCGAGGCTCCGGTTTAGCGGAGTGGGAATCGGTTCCATTCTAGTCGCTCGCTTCAATTAATTTGAAAGGATGGGGATTTTGTGATTCGCTCTCGTCGGCGCACGAACGAGGGAGACGATCATGGCTGCGAAGGAGATT
>WNFM01170519.1_pt1 | contig 12040 bp, 10 predicted proteins | sample 5400271 | NCBI WGS metagenome assembly WNFM01 (sample SAMN13153352, study PRJNA577476) | soil metagenome | isolation source: 60 cm saprolite on Douglas fir-dominated hillslope | place: USA:California | collected 2013-09-17 | reverse complement strand
CACCAACTTCACCTTCACCGTGATGGTGCTTGCCACCGGAGCCTTGTTCCCCATCGCCAAGCTCGGCGCGTCGGCGGCCGCGCAGAATTTCAACATCGGCGTCCTGCGCTCGGCTCACTGGTCCTGGCTCGCCGTTTTCTGCGTCGCGCTGCTAGCGGAGACATTTGGGGCTTATTGGGCGCATCGGATTACGCACCAGACGCCGCTGCTGTGGCGGCTCCACCGCGTCCACCACGCCGACAATGCGGTCGATCTGTCGACGAGCTTCCGCAACCATCCGCTCGAGCTTCTCATCACACTTCCGGTGTCGGCAGCGGTCGTGCTGATTGTCGGGACCCCGCAGTCGGTGGTGGTCGCCACGCAAACGACCCTCGCCGCTGTGACTTTGTGGCAGCATGCCGACATCGCGCTTCCCCAGCGCCTCGACCGGGCGCTTGGCTGGGTGATCGTGACGCCGCGGCTGCATCGGCTGCATCACGATCCGGAGCGCGCGACCCACGACTGCAATTACGGCGAGCTTCTGACATTGTGGGATCGGCTGTTCGGGACCTTCAACCGAACCGAAGGACGCGGCCGCGTCGGACTCGACAACCAGGTCGCCCCGCCCGACCGGCTGCTCCAGCAGATCTGGTCGCCAGTCCACGCCGCCTGATCGCCCGCAGGCGCATTCACTTGCGCTAGGTTAAGTAGAGTGTAACGTCCTCCCTCGAGCTGCCGAGTCCTTGGCGGCCGGGTGCGTACGGCAGCGGGGGCGCTGTATGATTGGCGGGGCGGACGGGCGCCGAGCGGGCGTGCGATGATCTTTAACTCGCTGACCTTCTTGGTCTTTTTCGTGATTGTCATGGCGCTTCACTACGCGCCCTTCTTCTCGTGGCACCAGAAGAAGATCAACCTGATGATCGCGTCCTATTTGTTCTACGCGGCGTGGAATCCGCCGTTCGTGATCCTGCTGTGGGTCTCGACGGTCGTCGACTGGTGGGCGGCGCAATGGATGGTGCGCGCCAGGCACGAGCGGACACGCAAGGCTTGGATGCTGACCAGCGTCATCGTGAACCTCGGAATGCTCGGCTATTTCAAGTACGGCGGCTTCCTGGTCCAGAACTTCGTGAGCATCGCCGCGTCCCTCGGGATCATCTACCATCCGCCGGGGTGGGACATCATCCTCCCGGTCGGGATCAGCTTCTACACCTTCGCGACCTTGTCCTACACGCTCGACGTTTACCTGAGGCGCTCGGCGCCCGCGGGAAGCTTCCTCAACTACGCCTTGTTCGTGACCTTCTTTCCACATTTGGTGGCGGGGCCAATCATGCGCCCGACCGAGCTCGTTCCGCAATTCGAGAAGCCGCGCCAGGCCAGGCCCAACCAGATCGCCTTCGGCCTCGCGCTGTTGACGCTCGGGCTGTTCCAGAAGGTCGTGCTCGCCGACGGTTTCCTCGCCCCGGTGGTCCAGGCGGTCTACGACGCGCCGGGCAAGGTGCCGGGGATGCTCGACGCGTGGGTCGCGACGTTCGCCTTCGCGGGGCAGATCTTCTGTGACTTCGCCGGCTATTCGACCTCGGCGATCGGGATTGCCCTGTGCCTCGGCTTCGCCATGCCCGACAATTTCCGCTTTCCTTACGGCGCCGTTGGCTTCTCCGACTTCTGGCATCGCTGGCACATCACCTTGTCGAGCTGGCTCAGGGACTATCTCTATATCCCGCTGGGCGGCAACCGCCACGGCAAGGCGCGGACCTATGCGGCGCTGATGGGAACGATGCTGCTGGGCGGGCTGTGGCACGGGGCCAATTGGACCTTCGTCGCCTGGGGCGGGCTCCACGGGCTTTATTTGTCCGCCGAGCGCTGGCTCAAATCGCGCTTCAAGGGATTCACTCCGGGCCGGGCGTCGATGCTCGGGCTGGCGCTGCTGACCTTCCTCCTGGTCAACATCACCTGGGTGTTTTTCCGGGCGAAGACCTTCGCGGGAGCGGGGGTGGTGCTGAAGGGCATGGCCGGGATGCATGCCAAGCCCGACGTGCTGATCGCCTACGGCCCGATGATCATCGCCATGACCATCGTCGCCGGCATTTTCGGAACTCACGTGACGATGAGGAACACGACTCTGGAAGCGGTGCTGGAACGCACTCCGGCGGCCGTTATCGCGGGCATTTGGACGATGCTGCTGTTCGCGGTCGTCGTCGAGCAGGGGCAGGGCAGTGCCTTCATCTATTTCGCATTCTGACGCCCATAAGGCCGAGCTCCAGGGGGTACGCGAGGGGGCGCTTCCGGCGGGCCTCAGACAGACCGCCGCGAACCGGCCAGGGCAGGCACAGCCGGTCCCGACGCGCGATATTCCTACGCGGCCATGGGTGGCGATCGGCAGCTTCGTCTTGGTCGCGGTGCTGCTGCTTACGGGCGCGTGGGAATGGACCGCGCGCAGCTGGCTTGGCCTGCGGGCCGGGGACATCGACGACAGCCCTCAAGCGTGGGGAGATGCGCGCCGCGCGGCCGATCAGGCGCAAGTCGCCATCGTCGGCGACAGCCGCATCCTGTTCGACACCGACCAGGCGCGGTTCCAGGCGATGACCGGAGTGCGGCCGGTACAGGTCGCCCACGTCGGCACCAACAGCCGCACGCTGCTCGAGCATTTCGCCAATGACCCCAACTTTCATGGGTTGCTGATCGTCGGCATGGCCGATGTGATCTATTTTGGCAGGCCTGGGATCGGGCTCGCCGCCACCGCCGTTCACAATTACGACAAATACAACAAGCCGGCGCAGTTGAGCGGCCTGTGGATCGACCGCTGGCTGCAGAAATACCTCGCCTTCATGGACAGCGATTATCGGCTGAGCAGGTGGCTGCCGCGCGTCGACAACGGTTGGCGCAAGGGTGCGGACAGTCCCTACGATGATGTCTGGAAGCTCTCCGAAGTCACCTCCGGCCGGCAATATTTCATGTGGGACCGGATCGAACAGCCGGGCTATTTGCAGACCCACGCGCGCTACGCGTGGCACGGGTTCAAGGGACCCGTCATTCCAGCCTTCGTCGTGCAAAGGGTCATCGCGCACAGCGCCGAGGCGGTGCGGCGGATCCGCGCGCGGGGCGGCGATGTCATCTTCATTCGCCCGCCATCGGCGCCGCAGCTGCGCGTCAATGAGGACCATAGCCTTCCGCGAAACCTCGGATGGGACCGGTTGCTCGCGGGCGCCAACGCCAAAGGCATTCATGCCGATGACCTGCCGCAGGCGCAGAACCTCGTGATTCCGGAATATTCGCACCTCAGCCGCAAATGCGCGGCGGTGTTCACCGATGCCTATGTGCGGCGGCTGGTGCAGCTGACTGGGCGGCTGAAGCTCCGCGCGGATTCGCCGGCGCCGCTTAGCCGCGTCGACTGCGTTCCGCAGAATATCGCCTCACTGTAGCTCGCCGCTTAGCTTGGACGACAAGGCCTGCGCTTCAGCGGCGGAGCGGCACGCGACGAAGATCGTATCGTCGCCGCAAATCGTGCCGACGATCTCGGCCAGGTCTGAATTGTCGAGCGCTACCCCGACGAGGTGCGCCGATCCCGGTGGCGTCTTGATCACGACCAAGTTTGCAGCGGCTTCCACGGATTGCACCCAATCGCGAAAAACGGCGGCAATGCGCGGCGAGGCGCCGTTGCGGAGCCTCTCCGGCAGGACATAACTTAGTTGGCCCTGTCGACGGAGCTTCACCGCGCCGATCTGCTCGAGATCGCGCGAAATGGTCGCCTGGGTCGCCGCGAATCCCAAGGAACCGAGACGGTCCGCCAGCTCTTCCTGGCTCGATAGCGCATTGGAGCGGATCAACTCCGCGATCGCGCGTTGACGACGTTCCTTCAAATCGCTCATGACATCAATATGCATGTACTTGCATAAATATGCAATCCGGTGGATAGGGACTGCCCCATGATTCGGACGGCCATCCTTGGAGCCTCTGGCTATGTCGGCGGCGAGCTGCTGCGGTTGATCGCCGCGCATCCCGAGCTCGCGCCTGCGAAGCTGTTTGGCGACAGCAAGGCCGGGCAGGCGCTGGGAGCGGTGCATCCGCACCTTGCGGCGGCATATGCGGATGCAGTCATCGAAAAGTTTGACGGCGCGCTCGATGGCGTGGACCTCGTGTTCGCGGCGCTCCCGCATGGCCACAGCCAGCGGCTGGCAGCGTCGATCCTCGATAAGGGCATCCCATTTGTCGATCTCGGCGCCGACTTCCGGCTCGACGATGCGGCAACCTACGAGCGCTGGTATGGACACGCGCATGAAGCGCCGGAGCTGCTCGGCGACTTCGTCTACGGGATTCCCGAGCTCCACCGGGAAGCGATTAGGGGTGCCAGGGCCGTCGCGGCGGCCGGCTGCTATGCTACCGCGTCGATCCTGGCGCTGAAGCCGCTGGTCGATGGCGGTATCGTGAAGCCCGAAAGCCTGATCGTCGACGCTGCCTCGGGCGTTAGCGGCGCCGGCCGGGAAGCCAGGGAATCCACCGGTTTCAGCACGATCGATGGAAGCTTCGCCGCCTACGGGCTGATCAACCACCGGCATACCGCCGAGATGGAAATGGCGATCGGCGGCACGGTTCTCTTCACGCCGCACCTGGTGCCGATGACCCGCGGCATTCTCGCCACCTGCTATGGCGAGGCGACCGCCTCATGCGATCCGCTGGCCGTGCTTCGCGAGGCCTATGCCGCCGAGCCGTTCGTCCACGTCACCGACCAGCCGCCCGCGACCAAGTGGCTCACCGGCTCCAACGGCGTTCAGCTCACGGCCCGCTACGACGAGCGGACCGGGCGCGTCGTCGCGCTTTCCGCGCTGGATAATCTCGGCAAAGGGGCTGCGGGCCAGATGATCCAGTGCGCGAACCTGATGCTCGGCCTGGACGAGACCGCGGGACTCACCACCATCGGAGTTTATCCATGAGCGTCACCGCGGCCCAGGGCTTCGTCGCCTCCGGCCTCCATGCCGGCATCAAGAAGCGCAAGTTCGATATGGCGATGATCGCCACCGACGATTTGCGCCCGGTGCCTTGCGCCGCCGTGTTCACGCAAAACAAGTTCGCGGCGCCGCCCGTTGAGCTCGACCGTGCGACGCTCAAGGCGAACGGCGGCGTCGCGTCGGCGGTCATCGTCAACTCGGGCAACGCCAATGCCGGGACCGGGCTGCCGGGCTACAAAAATGCTCAGCTAATGGCCGCGGCGACGGGCGAGGCGCTGCACGTCGCCAATTCGCACGTGCTGGTTTGCTCGACGGGGATCATCGGCACGCCGCTGCCGATGGAGCCGATTCTCTCCCATGTGCCGAAGCTGGCGAAGAAGCTCTCGGTCGAAGGCGCCCATGACGCGGCGCGGGGCATATTGACCACCGATCACCAGGCGAAGGAGGTGGTGATCAAGGGCTCGACTTTCACGCTCGGCGGAATGGCCAAGGGCTGCGGAATGATCGCGCCCAACATGGCGACCATGCTTGCCTTCCTGACCACGGACGCCGCCGTCCCGCGCTCGGTGATGCAAAAGGCGCTGAAGGCGGCGACCGACGCGACGTTCAACACGCTCAATGTCGACGGCGCGACCTCGACCAACGACACGGCGACGCTGCTGGCGTCGGGCAAGCGCGGCAAGGCTGATCCGGACGAATTCGCCAATGCGCTTCTCGCCGCCTGCCGCGACCTTACCTTGCAAATGGCGCGCGACGCCGAAGGCATGACCCGGATGGCCCACCTCATCGTCACCGGCGCGCGCACCAACGAAGAGGCGCGGGTCGCGGCCAAGAACATCGTCGAGAACAACCTCGTCAAATGCAGCTGGTATGGCCGCGACCCTTATTGGGGCCGGCTGATGGCCGCGGCGGGTTCGGCGGGCGTCGATCTCAACGTCGCGCGCTCGTTCGTCGCTTATGGCGGTATCAAGGTCGCGAAGGGTGGCGTCGGGATCGACCACGACGGCGACGCATTGGTCGAGCACATGCTGGGTGATGAGGTTCAGATCGAGGTCCATCTCGGCGCCGGCCACGGCACCGCCAAGATGATCGGGATCGACCTCGGTCCCGGCTACATCAAAGAAAATAGCAAGACGTCATGAAAGTCGTCCTCCCGCCATCGGAGATCGCAACCGTTCTCGTTCAGGCGCTGCCTTACATCCGCCAGTTCGCCGGCAAGTCGGTGGTGGTGAAGCTCGGCGGCGCCGCGATCGACCGCGACAGCGATCTCGCCCTCGCCCAGGACGTGCTGCTGCTACGCAGCGTCGGCGTGCGTTGTGTGCTGGTTCACGGCGGCGGGCCGCAGGTCGACACGATGCTGCGCCGCGTCGGCAAGGAACCCGTGTTCAAGGACGGGCTCCGCGTGACCGATGCGGAGACCCTCGAAATCGTGCGGATGGTGCTGGTCGGAAAGATCAACCGCGACCTTGTCGCAACGATCAATAGCCAAGCGGGAGATGAGCCAGTCGCAGTCGGCGTATCGGGCGAGGATGCGGGGCTGCTGATGGTGACGCCGGCGGACCCGGCGCTGGGCTTTGTAGGCAACGTCACCGGCGTTCGCGCCGAGCTGATCCATCGATTGCTCGATGACGGCCTTACCCCGGTAATCTCGACGATCGGCGCGAATGCGGAGGGCCACCCGTACAACATCAATGCCGACGAAGCGGCGCGGGCAATCGCGGTGGCCATGAACGCCGAGAAGATCGTCTATCTTACCGCCGTTCCGGGCCTGCTCGAAGATCCGACGGATGAGAGCACATTGATCCAGCGCCTGACCTCCGCCGAGCTGCGCGAGCGGCTGGCGCACGAGAGTGTCGGCAAGGGCATGATCCCCAAGCTCAAGGCCTGCGCCGATGCCGTCGACCAGGGTGTCAAATTCGCTCACATCATCGACGGGCGGGTGCACCATTCGCTGCTCATCGAGCTGCTGACCGATCGCGGCGTCGGGACGATGGTCCGCAAGGAGAAGAGCTGGTGAGGCATTTGCTCTCGATTCGCGATCTCAGCGCCACGGACATCGAATGGATCCTGGCCGCGTCCGAACAGCCGTATCCGCGCGTGCTCGAAGGCAAAGGCGTCGCGCTCTATTTCGAAAAGCCAAGCGCGCGCACGCGCAACTCGATGGAGCTGGCGACGGCGCAGCTCGGTGGCCACCCGGTCTACATCCAGAAGGATGAGCTCGGCATCGGCACCCGCGAGAGCGTCGCCGACGTGACGCACACGCTCGCCTGCTACCACGCGATCATTGCCGCGCGCGTATTCGACCACGGCCTGCTCGAGGAGATGGCGCGGGTAAACGCGGCGCCGGTGCTCAACATGCTGTCGGGGAGCGATCATCCGCTGCAGGCGCTCGCCGACTTGCTGACAATCAAGCAGCTGCTTGGCCGCGTCGAGGGCGCGAAAATCGCCTTTGTTGGCGAGGGCAACAACGTCTCGCGCTCGCTCGCGGAAGCCTGCGCTCTGGCCGGTGCTCAATTCACCATCGCGAGCCCCCAAGGCTACGATCTTGGCAACGCGCCCGACGTTCGCCAGCTCAGGGATCCGGCCGAAGCGGTGGAAGGCGCGGACATCGTCTACACCGACGTCTGGGTCTCGATGGGCGGCGAGGAAAGCGATGATCGGCGCGAAGCATTCGAGCCCTATCAGGTCGACGAAGCGCTGATGGCGATGGCCCCTAACGCCCGCTTCCTCCACTGCCTGCCGGCACATCGCGGCGAAGAAGTGACCGCACCGGTAATCGACGGTGCTCACTCGGCCGTGTGGCGTCAGGCCGAGAACCGGATGCATACCGCGCGCGGCGCCATGCTGTGGATGTTGGAACACTGAAAATGACGAACAAGAAAATGAAGGTCGTGCTCGCTTATTCGGGCGGGCTCGACACTTCGATCATCCTCAAATGGCTGCAGACCGAATATGACGCCGAGGTCGTGACCTTCACCGCCGACCTGGGGCAAGGTGAGGAGGTCGAGCCGGCTAGGGCCAAGGCGGAGATGCTCGGCGTCCGGCCCGAAAACATCTTCATCGAGGATCTGCGCGAGGAGTTCGTGCGCGATTTCGTCTTCCCGATGTTCCGCGCGAATACGCAATATGAGGGCGATTATCTGCTCGGCACCTCGATCGCGCGCCCGCTGATCGCCAAACGACAGATCGAGATTGCGAGGGCGCTCGGCGCGGACGCCGTTTGTCACGGCGCCACCGGCAAGGGCAACGACCAGGTCCGGTTCGAGCTTGGCTATTATGCGCTGGAGCCCGACATCAAGGTCATCGCACCGTGGCGCGAGTGGGAGTACCAGAGCCGGGAGCAATTGCTCGACTTCGCCGAGAAGCACCAGATCCCGATCGCCAAGGACAAGCGCGGCGAGGCGCCCTTTTCGGTCGACGCGAACCTGTTGCATTCGTCGTCGGAAGGGAAGGTGCTCGAGGACCCGGCGGCCGAAGCACCGGAATATGTTCACCAGCGCACCATCTCGCCCGAAGATGCGCCCGACAAGCCGACGGTCATCACGATCGATTTCGAGAGGGGCGACCCGGTCGCGATCGATGGCGAACAGCTGTCGCCCGCGGCGCTGCTGACCAGGCTCAACCAGCTAGGCCACGACAACGGCATCGGCCGCCTCGACCTGGTCGAGAACCGCTTCGTCGGGATGAAATCGCGCGGGGTCTACGAGACGCCCGGCGGCACCATCCTGCTCGCGGCCCACCGTGGTATCGAGAGCATCACGCTCGATGGGGGCGCGATGCACCTCAAGGACGAGTTGATGCCGCGCTACGCGAGTCTGATCTACAACGGCTTCTGGTTCGCACCCGAGCGCGAGATGCTCCAGGCGGCGATCGACAAAAGTCAGGAGCATGTGACGGGCCGCGTGCGTGTGAAGCTCTATAAGGGCAATGCGACGGTGATCGGGCGGGAGAGCGAGCAGTCGCTTTACGACCAGGACCTTGTCACGTTCGAGGAAGGCTCGGGCAGCTACGATCACCGCGACGCGGCGGGGTTCATCCGCCTGAATGCGCTGCGGCTGCGTACGATCGCGCAGCGCGCGCGGCGGCTGCGCAGTTAAACGCCCGTACCGCTCATCCTGAGTAGCGGCTGAGCCTGTCGAAGCCGCGTATCGAAGGAGGTCCTTCGATACGGCACTTCGATGCGCTTCGCTTACTCGCGCCTACTCAGGACGAGCGGAGTTGGTTTCCAACTCTTCCTTTCGCCGCCGCAATCTGCTCGCGGACCCGCGTTGGCGCCGTGCCGCCATAACTCGTGCGGCTGCGCACCGACGCGTCGACGCTGAGCACATCGAACACGCGTTGATCGATGCGCGCGTCGATCGCCTGCAGCACGTCGAGCGGCAGTTCGGCAAGATCGCATCCACGCTCCTCAGCAATCTTCACCGCGCGGCCGGTGATGTGGTGCGCCTCGCGGAACGGCACGTCGGCTTCGCGCACCAGCCAGTCGGCGAGGTCGGTCGCGGTCGAATAGCCCTGCGCCGCCGCGGCGCGCATTCGCTCCGGCACGAACTCGACCGTCTCGACCATTCCGGCGAGCGCCTCGAGCGACAGCCTCAGCAAGTCGCGCGCCTCGAACACCGGTTCCTTGTCGTCCTGCATGTCCTTCGAATAAGCGAGCGGCAGGCCCTTCATCGTCACCATCAGCGACATGAGTGCGCCGACGATGCGCCCGCTGTGCCCGCGCACCAGCTCGGCGGCATCGGGATTGCGCTTCTGCGGCATGATCGACGACCCGGTCGAGAAGTCGTCCGACAGTTTGACGAAGCCGAACGGAGCGCTCGCCCAGATGATCAGCTCCTCGGCGAGCCGCGACAAATGCAGGCTGCACTGCGCGGCGGCCGACAGATAATCGAGCGCGAAGTCGCGGTCGGAGACGCTGTCGAGGCTGTTTGCCGTGGCACGATCGAAGCCGAGCGCATCCGCGGTCCGTTCGCGGTCGATCGGGAAACCGGTGCCCGCGAGCGCGGCACTGCCCAGCGGGCTCTCGTTCATCCGCGCCCGGGCGTCCGCGAAGCGCGAAGCGTCGCGCCGCAGCATCTCGTAATAGGCCATTAGATGATGGCCGAGCGTCACCGGCTGCGCGACCTGCAGGTGGGTGAAGCCGGGCATGATGGTCTCGGCATGCTCGTCGGCGCGTTCGACCAACACCCGCTGCAGCGCGCGGATCGCGTCGACCGCTTCGTCGCACGCATTCCGGACCCAAAGGCGAAAGTCGGTCGCCACCTGGTCGTTGCGCGACCGCGCGGTATGCAGCCTCCCTGCCGCTTCGCCGATCAACTCGCCCAGCCGGTGCTCGACCGTCATGTGGATGTCCTCGAGCTCGGCACGCTCGGGAACGCCGTCGCGCGCATATTCGGCGGAAATCTGGTCGAGGCCCTCAAGAATTGACGCCGCATCCGCTTCGGCGATGATCCCCTGGTCGCGAAGCATCGCCGCGTGCGCCTTGGACGCTGCGATATCCTCCCGCCACAGGCGCTTGTCGAAACCGATCGAGGCATTGATGCGCGTCATCAGCGCGTCCGGTCCGCTCCCGAACCGGCCGCCCCACGTGCGCTGGGAAGGAGGCTTGTCTGCCATCGCGGCCGCGTTGCCATGTGTAGGGAAGGGGGTCAAACGCCCGGTGCTTTAGGCATGGCGCACCCGACAGGATTCGAACCTGTGGCCTCTGCCTTCGGAGGGCAGCGCTCTATCCAGCTGAGCTACGGGTGCTTGGGCCGCGACTTAGCGATGGCCGTCCGCAGCGGCAAGGCTAGGCGAGCCGTTGAACCTCGCGATACCGAAAACAATCGACTAGGTGGTCGTTGACCATCCCGACCGCCTGCATGTGCGCATAAATGATGGTCGAGCCGACGAAGCCGAAGCCGCGGCTTTTCAAGTCCTTGCTGAAGGCGTCGGACTGCGGCGTGGTCGCGGGAATGTCTTTGGTCGTCTTTCGGTGGTTGAGAACTGGTACCCCGTCGACGAAGCGCCAGGCGTAGGCGTCGAAGTTGCCATATTCTTCCTGGATGTCGAGGAAATGGCGCGCGTTGCGCACGGTTGCTGTGATCTTCTGGCGATTGCGGATGATCGCCGAATCCTGGATTAGCTCCTCGATCTTCTTTTCGGTGAAGCGCGCGACCTTGTCCGGATCGAAGCCTGCGAAGGCTCGCCGATAGCCGTCGCGCCTTTTAAGAATCGTCGACCAGCTCAAGCCCGCCTGGGCGCCTTCGAGCACCAGGAATTCGAAATGCTTGCGGTCGTCATGAACCGGCACGCCCCATTCGCGGTCGTGATATTCGACCATCTGAGGATCGGCGCCGCTGACCCAGTCGCATCGCTTCATTCCGCACCTCCAAGGAACCGGCTCAGCTCGTCATGCAAACGGGTTCTAGCCGAGCCGACGATCATCCCGACGTGCCCGGACCGGATGGCGATGACCTGGCCCGAAGCGGCGGTCTGCGGGGGCGCAATGAGGTCGCGCTCGGCGGTGAGGTGAAGCGTCGGGGCCGCCAATTCATCCGACACCGGCTGCCCGCCGACGAGCCAACCGGCCGCGCCGGGCAGATCGCGGCCGAACAGATTCTCGACCAGCTCCTTGGCCGCCGGATAGGGCAGGGGTTCGCCTTCGTTGGCCCATTCTTCGAGCTCGATGAAGCTTAGGGATTCGACGCTACCGGGTTGTAGGCGGCCGAACTCCGCAAACTTGTGCACCGTGCGCTCCGGATCGAGCGACCAGAAAGCGGCCTGCAGGACTTCCATCGGCAGCGCGCCAAGAGCCTTCGCCGCCGCCTGTGAGTGGCGCCACATGTCCTGCAGCGCCTGGCTGGAGCTTTCGGGATAGCGCGCGAAATTCCACGGGGCAGCGAGCGTCGCTAGGCGCTCGACCTCAAGCAGGTTCGCTGCCGCGATCGCCATCGTCCCGCCGAGGCAGTAACCGATGAGCGCGACCGGCTGACCGATGCTGCGCAGCAAAGGCAGCAGCAATTGTTCGATGTGACCGGCCACCGAAAGTTCGGACCGCTCGTCAGCCTTGCCCCAGTCGAGCAGCAATGTCCGCCGGCCCATGGCGGCGATTGCGGCGGTCAATGAAGTGTGTTCGT
>WNFM01272490.1_pt2 | contig 12044 bp, 7 predicted proteins | sample 5400271 | NCBI WGS metagenome assembly WNFM01 (sample SAMN13153352, study PRJNA577476) | soil metagenome | isolation source: 60 cm saprolite on Douglas fir-dominated hillslope | place: USA:California | collected 2013-09-17 | reverse complement strand
GCCCTTACGGAGCCCCGCCGTCGCATCTTCGGTCAGCGCGGTCGGCCCGGCGCCAGGCGTAGACACGTCCTCATGGAGACGGCGGGAGTCGAACCCGCGCCTCCGCGTGTGGGTCGACTCGAAGGCCTCCTGGGGCACCCTCACCGACGATTTGCCGTAGCGGGCCGAGGGCTGGTCCCCCACCACGAAGCCGAAGCCCCGGAAGCAGCGGCTCGTTCTAATCGGTGCCCCGGGTCGATTCTTCACGCTTTGAAACAGGCTCCAAGGATCTTCTTGACAGTCATTCCGCGACTCACCATATTCCGACAACGTGACAAGCACGCAACTGACGGGTAAGTTTGCGAGCGCCACGGGACTTCCACCGGGTGCGCAGGCGAGCCAGGGGGATCTTCACTGTAAGAGCTGAGTCAGCGCATGTCAGGCATTGAACAGGCGCCGCGGGATAATGCCGGAGCATTTCCCAGGGCCTCGTCTTAATTCTTAAGGATGTGCCATGCGGAAACCGTCGGCATTGTGGGCCGCCCTCCCACGGGGGAAGGCCCGAAGATTGACTGTGCGCGTTCTCGTGTCGATGGGCGCGCTCGGCGTCGCCGGTGCGGCGCTCGCCGCGGTCGTCCTGTTCCCAACCTTCCGGGACGACTCGGGCATCGTGCAGAGCGCCACGACGGACGACAAGATCACCGGCAAGAACAAGTTCTTCGATCCTGCCCTGGGTACGAACGGTCAGGCGTGCTCGACCTGCCACCAGCCGTTCCAGGGGTTCACCCTCTCGGTGGACGAAATCCGGGGAGCGTTCGCCGCCACGGATGGTCTCGACCCGATCTTCCGGCCTAACGACACCGCCGATCGCCCTGACGCCGACGTATCGACTCCGGCCGCGCGGACCGTGGCTTACAGAACTCTCCTGGACCTGGGGGTCATGCGCATTGCCAAGTCGCTGCCCGCCGGGGCCAACTTTACCGTCGCCCCGCAGGACACGACCCGGTTCGGCCCGCTGCCGAATCCGAGCGATCCGTCGGCTCCCCCGGGATCGCACACGTTGTCTCTGTTCCGCCGACCGCTGGTCAACACCAACGTGCACTTCGACAGCGCCGTGCTCTGGGACGGCCGTGCCAGCATCACGGACATGCCGGGCCAGGTCAAGAGAGCGTCCCGGGGGCTGCTCCTCGCCGGCGGCCCCACGGCGGGCGCTCTGGGCAACATCAGCGACGCCGATGCGGCCGAGGTCGCCAATTTCATGCTTCAGGTCTACTCGGACCAGGTGAGAGACAACGCCGCCGGCTCGTTGAGCGCGCTCGGCGCCACGGGAGGGATTCAGAATCTGCTCGCCCTGGCCTCGGATCCGATTGTGCCCTGCACCCCGCTGGCGCCCGCCGCCACGTGCACGCCGATCGTCCCGGAGAACTCCCGCACGATGACGCTCTTCAATACATGGACGGGCCTGGCGTCGGGAGGCGCCGTCAACGCGGCCCGGGCGGCGATCGCGCGCGGCCAGGCGGTGTTCAACAACGCCACTCTCCATGTCCCCGCGGACATGGAGATCCCGGGCCTCGCCGGAAGCGTCGCGCACTGCGTGACGTGTCACGCGACGGACAACCTCGGCAACAACCCCGCGAGCACCTTCTTCGTCAGGATCGGCACCGACTCACCCGACGTCCTGACCGCGCTTGCGGCTCAGGATCCCGAGCTCAACGAGGTCCTGGAGCGCTCGAACCAGCTCCCCGAGTATTGCCTGCGGCCCACGAGCGACCCGACTCCGTTCAACGTGTCGCCATGCGGGGATGACGCCGGGGACGTGCGGACCACCGACCCCGGCCGGGCCCTGGTCAGCGGCGCCATCGCCGACGCCGGGAGGTTCAAGCCGCCCATACTGCGCGGGCTGGCAGCGCGGTCGCCGTACTTCCACAACGGCGTGGCCCCGGAGATCGGGCTGCTGGTCAAGTTCTACGACAACCGATTCCAGATCGGACTGACCGACCAGGAGCGCGCGGATCTCGCCGCCTTCCTGGAAGCGATGTAAGGGCCTGCAGACCGCTTTGGCAGGAGTCGCGCACGCTCGTCGCGACGGTCAATCTCCCGGACGGCGGGACGAACCTCCCCGTGCTCCTCCCCCGGGCAGGAGCATGGCGTCGATCTCCGACTCGGCCTCGAGCCAATCCCGATCGGGGCTGCCGCCCTGGAAACCGCGCGACTCGGCCTTGAGATAGGCGACCTCCGCGATCAACCGGCGCCGTTCCTCGGGAGCGACATCGCTCTGTCGTGGGGAGCCGTCCGGACGCGGCGGCGCCTGCTTTCCCGGGCCGCGCCTGGCGTCCATGTTTCCACCCGCAGGCCCACCCGTGGTCCGTGTCAATCGCGGCTCGGATTTCATCTTCTGGCCCTCCATGCTCCTGTTCGCTGCCTCGCATTCTACAAGAAAGGCGGGCACGCGCCGCAATCCGGCCGGGCGATCGCGCTCCCGCTTGGGACGAAGGAGCGGTTTGTGGTAAGAGAGAACCCATCATGGGTGTCGTCTCCACTCGCAGAAGGGGTTCGTCTGTCCGCGGCGCGGCAGGCCGGAGCGGCTCGTCGGGGCAGCGCCGGAGCGCGGCACCGCAGACCTCGGACTCCACCCGTCCCTGGGACCGATGGGGGCCTTTCGTCAGCGAGCGGTCGTGGGGCACGATTCGCGAAGACTACAGCCCCCACGGGACGGCGTGGGATTCCGTGACGCATGATCTGGCCCGCTCCAAGGCCTACCGATGGGGGGAAGACGGGCTCGCCGGGTGGTGCGACCGGTACCAGCTCCTCGTGCTTTCACCGGCGTTCTGGAATGGCCTCGACCCGATCCTGAAGGAACGGCTGTTCGGGTTGGTTCCCGGCTGCGCCAACCATGGCGAGGATGCCAAGGAGTACTACTATCATCTGGACGCGACGCCCACCCATTCCTACATGAAGTATCTCTATAAATACCCCCAGGCGGCCTATCCGTACGTCAGGCTGATCGAGGAGAGCCGCAGGCGGTCGAGCCGCGAGAGGGAGTACGAGCTTCTCGATACGGGCGTGTTCGACAAGGACCGCTATTTCGATATCTTCGTGGAGTACGCGAAGGCCGACCCGGACGACACCTGTATCCGGATCGAAGCGTTCAATCGCGGCCCTCAAGACGCTCCGCTGCACCTGATCCTGCAGATGTGGTTCCGCAACACCTGGGCCTGGGGAGCCGAAACGAGGCCGGAGCCCCGCATCGCGGAGGGCCCGTCCGGGCGCGGCCATGTGAGCCTGCTCGCCGACGACTGCGGCCTCGATCTGGTGCGGCACCTGCCTTTCAGGTACTCACTCGGCCGGCGCTATCTCTACGGCGACGAGGGGGCGCGCCTCCTGTTCACGAACAACGAGACGCATGCGGAGCGCGTCTACGGTCCCTGGGCCAGGAGTCGCAGCCCTTTCGTCAAGGACGCCTTCCACCGGCAGATCGTGGAGGGTGAAAACTGCGTGAATCCGGATCGAGTCGGGACCAAGGCCTGCCTCCACTATGCCTTCGCTGCGGTTGCCGCGGGCGGGTCCGTGGTCGTGCGGCTCCGCCTCACCGACAGACCTCAGCAGAGGCCGCTCCATGACCACGACGCGATCGTCAAGGCGCGCCGCCGGGAGGCCGACGACTTCTACGAGAGGCTGCACCCACCCGGCGCGACGCCCGAGGAGCGGAGCGTGCAGCGACAGGCTCTGGCCGGGATGATCTGGAACAAGCAGATCTACCTGTTCAATGTGCATCTGTGGCTGGACGGGGACACGCCGGAGTCGCCGCCTCCGGAATCCCGCCTCACGATCCGCAATGTCCACTGGCGGCACCTGAACTCCATGCGCGTTCTCACCATGCCCGACAAGTGGGAATACCCGTGGTTCGCCGCGTGGGACCTCGCCTTCCAGTCGGTGGTCTTCGCGCTCATCGATCCCGAGTTCGCGAAGGAGCAGCTCTGGCTGCTTCTGTTCGAGCAGTTCCAGCACCCCAACGGCCAGATCCCGGCTTATGAGTGGGAGTTCTCGGACCTGAATCCTCCGGTCCACGCCTGGGCGGTCTGGCGCGTGTACAACATGGAACGATCCCGCACGGGCCGAGCGGATCGCCGCTTCCTCGAGATGTGTTTTCACAAGCTGCTGATGAACTTCGCCTGGTGGGTCAACAAGGTCGACAGCGAGGGCAACAACGTCTTCGAGGGCGGCTTCCTTGGACTCGACAACATCACGGTCGTCGATCGCAGCCACGACATTCCCGGCGGGGTCCGGCTGGAGCAGTCGGACGCGACCGGCTGGATGGGAATGTTCTGCCTGAACATGATGCGGATCGCTCTCGAGCTGGCCAAGGAGAACGGCGCTTACGAATCGCTCGCCACCAAGTTCTTCCAGCATTATGTCTACGTCGGCGCCGCGATGAAGAAGATGGGGCGATCCGGTTACCAGCTCTGGGACGAGGAGGACGGTTTCTTCTACGACGTGCTGCGCTACCCTGACGGAAGCTTCCACAAGTTCCGCCTCCGGTCCCTGGTGGGCGTGATCCCGCTGTTCGCCGTCGAGCGCCTCGAAGAGAGATGGATCGAGCCTTTCCCCGAGTTTCGACGAAACCTGCACTGGTTCCTCGAAAATCGCCAGGATCTCGTGCAGCAATGCGTGACGACCGTGAAGCAGGACGGTGAGACCGTCCACGTCCTGGCCATCATGAACCCGGACCAGATGCGCCGCCTGCTCCGCCGCATCTGGGACCCGGCCGAGTTCCGTTCCGATTTCGGCTTGCGCAGCCTGTCACGCCACCACGAGCACCATCCCTTTCGCTTCGGAGAGACCGTGGTGGGTTATGAGCCGGGCGAGTCGACGGAGAATCTCAAGGGCGGGAACTCGAACTGGCGAGGCCCGATCTGGTTCCCCACGACCTTTCTCCTGATCGAGTCGCTCCGAAAGCTGTACAAGGCCTACGGCCCGAGGTTCACGGTTGAAGACGCGGCAGGCGGCGGGGAGCCCGTGACTCTCGATGCGCTGGCGCGCGGATTCGCCGATGCTCTCATCCGACTCTTCCTCCGCGACGCCACCGGCACGCGTCCGAGCCAGTCGGAGCATCCGAAATTCCGCGACGACCCGCACTGGCGCGACTGCCTCCTCTTCTACGAACATTTCCACGGCGACACCGGCCGCGGCCTGGGCGCTTCCCACCAGACCGGCTGGACCGGTCTTGTCGCCAATCTCATCGACGAGTGGCGGCGTCCCCACACCTCCTAGAAGTTGAAGATCTCCCCGCCACGGAGGATCTGAAAGTCCCGTCCGGCCAGCGCACGTTCGCAATCGGCCCGGATTTCGACCTCCAGTCCGGGCTTGAGGTGGGTGAGCCGGATCTCGGGCCGATGGACCAGGCGCTCGAGATCCTGCGCCAGGGAGGTCGGATGATAGTGGCCCGACTTCATCGCCAGGTCGGCGTGACTGTCCGGATAGGAAACTTCGACGATCAGGAGGTCGAGCCGGCGCGTCTCGTTGAGAGCCCGCCAGAAACCCTCGCAACGGCTGGTGTCGCCGCTGAAGGCGAAGGCCCCTCCGGGGCCGCTGATCAGGTATCCGACGGCTGGAACGGAGTGGCAGACCTCGATCATGGTAAAGAGACGTCCACGGTCGCTCAGGGCCACACCCGGCGACATGTCCTCGAGAACCACTGTGGGGTCGTCCGCGGAAGGTATTCGCCGGAAGTCGGGCCAGACCTCATCGTTCAACATGTGCCGGGAAAGCGCTTCCAGAGTGGCCGCGAGACCATGCGTCACGATCGGTCGCGCCTTCTTTGGTTGAACGGTGTCGAGGAGCAGCAACAGCCCGGCGACGTGGTCGAGATGTGCGTGCGTCAGAAGGACTTTCCGAATCCCCGCCATCTCCTCGAGCGCGAGATCCCCGACGCCGCTCCCGGCGTCGATCAGGACATCTTCGTCCACCATGAGGGCGGTGGTCCTGCGGTGTCCGCCGATGCCTCCGTCCGATCCGAGGATCCTCAGTTTCACTTGCGTCTCTCAGGCCGCGTCAGGCTTGCAGCCATTCCATGACGAACGCGAGGGGTCCATGGTTCTGGTCGGCATGTTCTCCGGGCAGCGACATACCATCGAAGAGCATGGCGCGACGGCGGTGGGCATTATACGCCGCAACCTGTCGCGCGCTCGGCACGGATCGCATCGCGATCGCTGCCAAGCCGATCCCTCGAGGCGCCAGCACCGGCGGCCGGTTCCGTCTGGTGCACCACCGACAAGATCTGCTTGACAGCTTACGTCGAGCCCGGTACATTCCCGGCACCTGGAGCGAGCCCTTCGTGTCGAAGTGTGCGGAGCGGGAGATGAAGCGAGTCTCCGCTGCCGTTCCGTCTCGGCCGCTGCGCATTCTCCTGCCTGTCGTTGCCTCGCGGGGACTTCGACGAACGAGGGGAAGAGGGATTCCGGGGAGTATGGCGTAAAGACTGGAGACCACCGCGTCTGGTGGCTTCGAACCGAGGGGGGAGCGATGATCATCCGGAAGATCCCACGCGTCCTGACGATTCGTGCATCACTTGGCATGTTGACCTGTCTGATTCTTCTCACCCCGAGTCTCGGTCGGGCGCAGGTGGGATCCAACAACCCGTCCGATGATCAGCTGCTCACGCAGCGCGCGCTCGAAGTGGTGTCGGCGTTCGTTGTCGCGGTCCCGCCCCCCGGAACCGTTCTGCGGCCGGTGCAGCGTGTTCCGCGCAGCAGGTTCGGTGTCGTCGGCAATTTCCCCCTGACACTCCAGGACCTCGACGCTCTCGTCTATCCTTCGGCCACTCCGGAGGAGCGCCAAGCGGTGCTCGAAGGGATGACCTTCTTCACGACGCCGCATACCGCGGAGGAAGGCGCGGGGGTCATGGCGAACCAGCCGTTCTGTCTCGGCTGTCACAGTAGCTCGGCCGAGTCGATCGAGAGCCCCGGACTCGTGAGCGCCAGCTCCTGCCTGCCGGGGTCGACCTGCGTCTCGCTGGTCTCCCGCGCCGCGCGCTCGACGCCGACCAATTTCAGATTCACCTCGCTCGATCCATCCACCGGGGGAGGCCGGGCCCCCGATCACCTCGACGCCCTCAACGATACCGGGCGGACGGCGGCGTTCACGATCTTCGGGGACTTCTCCCCTTCGACCAACATCTACGATCGACTGGACGGGACTCACAATTCCGTGACGGGGTTCTCGCAGCAGTTCGGCGGCTTCGTGCAGCACGTGAGGCCCTCCGTCGCGGCCTGTCTGCCGGACCGGATTCCGCCTGTCGCGATCGACCTGAACCTGACCGGAACTCCGGACGGGACGAATCTCTTCCCGAGCGGCTTCCGGCGGACCGTGGGGGAGCGCGCCGGGCCGCCGTACATCGGGCGCGGCCTGATGGAGGCCGTGCCGAACGATGACATCGTCGCGGGCGAGGATCCGTCCGACCAGCACGGGCACAACTCGTCGCTCGGCAACCTGGCGGCGTCGCTCGGGTGCGTCGGCGACTGCATCGCCGGGCGCCACAACCAGATTCCCGCCGCCGGTGGCTTCGTCGGCGGAGTGGGCCGCTTCGGGTTGCGGGCGAACGGGGTGGAAATCCTGCAGTTCGTCGGCGGGGGCCTGCAAGGGGAGCTCGGGTTCACGAGTCTGCTGAACAAAAATCAGATCAACCTCCCCGACATCAACATCGGCCGGCCAGGGTGCTTCGATGCGCCGGGGGTTCCCGAGGTTCACCTGTCGACGCCGTTCAGCGAGCGGAACTTCATCCGCAACATCTCTCCGCCGGAGTTCGGCCCCACCTTGTTGAGATTGCTCAGGTCATCCGATCCGACGGCGGCTCGTCCCGCGAGGAGCGCCGACGCCAGGGTCCAGCGCGGCGCGATGCTCTTCGGGATCGACCTGACGGCGTTTGCCGACCGCATGATCGAAGGGCGCATCCCGGCCGCGGGCGATGGCCTCGATCCGCACGCCATCAACCAGGTCGATCGCAAATTGAACTGCGTCGGCTGTCATACGCCGATCCAGAGGACGGGACAGTCGCCGGCCGACGTCGGAGCGGAGCATCTCAGCTTCGTCTGGGCGCCGATCTTCTCGGATCTGCTGCTGCACGAGGGCCCGGCCATCGACGCGGAGCGCTTCGCGACGACGCCGCGCGACCCGCTGGTCGTTGCCCGGCTCTCCCTGAACAAGAACCTTCTGGGCGCCGACCTTGCACGCGCCGCGCAGGGTGACGGCAGGATCTTCGACACCTTCGATCTGCCTCGCAATCTGGCCGATGACGGGTTTTCGAATCAGCAGGGTACGGCCAACGGCCGGCAGTTCCGCACGGCGCCCCTGATGGGCCTGGGGAGGATGGGACCGCCGCTCCTTCACGATGCCCGCGTCTACCTGAGCGATCTGACCTTCGACAGCACGCCCGCCGGCACCGTGATGACGAACCGCACGGCCACCAATGCGCCCCTCGTCGTGCGCACGGTGGACGACGCGATCCGGGCCGCGATCGAGCTGCACGATCTGCCGGCCCCGGATGACGCCAGGACGCCCAATGTGCCGGGCGCGGGATGTCCGGCCCCGCCCGGGGGGAGCATCGGCAATGTGGCGTATGGCTCCTCCCCGCAGGACGTCATCTGCCCGCCTTACGACAGCGCGACCTCGCGGACCCACCGCAGCGAGGCGCGGGAGGTCATGCGGCGTTTCAGGAGCCTGAGCGCGGAGGACCAGCAGGCGTTGATCGAATTCCTCAAGGAGCTCTAGGAGCCGGTCCGGGAATTCGGCCGGGCCGCGCGCATGGGGCCGGCGCGTCGCAGACAAGGAGCACGGCAGCAGAGGAGTCTCAGAACGTCGCGGTCAGCATCACATAGGCCCAGTCCGAGGCATCGTCCCCCCGGGTCAGCCGCGCGAAGCGATCCGGCATGAAGCGCGCGTAGCCGGCCTCGAAGGACGTCTTCTCTTTCCAGGCGAAGCGCCAGGTGAGATCGAGCTCGCGGCCGAGGCTCGTCCCGGACTGGCCGGTCGGATCCGAGCCCAGGACGGTCACGCCCGCCTCGTCCTTCCAGGAATCTCGAGCCTGGTCGAGCTGGAAGCGATGGTATTTCACCTGGGCGTAGTGACGGCCGGCCGTCAAACCGACGGCCCCCCAGGGGCCGCGCAGGTTCCGCCAGCCCTGGTAGTCGATGTACCCGTAGAGCGCGTGGTTCGTCGGGAAGAAGTTGAAGAACTCCTCCTGCTTCCCGTCGGTCGGGTTCCGATCGCCGGTCGCGTAGTCGTAGCCTCCGAAGAGACGTATCTTGGCGCGGCTGCCGATCGTGTATCCCGCCACCGCCGCGGCGGCCCCCGCCCGCAGGTCGTCGCCGAAGAGCGTGCCGCGCTCGAGTGTTCCCTCGACAGTGACATCGACCGGGCCGAAGTGATCCTTCCCGCGGACGCCGTAGGCGCGGATCGCGGAGTCGCCGAGGGCGCCCGTCTCCCCCACCTTCGCGACGTGGTCGTCGTACTGGAGCCAGTAGGCTTCGTACTCGGCCCCCTTGCGCGCAAAACACTGGCCATAAAGGCCGAACAGATCGCTCCCCGTGGTCGCCGGAACGGGGGGCGAGCCGAAGGGGCCCGGCCTGGTCTGGATCCGCGCGGCAATCCCGTCGATCCAGTACGAGTGCCCCGCGAAGCGCACCTTCACGCCGTCGAAGGAGCGCCCGACGTTCGACCACCACGACGCCCCGATCAACCGCTCGTCGCCGTATTTCCATTCCTGACGGCCCACGATCAGATTCCAGCGGTCGCCAGCCAGGTGCTTCATCTCGAGATAGCCCTGGTGGAGATCGAGGTTCTTGTCGTTGGAGCCGGTGCTCGTCTCTTCACCCGCGACCCGCGCGTCCTGGACCTGGACGAAGACGCGGTAGTCCTCTTTGTAAAGGATGGAGACGCCGAGCCGCAGGCGCATGTATCCCTGCCGCGTCTGGTCCTCCCTGGTGGAGTCGAGATCCGTGTTCTCGCGCCACTCGGGACGGTACCGGGCCTCGCCCGAGAGCGACCAGGTGACGTCCTTCTTCTCCTCCTGGGCCTCCGCCGGAACGGAGCGCGCAACGACCGACGCGGACAGCAGCGCGAGCGCGCATGTGCCGATTCGCCGCTTCGTCATCCTCGAGACTCCCGGTGAGCGCAGGACGTGACGCGCAGGCAGCCTGCCCGCGCGCGTGGCCAGAGCAAACGCCAAGTCGGTGCGGGAGTATAGCACCGCCGGCTGTCAAGCAGATTCCTTCCACCGCGCCCGGTTCCCGGCCTCGGTGAGACCGCGATCCTCGAGGCGGTTCCCCGGTCCCCCTCGGCGTGCTAAAAGTGGGGTCCATGCGTCCGGGATCTGCTAGACTCCCGCAACCGTCAGCGTGACGCGACCGTCCAGGCAAGGAGGCCGCCGATGAACAGGCCTGATCTGGCATCGATCCCGCTCTTCGCCCGATTGAATCCCGGCGAGCAGGAAAAGCTCGCCGCTCTGATGGTTCGCAAGAAGTTCAAAGCCAACACCGCGATCTTCTTCCAGGACGATCCATCCGATTCGCTCTACGTGGTCCTGTCGGGATCGGCGAAGGTCTTCCGCACCTCCGAGGACGGCAAGGATCGCATCCTGAGCGTCCTCCGGCCGGGCGACGCCTTCGGCGAGCTGGCCATGATCGAGGGCCTTCCTCGCTCCGCCTCCGTGCAGGCGGTGGAAGAGACGGAGATGCTCTCGCTCTCCCGGCACGACTTCGAGGCGTTCGCGCGGCAGCACCCGGAAGTGCTCTGGAGGCTGCTGCAGACGCTGTGCGGCCGCCTGCGGCAGGTCACCGAGGTCGTGCTCGACCTGTCGTTCCGCGACGTGCCCTACCGCGTCCTGCAGACGCTCTCGCAACTCCTGGAGAGACACGGAGAGGGCGGTCCCGATGGGTGGCGCATTCGAATCCCGCTTTCGGCGGGGGAGCTGGCCTCGATGGTCGGCTCCAACCGTGAGACGGTCTCCCGGATGATCGAGAGCTATGAACGCGACGGCCTCGTGCGCCGCGAAGGCCAGACCTGGATCGTGCCCGATCGGCAAGCTCTCGCCCGCGCGCTCGAGTACGCCTCGACCGAGTCATGAGGCGGTTTCGAGCCTCGCTGGCCGTCGCGGTCGGGTTCGCGGCGTTCGTCACCCCGGCCGCCGGCCACGAGCGCTTCGTCCGCCATCAGCTGAAGCAGCCGCTGCAGGACTGGTTCTTCCGCCAGGAGGAGGGCCGCTTCCTGGGCATGGACCCGAATCTCCTGCATATCGGGCTGCTCGTCGCGGCTGTGCTCGCCGGCGCGATCTCTTTCTGGTTTCTTCGCGAGAGCGTCGGAGAGCTGCTTCGTGACCGCCTCCTGGCGCGGCTCAGGGGGAGAGCGCAGCGGCACCTTCACAATCTCGAGGCGTTCCTGACCGACAAGCCGGTGCGCCTGGGATGGTTCTACGCGCTGGGAGAGTGGGCGGTCATCGTGTTTCTCCGCAGCCCGGCCCTGGTCCTGATGTATTCGGCGACCAACGACTCGCTGGTGATGCCGAGCTACCCCCTGGAGCCGACCTCGGCCGTCTACTTCAAGTTCCTCCAGGCCATCCTCGCCCTCCTCATCCTGACCCAGACGCTGCTGCCCCTCTGCGGGGCCTTGATCCTCGGAACCTGGCTCTATCTCTTCCGGTGGGGAGTGTTCGTGGCGGCCGACGCCTTGCCGGTGGTCACGGTGGCGGTGGTCTACCTCTCCGCGCCCTGGCAGTCGCACAAGCTCGCGATCACCCGCCTCACCCCGACGCAGAGCCGTCTCGTACGTCTCGTGCTCGGGTTCGGATTCCTGGTGCTGGGCTGGCTGAAGGTCTACAACCACGATCTCACCGCCGGGGTGGCGGACAACTATCCCTGGGTCATGAACGACCCGCTGGTGGGATTCTTCGCGGCCGGAACCGACCCCGCGCTCCGGCGCGAGACCTGGGTGGTGGCGTTCGGCATGGCGGAGGTGCTGAGCGGCTTCATGCTCATGGCCGGCTTCTTCACCCGCTTCTGGTGCATGATGATGCT
>WNFM01228399.1_pt1 | contig 12047 bp, 9 predicted proteins | sample 5400271 | NCBI WGS metagenome assembly WNFM01 (sample SAMN13153352, study PRJNA577476) | soil metagenome | isolation source: 60 cm saprolite on Douglas fir-dominated hillslope | place: USA:California | collected 2013-09-17 | reverse complement strand
CTGCAACGGCCTCGCCATGATGCCAGACCGATAATGAACTGGCGATGAACTCAACCGCCCGCGGCTTCTCCCGCCTGCCTCACGAATTGCAACAGCAATTGACTGACCTGGTCCGGCTGCTCCTGCTGCACCCAATGGCCGGCGCCGTCGACCAGATGAACGCCGAGCATCTTGGTGCATGCGCTTTGCTGCATCGCCTCATAAACGCCGGGACGTTGATAAGTGCCCCAGTCCTGCTTTCCCGAGATGAAGCAGGAGGGCACGTCGATTGTGCGGCCGGAATGAGTCTCCAGTTCGGCGGTGAACGCGCCCGAGGTGCCGCAGCGATACCATTGCAGGCCGCCCTGGAATCCGGTGCGCGCGTATTCGGCGCTGTAGAAGGCAAGTTCGCGGTCGGGCAGCCATGGGTTGGCGGCGATCGCGGCTGCCGACGGCATTTCCTCGGCCACGGTCTCGGCCATGTTTTTCGCAAGATCCATCACGTAATAGGTCGGCAGTTTTGCCAGCTCGTGCGCGGACCATGATTGAAGCGGATAAGGCTTGTTGTCCTTCCAGTCGGCGCTCTTGTGATGATAATAGGCGCGCAAAAAATCATGCACGCCCTGCGGCGCGTGATGCATGCCGGCGTTCGCCGCGCGCGTCGAGTAATACCATTGATAATGTTTTCGTGGACGCGGCAGCGCGGCGAGCTCGCGATGCACGGGGTCTTCCTGCTTCGGCTTCGCAGGCCCATCTGCGGTATTGAACGGCAATGGCGGCGGTCCCGCGAACGGCGCGCTCATCAGTGCGACCGATCGAAACACGTCGGGCCGCACCAGCGCGCACCACGCCGCGACCGAAGAACCGAAATCATGTCCGACCACCGCATCGACCGAGCGATAGCCGAACGCCGACACCAGCCCGAGCGCGTCGCGCACGAGGTTGAGCAGCCGGAACGAGGCAAGGTCGCCGTCATAATTGGCGTCCCAGCCGGTGGTACGGCCATAGCCGCGCTGGTCCGGTGCGATCAAATGATAGCCAGCGTCAGCCAGCGCCGGCATCACCTTGCGCCAGCTGAAGGCGAGTTCGGGAAAGCCATGCAGCAGCAGGATACAGGGCCGGCCGCGCGTCTCGAAGCCGGCTTCAAGCACATGCGTGCGAAGGCCGTTGATGTTTTCCACGAAGCGGGAGCGGATGCCGGGTGGGAGCGGGATGTCGGGGAGAGAAGCAGTAGTGGTCATGAAGCCGCGCTCCTTACCTCACGTCGTCCCTGCGAAAGCAGGGACCCATAACCACGAATGTGTAGCTCGCGTAAAGCTCAGGCCGCAATCCCGTCACGACGAACTTCGGTGGTTATGGGTCCCTGCTTTCGCAGGGACGACGAAAGGACTGTGGCTACACCCGCACCGCCGTCTTCGGCCAATAGCGATCCCGCAAATGCCGCTTCACCAATTTGCCGGTCGGGGTGCGCGGCAGTTCGGCTTCGAAGTCGACGCTCTTCGGGCATTTGATCGGGGAGAGATGTTTTCGGCAAAACGATATCAGCTCGGCTTCGAGCTCTTTTCCGGCGCGCGTCATGTCGTGCGGCTGCACCACCGCCTTGACCTCTTCGCCCATCTCTTCGTTGGGCACGCCGAACACCGCGACATCGGCGACCAGAGGATGGCTGATCAGCACGTCCTCGGTCTCCTGCGGATAGATGTTCACGCCGCCGGAAATGATCATGTAGGATTTGCGGTCGGTGAGATAGAGAAAGCCTTCGTCGTCGAGATAGCCGACGTCGCCGAGCGTCGACCAGCCTTTTGCATTGTAGGCCCGTTTCGTCTTTTCAGGATCGTTGTGATAGGTAAAAACAGGCGCATCGGCAAAATAGATTGTGCCGATCTCTCCCGCCGGCAATTCTTCATCGTTCTCGTCGAGAATTTTGATCTTTCCGACCGCGGCGCGGCCGACCGTGCCGCGATGCGTCAACCATTGCTGCGAGGTCGATACCGTGACGCCATTGCCTTCGGAGCCGGCGTAATATTCGATCAGGATCGGCCCCCACCATTCGATCATCTTTGCTTTCACATCGATCGGGCAGGGCGCAGCCGCATGGATCGCGCCTTTCAGCGACGAGACATCGTAGCCGGCGCGTACCTCGTCCGGCAATTTTAACATGCGCACGAACATGGTCGGCACCAATTGCGACTGGGTGATCCTGTGCTTCTCGACCAGGCGCAAAAATTCTTCGGCGTCGAAGGATTCCATGATGATCGAGGTGCCACCTAACGTGATCGCCATCATGTTGAAGCGCAAGGGAGCCGCGTGATAGAGCGGCGCCGGCGACAAATAGATGCTGTCGGAATTCATGCCGCACATATCGGCGCAAAGAATTTTCAGAAATGGATTCGGCACGCCGATCGGGTTGCGTTCGGATTGGCGCTTGACGCCCTTGGGCCGTCCGGTGGTGCCCGACGAATACAGCATATCGTAGCCGGCGACTTCGTCCGGGATCGGCGCGGTCGGCTGCGCGATAGCCTCTTTGTCCCACGAACAAAAGCCCGGCAACGGCTCGTCGACCATGTAGAAACGCGGCGCATCCGGCGCGCCGGTGACGAGGCCCTTCACCTGCTCGGCGCATTTCGGCGAAGTGATGACGATTTTGGCGCCGATCGTCAGATAGCGGCTGATCGCGGTGTAATAGAGCCCTGAACGCTGAGCCGCCCAGCAGATTTCCATGAATGCCAGCCGGTTCTCCATCAACAGCGCGATGTGGTCGCCGGCCTGCAGGCCGAGCGCGCGAAACAGATGCGCTCCCTGGTTCGATAGTTCATCAAGCTCGCGATAGGTGATCGCCTTGCCGGTGCCCGCCATCTGGTAGGCGATCTTTTCGGGCTTGGTGCGCGCGTGGATCGAGGGGTGAGTCATGATGAAATCCCGAAACAATCACCGTGGTCGTCCCCGCGAACGCGGGGACCCATAACCACCGATCTACATTGTTGAAACGAGCTGGAGCCCCAGCCGGCCAAACCACCAACATTTGTGGTTATGGGTCCCGGCTCAAGGCCGGGACGACACCGGTGGCTGGAGCTTTGCTTCAGAGCCGCTCCACGATCGTCACGTTGGCCATGCCGCCGCCTTCGCACATGGTCTGCAATCCGTAGCGCTTGTTGCGCTGTTTCAGCGCATTGATCAGCGTGGTCATCAGCTTGGTGCCGGAGCCGCCGAGCGGGTGGCCGAGCGCGATCGCGCCGCCATTGACGTTGAGTTTTGCAGGGTCGGCGCCGGTGGTCTTCAGCCACGCTGTCGGCACTGACGCAAAAGCCTCGTTGACCTCGAACAGGTCGATGTCGTCGATCGACATGCCGGCCTTCTTCAGCGCGCGCTCGGTCGCATGCAGCGGCGCGTCCAGCATGATCACGGGATCGCCGCCCATCATGGTCATGTGGTGGATCCGCGCCAGCGGTGCGATGCCGAGCGACTTTAGCCCCTTTTCATTGACCACCATCACGCCGGAGGCGCCGTCGCAGATCTGGCTCGAACTGGCGGCGGTGAGCTTGCCGTTTTCCGCGATCAGTTTGACGCCCTTGATCCCATCGAGGCTGACATCGAAGCGGATGCCTTCGTCGATGTGATGGGTGTCGATCGAACCGTCGGCGCGGGTGATCTGCAGCGGGATGATTTCGTCCTTGAATTTTCCGGCTTGCGTCGCCGCGATGGCGCGCTGGTGGCTCTCGTATGAATATTCGTCGAGGTCGTTTTTCGAGAGGCCGTATTTCTCGGCCATCATTTCCGCGCCGGTGAACTGGCTGAACACGATGTTCGGATAGCGCTTCTCGATGCCCGGGCTCTTGTAATGGCCAAAACCGTTCTTGGCCGGCAATTGCGAGGCAAGTCCCATCGGCACCCGCGTCATCGACTCGACGCCGGCGGCGATAACGCAGTCCATGCTGCCGGACATCACGGCTTGGGCTGCGAAATGCAGCGCCTGCTGCGACGAACCGCACTGCCGGTCGATCGAGGTGCCGGGCACGCTTTCCGGGAGCTTTGAGGCCATGATGGCGTTGCGCGCGATGTTGTTGGACTGCTCGCCGGCCTGCATCACGCAGCCCATGATCACGTCTTCGACCCGATCGGGCGCGGCGCCGGTACGGTCGACCAGCGAATCCAGCACGGCTGCGGCGAGATCCGCCGGGTGCCAGCCCGCGAGGCGACCTCCCTTGCGGCCGCCTGCGGTGCGGGCGGCGGCGACGATATAAGCCTCGGCCATGACTGTTCTCCCTGATCGCTATTGGGTGGTGTTTTGGATGACGGGTGCGGATTTAAAGGGGGCTAGGGGATTTAGTCAATCAATCAATTAACTCTTGAGTGCGGCGCTGGCATCGGCTTATCTGCCCTCTGAATTTTCCTACGATTTTCCCGGCGGACCGGTGATGGCATCGCAGTTGACTACCAGCGTACCGACAAGGCTTCCGGGCGGGAGGAACGCCACCGCGGAAAAACTCCTCGTCGCGGCGAGCGAGTTGATGATCGAGCGCTCCTCGATCGAGGTATCGCTCAGCGACATCGCTCAAAAGTCCGGGGTCAACGCTGCGCTGGTAAAGTATCATTTCGGCAACAAGGACGGACTGCTGCTGGCGTTGTTGGCGCGGGATGCCGCGACTGAGGTCGCCAATCTCGAATATCTGTTGGCGCAACCGATCACGCCGACCGCGAAACTCAAGCTGCATATCGCCGGCATTATCCGTGCCTATCACCAGTTCCCCTATATGAACCGGCTGATTCATTATCTCCTGCACGAGAGCAGCGCCGAGGCCGCCGACGAGGTTTCCAAATTCTTCGTCGCGCCGCTGCTTGGTTTTCATCGCCGCCTGCTCGCCGAAGGTATCAAAGCCGGCGAGTTCCGCACCATCGATCCGGTGTTGTTCTACACCAGCCTGATCGGCGCCTGCGATCATTTGTTCTTCGGGCGGCACGCGATGTCGCGCGCGACCGGCGTCGGGCCGGTCACCGACGAGGTCTGCCGCCAATACATCAAGCATATGGAAGCGCTGATTTGCGGAGGCATGCTGACGACGAACACTTAAGTTGCAAGACATACAACCCTAGAAGAAACGCCCAAGGAAAGGTTCTATCATGCAGTTGAAAGACGTTGCCGTTCTCATCACCGGCGGTGGCTCCGGCTTAGGTGCCGCCACCGCGCGCGCCATGGCCGCCAAAGGCGCAAAAATCGCCGTGCTCGACCAGAGCAAGGAGAATGCCGAGAAAGTCGCAGCTGAAGTGAAGGGCGTCGCCCTCCACGCCGACGTCACCGACGAGGAGCAGGTCAAGGCCGGCCTCGCCAAGGCCGAAAGCGCCCACGGTATCGCGCGCGTCTTGATGAACTGCGCCGGCATCGGCGGTTCGCAGCGCATCGTCGGCAAGGACGGCGTGTATCCGCTGGCAAAGTTTGCGCGCATCATCAACGTTAATCTGATCGGCACATTCAATTGCCTGCGGCTGTTTGCCGAACGCCTTGTGACAGCGGAGCCGATTGGCGAAGAACGCGGCGTCATCATCAACACCGCGAGCGTCGCGGCCTATGAGGGCCAGATCGGCCAGATCGCCTATTCGGCGTCCAAGGGCGGTGTCGTTGGTCTGACGCTGCCGGCGGCGCGCGATCTTGCGAGTCAAAAGATCCGCGTCAACACCATCGCGCCCGGCCTGTTCCTGACCCCGCTGCTGATGGGGCTCAACGAAGAGGCGCGAAAAAGCCTCGGCGCGCAGGTGCCGCATCCGGCGCGGCTTGGGGATGCCTCTGAGTACGGCAACCTCGCCGTCCACATTGTCGAGAATCCGATGCTCAACGGCGAAACCATCCGGCTCGACGGCGCCATCCGCATGGCGCCAAGGTAGTAGTTGTTGTCGTCCCCGCGAAAGCGGGGACCCCTAGCGTGAGCGCAATTTGCGCTCATCGCGACTCCGCGGCGTTCTTTGAGGCAAACTGGCCAACGCCTTTCGTAACAACAACGGCCGGTGGTTATGGGTCCCGGCGTTCGCCGGGACGACGATGGGGTGGTAGGAGGTCTACGTGACACAACCGCTGCTGATTGAACACGACGACGGCGTCGACCAGGTGACGCTCAATCGCCCGGAACATCTCAACGCGCTCGATCCGTCGCTGATCGATGCGCTCAACAGCTATTTTGAAAGTTTGCAGCGCAATCGAGCCACCCGCGTGGTGGTGCTGAAAGGCGCTGGCTCTTCGTTTTGCGCGGGCCTCGATCTCAAGCACGCGATGGCGCGCCGCGCCGGGCAACAGGAGCCGCCCGGCGTCACCGAGTCCCTGGATTCACAGCGCCGGATCGCCGACATCGTGATGCTGATGCGCCGCTGCCCGCAGCCGATCATCGCGCTGGTCCAGGGGGCCGCAGCCGGCGGCGGTTTTGCGTTGGCGCTCGCCGCCGACATTCGCATCGCCACAAAATCCGCGCGGATGAACTGCGCCTTCATCAAACTCGGGCTCGGCGGTTGCGACATCGGCACCAGCTATTTCTTGCCGCGCCTGGTCGGCGTCTCCGTCGCTTCCGAACTGATTCTCACCGGACGTTTTATCAATGCCGAGCGCGCGCTTGCCGTTGGCCTTGTCTCGGAAGTCGTTGACGAAGGCGGGCTCGATGCCGCTGCCGCACTTTATGTCGATGCGATGATGACGGCCTCGCCGGTCGGTTTGCGGCTCTCCAAAGAATGCCTCAACATGAGCATCGATGCCGGCGGAATCGAAGCCGTGATTGCGATGGAAGACCGCAATCAGGTCCTGTGCAGCCGCTCGGAAGATTTCAATGAAGGCATCAGGGCCTTTCTCGAAAAGCGAAAGCCTGTCTATATCAGGCGATAAACATTTAAGGATCCGCAAAGGACCAAAAATTCCGGGAGACGCAATATGAGTGGGAATGCAGCCACGGTTTTGACAAAACCGGGCTTTCGCAAGATCGAATGGCTGAAGCGCGATCTCGCGGTCGAACGGCGGGGCGACGGCGTCATCGTTTTGCAATCTCGGATTCCCCTAAAACCGTATGAGAAGCATATCCCGGCTTCGCTCTCGAAATGGGCTAGGGAGCGCGCCGACCGTGTTTGGCTGGCGCAGCGCGCAGGCAGCGACCGGCAATGGCGCAAGCTGTGCTATGCCGAAGCCAAGCTCACCGTGGATGCGCTGACGCAAGGCTTGCTCGATCTGAAGCTTAAACCCGAAAGCCCGGTTGCGATCCTCTCCGGCAATTCGATCGAGCACGCGCTGATGACGATGGCGGCGATGCAGGCGCGGTTTCCGGCAGCCCCGGTGTCGCCGGCCTATTCGCTGATGAGCCACGATCACGCCAAGCTGAAATACCTTTTTGATCTGATCAAGCCCGCGGTAGTGATGGTGCAGGACGGCCCGACGTTCGAGAAGGCGCTGAAGACGCTTCCTCTCGATGGCGTCACCGTCATTCATGTCGCGCGTCCTTGCGAAGGCATCGAGAGCATTGCATTCGCTGACCTCGCCGCAACGCCCGTGACAAGAGACGTCGAGCAATCGATCGCGCAGATCACGCCGGATACCGTCGGAAAACTGTTGTTCACCTCGGGCTCGACCGGGATGCCCAAGGCGGTGATCAACACCCAAGCGATGATGTGCGCCAATGCCGCCATGATGATGCAGGTGCGGCCGCGCGATCCCCATGGGCCGCAGGCGACGTATCTCGACTGGATGCCGTGGAACCACACCATGGGCGGCAACGCGCTGTTCAATCCGGTGCTCACTGAAGGCGGCACGCTCTATATCGACGATGGCCGGCCGATGCCGGGCATGATCGAGGAGACGCTGCGCAATTTGCGTGAGATATCGCCGACCTATTACGCCAATGTCCCCGCGGGCTACGCCGCGCTTGCGGCCGCGATGGAGAAGGACGACGCGCTGTGCCGCAGCTTCTTTAAAAATCTGGGCCTGATGGCCTATGGCGGCGCGCGGCTGCCGGACGATCTCTATGACCGCATGCAGGCGCTCGCGGTGCGCGCCACCGGCCAGCGCATCGTGTTCTACACAGGTTGGGGCTCGACCGAGACCGCGCCGACCGCGACCGGCACTTATTGGGACACCGAGCGCGTCGGCCTGATCGGATTGCCATTTCCCGGCGTCGAACTGAAGATGGTGCCGTGCGGATCGAAACATGAACTCCGGCTGCGCGGCATCAATGTCACGCCCGGCTATTTCGGCCAGCCTGATCTGACCAAAGCCGCGTTCGATGACGAGGGCTTTTACTGCATCGGCGACGCCGGCGTGTTCGTCGATCCCGACGACCCCGTGCAGGGCATCATCTTCGCCGGCCGCGTGGTCGAGGACTTTAAGCTCACGACCGGCACCTTCGTTCATGTCGGCTCATTGCGCACCGACGCCATCGCAGCCGCCACGCCGGTGGTGCAGGACGCGCTGGTCACCGGGCAGGATCGCGCGTTCGTGGGACTATTGGCGTGGCCCAATCTCCACGCTTGCCGGCAGATCGTCGGCAATCCCGATGCGAGCTATGAGGATGTCGTAAAGCATCCCGAGGTGCTGTCATGCCTGAAGCGCGGTCTGGAAGCGCATAACAGCTCGAGCGAAGGCGCCAGCAGCCGGCGCGTCGCACGGGCGATGCTGATGATCGAGCCGGCCTCGATCGACGGCAATGAACTCACCGACAAGGGCTACATCAACCAGCGCGCCGGCCTCGAGCGCCGCGCCGCCTTGGTGCAACGGCTCTATGCCGAGCAGCCCGGCGACGATGTGATTGTGCTGCAATGAAGGACACGCTCAACCTATCAACGTCGTCCCCGCGAACGCGGGGACCCATACGCCGAGGCCTCTCCATTGGAGTGCGGTATGCAACGACTTCCCTAGAGAACGTCCGCCGGTGGTTATGGGTCCCCGCGTTCGCGGGGACGACGTGAGATTTTCTCTGACCCAACAGGTACGCCGCCATGAATTTCGATTTCTCCGACGAACAAAAGCAGCTCCGCGACGAAGCCCGAAAATTCCTCGCCGAAGAGTGCCCGCCGAAAGCGGTGCGCGTCGTGCTCGACGGCAAGGAGCCGTATGACCGCGACCTCTGGAAGGGCCTCGCCGAGATGGGCTTTCTCGGCGTCGCGATCCCCGAAGCCTTCGGAGGCGCTGGCGCCGGCCATCTCGAGCTGTGCGTGATCGCGGAAGAAATGGGCCGGGCGCTGGCGCCGGTGCCGTTTTCGTCCACGGTTTATCTCGCGGCCGAAGCGATTTTGTTGGCCGGGAGCGATGCGCAAAAGCAGAAATGGCTGCCCAAGATTGCATCGGGCGAAGCGATCGGCACGCTGGCGCTGTTCGAGGGCAAGGGTAACCCCTCGCCAAAATCGATAAAACTCTCGGCCGCCGGTGGCAGCCTCAATGGCGTGAAGAAGCCGGTGCCCGACGGTGCGATCGCCGATTTTGCCGTCGTCGCCGCGCGCACCGGTTCGAGCGGTCGCGACAGCGATATTTCGTTGTTTATTGTCGACATGAAAGCCGGAGGCGTCGAAGTCAAATCGCTGACCAATGTCGATCCATCGCGAGGACAGGCCGAACTCATCTTCAACAACTGCAAGGCCGAGCCGCTCGGCCCCGCCGGCGAAGGTTTTGGCATCATTTCCCAGGTGCTCGACCGCGCCGCGGTGCTGCTGGCATTCGAACAGGTCGGAGGCGCCGATCGCGCGCTGGAAATGGGCCGCGACTATGCGCTCGATCGCATCGCCTTCGGCCGGCCGATCGGCTCGTTCCAGGCGGTGAAGCATATGCTCGCCGACATGTACGTGTCGGCGACGCTGGCGCGCTCGAATTGTTACTACGGCGCCTGGGCGCTCTCGACCAACGCTTCGGAATTGCCGGAAGCGGCGGCCGCCGCGCGGATCAGCGCGACGCAGGCGTTCCAGCATTGCGCCAAAAACAACATCCAGGTCCATGGCGGCATGGGTTTCACCTGGGAGTTCGACTGCCACATGTACTACCGCCGCGCCAACGCAACCGCGCTGTCGCTCGGCAGTCTCTCTTATTGGGAAGACGCGCTGATCGACCGCATGCGCAAGAAGAACGCGGCGTAAGGAGCGACCATGAACTTCGACGACACCCCGCAGGAAGCCGCGTTCCGCAGCCAGGCAAAAGCCTGGATCGCCGCCAACGCGCCGAAGCAACATGAGGATGAACTGAAAAAATCCTCGCTCGGCCGTACCCAACTGAAGGGCGCCAATATCCTCGAGGTCGCACAAGCCTGGCAGAAGAAAAAGGCCGATTCCGGCTGGGCCTGCTTGCACTGGCCGAAGGAATATGGCGGCCGAGGTGCAACGCCCATCGAACGCGTGATCTGGCAGCAGGAAGAGGGAGCGTTCGGCAAGCTGAGCTCGATGTTCATCATCGGCCACGGCATGTGCGGGCCGACCATGATGGCCTTTGCCGGCGAGGACGAGAAACGCAAATACTTGCCGCCGCTGGCGTCAGGCGAAAAGATCTGGTGCCAGCTGTTTTCCGAGCCCGCCGGTGGTTCCGACGTCGCGGGCCTGCGCACGCGCGCGGAGAAACGCGGCGACGACTGGATCGTCAACGGCCAGAAGATCTGGACCTCAGGGGCACATTATTCGGATTACGGCATCCTCCTCACCCGCACCGATCCCAATGTGCCGAAGCACAAGGGCCTCACCATGTTCTTCCTGGACATGAGGAGCCCGGGCGTCGAGATCAAGCCGATCAAGCAGGCCAACGGCCAGTCCGACTTCAACGAGGTGTATTTTACCGATGTGAAAATTCCGGATGCCCAGCGGCTCGGTGAAGTCAATGACGGCTGGAACGTGTCGCTGACCACGTTGATGAACGAGCGCATGTCGATCGGCGCCGGCGTCGCCACCGGCTTTCCGGAATTGTTCGAGTTCTGCAGCAACCTGATGCTGGAGGATGGGCTGGCGATCGATGATCGCAACGTGCGCTCAAAACTCGCCAATTGGGCGGTGAGGGCGAGTGGGCTAAAATACACCAGCATGCGCGCGATTTCGGCATTGTCGAAGGGCGAGCGTCCGGGGCCGGAGAATTCGATCGGCAAGCTGGTCGCGGGTTCGATGATCCAGGATGTCGCAGCTTATGCGCTCGACTTGCAGGGTGCGGCCGGCGTACTGAGCGGGCCCGAGGATGCGGAGGCCGCCGGAAAATTCCAGGCGATGCTGTTGCGCGCGCCCGGCACCCGCGTCGAAGGCGGCACCGACGAGATCATGCGCAACATCATCGCCGAGCGCGTGTTGGGGCTACCCGGCGACATCCGCGTGGACAAGGACGTGCCGTTCAACAAGATACCGACCAGGGGAAGATAGCTATCGTGTCCCGGACGCGGTGCAGCGCACTTGGCGCTGCTCCGCAGAGCCGGGACCCATAGCGACAAGAGAAGAATGGACCCCGGATCAGCAGCGCACCACTTCGTGCTGCGCAGCATCCGGGGAACGCAGAAAGAGGAAGCCGCCATGAATTTCGATGACACCCCGCAGGAAGCCGAATTCCGCAGCCTTGCCCGCAAATGGGTCGACGCCAACGCCCCGAAACAATATGAGGCGGAGCTGTCGAAGGCTTCCCTCGGCCGAATAAAACTGCAGAAAGAAGAGATCGTCGATGTCGGCAAGGCCTGGCAGAAAAAGAAAGCCGAAGGCGGCTGGGCCTGCCTGCACTGGCCGAAGGAATATGGCGGCCGCGGCGCGAGCCCGATCGAGCGCGTGATCTGGCAGCAGGAAGAAGGCGTCTACGGCAAATTGACGCAGCCATTCCAGATCGGCGAGGGCATGTGCGGCCCGACCGTGATGGCCTATGGCTCCGAGGAACACAAACGCCATTATCTGCCAAAACTCGCCTCCGGCGAACAAATCTGGTGCCAGTTGTTTTCGGAGCCAGCCGGCGGCTCCGATGTCGCAGGACTCCGCACCCGCGCCGAAAAGAATGGCGATAACTGGATCATCAACGGCCAGAAGATCTGGACCTCGGGCGCGCACTACTCTGACTACGGCCTGCTGATCACGCGCACCGATCCCAATGTGCCGAAGCACAAGGGCCTCAC
>WNFM01297075.1_pt1 | contig 12048 bp, 11 predicted proteins | sample 5400271 | NCBI WGS metagenome assembly WNFM01 (sample SAMN13153352, study PRJNA577476) | soil metagenome | isolation source: 60 cm saprolite on Douglas fir-dominated hillslope | place: USA:California | collected 2013-09-17 | reverse complement strand
GATCGTGTCCGCGATCGGCCGCGGCGGCGTCGGGGAAGTCTACCTGGCCGACGATCCGCGGCTGCGACGGCAGGTGGCGCTGAAAATCCTCAACGCGAAGTTCGCCGAAGACGAGAGCGCGCGCGGCCGGTTTCTGCGCGAAGCACAGATGGCCGCGAGTCTCGATCATCCCAATATCTGCACGCTTCACGAGATCGGGACCGACGGCGGTTCCGATTATCTCGTCATGCAGTTCGTGCGGGGCGAGACGCTGGCACAGCGCCTCGAACGCGGACGGCTGCCCCTGCGGGAGGCGCTCGAGATCGCCGTGCAGCTCGCCGATGCGCTCGCCTATGCGCACGAGAACGGCGTCATCCATCGCGACATCAAGCCGCAGAACGTGATGCTCACGCCGGAAGGGCGCGTCAAGCTGATGGACTTCGGCCTGGCCAAGGCACCCGGCCGGCTCGACGATCAACAGGAGACCCACGCCGCGCTGACGGCGGCCGGCGTCTTCCTTGGAACGATCGCGTACATGTCTCCGGAACAGCTCGCCGGACGCCCCGCAGACGAGCGGAGCGACATCTTCAGTCTCGGCATGACGCTGTACGAGATCTTCGCGGGGCGGCATCCGTTTGCCGGGCCGACCCACGCGGCCACGATCACCGCGATCGCCTCTCGCCCCGCAGCGCCCTTGTCGGAGGCGGCGCCGGACGCGCCGGCTGCGCTCACGCCGGTCCTGAGGAGAGCCCTCGCGCTGGATCCGCGCGAGCGTTACCAATCGACACGTGACCTGCTGGAGGATCTCGAGTCGGTACGGCGGGGCGAGCCGATCGTCAGCGTCACCGGTGCTCCGGCTGTGCGGAGCCCGTACACCCGTCCGGCGATCGTCGTCGCTGTCGTGGCAGCAGCGATCGCGGTGGCCGCGGCGGCATGGCTGTCTCCCTGGTCACGGTCCATCCCGCCGTCGCCGGCAGCCAACACGGCCCCGCCGGCCGCGCCAACGGTCTCTACCTGGCTCGAGATCCAGCCGGTAATCGATGGAGTCGCTCAAAGCGCCCACAAGTCGTCTGGTGTGGAAGTGCTCAGAACAGGGTGGAAATTCTTGGTACACGTGGACGCAAACACACCCGGCTCGCTATACATTGTTGGCGACGAGCACACCCTTACGATCCCGCGACAGGAGTTGACACTCCTGTATCCGCTGCCCGGCGAGGCCAGGCAGATTCGGGGCGCGGCCATCGCGGGGCCCTACGTCGTTTCGGGACCGGCGGCCGATACGTCGTTGTGGGTCGTCTGGTCCCGCGCGCCGATCGCAGAGCTCGAAGAGCTGAGGCCGCTGGTGAACGAGACGGCGAAGGGGATCGTAGGGAATCGTACGAAGGCGGACGCCGTGCGGCGGCTGGTCGCCGGCGCCGAAACGCGGGCCGGCGTCGATCTCGTCGTGCACAAGTTTTCCTGGCACCAGCGGTGAACCGTGGAGGTTCGGATGTTCCTCAGACGCCGGACGATCGGACCGGGCGCGGCGCTGCTCGTCGCGTGCGCGTCCTTCGCGGTTGGCGCGCAGGACGACACGACGCGATCGATTACGCCGGAGAGGTTTCTGAAGGCGCGTCCGGCGGCGGCGGCGGCCACGCCGGCGCGGCCCACCTACCGCCCTGCCAATCCCCGCAAGCCGGCGATCAAGGCTCCGGCGGGAAGCGAGATGGTCGAGCTCGGCGTGACGATCTGGCGCCTCCGCGCGGCGAAGCCCGGGGATGTCGCGCGGCTGCTCGTCCAGGAAGCCGACAGCACGACCCAGTGGACGCCGGAGCGCGTCCCGGTGGGTGCCCCCCTCGCTCCGGGCGATCGGGTGCGGCTCAGCATCGAATCGCCGCGCGCCGGATATCTCTACGTGGTCGATCGCGAGCAGTATGCCGACGGCACGAGCGGCGAGCCTCTTCTGATTTTTCCGACCACCCGCACACGCGGCGGCGACAACAAGGTCGCGGGCGGGCGCTTGGTCGAGATTCCGTCACAGGACGACCGTCCCCCGTTTTTCACCATGCACCCCAGCCGTCCCGATCAGACGGGCGAGCGGCTGACGATCGTCGTCACGACCGATCCGCTGAAAGACCTGGCGATCGCCGCGGAACCGCTCAAGCTCGCGCGCGCCACGGTGGACGGCTGGGAATCACGCGGCTCAGCGTCGGTCGAGCGGCTCGAGATGATCGGCGGCGCCGGGCGGGCGTGGTCGCGCGCGGAACAGCGCGCGGGGGCCGACGCGACGCGATTGCTCAAACAGGACGATCCGCCGCCGCAAACGCTCTTCCGCGTCGTCGTGCGGCAGCCCGATCTGATGGCGGTGAACGTCGTCTTGACGCAGGGGAAGACCGTGGGAAAGACACGCTAACGCGCCCGCCTCGGGCGCCTTTCAGGAGAGCGGAATGCCGATTTACAAGTTGTACACGCGACCGACCGGAGTGACCACCTGGACATACAGCGGCTATACGCTGCAAATCGCCGGTAATTCCAACGGCGTCGTGAATGTCGGATCGCGGCTGGACCCTCCCGGGACTGGAGCGTGGACCGCGGTCAGCGGCGCCACGCGAAGTGGCAACGGGAACCCCAACGCCCCCGCGAATGGTGACGACCTCGGTCTTCCATCGACGATCGGGACTGTCACAAACGTCACGGGCGACGGCACTTACAGCTCCACCGGGGATGGCACACACGGCGCCGGTTACTACACGACCCAGGGTGCGGCCGGGGACGAAGGCGACTGGTGCGCCACCGCAACTTAGTCCGGGCTGCGCGCCTCGCGGCCGCGGTCTCGTGGCTGGCGGCCTCGGCGTCCGCGATGGCGCAGACGCCGGTCGGTGCCGGGCAGACGCTCGGCGCTGACAGCGTGTTCGAGCGCGCCCTGGCGAAGGGTGCGCCCGACGTGTATCAGGTGACGCTCGCCGCGGGGCAATTCCTCCGCGTGACGGTCGAGCAGCGCGCCCTCGACGTCGGGCTTCGTCTGCTGGGTCCCGGCGGCAGCGCGATCCTCTCGTCCGACACGATGAACGGTGCGTTCGGCGTCGAGCGCATCGCCTTCATCGCCCCTGCCGCGGGTGACTACCGGCTCGAGGTGTCGACGGGCGCCACCGCACCGAACGGGCGCTATGTGCTCAAAGTCCTGGCGTTGCGTGCCGCCGCGCCGACCGATGTCGCGCACGCGGCCGCCGAGCGCACCTACGCGGAAGCGGAAGCGCTGCGCGCGCGCAACACCGCGGAGGCGCGCGCGGCGGCCGTTGCGAAGTACCAGCAGGCGGCCGCGGCCTTCCAGACGCTCGGACTGAAATACGAGGCCGCGATGTCGCTCTTCAGCAGCGGCATCCAGCAGCTGACGGGCGGGCAGACACGCGGCGCCGAGTCCGATCTTGCCGCCGCGGTCCCGATCGTCCGGGAGCTGAACGATCCCCTGCTGCCGTCCGTGGTGAACGCGCTGGGCGGCGCGTACGACATCCTCGGCGAACCGGACCGCGCCATGGCGTCCTACCGCGAGGCCATCGCCATTTTTCGCGCGAACAAGAACGCGTTCGGCGAAGCGAACGCGCTCAATAACGTGGGAAAGGTCTATGGGGATCTGACGGACTGGCAGCAGGCGCTGGATTATTACCGCCAGGCGCTGCCGATCTGGCAGTCGACGCGCAACCCGCAGCGCGAAGGCATCACGCTGAACAACATCGGTTTCGCGTACTACAACGCCGGCGACACCGATCGCTCGCTCGAATATTTTGGACAGGCCCTCGAGCGCCGGCGCGCCGCCGCCGACAAGGGAGGCGAGGCGGACACGCTCAGCGCCATGGCGCTCGCCGAAACGCGTCGAGGCGACTACCGGAAGGCCCTGGCCTACTACGAGGACGCGCTGCCGCTCCGCCGGGCGACGGGCGATCGCCGTTCGGAGGCGATCATGCTCGACTACGTCGGCCGCACGCACACCGACATGGGCGATCCGCAGGGTGCGATTGCCTTCTTCGAGCAGGCGTTGCCGCTGCACCGCGCCAGCGCGGATCGGCGAGGCGAAGGGCTCACGCTCAGCGACCTCGCGAGCGCCTATGCGGCGCTCAAACGCCCGGCCGAGGCTGTGGATCGCGCCGGCCAGGCTCTCACTATTTTGCGGGAGATCGGCGACCGCGGTAATACCGCCGGCGCGCTGTATGTCGCCGCCCGCGCCGAGCGGGATCTCGGCAAGCTGACTGAGGCTGCGGCCAGCGCGGCAGACGCGTTGAAAACCATCGAGGACGTGCGCGGACGCGTGGCGAGCCGCCAGCTGCGCACGTCGTACTTCGCGAACCAGCACGACGTGTCGATGTTCTACGTCGACGTGCTCATGCGCCAGCACGATCGGGAGCCCGCGGGCGGATACGACGTACGGGCGCTGGCGGCCAGCGAGCGCGCCCGCGCGCGAAGCCTGATCGACCTGCTCGCTGAAGCCGCGTCCGGCGGCTTCCGTCGCGGCGCGGACCCGGCCCTTCTCGAGCGCGAGCGCCAGGTGTCGGAGCGTCTGAGCGTGAAATCCTCGCGCCTGGTCGGACTGCTCGCGCGAGGCAGCCGATCGCCCGAGTCCGACACGCTCTTGCAGGAGGTCCGGTCCCTGGAAGGGGAGTACGACGACATCCAGGCGGCTCTGAAGAAGGCCAGCCCCGCCTACGCGGCGATGACGCAGCCGCAGCCGGTCGACGTGGCGGCGATTCAGCGCGCCTTGCTCGATTCGCGGACGATGGTCCTGGAGTACGCGCTCGGATCGGATGCCAGTTATGTCTGGGCGATCGATCGGCAGCGCGTCAGGAGCTATCGCCTGCCTCCGCGCGCGACCATCGAGCAGGCGACGCGGGACGCCTGCGGTTTCGTGACCGCGCGCGGGACCGCCGTCGCGGGCGAGACCGCGGCCGCACGTGCCGCGCGCATCGCGCAAGCGGACCGGGCGCTGCCCGCGTCACTCGATCGCCTGTCACGCATGATTCTCGGTCCGGTCCTCCCTCTGACGGACGTCCTTCAAGGAGGGGCGCGCCTGGTGATCGTCGCCGACGGCGCGCTCGAGTATCTGCCGTTCGCGATGCTCCCGGTGCCTGGCCCAGGCGCCCCGGAGCCGCTCGTGACGCGCGCCGAGATCGTCAGCGTGCCGTCGGCGTCGACGCTGATCACCCAACGCGCCCTGCTCGCCGGCCGCAAACCGGCGTCGAAGGGACTCGCCATCCTCGCGGATCCGGTCTTCGACGCGGCCGATCCACGCGTGGCGGCGGGAGCGCGGCCGCCGGCGCCCGCGGCCCCGGCCGTCGATCAGGCGCGCCTCCTTCAGCACCTCTCCGCCGGGGACGGGTCCGCCCGCACCGTCATCCCGCGCCTGCCGTTCACCGCCGCGGAAGCGACCGCGGTCACGAGCGCCGTCGGCGGAGGGGCGAATCTCACGGCGATCGGGTTCGATGCGCGGAAGGACGCGGTCCTCGGCGACCGCCTCAAGGACTACAAGTACGTCCACTTCGCGACGCACGGGTTCATCGATACCGACGAGCCGTCGCTCTCGGCGATCGCCTTGTCGCTGGTGGATCGTGAAGGACGGCCCCTGGATGGGTTCCTGCGCGCCGGCGAACTGTATGGCCTGGATCTGTCGGCCGAATTGGTCGTGCTCAGCGCCTGTCAGACGGGCCTCGGCAAGTCGATCAGGGGTGAGGGGGTCGTCGGGCTGACGCGCGGCCTGATGTCCGCGGGCGCGGCGCGCGTGATCGTCAGCTTGTGGAGCGTCAGCGATCGGGCCACGGCCGATCTGATGGCGCGTCTCTACAAGGAAATGGTCGGCGCGGGCCGGACGCCGGCGGCCGCCCTGCGCGCGGCGCAGATCGCGGCGTCGAGGACCGCCCAGACTCGCCATCCGTACTATTGGGCCGCCTTCACGCTCCAGGGGGACTGGCAATAGCGGCACCATCGCGGCGTGCGCCATGCCCGCCAACCGGGCGGCGTCGATGGATCCAGCCAGGGCGCTCCGGCAGGAGTAACGCTACCGCTCGCCGCCGCCGGGCCTGGGCTTCGCGGGCGCGTCCTCGACCTTGGCGCGCAGGGGCTCCCACTCCCCCACCTTCTTGATCGCGCTGATTTCGACGGGCAACGGCGCGGCGGCCGTATAGAACAACTGAGACGGCATCGGATTGGTCCCCGTGTAGGGCAAACCGACAGGCAACGGCCTCGCCGCGGTGTACGGAAGCGCCACGGACACCGTCGGATCGGTCCGCGACTGACCGTCCGGCTGCCGCACGTAGTGGACGGTGACGGTGCCCTCCTGATCGAGCGTCCCCGTGCCGACGATGACGACCGGCTGCACGGAGACGTGCGGGATCTTCAGCGAGGACGCCGGCTGGGCGGCCACGGACGGCCCCGCGCCCATCGCGCAGATCCACAACAGGCAGCCGGCGATGACGGTGAGAATGGCTTTCGTATAACGGTCGACACTCATGCGCGCACCTCGTTCTTCGGACGATGGTAGCGCGGCGGCGGTTCTACCGCGGCAACATCCCGTCGGGCCACCTTCCTGCACCGTCCACCGGTAGAGGGGCGGCAAAGGCACGCGACAGGGCCCCAGGTCAGGGGAGATAGAGCGCCAGGCTGCACGCGACGCCTGTTAGAATCGAGCGGCATCAGCCGATGCCACGCTTATGAATCCGCAGCCCGCCAACTCTGAATTCCGGTTCGAGAAGCACCGCGCCGGCGCGGTCGTCACGCTCGTGACCAATGAGAACGTCAGGGGCTGCTTTTTCACGGCGTCCGACAGCGCGCGGCGCGACGGCGCCGAACGGATCGGCGATCTCCTGAATTCCGAAACGGGCTTCTTTCCGTTCGAGGTGCGGACCGAGAGCGGAACCACGACGGTGCTGTACAACCGCATCCATGTCATCGCGGTGCGTGTGCTCGACGACGAGGCGCGGCGGGATCCCGGGTACGCGGTGGCCAAGCGGCGCGGCGTCTCCATTCTGCTGTCCAACAGCCAGCGCGTGGACGGCGAGGTGCGGGTCTACCGTCCTGAAGGGCGCGATCGCGTGAGCGACTGGACCAGGCAGCCCGAGGTCTTTCGTTATGTCGAAGCCCGGGACGCGACCTACATCGTGAACGCCGTCCACATCGTCGCCGTCACGGAGGTATCCGGCTCGTGAGCGAAGCTCCCGCGATCGACCAGTTGTTCCACTCGATGGTGAAGCAGGGCGCGTCGGACCTGCACCTGTGCGTCGGGTCCGTGCCGATGATCCGCAAGGACGGGCACATGCAGCCGCTCGACCCGGCCGCCACGGCGGTCACGGCGCCGGAGATCGTGCAGCTGCTGGCGCCGATCATGCCGGAGAAGAACCGCAAGGAGTATGCGGAACGGCACGACACGGATTTCGCCTACGAGATCGCCGACCTCGCGCGCTTCCGCTCGAACGTGTTCGCCGATCGCCGGGGACCCGGGGCGGTCTTCCGCGTCATCCCCTCGAAGATTCTCACGGCGGAACAACTCGGCCTGTCCCCGCACGTCATCCAGTTGTGCGGCCTGTCGAAGGGGCTCGTGCTCGTCACCGGCCCGACCGGATCGGGCAAATCGACGACGCTGTGCGCGATGATTGATCACGTCAACAAGACGCGGCAGGATCACATCATCACCATCGAGGACCCGATCGAGTTCGTGCACCCGAACCACAAGTGCCTCATCAACCAGCGTGAGGTGCACACGCACACGGACTCGTTCAAGGACGCGCTCCGCGCGGCGCTTCGCGAGGATCCCGACATCATCCTGGTCGGCGAGCTGCGCGACCTGGAGACCGTCGCCATCGCGATCGAGACGGCCGAAACCGGCCACCTCGTGTTCGGCACGCTGCACACGACGACGGCGGCCTCGACGGTGGATCGCGTGATCGATCAGTTCCCGTCCGACCGGCAGGCGCAGATCCGGATCATGCTGTCGGAGTCGTTGAAGGGGGTCATCGCGCAGACGTTGTGCCGGAAGATCGGCGGCGGGCGCATCGCGGCGCTCGAGGTGCTGCTGGTGACCGGCGCGGTCGCCAACCTGATTCGCGAGGCGAAGACCTTCCAGATCCCGTCCATCATGCAGGTGAACAAGGCGATCGGCATGGTCGCCCTGAACGACGCGCTGTACGACCTCGTGCAGAAGAAGCTCGTGATGCCGGACGAGGCGCTGTCCAAGGCGGTGGACAAGAGCGGATTCGAAGCGCTGCTCAAGCGCGGCAACTTCACCTACGCGCCGCCACCCGACAAGGTCAAGCTGACGCCTCAGGCGTGACGTCGGCTATGGAGGATCGTGAAGAGCGCAAGGAGCGCAAGGAGCGCAAGGACCGCTCGCGAACCGCCGGATTTTTCAGTCATGTCTCAACGCCTGAATGAGATCGAACGGTCAATCAAGAAGTATTCCTGAATCCTGTCGAGGATGATGACATTCTGAGCGCACATCTCATACCCGTGGCGCTTCATCATCTGAAGGATGCGTGAGTCCCCGGCGTTGATCTGTTCATCTTCGACGACGACGAACCTCGGTCTGAATCGTTCCCAGTCGTTCGACTCGAGGACCTCGAAGTCGTGCCCTTCGACGTCGACGTTCATGAAATCGATCGCCTGGCCATCCGGCAGGTGGCGTTCCAGAAGCGTGCCAAGCGGAAGCGTTGGGACAGGGATTTCAGCCTGTACGTCTCCCAACACTCCCAACCGCGCGAGAAAATCCCTGGAGAAGCTGTTCATCGGCGACGTCTCGCCGAGAAAGTAATAGGTCATGACGCCGGACGTCCCGGACACGCCGACTTCCAGATTCACGTCGCCGGGCCTGAATCGATCGAAGAGCTTCTTGCTGCCCGGACGTGCCTCGACGTTGAGGCCCCGCCATCCATTCAGATAGAAGAAGTGCGTGTTGGAGAAGAGCGTGGGATGGAACGCGCCGACATCGACATAGAACCCGCGCGTCCTGTCCGGGCCCAGGAGGTGCCGGAGAATCATGTCTTCACCGGCGCAGGAAAACGACGGCGCGTGGGAGTGATAGCCGAGCGCGGCCCGCTGGAGTGACTCGACCAGGTTGCGGGGCAACCATCGCCTGGTCAAAGATCGAAAGCTCGCCATCCCTCACTCCAATGGTCAGTCGTGCCGCAAGGCCTGGATGGGATCGAGCTTCGCCGCCCGCGCGGCCGGGTAGCTGCCGGCCAGCAGGCTGATCGCGATCGAAAACCCGATGGCCCCGCCGATCAGCCAGAACGGCAGCGAGAAGAGGTTCCCCGGCGTGCCTCCCTGCTGCTGGATATAGATGTTCGCGCCGATGTTGATGATCCGGCCGACGAGCCAGCCGAGCGCGACGCCGGCGATGCCGCCGAAGAAGCCGATCGCGGACGCCTCGATCAGGAAAATGCGGCGGATGTCGCCGTCGCTGCCGCCGATGGCCTTCATGATCCCGATCTCGCGCGTCCGCTCGAGGATCGACATCACCATCGTGTTCATGATCCCGAGCGCGGAGACCGCCAGCGCGATGGATCCGATCAGGCTCAGGACGATGTCGAGGATGATGAAGCCGCGCTTGGCGCCCTGGAGCGCGTCGTTCAGCGAGAAGGCGGAGAACCCCATCTTCTTGATCTGATCCTCGACGTCCTGCGTGGACTGGGCGGACTTCACCCTCACGACCGCGGACTGGTACCGCCGAGACGTCATGGTGGGATCGCGCAGCAGCGCCTGCGCCGTGGCGGCGCTGTGCGCGAAGATGTCCTTCGCCTTCCCCATCGGAATCATCAGCGGCGACACGCCCCCCGCGCCGGAGAATGGCCCGGTTTCGCGCTCCACGATGCCGACGATCGGGCACGTCATCTCCGACTGCTGCACCATCCCGCCCAAGGAGGATGCGTAGCTCAGCGCCAGCGCCTGCCCGATCAGGATCTTCGGATCCGCGTCCTTGATACGCTTCGCGAAGTCGAGGCTGAGCATGCACGCGCGCTCGTCGTCGCTCGCGAAAAACCGTCCGTAGGGGATCGACTGGAACGCCCCCTCGCCCTTGACCCCCATCGGGACGCCGGCGGCCACGGCGAATTCGGATTCGCCGCCGTACTTCACTTCGACGGGGACCCGCAACGTCGGATACACGTCGCGGACGTTCGGCAGCGCCGCGAGCTCCTTGACGGTCTCGTCGGTAACGTCCTTCAGCGGCGTGTCGGGAGGAGGCGCCGTCGACGGTCGGCCCCCGCCAAAGCCGCGACGGCCAAGTCCCCCGCGGCCGCGGCCGACGGCCGCCAGGCCCCCCGGCCGATCGGCCCCTGACATCACCGTCACGGTCCAGGCCCACGCCGAGCGACACCATGCCCGCGAGCGACGCGATGCCGATCGACACGCCGAGCGTCGTCAGGGACGTGCGCAGCTTGGCCTGGCTGAGATTCCGCAGCGAGAGGGTGACTGTATCGCGAAATGTCACGAGCCCACCGCCGCGGTCTCCCCGATCACCTTGCCGTCGAGCATCGTGATCGTCCGGTCGGCGTACTTCTCGGCGAGGCCGGGGTCGTGCGTCACCATGATGATCGTCTTGCCGTCGCGCTCATTGAGCTGTTTCAGGAGCGCCATGATCTCGGCCGTGGTGCGGCTGTCCAGATTGCCCGTCGGCTCGTCGGCGAGCAGCAGATGGGGGTCATTGGACAGCGCGCGCGCGATCGCGACGCGCTGCTGCTCCCCTCCCGACAGTTCGCGCGGGCGATGCGTCTGGCGGCCGCCCAGGCCGATGGTTTCGAGCAGCCGGGAGGCCTGCCCGTCCCGCTCGCCCCGCGGCACGCCGGCGAACATCATCGCCAGCGCCACGTTCTCGGCCGCGCTCATGGTCGAGACCAGGTTGAAAGACTGGAAGATGATGCCGACGTTCTTCTGGCGGTGAAGGCTCAGCTCCGTGCTGGACATCTGCGCCAGGTCCTGGCCGAAGATGCGCAGGGACCCCTCGGACGGACGATCGAGCCCGGCAATCAGGTTCAGCAACGTGGACTTGCCGGACCCTGAGGTCCCGAGCAGGCCGACGAACTCCCCTTGTTCGACGGTGAGCGACACCCCGTCCAGGGCGCGGACGATGGAGGCGCCCATCCGATAGTGCTTCGTGAGATCCCGCGTTTCGAGAACCGTGGCCATGGAACGCTACAATACAAGGCTATGGCAGCGCTGATTGAGGCAATCGAGATAAAGCGGAAAATGTTCTTCGAATACGAGGGGGCGCCCTACCACACCCTCGACGTCGAAGTGTCGCGGCCCACGGCCCGGGGCGGGCAGACGCTCGTACGCATCAAAATGCGCAACATGATCACGCGGGCCGTCTTCGACAAGACGTTCAAGGCCGGCGAGAAATTCGCGGAGCCGGATCTCGAGCTGATCGACGCGACGTTCCAGTACGCCGACAGCGCCGGCTACCACTTCATGGATCAGGAGACCTTCGATACGCTGACGCTCCAGCCCGACGTGGTCGGCGACGATCGCCTGCTGCTGGTCGACAACGTGCTCGTTCAGGTCCAGAAGTTCAACGGCCGGCCGATTGGCCTCCAGTTCCCGCCGCACGTCGAGCTGACGGTGACGTCCACCGAACCCGGCGTCCGCGGCGACACCGCGAGCGGCGGCGTGACGAAGGCCGCCACGCTCGAGACCGGACTCGAGATCCGTGTGCCCCTCTTCATCAAAGAGGGGGAGAAGGTGAAGGTCCACACCGAGACGCGCGAGTTCGCGGGCAGGGCGTAGGGGCGCTTCGCGAACCGCCCGCTCCCGACTGCGCTTCGGCGGGCTCACCTCGTCCGATACACAGAATTCCCACGGCCGTCACAGTTCAACACGACGACGCTGCAGCCGTATGCGGAGTACCAGTTCAGAGTGATTGGCAACCTGAGCGTGACGCACTTCGACCGCACGAAATTGAAGCTGTCGGTAAACAACGTCGAACAGCCACGCGATCACGTCCTACACGCCCGGGTCGAAGACCTCGAACCTGCCGGGTCCGGCCGACGTCCTCAGCCTGCTCGCGGGCCGCAGCGTGTCGTTCACGCTGACGTTCGGCTTCTCGCCCCGCGCCAATCC
>WNFM01041792.1_pt1 | contig 12049 bp, 10 predicted proteins | sample 5400271 | NCBI WGS metagenome assembly WNFM01 (sample SAMN13153352, study PRJNA577476) | soil metagenome | isolation source: 60 cm saprolite on Douglas fir-dominated hillslope | place: USA:California | collected 2013-09-17 | reverse complement strand
GAACTGCCGCCACCCGTTCCAGAATCCGATCCGCCTTCCGTTTTGAAGCGGCCCGAACCCCTGTTTCCCCCCACGAGCTGCTCATCTGGAAGCTCACCACCCGCTCCGCGGAGAATCCGGGAGATACGCGCCCGAGGTGTTGCAGACTGCGGATCAGCAGCGCAGCGCCGGCCAGAAGTGTGACCGCGAGCGCCACCTGCACCCCCACGAGCGCGAATTGAACCCGTCCGCCGCCCGACACACTGCCGCGCCCCGTCCGCGCCGCCGCCGCCAGGTCGCGGCGTGTGCTTCGGAGCGCCGGAATCAGTCCGCACAGGAACGTCGCCGCCACGGCGCACCCCAGCGTGTACGCCACGATCCGCCAGTCCAGTGCAATCTCGTCCACCCGCGGCAGATCCTTGGCCAGAGTTCGGAACACCCGGGCGGCGACCGCCGCGAGCAGGAGTCCCACGGCAGCCCCGCCCACTGCCAGCAGCAACACCTCGGTCAACAAATGCGCCGCCACCGAGCCGCGCGATGCTCCCAGCGAGAAACGCACCGCGATTTCCCGCTGCCGCGCCGCTCCCCGCGAGAGCAGCAGCGCCGCCACGTTCGTGCACGCGATCAGCAGCAGCAGCGACACCGACCCGAACAGCACCCATAGCGACTTGCGCGCGCCTCCGAGTGTCGACTCCTGCAGGGGCACCACTGCCGTCCCGATCTCCGCATCCGGCTTCGGGAACTCGCGGCCTAGCGCGGCCTGCACCGCCGCCAGGTTCGCCCGCCCCTGCTCGATCGACACCCCCGGCTTCAGCCGGCCCACGCAGCGAAACCACGTGAGCGTACGCTGCTGCGCGAACGGCGTATTCAGGGGCGATGGCGAATAGAGATCGACTCCGCGCAGCATCGTGAACGCCGCTGGCATTACCCCGATAATCTCCGAGGAAAACCCGGCGAACCGCAGCTTCTTCCCCACGACGTTCGGATCCGCGTTGAACCGCCGCCGCCACAGCCGGTCGCTTATCAACACCGTCGGCTGCGCCGGTGAGTGCTCCTCCGGACGGAAGGTCCGCCCGATCGCCGGCTCGATCCCCCACGTCTCCAGAAATCGGGGCGCCACAAACGCCCGCTTCAGCCGCTCGGGCAACTCGCCCGACAGCTCCGAGTCGTCCTGCATGTAGTAACCGGTGATCGATTGGAAGGTCGTGTTCAATCGGTTCCAGTCTGCCAGCCGCACCGGCGCGACGAAGGGCTGCTTCGCCTTTGGATTCACCTGCTCGACCGTCACCAGCCGCTCCGCGTGCGGAAACCGGAGCGGTCGCAGCACCACGGCCCAGATCGCCGCAAACACCGCGCTGTTCGCCCCGATTCCGAGCGCCAGTGTCGCCACGACCGTCGCCGTGAACCCAGGTGCCTTCCGGAGCCCCCGCGCCGCATGGCGGAGGTTCCGCAGCGTCGCTTCCACTCGCTTTCCCAATCTGCCGCTGCGCCGCCCGAACCGCCTCCGTCTCGCTCAGTCCCGCCGCCTGCAACTCCTCGATCTTTTCGGTGAGATGAAACGCCAGCTCCCTGTCGATCTCCCGGCCGACGCGCCCCGGCCGCAGCGCATTCTGAATCCGACCCGCCCAGCCCATCACTGCACCTCCGCCAGCACGCGCGCGACTCCTTCCGTCAGCCGCCGCCAGCTCTGCTGCTCCGAGCCGAGTTGCTGCCGCCCGTTCGGAGTAATCGAATAGAATCGCGCCTCGCGGTTCTTTTCCGTCGTCCCCCACTCCGCCCGCACCCAACCGTCCTGCTCCATTCTGTGCAGCGCCGGGTACAGCGATCCCTCCTCAACCCGCAGCAATTGATCGGAAATCCGGTGGATGTGTGCCGTGATCGCATACCCGTGCATCTTCCGCCCCGACGCCAACGTCTGAAGCACCAGCAGCGCCAGCGTTCCCTGGAGGATATCGTTCCGTCGCGCGCCCATACCTAGCTACTTAGGTGTCAGACGCGCCGGCTCTGAAACGGTTAGCCCAAATGCCAACTTTTGGTTTCGAATCCGTGACGGTAGACAGCAAGCGAATAGAACTGGTTCAGTCAGGAAGTGGATGAGCAACGCAAGTCCTTTTCCTTGCAGCGTTCTATGGGTCTGAAGCGAGAGAGCACGTGCACGCGTTATTACGGCACCTGCGGCCTGCTCGGACGCATTCGCGCCGCAACGGGCAAGATCGCCACGCCTCGCGCCCCGCTTCAGCGTTCTGCCGGCCGTCGCGCGCGACCGGTCCCTAAGGTGCGAGTATCCGGCCGGTGACGCCTCGCCGGATCGAGAGCCGCTACGCCGTTCGAACTCTTTATCCTGATCTCGTATTTGGAGACGGTCGAGGTGTTCGGCGGTGGTCGCCTATCCTGAACAAAACCAAGCATCAGAACGCTCGACACCGGAATTGCTCCTCGAAAGTCGCGCAGCGTTTACCAATCACTGTCGATCTCGGCCTTCCCACCCCCAATCCGGCCCGGGTGTATACTTGCTGGCAGCCGGGAGGCCAAATGAGCATGACAGGGTCCGGTTTGCTCGTGGTCGGTACGATGATAGTCGTCATTCCCATCATCGTGGGCGTAACGTTCTTCTTTCGGCATCACCGCAGCGAGATGGTCTCGACTCAAGCGGCCGAGGCGGAATTCCAACGACTCCGCGCCCGATTTGGTGACCAGCTCCCGCTACTCGATATGCGCGAGCGCCGACCGATCACGGACGTTCGTGCATCTCAAGCCAGCGCTCGGCTGCGCTCATTCCATACCGTAATTTTCGACACACGCGGCGCTCGGCGCATAGTGCGCATCACGGTGCCGTACTGGTTCGGCCGTTTGTTCGGTCGCGGGGCTGGCTTCCGCTGGCTTGGCGAATTAACGTTTCTCGATGATACCGAATTCGATCCCGAGCCAATACAATTATCGCTCGATCAAGCTGAGCGGCATGGGCCGGGGCTGATGGTTGACTATCGCCAATCAAGCGGCGGCCAGTTTATCGCCTGGGTGGAATAAATTCGGTTCTGAGCGTGGTTTCGGACGAACTCGGGTGGCTGACGATGCTCTGATGTTCCCGACCTTCTGGCTCTCGCTCATCAGTTGGCTCGTTCTCTTCTGTGGGATCGATACCGATATGTATCGATATCAGCCCGCGTGCGGATCGTGAACTGGAGTCCAGCTCCCTATTTTGCGACTAAGGTCCGGGCTACTTCCTCGGGCCTCGGGAGAGTCGTCGGTCACTTGGAAGCTCGGCAGGAGTCTTGGCCGTAGTTTTCCACAGAGCAAGATGCGCGAGCAAAGCCGGCGGGCGGTGATCTGTGGCATGCTGGCCTACATGCGAATTGTCCTTTTGATCTGCGGCCTGGCGGCGACGAGGGCTTTGATAGCGAGCGATGCGTACCCGCCGCCGCGGTTCACCGATCCGCAGCGGGTGAAGAAGCTGGAAGCCGCGATGCCGGAGGTGGACCGAATCCTGCGCAACTACGCCACGGAAAAGAAGATTCCGGGAATGGTGTGGGGTGTAGTGATGGACGGGCGGCTGGCGCATACCGGCGCCTTCGGGATGCAAGACCGGACGTCGAACGCCCCGGTGACGGCGGGAACGGCGTTCCGCATCGCGTCGATGGCGATGAAGGGAAGCTATCACTGGAGGATCCGGTGGCTAAATGGATTCCGGAGTTCGCGCGCATGGAACTACCAACGCGGGACACGCCGCCGTTGCGGCTGCGGCAGCTGCTGAGCCACAGTGCCGGGTTTCCGGAAGACAATCCGTGGGGAGACCAGCAATTGAGCGTGACCGACGCGACAGTGGATGAGTGGCTGCGCAAAGGGATTCCGTTCTCCACGCCACCGGGGACGCGTTATGAGTATTCCAACTACGCTTTCGGGCTACTGGGCCGGGTGGTGACGAAGGCGGCGGGAATGCCTTACGAGAAGTACATGCGGCGGGAGATTCTTTCGAAGCTGCGCATGGACGGCACCACCTATGAGTTCGCCGAAGTTCCGGCGGCGAGCCGGGCCGTGGGGTACCGGCTGAAGCCGGACGGGACCTACAGCGAAGAACCGCCGCTGCCGCACCGCGTTTTCGGATCCATGGGCGGATTACTCACGACGGCGACGGACCTGGGCACGTATGTGGCGTTTCATTTATCGGCGTGGCCGCCGCGGGACGATGCCGAAGCGGGGCCGGTGAACCGGGCGTCGGTCCGGGAGATGGCGCACTTGTGGACTCCTTCGAATCTGACCGCGTCGCGGCCGAACGGCGTGCTGCAGGCTTCGGAAACAGGATACGGTTTTGGGCTGCGCGTGACCAGCGACTGCCGCTTTGAGCAAATTGTGGCGCATGGCGGCGGGCTGCCGGGTTTCGGATCTTACATGGCGTGGCTGCCCGAGTACGGGGTGGGCATGTTCGCGATGGCGACGCTGACTTATTCGGGGCCGGCGGAGGCGATCAGCCAGGCGTGGGACGCCATGCTTAGGACGGGCGGGTTAAAGAAGCGCGAACTACCGACGACTCCTCTGCAGATGCAGATGCGGGAACACATCCTGAATTTGTGGAAGAAGTGGGACGACGGGGAGGCGACGTTGATCGGGTCGATGAATCTGTTGCTGGACGCGCCCGGGGAACAAAGGAAGACCGAGATTCAGAAGCTGAAGAATGAAATGGGCGAATGCAGAGTGGCGGGTCCGGTGATGCCGGAGAACTGGCTCCGGGGCCAGTTTAATATGACCTGTGCGAAAGGCACGGTAGGGGTGTTCTTTACTATGTCGCCGACGCAGCCGCCCAGAGTGCAGCACCTCGCGTTTCAGAAACTGGCGACGGAGACTGCGCGGCTGGGCGCGCCTACTGGGGCACCTCCTGGGGTGGCGTGTTCACAGTAGGGCGGACTAGACCTTCTCGCCAAAAAAGAAAAGCCGCCACCCTTGCAGGTGGCGGCCTCAATCCTGAATCCCTACTTCCTGATTTGGTAAATGCGGTCGCCGGCCTCGGTCTTGGTGGACTCGATCTTGAGGCCGTGCTTCTTGGCGGCTGTCGAGAGGAAGCCCCGGATCGAATGTTTCTGCCAATCCGTGGCTTTCACGATCTCGGCCAGGGTCGCTCCCTTGGGTCGCCCGATCATTTCCAGGATCTTTCCGCCCTTGCTCTCGGCGCGCGGCGCGCTGGCGTCCTTGGTGTGGGCGGGCTTGGCTTTCTTGCTGGCCCTGGCTTCCTTCTTCCGGGAGGCCTTGGCTTTGCCATTCTTGGCGGCTTTCTGGCCCTTGGGCGCGCCCTTCCTCTAGGTGGCGCCCTTCTTCGAGGAGGCTTTCTCCGGCGCGACGTGGGCGCCCTGTTCCGCGACGGTGGCGATGTTTTCGGTAATGGTGGCTTCTGCGTTCATCATAGTGTTAAATCCTTTCTGCGCTTCGTTGGCGCATGACGATTCATCACTCTGGTTGCCCACAAACGCAGGGGAAAATGCTGTCTCGGCGAAAAATCTGGAAGAGGCGAACGGCTGGCGATCCTCAAAAGTACAGCTTGAGCGCAAGCTGATTCTGACGCTCCCGATTGATCGTCGTAGTAATGATTCCGACCGACGGGTTCCCAATGGCGGAGTTCGGCAACCCGAAGTTGGGATGGTTCGTCAGGTTGAACGACTCCGCGCGGAGCTGCAGCCGAAAGCGTTCCAAGAAGTTGAAATCGCGAATGATCCCGAAGTCCAGGTCCATGAAGCCGGGGCCCCGCAGGATGTCTCTGCCCGAGTTCCCGAAACAGATGCAGTTCGGGACGACGAAGGCTGTCGTATCGAACCAGTGCGTGCGGCTGCGCGCGTCGGACGGCAGATTGCCGTCGGCAATGCGGTTCGGGCGCGCTGTCGTAGCGGTTCCCGAAGGATCGGTGCTCAGCGTCACCGAGTAAGGCTGGCCGGTCTGCGCCGAGAAAATGGTGGAGAGCTGCCAGTTCCTGATGAGATACGAAGCGACGCCGCCCGACTTGCCGAAGGGTAGTTGATAGAAGCCGCTGAAGACGAAGCGATGCAGCACGTCAAAGTTCGACGTGCCTTTCTCCGCCGCCAGATTCCTTACGTCTTGTGGGTTGACATCGCCGGTGTCATGTTCGTTGCCGTCACCATCTATCGAGTGGCCGAGCGTATAGGAGGCGAGCAGGCTCAGCCCCTTAGAGAATCGCCGCTCCAGCTTGGCTACCATGGCGTGACAGGTCGAGTTAATGAGCGGCGCGTAATAAGTGATATTGCCGACGCCCTGGTAGGGACGCCGCGCATTCACGGCTCCGGTGCCTGGAAACGCCTGATTAAGGTTCACATTGCGCAGTAGTTTGTGCGCCTCCGATCCCGCGTAACCAACTTGGGCAACCAAATCTCCGGGAAGTTGACGTTGGATGTTCAGGTTCCACTGCTCGACGTACGACGTTGGAAAGTTGAACGGCTGGGTCATCACGGTCGTGTTCGCGTTAAACCCGCTGCTGGAGAGAGCCAATGCGTTGGGCGGGAATCCATCCTGCAGTAAAAACGCGGGAACAGTCGTACTGCCAGGGAATGAGGCCGACGAAACCCACGGCGGATTGGACTGCAGGCGGGCTGAGATGCCAAAGTTCTCATCGCGGCCATAAAACACCCCAGCCCCGCTTCGCACCACCGTTTTTTCGGTGACCTGATATGCCAGGCCCACTCGCGGCGCGAAGTTGTTTTTGTCCAGACGCGTCTGATACCGTCCGATGCCGGCGTTGCACCGGCTGTTCTGAGCAACGGTAATGATTTGCAGGTAACATGGACCGGCGTCCAGCACGAAATTGGACTGCCTGTCATGCGCCTCGAAGAACGGCGTCGGCAGCTCGTAGCGCAGCCCGATATTTAAAGTCAGTTTGCGGCTTACCTTCCAGTCGTCCTGGGCATAGGCATTGTAGACGTATTGCTGAATCGTTATTAGTTGCTGTTGCGATGTCGAGGCGGTGAAAAAGTCTCCCAACACAAAATTGCCCAGACCGGACCTATTGGTTGCTTTCGTAAACTCGGTCACGCGTGAAAAATCGACGCCGAACTTGATGGTATGCCGGTCGTGGATCCAGGAGAAATTGTCCAGAAGCTGCCACACCTTGCCAGATTTCAAGACCGGGCGATTGCCGCTGCCGCTGGCGGGGATGGGCGTGGCGCCAAGAGTTGTGGGGGTGCCCAATTGGCTGAATCCGGTGATGGTGAACGTCGGCAGACCTTTAATGTTCGGAGCGTCCAGTGCGCCCTTGATTCCGTACTGATCGAACAGCCGCGGGCCCAGCACGTCCTGGCTTTCCAGCGTGTACACGAACCCCAGCCGGAACTCGTTTACCTTGTTCGACGATACGGTGTGCGTCTCGCTGAGCATGATCTGCCGTTGGATTAGATCCGTGAAACCCTGGCTGTTCGCCGGATCCGGCAGCGTCGTGGGAAGAACATTGTTGCCCCAGCCCTGCGAAATGCGTCCGAATAGGTAGTCCTTCGACCCGAAGTGATGATCGACCTTCAGACTATAGCTATCGGCATTGACGATCTCCTTGGGGTTGTAAGAATAATTGCTAACGGTCCCCGGGAGGTTCGGTGCCGGATACAGCGCAAAGAGAGCAGCCGCTACGGGATCCCATCGGCTCAGCGGGATGGTGTTATTCGGGAAGGCGGCCCCCGTCGCCGGATCGTTGACTCTGGAAGGAAAAACGCCCTGACGCTCGGAGGCGATGGGGACCGAGGCGATCTGCGGCGCCGCGTTGCCTTCCCGCGAACCCTGCCAGCTCCCGAAGAAGAAGGTTTTGTCCTTGATAATCGGGCCGCCAAAGGTCGCGCCGAACTGGTTCTGAATAAACAGAGCGCGGCCGCCCGAGGGCTGGAAGTAGGGCGTGGCGTCCAGCTTGGAGTTGCGCAGAAACTCGAAGACGTTTCCGTGGAAACGGTTGGTTCCTGATTTCATCGTCACGTTGACTACTCCACCGGCGGACTGGCCGAACTCAGCCGAGAACGTCGCGGTCTGGACTTTGAACTCCTCGATGCCATCAATTACCGGCTGAATGATTTGGGCCGAGTTATTGTCGAATCCCAAGATACGGTTCTTGTTGTCGATTCCGTCCAGCAGATAGCTGTTCTGTACCGCGCGCGCTCCGTTGGAGATGAAATTGTCGCGCTCCGACGTGCGGGTCGAGGGCAGCGTGCCAGCGGTCAACGTAGCAAGTTGAATAAAGGACCGGCCGTTCAGAGGCAGGTCGGTAACCGTCTTCTCCTGGATCACCTGTCCGAGCGATGACGTTTCGGATTCCAGCAAAGGCGCTTGCGCCGCCACCGTGACCTCCGTTGAGGTGGCCCCGATTGCCAGGCTGAAGTTTACCTCCAGCCGGTCTTGCAACCGCAGTTCGACCCCGGTTTTTCTCTGCGATTGGAACCCCTCTTTCGTCAGAGCCACGTCGTAGTGACCGGGGTGCAAGGCTGGCGCCGAAAAGAATCCCGCTTCGTTGGTCGAGAGCGTTACGTGAACGTTCGTCTCCGGCCGGGTGACCGTCACCTGCGCGCCTGGAATAATCGCTCCGCTCGAATCGGTCACAATGCCCGAGATCGTGCCGGTGTCTACCTGCGCCATCGCAGCGGCGCACGAGATTGCAAAAAGGGCCAATCGTTGCAATGAAGCGTAAGAGGTCATGTCATTCTCCACGCGCATTGTAACGTATACACCCTGCGGGATTCCGACACAAGCGCCAATTCAGTTTGCCGTCGCGACATATCGATGGAGCGAGGGCTTGTGCTGGCTTGGTTTGGAATTGGACGCAGAACCCGAGTGAAGTTCGCCGCTTGTCGACAGATAGAGCCCGAGAAACGCCGACCACAGAATATAATCCCGCCTTGTTGCGCAGTGTTTTAGCGCCCAGACCGACAGGTGCGTAGTTCACCAAATCCGGAGGCTGGCTGTCCCTGGCCCCAAGTTTTGCTTGATGTCAGCACCGCTCAGCAGGTAATGTTCACATGGCTTCCGATAATGCCCATTAACGAGGACAAAGAATGAACGAACTGGTGTTGGCGAACCGGGCGGCAGACTGGCGCAGGCTGAAGATGCTGGTCCTGGATAGCGTCTCCTCCCCGATCACCAAGCGAGTTTATAGCCTGGGGCTGGACGAGTTTTTCGATTGGTTTGGCCGGGAGCCGCGGCTCGGCTTTACAAAGGCCACTGTTAGCGCCTGGCGCGTCGCACTTGAAGCACGCGGCTTGGGCCCGGTGTCTATCAACGTGCGAATTACGGCAGTGCGGAAACTGGCGGTCGAGGCGGCCGACAACGGGTTGCTCGCGCCGGAGCTGGCCGCCGGGATCACGCGAATAAAGGGTGTCAAGTCTAAGGACGTTCGGGTTGGGAACTGGTTGTCGATCCGGCAGGCCCAGAAGCTGTTGAACACTCCAGACGTGTCCACCAAGAAGGGACTGCGCGATCGAGCGATGCTCGCCGTCCTGCTGGGCTGCGGGTTACGGCGCTCCGAGGTGGCTGCGCTTACGTTCAAGCACATTCAGCAGCGCGACGGTCGATGGTGCATCGTCGATTTGGTCGGAAAGCACGGCCGGGTGCGCACAATTCCGATGCCGACCTGGGTGAAGGCAGCCATCGATGCCTGGACGCAGGCGGCCGGCGTGGCGGAGGGCCACGTGTTGCGGCCCGTGAATCGCGCGGACCAAGTCCAAGGGGAGCAAATGTCCGAGAAGGTAGTGTGGCAACTCCTCCAACCATACGCGATGGCTGCGGGTGTTCCCGGAATCGCCCCGCATGATTTGAGGCGCAGCTGCGCGAAGATGTGCCGAGCCGCCGGTCGTGAATTGGAGCAGATCCAATTGCTCCTGGGACATGCATCTGTGCAAACGACGGAGCGATACCTCGGAACTAAGCAGGACTTGGTACACGCCCCGAACGACGGGATCAAGCTTAGAGTCGGAGTATAGTGAGCATTCTGTCTCATCACTTCCGACATTCGCGGCTGTAAGCCCTACGACTTCCCGTTCCTAAACCGAACCGAGCGACTGAGTTCACGGCACGGTCTTTGCCATAGGCGAGAGCGCCTTAAACAGGGACGCTATCTGGTCGCCGGAAAGGTTCTTGCCGAGGACGGCGATCCCCACCAGCAGCGCAACCGTTATCAGCAGTCGCCCGAACGAGTCTCCAAGGGTCAATTTAAGTGCCCCTCGCTTCTTGTCCAGTTCGAGAAAGGGCTGCGCTGTCTTCATCATTATTGTCGGTGCCTCTGCCAGCAGTATAAGGGGCTCTTTTTCGGACGAAGAGACGACGCGATTACACGCGCTATAAGCGGCCGGAGAGGGTCGTTCCTTCAAAAAAGCCTCTTTTAGAGCGCCGTAGAGGGGGTCTACGCGCTCAAAAACTGTCAATAGGGGGCGCGAAAGAGTCCGTAAGCTACTGGTGACAAGGCAAATATAGCTGCGGAAGCACACCAAGACGCAAAATAGTGTAGTTTGGCGATTCAAATCAGCCTGTTTCGACCTCGACGCATGCGAGTTGGCGGGCTTTGGATACTTCCTCCAGGCGCGTCAACGAACTGTTCCTTGTGCGGAAGCTGGATGTAGTCGCCGGAACGCGTGTAATAGGGCGGTTACCGCCGTGACGGATGTCGGCGCCGGACTCGGCAAGAATCTTTTCGCCCGCCTCAATAACTTCGAAGGGCTTGCGCGGTTCAGTTTCAAGATGAGAACGCCGTCAATCTGGTCCACATTGAAGACGCTGTAAACACGATGGATCATTCGGGAGCGCGGTTTATCCGCATCGGATTCACCTTCACCGTCCTTGCCGCGACCGACTTCCCAGAAATCAATATTCGATGATTTCTCACCCTTGCGGACCTGCCAGCCCTTTTCGGATGCTTGCCGGTAGGTCATCCATCGTGGATCATCGTAGCCCTTCCGTATCGCCGCGATAGTCAACGCAAGAACATTGCCTCCCCGATATATGAACTTCAGCCATCGGCAAGCGGTCCGCGTTTGCTGGTCGGTTAGGGCGCGGCATCGCACTGTTCCACTTTGCGGTGTCGCCCCGTCTTTATGGCTGAAAGCGCGGGTTCGCGCAAGCCTGTATTGCACTTCTGTCGCTTTGGTTAATAGTGGTCCAATCTGGGACAATTTGAACAGATCCAATCCCGTGAAAAGGCCGGAACAACACGTAACCGATAGCGAGGCGAATGCGCTGTTCCAGGGCATTTTTGCCAAGTGGTCTGTTAACGGCAGTGAGCGCGACTATGGCTGGGATTACGTTGTTGAGGTCTTTCGTGATGGGGAGAGCACAGGCTTCCTGTTCAACGGCCAGCTCAAGGGGTCCCGCCACACGGAGTACTCGGCAGATCGTTCCTTCATATCGCAGGAGCTTGAGATCGATTCAGCCGATTACCTGGCGCGGCAGCTTCGCCAGCCAACCTTCCTGTTTCACGCGGACGTCGAGCAAAAACAGTTGTTCTGGAGCGCCATTCAGCTTGACCAGCAGGTGCTCCAGAAGTTAAACCAAGGCACGGCAAAAAGCCTGACTGTGCGGATTCCAACCGCCAATCTTCTGCCAGAGAAGTTCGATCAATTCGTGCAGGAACTGATGCGGGCGCAGAGTGTCGTCGTCAGCCGGATATTGATGCAAACGACCCACGTCGAATTTGCGCAGGCGATGAAGTCGCAGCCGGTAGAGCGGATCAGTGAGGTAGCCAAGGATCTGCACGAAAAAGGGTATCACCTCGAATTGCAGTCAGCTTTCCTTCGGCGGAAGGATGGAGATATAGCCGGAGCGATAACCGCGATTCGCAAGGTAGCCACAACCGCGGCGGCGTCCGGCCATGTTGAGGTGCAATTTAACGCAATCCTCCAAGCAGGAGAGCTGGAGTGGATGCAACTGTCGAAATCCGAAGAGCCGCAGGCGCGCGCCGCCGAAAAGAAGCTTGCGATAGCACTGGAGCTCTGCGGGATCGCGAAACGCGAAACGAGGCATCTCCATCTGTTCGCACAAATAACCCGCAAGGCTGCGGAGCTGGCGGTAGCGGTTCAAAAGACCAGCGGGCTGCTCATGAGCTGGCGAGGCCATA
>WNFM01198367.1_pt1 | contig 12050 bp, 9 predicted proteins | sample 5400271 | NCBI WGS metagenome assembly WNFM01 (sample SAMN13153352, study PRJNA577476) | soil metagenome | isolation source: 60 cm saprolite on Douglas fir-dominated hillslope | place: USA:California | collected 2013-09-17 | reverse complement strand
ACGGTAAGTTGAAAGATATACTGGCCCGGGTTGATGTTGGTCAGGGTCAGTGTCGGCGTATTCGCAGTCGTCATCGTCACATTAGAACCTGAAATTTGCGACCAGGAATAGGACGCAATGGTACCGTCCGGATCAGAAGCGGTTCCCGTAATCTGAAACTGGGGAAGAGGAAGACCGACCGATTGGTCGTATCCCGCATTGACCACGGGAGGAAGATTGGGCGGCGGCGGAGCTTGACTTGAACCGTTAAGCATCCATGAATAAATATCATCTCCACGGGATCCGTCGAAAGCCGCATTCCAAACTGCTTTCGTGTGCGCACCCGGGTATTCTGTGTAGGTCGCATTTCCACCGATGGCTTTCAACTGGTTGATCCAACTGATGAGAAAATTATGATCATCCTGGTCGCCCATAAATGCCCAAACGGGCAAACGAAGGAAATTGTGAATATCGGCATTGTAGGGCCAGGTTGAGGTCGGAACAAGAGCCTTGACTTTGGAAGGGTAGTTGTTTGCATAGTCAAAGTCACCTTCTCCTCCATCGCTGAGTCCGGTCAGAAATATCTGTGACGCGTCTACCCGGTAAGTAACTTTCAGGAATTCGATGTAGGCGTCCACATCGACGTGCGAACCGACCCACGTATTTATGCCTTGGGGGGAGGCCACGATCATGGGGACTTCTTTACCAAGGTTGATAACCTCAGGCAGCCCTGTTAGCAGTAAAAGGCTCGGGTTGGCGGGTCCCCCCTTGGTCATTTCACCAAGTCCGCCAAGAAAAAGCAGCAAGGGGTATTTGGTAGTGGTCTTATAATAGTCCTCCGGAAAATACATCAGGTAGGAATTCATGGAGTTGTTGGAGAAGTTATAGAACTCCTGCTGGCGTTTCGGAAAAAAACGGGATGTGTAGCTGACCTTATTCGTGCTCATCAAGCCGCCATTGGATTCGGCGACGAGATAAATGTGATACGTAGTATTATTCGTAAGGGTCGCTTGCTTGATGAATTGTAATGTATTGGAAGGGACAGCGACATTGCCGCGGCGCACCAAACCGAGGTTGCCCCCATAGAGGGCGTCATTCTTTAATTGAGCCGAAGTTATACCGGTTTGCGCGCTGTTGTAAATAGCCCAATAGATCGTTCCGGCGGAATCGATTTGCACTTTGAGGTCGACCGATGTGGCGCCGCTGAGGAGTTGAGGATAGCCCGATACCCAGGAGGGTTGAGCGTAAGCACCCCATGCCGTAAAAAGCACCAGGCACAGTATAAGGATGGGTCGAAAGGTGTGGTGTGGTAATTTCACTATAGACAATAAATTTAAACTCTTAAAACCCCCTCACCCGTGAGGACCGTATCTACCCGTTTAGGGTAGTTCCTGTCAAATCTGCACCGGTTCCCAATTAAAGCCTTACAAATATAATTTTATTCTGATGTAAAATCCTTAACGGAAGTAAAAATTTGTGCCCCTTCGAATCGGGACGGTGAAAACACCCTAGAATGCTTCATTTGAATTCGATTTTGAGGCTTGTCTGATTGAGTTCCAACAACTTAGCATGCAATCCTCAACCACGTAAAATGATGGCTTTTACAGTTAAAATTGTAATTTATGACTCATTATTCACCCGTTTAGCATTATTATTGAAAACCATCGTCCAAATCTCCCTGGATCTCATCGACCTTGATGAGGCGCTCGCCACCGCGGCAATGGCCCTACGTGCCGGTGTGGATTGGCTCGAAGCCGGAACGCCATTCATTCTGGTGGAAGGTTTGAATGGAGTATTTTCCCGGTGTACCCATAGTTGCCGATCTCAAGACGATGGACGGCGGTTACCTGGAGGCGGAGATGATGGCCAAAGCAGGGGCCACGCATGTGGTGGTGATGGCTCGCGCGCACGAAGAAACCGTCAAATGCGTTGTCCGGGCCGGCCGTGATTTTGGCGTCAAAGTCATGGGCGATAACCTCGGCTGTCCGGACATGGTAGCGGCAGCACAATGGCTGGAAGAATTGGGGTGCGATTTTGTAGTGCATCATATCGGATACGACGAACGCCGGGGCATCGCCGCCACGGGCAAACGAATGCCCAGCCCCCTGGATCAACTTCGTGAAATAGTCCAATCCGTAAATATCCCTGTGCAAGCCGTAGGCGGATTGAGTCTCGAGCAAGCTATCCGTTGTCCTGAATACGGTGCGCCGCTCGTTGTGCTTGGCGCTCCACTGACCATTGATGCCGACGCCTTTAAAACTGGCGATGGCGATCTTGAGGGTTCCCTCCGCCTGATCTGCGGCAAGGTGCATGCTTATGGAGACATTCCAATCGGCAAGCTTGCGAAGAAGTAAAAAAAACATTCAAAACCATTCCATAAATTCTGATCAATGAATAAACAAAGTAAATCTGCCGCCGTCGTCAACTTTGCTCCTCAAAAGGGCTCGGTCGAACTGCGGGAAGTCCCTTTTCCCTCCTTTGGTGAAGAGGATGTATTGTTGGAAGTAGCCAACGTGGGGGTTTGCGGGAGCGACTTGCACCAATGGTCCGCTGATCATAGCTGGCCGGTGAATTATCCGGTGGTGCTCGGCCATGAATTCGGTGGGACGATTATTGAAAAGGGAAATCGCGTGGTGGGGTGGAACGAAGGTGACAGGGTGGTGAGTGAGACCGCAGCGGTGATCGATCTGAACAACCCCATGTCGCGCAGGGGGTATTACAATTTAGACCCCACACGAAAGGGTTTTGGTTATGGTGTTGATGGCGCGATGACTCGCTTTGTCCGGGTGCCCGCTCGTTGCCTGCACTCTATACCGGATCACCTTTCTTTTGAACAGGCTTGCCTTACCGAACCTTGCAGCGTAGCCTTCAATGCTGTCGTTGAAAATTCGCGGTTGAAACCGGGAGACCGCGTAATGGTTATTGGTCCAGGCACTATTGGTATCTTATGCGCAGCCATTGCGAAACTTTGCGGCGCTGAAGTCGCCCTCCTTGGATTGGAGGCCGACAAACGTCGCCTCAAGATCGGCGAACGCTATGGTTGCGAAACCCTGATCGGAGATGCAACCGGTTGGGCCAGACAGCGGGATGGATTAGGGGCCGATTGCGTAATTGATACTGCTGGCCATAGCAGCACCTTGCAACCTGCTATGGATCTGGTTCGCCCCAAAGGGCAGATCACAAAAGTGGGTTGGGGTCCGCAACCCCTTGGGTTTTCACTGGATCCGATCGTGCAGAAAAATGTCACCCTGCAAGGAAGCTTCAGCCATAACTGGCCGGTATGGGAACGCGTGATAAATTTACTGGCCGGCGGTCAACTGGATGTACGGCCTATTATCGGTGGTGTATGGCCCGTTACGCAATGGCATGAAGCGTTCGAGAAAATGCGCTCGGGGGAAGTTGTGAAGAGCGTGCTGAGGCCGGTGTAAGATAGGCAGTGGGCAGTGGGCAGTAGACAGTGGGGAGTAGGCAGTAAGCAGTAAGCAGTAAGCAGTAGGCAGTAAGCAGTAAGCAGAGGATTTTAGCCCTGACTTGAGTTATATTGAAGAACCAAGTACCAAGAACTAAGAACTGAGAATGAATGAGATTACAAGGCAAGGTCATCATCGTTACAGGGAGTACGACAGGAATTGGCAGAGCGATTGCCATCCGATGTGTTGCAGAGGGAGCATCGGTTGTCCTTCACGGCCTGGAACAACATTGGGGAGAACAAGTGTTGGCTGAGATCGGGAAGGACAAGGCAACGTTGCACATCGAAGACATCACCGCGGAAGGCGCGCCGCAACGCCTTGTCGATCGCGGGATTGAAGCCTTCGGAAAATTGGACGCCGTGGTGAACAATGCAGGAATGGTAGTCTCTTCCAATATCCATACGACGGATCCTGCTTTTTTCAGGAAGGTGATCGAGGTGAATACGATTGCTCCCTTTGCGCTGATCAAGGCCGCACTGCCCTTTCTAAAAAAGACAAAAGGATGCGTACTCAACATCGGTTCCGTCAATGCCTATAGCGGCGAACCCAACCTGTTGGCCTACAGTGTGTCGAAAGGTGCACTCATGACGATGACACGAAATCTCGGCGACACATTACATCGCGAAGAGGGCGTACGCGTGAATCAGATTAATCCGGGGTGGGTACTTACCGAAACGGAGACGCTTCGTAAACGTCAGCAAGGTCTTCCGGAGAATTGGTATAAAACTATTCCTTCGGTGTATGCGCCTTCCGGTCGGATCCTGGCACCTGCGGAAATTGCAGCGGCGGCAGTTTACTGGATTGCCGATGAAAGTGGTCCCATCAGTGGACAAGTGGTTGATCTGGAGCAGCATCCCTTCATAGGACGAAATCCTCCGAAGGATGCAACAACGATGACGGAGGGACATTGAGTATGGTCATTAGTTGATTAATCATTAGTTTAGTTATTAGTGGGCAAGGACGTTCCGAACGACTGATCCACCAAAGTCGACTAAGTACTATGTACTATCGACTATAGACTATCGACTATAGACTATTAACTTTCTCTAACTTAACCGAAAGTGCATGCCCCAACTCGCCGCCTTCCCGAAAGCATTTATGCAAGCTCTTTGCAAAGACGGTACCATGACGCTTGCGGAATGGATTGAACTGGCCGCAGAACTTGATATTGATGGACTGGAGTGGTACGCGGGCTTCCTTGAAATGGCGGACGAAAAAAATTGGTCACGCTTTAGAAGCCGGGTGGAAGAGAATGGTCAACAGATACCGATGATGTGTTGCTCCCCCGATTTTACCCATCCGGATAAGAAATTTCGCCAACGCGAAATGGTCAAGCAGAAACGATGGATCGAGATGACAGCCCGATTGGGCGGATCGTATTGTCGTGTTCTTTCGGGACAACGAAGAACAGAATTGACAATAGAAGAAGGAGTCAAACTGGCGGCAGAATGCATCGACGCTTGCTTACCGTTTGCCCGGCAGCATAACGTTACTCTTATTCTGGAAAATCACTACAAGGATGACTTCTGGGAATATCCCGAATTTGCCCAAAAGGCAGATGTATTTTGCAGACTCGTTGAAAGCATCCGGCACCCCAACTTTGGGGTAAACTTTGATCCGAGCAATGCCTATCTCGCCGGTGAAGACCCCCTTGATCTATTAAGGCGGGTATCGCACCGGGTGGTCACCATGCATGCGAGTGACCGATTTCTGACAGAAGGCACACTGGAAGACTTGCGGCGTGAAGAAGGTGGTGCGTCAGGATACGCAAAGAGACTCCGTCACGGAGAGATAGGCAAAGGGTTAAACGATTACGACGCCATCTTCACCGAATTAAAGCGCGTTGGATTCAACGGCTGGATCAGTATCGAGGACGGTGTGGAAGGGATGGATCAGTTGCAGCGAAGCGTGGCGTTCCTGAGAGAAAAAATAGCGAAGTATTGGCCGTAATCACCTCACCCCGGCCCTCCTCCTGAAGGAGAGGGAGTCCTGAAATAGCGATATTTATCACGACAACAATACAACTCAAACTCCAATTCCATGTTTTTAACTAGATTGTTTCTCCTTTCACTGTTTGCTGCAATAGCATGTAGCCCTAAATCAAAAGAAGTTCATACGGAAGGCACTATAAATAATTCAGGAACGATTACGAAATCAACGTTCGGGGAACTTCCCGATGGTCGGGAAGTCTTTCTATACACGCTAACCAATCGCCGCGGTTTGGAAATGAAGGTCACGAATTATGGAGGGCTCATTACCTCCATAAAAACTCCCGACAGGGATGGAGTATTGGAAGACATCGTCCTGGGTTACGATACGCTGGGGGGTTATCTGAAGGAGTCTCCTCTTTTCGGTGCCCTGGTAGGGCGATATGCCAACCGCATTGCAAAAGCAAAATTCAAACTGGAAGGAAGAGAGTATAAACTCGCGGCCAACAACGGACCCAATTCGATTCACGGCGGACGAAAAGGCTTTGATAAGGTGGTGTGGACCGCTGAAGAGGCCGTGATGCCTGGCGGACCGTCGCTTGTGCTGACCTATTTAAGCCAGGACATGGAAGAGGGGTTTCCCGGCAACCTGAAGGTTGCGGTAACGTATACCCTGGCCCATAGCAACGAGCTTGAAATTACGTATCGGGCGACCACGGACAAAACCACGATTGTCAATTTGACCCAACATTCCTACTTTAATTTGACCGGGAATGCCAAGCGCGACATTCTCGATCACGACCTGATGATCCCAGCCGACTCAATTGTCGCCATCGATGAAATGCTGATCCCGACAGGTCAGCTACAGCAGGTTATCGGCACTCCATTGGATTTTACAACACCTCATCGTGTTGGAGAGCGAATTGATAGTCCGGATGAGCAGCTTAAATTGGGACGTGGGTACGATCATTGTTTTGTGCTGCGACCGTCGACAGATAGTTTAAAGCTTGCTGCAACGCTGACAGAACCGGTGAGTGGCCGCACTATCAGCGTATACACTACCGCACCGGGTGTTCAAATCTATTCCGGAAATTTTTTATCCGGATCCATTACGGGCAAAGGTGGTGTTGTCTATAAAAAACGGTTTGGTATCTGTTTTGAAACGGGAGCCTTCCCTGATTCCCCTAACCACCCGAAATTTCCCTCTACGGTGTTACGTCCGGGGGAATTATATAAGACCACCACGGTGTTTAAGTTTGGCGTTAGGTAGTCCTGAGTCCATAGTCCCTAGTCTTGGTTGATGGTCCATAGTCCTGAGTTGGATCCAACGGTTTACTTTACCATTCGAAAAAAGTTCCTTAACCAGTGCCGCAATAACTTATCCTGCGCTAATTGCCCTGCGCCTGCATTGGTCTTCTATGGGCTTCAATCTCAATTAACTGAATTTATTAGTTGGTGCGCCCCGAGTGGAATCTATTAACTCCGCCTTTTAAGGGGAGTTAAACTACAGCACCTCCTGTCAGGCTTTAGCCATGAACGACTGCGCAGAAGGCAGGGCTAAAGCCGGTTTCTGGCTCATCTTCAATCTCCGCCATAAATGGCGGAGTTAATTAACCTAATGCTCCGCCACTTATGAAAAGATAAAAATGCTGAGGACCTAGTGCTAGTGTCATAACACTAGTATTTGGTAATTCTCTCCTACTTTTAATCAAATTTCTTTTTTTATCTCAGTCATTCTAATCATAAAGTCGTCGTGGCAAACCGTCCTTAGTAAGGGCTCAGACTTGTGCGAAAATTCTTGAGACTTCAACCTATCCTTAATTTTATATCTGATTGATTCTCTCATGGGCCAATTTCTGGTCCAATTAACGCTGGAGTCACATTTGTCGAGTATTTGATACTTGAATTTTTTCTTTCCTCCTCTCGATTTAATTGTTAATCTATCTGCTCCAATTGTTAAAACATGTTTATTCGAAAGAAGTCGTCCCTTAACCAGAGTTAGCGTGTCCGTATAAGGCAATCCCCAAAATACTCCGCCTCCATAATTGTAATATTCCATCAAATATGTTTTGCTGTCAATTGCAAGAATTAACAGCCGGTTACTGTAAATCATTCCTCGTTTTTTTGAGAAATAACACTGTCCTTCATTCGGTTGGCAATACGCTTGAATTCCAACTAAAAACAAAATCAAAAACGTAATCTGTCGTCTCATACAAGGTTGTCGCCAACCAATGCTATGTTCAAACTCCTCAGGACCCAGGACCAGCAACCCGATGAATTTTCCCAACGAGAAAAATATAAGAGAGCGCCCCGAGCAACCCCAATCCCCCGACAAAGACCAGCGCCGGTTCAAAGTTTCCGCCTCTGACCAGATAACCGATAACGATGGGAACTACAATAGAAGCCATATTGCCCATAAAATTAAATACTCCGCCGGTGAGCCCGATCAAATGCTTGGGGGCCAACAGCGAAATAAAGACCCATGAAATGGTTGCCATGCCGGATCCGAAAAATGCCATTGACATAAAAAAAATAACAAGCGCTGTATTGTCCGTGTAATTCGAACCGACGATGCATCCGGATAACAGAAGTCCGAAAATAACAGGCGCTTTGCGGGCCAGGCTCACCGACCGTCCTTTGCTGATCAAATAGTCGGATAAAAACCCTGACAAAAGCAAGCCGGCGCACGCCCCTAAAAAAGGAATGGAGGCCAGGTAGCCCGACTTCAAAAAATTTAGCCCTCGGTATTGTACCAGGTAGGTTGGAAACCAGGTGAGGAAAAACCAGAGGATCGCCGTGATGGTAAATTGACCAAGGTAAACTCCCCAAAGGGTCCGGTTGTTCAGGATGAGCTTCCAGTCGCCCCATCGCCAAGCCGGGGATTTCTGCGTACTTTTTTTTCCACTCAGTACGCCGCCCCCTTTTTCAATGTAGTCCAATTCAGCCCGATTCACCCGGGGATGTTCCAGGGGATCGCGGTAAAATAGATACCAAATCAATCCCCACACCAAACCGACTATGCCCGTAACAACAAACAATCCTCTCCATCCGGTATAGTACTGAAGGGTCACCAGAACCGGTGTTAGAAAAGCAAGACCTATAAACTGCCCCGAAGTGTACATCGCAATCGTGGAGGCTCTTTCGTGGTCGGGAAACCAGCTGGTTACTATACGGTTATTCGTGGGGATTGCGGGTGCTTCGAATGCGCCTGTGGCGAGGCGAAAGGAAAACAGGCTGACAAACCCTCTTGCAAATCCCTGACACAACGTGGCAAGCGACCACATTACCAAACAAAAAGCATACAATATGCGCGGGCCAATCCGGTCGGCCAATAGCCCTCCCGGTATCTGCAATCCGGCATACGTCCATCCAAACGCAGAAAAAATAAACCCCAACTGAACCGATGACAGTTTTAGATCACCCCCCAGGGCCGTGGCCGCCACAGAAAGATTACTGCGATCCAGGTAGTTGATCACAACATTAACAAATATCAGCGCCAACATTCCGTAGCGAACCCGGGTTCTTGAAGTACTTTGAATTGCTTCTTCCATGCGTTCAATGTTGAAATCTTTTCCCGCAGACGTGTCCGACGAAGCCTTGGCGAAGGCGGATCTCGCAGATCTCGCGGAAGTAAAGTTGATTTAGTAATCTTAACCAGAGTAAATTAATTTAAACTTCGTCTGCGGGAACTTCCAAAACTATCGTGCAGTCCATCCCCCGTCCACGGTGACCATCGAGCCGACCATGTAACTCGCTGCTTCGCTGGCCAGGAAAATGGCTGCACCCTGGATTTCCTCTAGCTTTGCCCAACGGCCCAATGCCGTGGCACCAACGATATTTTTTTTTACTTCCTCGCTGTCTGCAATCGATAGATTCATTTCGGTTAAAAAGGGTCCTGGGCAGATCGCGTTGACATTGATATTGAACGGAGCCAATTCCACGGCAAGTGCCCGCGTCATTTGTACGACGGCGCCTTTACTGGAGGTGTAAGGCGTTCGGTTAGCCAATCCAACCAATCCCAGTGTGCTCGCCAAATTGATAATTTTTCCACTTCCCTTTTTCTTCATGTTGGGAGTTACAGCCCGGCAACAAAGCCAGGTGCCGGTTACATTGACCTGCATCACCTTGGTAAAGTCTTCCGGTGTAACTTCGTCAATCGGTCCGCGGATATTAATTCCTGCACTGTTGATCAGAATATCAATTCGCCCAAAGGCGTCCAGTGCAGCTTTGGACATGGCTTCTGTCTCTTCCTTATTCGTGACGTCGGCAGAAAATGAGATCGCCTTTGTTCCATAGTCACGGCTGAGCTCTTTGGCGGCAAAGGTACCCTCCTCCTTATTGCGGTTTACGAGCATGACGTTGGCTCCTGCCGAAGCAAGTCCGGCGGCCATCGCTAACCCCAGGCCTTTGGATCCCCCCGTAACGATAGCGGCTTTTCCGGTCAGGTCGAATTGTTTGATCCCTGGAAGTGTTTCTTTAGTCATGGTTATAACTGATTTGTTTTCTCTATATGCGGTTGCCCGTAAAAAGGAAAGGTCGCAACGTCATAATCCTAAATTCGCTTTCCCATAAGCCAGGCATTCAACGATATTCTGCTCTTCCACAGCCAATCGGTCTTCCGCACTCATTTGCGAGAATCTTGGTAGAGCGGGTTTAAATTTGTGTTGCCGCACCATCCGTAGGGTCCGTGCAAGTTCAGTACCCGGTACTCCGTCAAGCGTTGCCCAATACTCATTCTTCAAACACGGTATTTCCAACGGGTCCCTCGTGATCATTTCAAGACTGAACGCGACGTCCGCAGCTTGCAGCTTGCACATTCCAACGATCCGGGGCAAGTCCAGGATTCCCGTACCCAGCGGAACCTCCGACAGGAGGAACCCATCGGCATAATCTTCAAGTCCCATGTCTTTCACGTGCGTGCTAAAAAGGTAGGGCATTAAGGTCTGGACAACCTCCATCGGATCCTCGAGCAGGGAAATGCTGTTTCCAAAATCAAGCGTTACGCCGACCCATTCACTTTGGATTTGTTGAAGCATGGCGACGAATTCCTTCGCCAGCCAATCCTTATGATTTTCCACCGCTAGCCTGACTTTGTGCTTCCGGACGACCGGCTCAGCCCGTTGTAACGATGCAAGCGCGTTTTTTTTTGCTTCCTGAAAGGCCTCGTTCGAATGGAATAGTTCGTACCGTCGTCCGGCAGAAGCCACGGTTCGCAAGACCTGGGCTCCGGCTTCCCGGGCACGGATGACTTCCTGTTCAAATCTGGAAATATCTTCGGCCTTTCCAGGCAAGGCAATGGAGCCCTCCAGGTAAAGTCCTAACTTCTCCCTCCGGTCGCGAACATTTTTCGCAAAATCATGTGTCCAGTTACTGACGCCAACCTGAAGCCCGCCTGCGCCCAGTTCATGACAATGTTCCAGCAGATCCATGGCATTTGTAAAGGCCGGGTACTTTTTACTTTCTGCTTTTGAATTCCAGCGGCTCCAGTAGGAATGAACGACTACACCCATGCGGGATTCCTTGAAGAGGTTGTGTAACGAGGGTAACGACAGAGCCAGAGACGCAGCCGAAGCCGTTTGTAAAAACTCCCGCCGGTCGAATTTTCGACCAGAAATTGAATCGGTTTGTTTGTCTTGCATCGGTCTCTAATATCAGTCAGTGCCTTTTGCTTCCAGCATGCGCTTATTCAGTTCTTCGGCTGTCCACGGCATCACTCGTCCTTGTGATGTGAGCCTTGTCCTACCCACAGTGCGGTTACCAACCGGGCCGGCACGATTGCCCCATTCATTTCGGATATAGGTTAAAATAGCGGTAATGGAAGCATCCCCCAGGGTAGAATGGGGAGGCATAACGGGAAGTATTTCGGGAGTATCATACTTCTTACCGTTGACTTCCAGTGGCCCTTCGATTCCATGTAAGAGGATAAGAGCCAAGCGCTTTTCATCTCCTGTTACCCACTCCGATCCCACCAGCGGCGGACCAAACCGTTTTAGTCCTGCCCCATCCGTACCATGACATCCGGAGCACGTGCTGAGATAATGCTGTCTTCCCAGGGCAAATTGTTGTTGTTGTTCTTCGTTCAACGGGTTCTTCGGTTGCGTGCTTTCCGTTACGGCAACATGTCCGGGCCATTCAAACATGGAGGATAATGTCCAAAGTCGGGAGGGCTGCACTCTATTATCCGGACGAACTAAGATCTTAGGCGCAGCCGAAAGCATTATCGGCTTCCACTTTCCATTGCTCCCTTGAATCGACATGCCCGTAAGGACGGCTATTTCCTTCCAGCCAAAAGATCTTTTATCGACATTTATTATCGACAACAAAGCAGCCAATTCAGCGGTATTTCTCTTCCGGACGATGGAAGTCGTGAGCATCTCCAAAAAAATTTCTTTTGCGGGCTGATCGCTTTTCCATTGCGGTGATTTCCACAGCGTCTTCAAAAAAGCGAACTCCTGGTCCTGAAGACTGCTCAGCACGGCGTCCCTGATCAACGCCGAGGAGTCATAACGGTTTACGATCCGTGCCAAAAGTCTATGGGATGCGGCTGGGTCAAGGACGCCCGCCGTGAACGCCAGTTGAATGACTTGTTCAATAGGAGCATTATCCAATTTTTTCAAAAGAACTGCGCCCAGTCTTTCGCGGATTTTTTTATCTTTTTTGGCAAACGGCTCAA
>WNFM01170298.1_pt1 | contig 12055 bp, 8 predicted proteins | sample 5400271 | NCBI WGS metagenome assembly WNFM01 (sample SAMN13153352, study PRJNA577476) | soil metagenome | isolation source: 60 cm saprolite on Douglas fir-dominated hillslope | place: USA:California | collected 2013-09-17 | reverse complement strand
GTGATTCGGCACGTCCACTTCGGTGAGCAGGGTTCGCGTGCCGGGGTCGATGGACTCCGCGGTGCGCACCACCTTGCCGGTAAATTTCTGGCTGGGATATTGCGTAAGCTCCAGAAAAGCGCCGAGCCCCGCGTGAATTGAGGGCGCATAAGCTTCCGGCACGCTTACATACACGCGAATGGGATCGGTCTGCGCGAGAACGAAGAGTTGCTGCGACGCGCCGCCGTTGCCGGCGTTGATCAACGTACCGGTATCGACGTTGCGCCGAGTGATGACCCCGCTAAAGGGAGCATAAACGTGCTTGAAGGATTCCAATTCCTCAAGCCGCCGCACATTGGCTTCCGCGGATTTTACGTTGGCGACTTTGGCTTCCAGGTCACCGACCGCGTTATCGACTTCCTGCTTGGAGACGCCGTCGGTTTTGATGAGTTCCTGGAACCGGGCCGCGGTGATCTTGGACAGATTCGCATTGGCCTGCGAGGTATTCAGGTCGGCGCGCGCCTGAGACAATTGCTGATCCACTTCCGGCGTGTCGATGTCCGCAAGTAAATCGCCTTGCCGGACGCGGCTCCCGATGTCGTGATACCACTTTTTCAGATAGCCGTTGGTGCGCGCATAGATGGGCGACTCGACATAGGCTTGCATGGCGCCAGGGAGGACAAGGTCCTCCTCCGCCGATTCCACGCCGGCATGAATCACGGCCACAGTGGGAATCGCCAGCGTTTCCGTTTCCTTAGCCAGCGCTTGATATTGAGTGCGGCGCTGAAAGAGCGTAAATGCGCCAAGAACCACCAGCACAATCACGACAAGGAAGAGAATCGTGAAAACCCGGTTGCCCCTTTGCCTCGGTTGCTCTTGATCTGCAGGATCCATCTGAACTCCGCGTTCCATAATTACCTATCCCCGCTTTCAGTTCCAGAAAGAAAAATGTCAGGTCGTTGCCGGCGACGGCGATCCGTGCTGCGCCGATCTGCGCGCGCGGCGTCCGTGAATCATCGAGAAAACGCACGGCACAAAGAAAAGCGTTGCAAAGGTAGCAAAGACCAGCCCGCCTATCACGGCGCGGCCCAGCGGCGCATTTTGCTCGCCGCCTTCGCCGAGGCCCACGGCCATGGGCACCATGCCGATGATCATCGCCAGCGCGGTCATCAGCACGGGGCGGATTCGCACGAAGCCGGCTTCGATGGCCGCATCCCGCGCATTCTTGCCCTCATCCAGCTGTTCGCGCGCGAAGGAGACCATCAAGATACTGTTCGCTGTGGCCACGCCCATGCACATGATCGCGCCGGTCAACGACGGGACGTTTAGGGTGGTGTGCGTCAGCAGCAGCGTCCAGCAGATGCCCGCTAGTGCTCCGGGCAACGCCGTAATGATGATGAACGGATCGAGCCAGGACTGGAAATTGACAACGATCAGGAGGTAAGCGAGCACGATCGCCCCAATCAAGCCGATGCCCAGGCCGGCGAAAGAACTCTTCATAGTCTGCACCTGGCCACGAATGACAATGTGGCTGCCCTTCGGCAAATCCTTCTCGATGGCGTGCACGCGCTGTTCCACCACGTCAGCGACGCCGCCGAGGTCGCGCCCGTCCACGGACGCATAGACGTTGATCATGGGTTGCGTGGTGTAGTGCGACACTTCGGCCGGGCGCGCGGTCGTCGAGGTGGTGACTAAGTTTCCCAAAATTTGCGGCCGCGCACCCGGCATGCTGCCGCTAATGGGGGTATTTTGAAGCGCCTGGTAAGAGTCCACGCGATACTGCGGTTCCTGCACGGCGACGGAGTACTCCACGCCATTTTTCGGATCCAGCCAGAAGGCCGGCGCGGTCTGGAAGCTGGAGCTCAGCGAAACAAGAACGTTTTGAGCCACGTCGCGCGACTGCATGCCCACGGATTGCGCACGAGCCCGGTCGATCTCCATGTACAGCGTGGGATTGTCAAAAGCCTGCTGGACGTGCACATCCACCGCGCCAGGAATGTGCCGGAACTCGTTGGCCAATTTTTCCCCGATCAGATAATTTCCGCGCTGGTTCGCACCGGTGACTTCCACATCGATCGGCGCGGGAGTCCCGAAGTTCAGGATTTGCGTCACGATATCCGCGGGTTGAAAGAAAAACTGCACGCCGGGAAAGCGTTGCGGAAGCTTCTCGCGCAATTCATTGATGTACATGCCGGTGGGCTTGCCGCGGACTTCCTTCAACTGGACGAGAAATTCCGCGTCGGAACTACCAATGGTGCCCGAATTACTGTAAGTCAGGTTGATGCCGCTGTAAGGCAAGCCGATATTGTCGAGAATCGTGGTCAGCTCTTCCTTCGGGATGGTTTCACGGATGATGCCATTTACCTGGTCGGCGAGACGCGCCGTTTCCTCGATGCGCAGACCAGTGCGAGCGCGCATGTGCATGCGAATTTGTCCCGCATCAACCTTTGGAAAAAAATCGCGGCCGAGGACGCCGACGAGCGTCACCGACAAAATGCAGAAGGTCAGAAAGCAAGCCGAGAAGATTCCTGGCGAGCGCAGAGCGGCCCCCAAGGCGCCGCGATAGCCTTCCCTGAATTTCTCAAAATTCCGCTCGAAGCCCTGTTGATAGCGGCGGAAGAAGCCCATCTTTTCTCCGATGTGCTCCTCGGGGTGATACTCGTCGTCCGAACTCAGAAGATACATGGCCAGCGTGGGCACGATGGTGCGCGACCACATGTAAGAAGCCAGCATGGCGAAGCTCACGGCTTCGGCCAGCGGCACGAACAGGAACTTGGCCACCCCGGACAGAAAAAACATCGGGATGAACACGATACAAATGCACAGCGTGGAAACAAACGCCGGCACGGCAATTTGCTGCGCGCCGTCAAGGATCGCCTGGACCGTTTCCTTGCCCATCGCCAGGTTACGATTGATGTTTTCGATTTCCACCGTGGCGTCGTCAACCAGGATGCCGACAGCGAGCGCCAGGCCGCCGAGGGTCATGATATTGATGGACTGGCCGAGGGCACTGAGGCAGAGAATGCTCACCAGAATGGACAGCGGGATCGAGACGGCAATGATCAGCGTGCTTTTCCAGTTGCCGAGGAAGAGCAGAATCATGACCGCTGTCAGACAGGCGGCGATGATCGCTTCACGGATGACGCCTTCGATGGACGCGCGCACATAGAGCGACTGGTCGAAGAACGTGGAGATGTGCATGCCATCGGGGATCGAGCCCTTGTTGTACTCGAGCATGCGCTTCACGTTGTCGACGATTTCGATGGTGGAAGCACTGCCCGTTTTGTAAATGCTCATTAGCACGCCACGCTGGCCGTTCGATAGGACGATATTGGTCTGCGGGGAAAATCCGTCGCGTACGTGTGCGACGTCTTTCATGTAAATCGTTGCACCGTTCACGGTCTTGACCGGAAGATCGTTCAGTTCCGCGACGGATTGCGGGCTGCCGTTCATCTCCACGTTGTATTCAAGGGTGCCCAGCTTCGCGGTGCCGGTAGGCAAAATCAGGTTTTGCACGTTCACGGCGTTTACGATATCAACCGCGGAAAGTCCTTTGGCTTGAAGCGCTGTCGGGTCGATGTCGACGCTGACGATTCGCTGCTTGCCTCCATAGGGGAACGGCGTGGCGGCGCCAGGAACGGTGGCCAACTGCGTGCGGATAAAAAAGTTGCCGAAATCGAAAAGCTGCTGCTCGCTGAGCGTTTCGCTGGTCAGGCCGATCTGAATGACCGGCACGGTCGAAGCCGAATAGATGATCACCAAGGGCGGCGTGGTCCCGGGCGGCAGGAAACGCAAAAAGGTTTGCGATATAGCAGCGGTCTGGGCCAGAGCCGTCTGAATATTGGCGCCTGGCTGGAAGTAGACCTTGATGATGGCGATGCCATTGAGCGATTGTGATTCGATGTGCTCGACATCATTCACCAATGTTGTCACACCACGCTCGACGTTGGAGGTGATGCGTTGCTCCATCTCCTGAGGTTGCAGGCCGTTGTAAGTCCACACCAGAGAGATGACCGGGATATCGATGTCGGGGAAAATGTCGACAGGTGTGCGCAGCAGCACCACCGGAAACAGCAGGATAATGGCGAGCGCCATCACCACAAACGTGTATGGCCTTCGTAGTGCTAGCCGGACAATCCACATAAATTCTTAGCCGCCACCTTACTTTGGGAGGGCGAAGCTCTCGCCTGGCCGCCCCTCCATCGCCTGTTTCACTTAGATTCCTGAGAGCGTTTGTTTGGGTACGGCCCTCATCGGTCTGCGCTGGGTCACCGATTAAGTCCCGCGCTTTGTAACAGTTAGTGATCGAAAGGCACTGCTCCCCGTAAGGCCACACCTGTTCGATGCAGACATTCTGACACAAGGCACATAGACCGCTCCATCCAATTTGGATGGCGCTCTTTGCCTTAGGGTAGGGCCGGGCCAAGCGGCGGTAAGACTCGCGATAAAAACTATTTATGGGTCATGGTGAAGACGCCATCCCAGCCGGAAGGCGGTTCGTCGAAGAGGTAGTCCTGACAGCGCTTCCAGTACGTACGCGAGGGGCCGTCATCGGGCCACTGGTCCAGGATGATTTGAAAAGATTTCTGCGCGTCTTCCCACCGGCGCTTACGGTAGAGTTCGTGAGCCTGGCGAAAGAGCTCAAGACGCTGGCGCACTTCTTCTGCCGTTCCGTAGGTGGAATTCTCCGTGGCGCGGCCGATGAGTTCATAGATGACGACTGGCTGGAGCTTGCCCTTCACGCGGATGAGATCGAGTTCGCGAAAAAGGAAGCCGTCGTCCTTGGCGGCGGCGTAGGTGGTTTCGTTGACCAGGATATGCGTGCCGTAGTCTTTGTTCAGACCTTCGAGGCGCGATGAGAGATTCACGGTGTCGCCGAGGGCGGTGTACCCGTAGCGAAGCGCCGAGCCCATGTTGCCGACGCTGGCCACACCGGTGTTCAGGCCGATGCCAATATCGAGATGGGGTTTGCCCTCCGCTTCCCATTTCTTCTGCATCTCGCGGACGCGCTCCATCATTTTCAGCGCGGTGTAGCAAGCTCTGCCCGCATGCCCCGGTTCTTCGAACGGCGCGCCCCAAAAGGCCATCACCGCGTCGCCGATGTATTTGTCGAGCGTGCCGTGGTGCTCGAAAACGAGGCCGGTCATGTCCGAGAGATATTGGTTGAGGAAGAGGGCCAGGTCCTGGGCGTCGAGCTTTTCGGAAATGGTGGTGAATCCGCGGATGTCGCTGAACATCACGGTAATGTCGGTTTTTTTCGGTTCGACAAGTTGCGGATTGACGAGCAGCCGCCGAATCACTTCCGGGCTGAGGTATTGGCCGAACGCGGATCGCACACGACGTTTTTCTTTTTCCTCGAACAGCGAGCGGTAGAGCGAAACGAGCAAGACGTTGGCGCTGAGGGTCAAAGCAGGAATCGTGAAATTAAGCCACCAACCCCGCAGAAACGAGTAGTAGTCTGCGGCCACAAGCGGCACGAACAGGGCGATGCCAAACCACATCCAGCGTGGAGAGACGAGAGCCATCCAGATTCCCAGTGGGAGGCCGAAGAGCAAGATCAAAATGCCATCCCACATTTGCTGCTTTACTCCACGCACAAGGAAATTTTGGTGCAGCATGTTGTCGATGACGTTGGCGTGAATTTCTACGCCGGGATAGTCGTTCTCTCCGTAGGGAGGCGTGCGCAGATCGGCGATGCCCGTAGCCGAAGCGCCAACTAGAACAATTTTGTCTTTAAAAATGCCTTGCTGAAACTTTCGCTGAACGACGTCGGCCACCGAATGGTAAGGATAGGTTCTTTTCGGTCCGTGATAATTAATTTGGTTGCGGCCGGTTGCATCTGTCTTTAACTGCAAAGCGGAACCAAAGTCGAGGCGGACCACGCCGGTCTGGTCGAATTGAACGGTCACCTGGTCCGAGCGGACCCCAAGATACAATCGAATCGCTTGCACCTCGAGCGAACCGTACATCTGCCATTCGTTGATTTCCTTGGATCTCCCAAAGGGCAAGACCAGCAACGAGCGGCGTACTACGCCGTCTTCGTCGGATGGTTCATTAAAGAAACCCATGGCGGTTTTTTTACTTTTGTCCGGGTTTGCCAGCTCCGGAATGTTCGCGACATTCGCGGCAAAAAGAAGATCATCTCTCTTGTAGCGTCCTACAAGTTCGGCGAAATCGTGCTTTCCGGCTTCTTGATGCAAAGCATTCCGCCCGATGGAAAACCATTCAATCAGTTCGTCATATTCATCGAGAGTCTTGCTGTCAATTCCCGTAAGTTGGTCCGCGGTCAGGAAGAAATTTCCGAGCACCACTGAGCCAAACCGGTCGAGGGCTTCCGAGAATCGTTTATCAGCATCGTATTTGGCCGCCAGATTTCGGACTTCCGCTTCCAGTTTCGGGTCGACGGACTCTCCGCGTTTCTTTCGCTCCTCGAGTTCCGCCCAAAGCGCGCGCACAGGGTCAGCGGTACGGTCGGGCTTGTCGAAAGTGACATCGAAGGCTACGACCTTCGCTCCGTCCTCGCGCAGCGCGTCAAGCATGGTGGCAAAATTGGAACGCGAGAACGGCCATTTGCCCAGAACTTCCTGCGATTGCTGATCAATTTCAACGATGACGATGCGCGGATCGGGCGGAGTCTTTTTTAGGGGACGTGAGCGAAATCGCGTGTCCAGGGTGTTGTACTCCACTCGCTGGAGGAATTGAAACATGGGAGTGGGGTGTTCTCCGAAGAAGGTGAAATAGTAGAGAGTCATTGACCCAAGCGTGATAGCGACGGAAATAAGAAAGGAAACGCGGTGGCGCCACCACGTCAGTAGCAATTCGTAGAGGCCGAGTGCGCCCCGCCGTTGCCAGAAGCCTGCTGACGGAGCAGCCATCGCGGTTCGTGCGCTACTCGCGGAAGATGAAGTTCAGCCGCACGCCGGAAACCTCAACGAGATCGCCGTCGTTCAAACGCACAGGCCCGGAAACAGGATTGCCGTTGACGGTGGGCACCTTGTCGCCAGGACCGAGGTAGAAGCCGTCGTCGCGCTGGTTGATCTGCGCAGCCATCTGCGGCTTAAACCAGCCCTTCAGCTTAACGGTGGCCATGACGGATTTCCCGATAACCGTGAGTTTGTTGGTCAGCACATATTCCTTCTGGTCGGTCTTACCGCCAAGAACGATCAGCGTTGGGACCTTCATGCGCGCGCCGGCAAACTGCATCGATTCGCCCATGGCGGCGGCTTGCTGGAGCATCTGGCGGCGTTCCTTAGTGTCCAGAACCATCGTTTCGTTGATGCGCGGCGCGGCCGTTTTGCGGCCAGTGTCCCAGGCTAGTGGTGCATCGCCGCTGGTATCGACCTTGATTTTATGTTTGCCGATGTGGATGTTGTCGCCGTCGTGCAGCGTAGCGCGCTCCACGCGGAGATCGTTCACAAAAGTGCCATTGAGGCTGGCGAGGTCTTCGATGACCATGCGGCCGGCTTCGTAATAGATTTTTGCGTGATAGTTGGACACCGCTAGATTGTCAACGAGTATGTCGTTGTCCGGAGAACGCCCTATGGTTACGGGCCGGCTGCCCACGGGCACCTCTTTCACGATTTTGTTATCAAACATGAGGCTGAGCTTCGGCATCTCAATTTCCTCCAACGCTTCCATTTGATCCTGGATTTTTTCGCGCCCCGCGGCGCAACCACGAAAACCATCCTTTGGATTCTTTTTCGAGCCGCACAATGACGACGGTGATGTTGTCCGGGCCGCCGCGTTCATTAGCCATGGCTACGAGACTTTCCGCCGCCCTTGTAAGGTCGGACTCGACCTGCAGCGTTCCCGCGATTTCGGGCTCGGTAACCATGCGCGTCAATCCATCGGAGCAAAGCAGCAGCACATCGCGCGGAAAAAGCGTGTGTTCCTCGGCGTCCACTTCGATTTCCGCTTGCGCGCCCAGCGCACGCAGCAGCACGCTCTGCATGTCGCTTTCTTCCGCTTCGGCGGAAGTCAGAATGCCGCGCCGCACCTGCTCCGCCACGAGCGAATGATCCCGAGTGAGCTGCAGCAAGGTGCCGCCCCGAAGCAGATAGGCCCGGCTGTCGCCGATGTGCGCGACGCTGAGTTTTGTGCCGTTGATCCACACCGCGGTTAGAGTCGCACCCATGCCATGTTGATCGGGATTTTCTTCGGCGGACTTGAAAATATTTCGATTCGCCAGATGGACGGCGGTGGAAAGGCGTTTTGTGAAACTGCTCCAATTGGGTTGAACCGCGCCGATCACCGCGGCCGCGGGATTGGCCTCCAAGTCGAGGCAATGCTGCACGACGGTTTCGACAGCCATGGCGCTAGCGATTTCGCCGTGCGCTTCACCCCCCATGCCGTCGGAAAGCACGTAGAGGTTCAGCGGCTCAACGATCTTGTAACTGTCTTCGTTGTTCGAACGCACGCGACCCAGATCGGTCACGCCGCCACTGGCGATTCGCACGCGAACTCCCCTTGCCCCCGTAAAGCTACACCCCTGCCCACACGTGTACCGGGCAACTCTGCTCCCACGCTAACAGAGCCCCGGGGCCCGCGAAAGGCTGTGAACCCTACTGATTACTCGCTCTTTCGCCACAGGGGGAGCGGGGAAGTGGCACGTCCTCTTTGGTTTATAGGCGAGTGTGGATAATTGGGCATTCCAGCGTTCACACAGTGCGTGCCTACCCTTCGGGCTTTCGTTATACTTTCGGTTTCCGCGGAGCGCCCTGCCTCTGCGGTTTTTTGCCTTTCTTCCATGAACAAAAACAGAAAATCGCCGCCGAAGAGCGCCCCGAGAGCCCGAAGAAAGGCGTTCAGCGTGTCGAAAGCCACGCGTGAACTCGAAGAGCTAAACCGCGTCGGGATTGCTTTATCCGAAACCCGGCAGGTTGGGCAATTGCTGGACCTGATCTTGACGAAAGCCAGGGAAATCACGGAGGCCGACGCAGGTTCGCTTTATCTCGTGGAGAAGGGGGGAGCTTCGGCGGAAGCCGGGTTGCGCGTTCCGTTGTTGCGTTTTAAGCTGACGCAAAACGACAGCGTGCAGTTTCCCTTCAGCGAACACACGCTTCCGTTGACGGAAGATTCGATGGCGGGATACTGCGCGCTGCACGGCGAAGTGATCGAACTGGCTGACGCATACCGCATTCCGAAAGCGCGGCCATTTCACTTCAATGCCACGTTCGATGAGCAGGCGGGCTACCGCACGCGTTCGCTGATTACGCTCCCGATGAAAAACGGGAAAGGCGAAGTCCTTGGGGTATTGCAGTTGATCAATTGCAAGCGCAATCCGAAAGTGCAACTGAACGATTCCAGCGCGGTGCGGCGGTGGCGTATGAGAATTCAAGGCTTTATCAAGAAATTGAGGATTTGTTCGACGGGTTTGTCAACGCGGCGGTGCAGGCCATCGAGCAGCGCGACCCGACAACGTCCGGCCATTCACAGCGCGTTTGCGAAATGACTGTGGCGCTGGCGGAAGCGGTGGATCGCGAGCCGCGCGGGCCTTACGGGGATTTACGATTTTCGCGGGAACAGATGAAAGAGCTTCGCTACGCGGCTCTGCTGCACGATTTCGGCAAGGTAGGAGTGCGCGAGGAAGTTCTGGTGAAGGCAAAGAAGCTTTATCCGCCGCATTTTGTGCGCGTGCTGGATCGTTTCGATTACATTCGGAGGGACGTCGAGGCGCGCGTCGCGGAGCAAAAGGTGGAAGCGCTGCTTTCCCTGCCGAAAAAGCAAGCTGTGGAGCGCTTGCGCGCGCTCGACGAAGAATCGCGGAGGCTGCACGGTGAATTGGACCGTTATGCGGAGTTCATCGCCAAAGCCAACGAGCCGACGTTGCTGCCCTCCTGGGATTTCGAAGTGTTGACCGAGATCGCGCAAAAATCGTACCGCGATGCGCGCGGGATGGAGCGCCCCTATCTTTCCGCCGAAGAGGTGCGTTTTCTTTCCATTCCTCGCGGAAGCCTGGACGACGACGAGCGCCGCCAGATCGAATCGCACGTGGTGCACAGCTTCAATTTTCTGGCGCAAATTCCGTGGACGCAGGAATTCCGAGCCATCCCGGCAATTGCCCGCGCGCACCATGAGAAGCTCAACGGCAAGGGCTATCCGTTCGGGCTCGTATCGGGGCAAATTCCGGTGCAAGCGAAGATGATGACGATATGCGACATTTTCGACGCACTCTCCGCGTCGGACCGTCCTTACAAACGCGCGGTTCCCACCGATCGCGCGCTGGATATTTTGAAGCTCTGCGTGCGCGACGAAGAAATCGATCCCGAGCTGTTCCGCGTTTTTCTGGATGCGCGGGTTTACCGGCTGGCCGCGAAATCTGCCTAGGGTCCATCGTGGTTGACTCATTGGATTTGGCGCCGCACGTAGCGAGAATTGCGCTTCAGCATCTTCTAAACTGAAGAGAGGCCCCTTTGTCATGCTGACCTATCTACTTGGCCCTTTCCTGGCGCTGCTCCCGCGACGCTGGCGGAATGTGCTGCCCTTCGGTGAGGGCGTGCAGTGGCGCAGAGCTACGGTCCTCAGTGGATTTGCAGAGGCGGTGATCGCGCTTGCCGCCTTGCTGTTTTGGTATTCGTATTACATAAACCTCCTGGTGAGCAACGGTCTGGATTCGGCGCTCAGCGGAAAACTGGGGCCAGGAGTGACAGATCAGACGCTCGGATTCACCGCGCTGGTGGTTTGGGCGACGCATCCGTTGACGTGGCTCATTGCGTCCGCGGGGGTCGAGGGAGCTGTGCGGTTAGTGGGAGCCGCGTTCACGGAGACCAATCTTGGGACTCTCCCGCTGTTCCTGGCGGACAAAATTTTCATGAAACTTACAGGGCAGAGCCAGCCGGGCGCCGCTAAAACTGCGGGCTACTCGGAAGGAAATTTATCTTCTTATGCGAGGGCCATCCGGGAGAAAACGGTATTTAAGACGCTTCCCGAGGTTCCGGACGAAGTTTTCATCAGCGAAAGCGGGACCGAGGAGCTGCTGGAGATTCGCGCGTGCCGGCGAAAGGAAGATTGGAACCCGCCCCGCACAGTACGGTACCAGGATACATTTTACCGGCTGGAAGCTTGCGCCGACGGGCTGCCGCCGCGCCCTTTCCGCTATACGCTGCGGAAACTGTCAGCCGGAGTGATGGGCCGGACGGTGTTGGTTTACAAGCCAGTGGAAGCCCCAGTCCTCGCGAAGAAATGAAGCAAGCGATGCCATGGAACTGATCCGTGCTGCGCTTTCATCGGCATGCGGTTCTCCACTACAATCCCACGCATGTCCTTGCCACGTACCGGCTTCGTTTTGCTCTTCCTGTTTCTGATTGCCGGCGTTTTCGCGCTGGAGACTAACGCCCAACAGCCTGCTGCGGCTCCCGCAGCCTCCGGTGCGCGAATGTTGCTGCTGCCGAGGCGCATTGTTTCGGGTGAGCGCGCCACGCTCGCGGTGCTGGATGTGAACGGGCGGCTGACTCCGGGTGTCACGGTGAGTTTTTCGAACGGGGACCGGTTCACGACCGATGCGACAGGCAGGGCATTGTTCGTGGCGCCGCTGAATCCCGGCGTGATTTTTGGTTCGATTGCGGGACGTACCGGGCGGGTGGCCACGGCTGTTCTCACGACCGAGGAGGCGGCATCGGGTGCGATCGAAATTTCCGCGGCGCCTCGAGTGGCTTCGCTGACAGATCGTTTCGAGATTCTTGGAAAGGGTTTCTGCGGCGATGCGGATGCCAACCGGGTGACCATCGCAGGGCAGCCGGCGATGGTGCTGGCGTCATCGCCCACGGCGCTGGTGGTGCTTCCTCCGGCGGATTTGCAACCTGGCGGCGCGGCGGTGGACATTTCGTGCGCGAAACGCCAAGCGCCGCCATTTTCTCTAACTCTGATCGGGCTCGAGCTCCAAGCCGATGCCTCGCCTTTGAAGCCGGTAGAACATCGAGCACTTACGGTCCAAGTGCGCGGTACGGCGGCGAAAATCGCATTAGAGGCGCGAAACCTAGCGCCGGAGATTGCGGAGCTTACTGGAGGCAATCCAGTGCGGGCTTCCAGTAGCGGAGGCACCGAAAACTCCGCAAATTTTGAAGTTGTGGGACGCAAG
>WNFM01136361.1_pt4 | contig 12055 bp, 11 predicted proteins | sample 5400271 | NCBI WGS metagenome assembly WNFM01 (sample SAMN13153352, study PRJNA577476) | soil metagenome | isolation source: 60 cm saprolite on Douglas fir-dominated hillslope | place: USA:California | collected 2013-09-17 | reverse complement strand
CGGACCCGTGCCCGCCGAGGAGAGCTCCCGGCGCCTCACTCCGCCCCGCCTGCTCGCGGGAGCCGGCGTTCATTGACCCCTCGATGCCAATGTCGCGGTGGGCGGTGATGGACCTTCAACGGCGACGTTTCTCCCCACTAGAAAAATTCCGTGGCGAGTGGCGCCCACCAAAGCTCGATACCTTTAATCCAGTGTCGTGATTCAGTGACCACTGGAGCGGCCCGCAGCCTCGACGGAAGTCTCCTGATGGGCAAACGGGGTGAGGCGCCGGAAGCTCTCTTCGGCGGGTCGTGAGCGACCGAGCGCCGGGGCCCCTCCGCGCGGCCTTTGCGCGGAGGGCGGCGGGAGGCGCGATCGAGGGGAGGCTCGCGCCAGCGAGCCGGACCCGTACCCGCCGAAGAGAGCTCCCGGCGCCTCACGTCGGGGTGATCTCGGTGTGCGTCAGCCTCTGTGGCCCCCTCCTGAGGGTGGACCTATATTGAGCCACTGCCGGAGTCTGTCCCGGCTCGATGGCCCGGACACAGCAGGGGACGGCGAAGATGATGGATCGAGGGGAACACCGGATCGACACGGCGGAGGTCGCGCTGTTTCGAGCGCCCTGGCCCTGGTTGGGCATCGCTGCGGTCCTGGCGGTTCTCTCGGCGCTTCTGGTCGGGTTCTATACGGCGGCGGTCTCCGAGCGTTCGTTCGATGCGCTTCGTCAGCGTGGAATCTCCCTGGCGCGCCTCGTGGCCCAGGTGAGTGCGGGCACCGGGACTGCGCCGGGCCGGATCGATCCCGAAACGATCCTCGATCAGCTGTCGGGCCAGGAGGACCTGGTGTACGCGGCCGTCGTCGACGGATCGGGTCGCGTCCTGGGGGAAAGCGGCCCGGGCGCTCGCGCCGCCTCCCTGCTTCTGGCCGGACGGCCCGTGAGCGGCGTCCGGATGCCCGGGAGCCGATCGGACTGGATCGTCGATCCGCTGGGCGAGCGGGTCTATCTCTTCAGCGTCCCGATCACCGGCCGGCGGAACGGCCGGGCGCCTTCGATGCAACCGGCCGCGGTCCCCGAGGAGGGGCTCGGAGCGCGCTCGGCCTCTGCGGCGCCGCGTCTCCAAGGCGAGGAAGAAGCGCGACTCGGCGAGGCACGGGTCGTTCTCAGCGCGACGCGGATCGACGAGGCGGATTCGGCGTTGTTTCACAAGGGACTGGGGTTCGGGGCGCTTCTGATCCTCGGCGGAGTCCTCGCGAGCGGGTCCCTTTCCCGGCGGCTGCTGGCGCGTCCCGCCGCCAGCCTGCTCGAGGTGACGGGACAGCTGGACGAGGCGGTCGACGAGATCCGCGAGACCGCCGACCTTCTGATCGAGGGGACGCAGCGACAGCAGGAGTCGCTGCAGAGGATCGCCTCCTCCGCCGAGTCGGTCGGCCGGAGCCTGCGCGAGGTGGCGTCGGGGGCCGGGGGCCTGTCGACCTCGTCCGAAGAGACCTCATCCTCGATCCTGGCGATGGTCGCGTCGATCGAGGAGATCGCCGGTCACGCCGACGGCCTGACGATGTCGGTGAACGACACCTCGCAGACCATTGAAGAGATGGTCGCTTCGATCAAGGAGATCGATCGCAACGTGGAGCTTCTGAACCGATTCGTGGCCGAGACCTCCGGCGCGATGACCGACATGGGACGCGCCCTTCAAAACGTCGAGAACAACGCCGCCGAGAGCAAGGAGATCTCCGATCTCGTGGCCCAGAACGCCGACAAGGGGATGCGGGCCGTCGAGCTGACCATCGAGGGGATGGAGGCGATCCGGGGCAGCGTGGCCGATTCGGGGGAGGCGATCGCTTCGGTGGGGCGGCGCGGGCAGGAGATCGGACTGATCCTGAGCGTCATTCAGGAGGTCACCGAGCAGACCAACCTACTGGCTCTGAACGCCGCCATCATCGCCGCGCAGGCGGGCGAGCACGGCCGGGGCTTCGCGGTGGTGGCCGACGAGATCCGCCAGCTCGCCGAGCGCACCGCCACGAGCGCCAAGGAGATCGGCGCTCTGATCGCCTCGTTCCAGGCCGATACGGCGCGCGCCGTGGCGGCGATGCAGGAGGGATCGCGCCGGGTCGAGGAGGGGCGCGACCGCTCGCAGGAAGCGGGCCGCGCCCTGAAGGAGATTCTGGAATCGGCGCGCCGCTCCTCCGCGCGGGTCGGCGAGATCGCCGCGGCGACGCGGGAGCAGGCGCACGGCCGGCGGGTCATCTCGGCCTCGGTCGAGAAGGTCTCGGAGATGGTCGGTCATATCAAGCAGGCGACCGCCGAGCAGGGTCTCGGCTCCGAGCAGATCAACTCGGCGGTCGAGAACATGCGCGAGATGGCGGGTCATGTGAAACGGGCGACCGTCGAGCAGGCCAGGGGCTCGCGCACCATCACCGAGGCGATCGAGAACGTCACCGATCGGGTCGAGGTGATCTACAAGTCGGCGACGGAGCAGTCGATCACCGCCGACCGGATCATCGAGACTCTGTCGGCCTTCGGGTCGGTCACCTCGACCAACCTCGTCGCCGCCACCCGCATGCAGCAGGGAAGCGAAGCGCTCCGCAGGCGGGCGCGGTCGCTGCGCGAGGCTGTGGCCCGGCTCAAGAGCGGTGGGCTGCGGTCGTAAGCCCCCGGCCGGCGCGCCTCCGGCGCCGCCCGGTCTGGACAGGTCCGTAAGCTTTCGGGTAGAGTCCGGCCGGTGAAGCCGGTGCTGCGCATCGTCCTCAGTCTAATCCTGACGGGCCTTTTCCTCGTCCTCTTCTTCAATGGCTTCGACCTGGGCGCCGCCTGGCGGAGCGCGTCGGCCGCCGACCCGACCCTCCTGGCTCTCGGCGTGCTGGTCAACCTGGCGGCCTATGTCGTCCGGGCCTGGCGCTGGCGTTATCTTCTGGCGCCGATCAAGGAAGGCGTGGGCCTCTACAACCTGACCTCGACGACTTTGATCGGCTTCATGATCTCGTTTCTGGTGCCTTTCCGGGTCGGGGAGGTGGTGCGGCCCGTGGTCCTGGCCCGGCGCGAAGGTCTGCATGCCGGGGCGGCCTTCGCCACGGTCGCGCTGGAGCGGCTGCTCGACACGCTGACGGTGATGAGCCTGTTTCTCGTCTTCGTGCTGTTGCCGCGGGGCGCGGCGATCCTGTCCGGCGGCGGCGCGAACGGGGCCGTCCTCTTCCTGAAGCGCGGCGCCGTGGCGGCCGCGGGGTTCGTGCTGCTCGGCCTCCCGCTGGTGATCCTGCTGGTGGCGATGCCCGATCGGATCATCGCTCTCCTGCACCGGCTCAATCCCGGCCGACCGGAAGGCGCGATCGGGAGGGCGATCGCGGCGCTCCGGAACCTCGTGCGCGGGTTCGGGGCGATCCGCCGGGTGCGCGATCTCGCTCCCGCGCTTCTGCTCTCGTGCGCGGTCTGGCTGCTGATCGATCTGTCGGTCTTCTGTACCGTGCGCGCCTTCGACCTGCCGCTGCGCTTCACCGACACGTTTCTGCTGCTCGTGCCGCTCGGAGTCGGGATCGCCGTCCCGACGCCGGGAGGGGTGGGCCCGTACGAATATCTCGGACAGATCTCCCTGGTCGGCTTCTGGGGCGTCGGCGCCGCGCGCGCCGCCGCGGCGGCCGTCACCCTGCACGCGAGCACCCTGGTGCCGACGATCGCCGCCGGCCTCTTCTTCATGTGGCGGGACGGGGTGCGTCCGTCCGAAGTCCGCAAGATCGCCGCCATGGCGCCGGCCGGCTCCGGCGGGCAGGGCGCGTCATGAAGTGCCCGTTCTGCGCCCATCTCGAAGACAAGGTGGTCGATTCCCGCGAAGGGAAGGACGGCCTGGTGATCCGCCGCCGCCGCGAGTGCCTGAAGTGCGGCCGGCGTTTCACCTCCTACGAGCGGATCGACGAGATCCCGTTCATGGTGGTGAAGAAGGACGGCCGCCGGCTGCCGTTCGATCGCAACAAGGTGCTGGCGGGGCTCCGCAAGGCCTGCGAGAAGCGGCCGGTCTCGCCCGCCGCCCTCGAGGCGATCGCCGATGAGGTGGAGCAGATGCTGCAGGAATCTCCCGAGCGGGAGATCCCGGCTCAGGTGGTCGGTCAAAAAGTGATCGAACGCCTGAAGGAGCTGGACAAAGTGGCCTACGTCCGATTCGCGAGCGTCTACCGGCAGTTCGAGGATGTCGATCAGTTCATGAAGGAGTTGAAGGATCTGCTGGAACAGCGGAAATAGCCCACGGAAAAGCTCCCGAACGCCGCCTCCGGGCGGCCGGGAGCGACCGCCTTGCAGGACTCCCGCTCGCTCACTATATTAGGCCGCGCATTGAGGAGATTCCGCACATGCCCAGTCTCGGTCCCTTCGTCGAGATCAGCCGGATCCAGAACGAAATCAACCGCCTGTTCGATAACCTGCTCGAGCTGCGCAACTCGGGCGGCGAGCCGGGCGGCGAATGGCTGCCGAACGCCGACGTCTACGAGACGACCGACGAGCTGGTGGTGAAGTTCGAGGTTCCCGGGGTCACGCTCAAGGACGTCAGCCTGGCGATCAATGGCAACAATTTGATCCTCCGCGGCGAGAAGAAGCGCGGCGAGTCCTCCAAGGGGGCCAAGTATCACTGCATGGAGCGGGGCTTCGGCAAGTTCAAGCGGGTGGTGCACATCTCGTCTCCCGTCAACACCCACAAGGCGATGACCACGCTTTCCGAGGGAGTGCTGAAGGTGACGTTCCCGAGGGTCCCCAACCGCCGTGGAGAAGAAGTGCCGATCAAGATCGCGGAGGCGTCATGAGCGCCGGGAAGTCGGACATCTCCGAAGACCAGCTCAAGATCCCCAAGGAGCTGCCGGTCCTGCCGTTGCGGGACATCGTCGTCTACCCGTTCATCATCGTGCCTCTCTCGGTCAGCCGCGATCGGTCGATCCGCGCCGTCGACCGCGCGCTGGCCGAAAACCGGATGATCCTTCTGGTGGCGCAGACCGACAGCCAGACGGAAGAGCCGAATGCCGAGGATCTGTTCGAGATCGGCACCGTCGGCGTCATCATGCGGATGCTCAAGCTTCCCGACGGCCGGATCCGGGTGCTGGTGCAGGGGGTCTGCCGGGCGCGCGTGGAGGAGTACAACAAGAAGGAGCCGTTCCTGCAGGCGCGGATCACCCGCATCCCCGAGCCGCAGACCGGCACTTCGCTCGAGCATGAAGCCCTCCTGCGCAACGTGAAGAAATCGCTCGAGCGGAGCGTGTCTCTCGGGAAGTCGATCTCCTCCGAGGTGATGGTCATCGCCGGAAACCTCGAGGATGCCGGCCGGATGGCGGATCTGGTGGCGAGCAATCTCGACTTGAAGGTCGAGGATGCCCAGGAGATCTTGAAGATCGTCGATCCGGTCGATCGTCTGCGCCGGGTGAACGAGCTCTTGAACAAGGAGATCGAGCTGCTGACGATGCAGCAGGAGATCAACACGCACGCCCGCGAAGAGATCGACAAGTCGCAGCGGGAATATTTCCTGCGGCAGCAGATGAAGGCGATCCAGAACGAGCTGGGCGAGGGAAACGACCTCGCCGAAGAGGTCGAGCAGTTCCGCGAGAAGGCCCGCAAGGCCAAGATGCCCAAAAAGGTCTTCGAGGAGGTCGAGCGCCAGGTCAACAAGCTCGAGCGGATGCACCCCGATTCGGCCGAGACCGCCACGGTGCGCAACTACCTCGACTGGATGGTCAACCTGCCCTGGACGCTGCAGACGAAGGACAACCTCGATCTGAAGAAGGCCCAGGAGATCCTGGATGAGGATCACTACGGCCTCGAGACGATCAAGGAGCGGATCCTCGAGTACCTGGCGGTCCGGAAGCTCAAGAAGAAGATGCGCGGACCGATCCTCTGCTTCGTGGGGCCCCCGGGCGTCGGCAAGACCTCGCTCGGCCGCTCGATCGCGCGCGCCCTCGGCCGCAAGTTCGTGCGCATCTCGCTCGGCGGCATCCGCGACGAGGCGGAAATCCGCGGACATCGCCGGACCTACGTCGGCTCGATGCCGGGACGAATCATTCAGGGGATCAGCCAGGCGGCCTCCAACAACCCGGTCTTCATGCTCGACGAGGTGGACAAGATCGGCTCCGACTATCGTGGCGACCCCTCCTCCGCGCTGCTCGAGGTGCTGGACCCGGAGCAGAACTACAGCTTCCGGGACCACTATCTGAACGTGGCGTTCGACTTGAGCAACGTCATGTTCGTGGCGACGGCCAACCTTCTCGATCCGATCCAGCCCGCCTTCCGCGACCGGATGGAAGTGATCAGCCTGTCGGGATACACCGAGGAGGAGAAGGTCGAGATCTCCAAGCGTCATCTGATCCCGAAGCAGATCGAGGAGAACGGCCTGTCCGTGGATCAGGTGCTGTTCAACGACAAGTCGATCCAGACGATCATCGAGAAATACACGCGCGAGGCGGGGCTGCGGAATCTCGAGCGCGAGATCGCCAAGACCTGCCGCAAGCTGGCGCGCCGGGTCGCCGAGGGGGGCTCCGGCCCGTATCGCCTCAACCCGACGACGGTCGAGGATCTCCTGGGGGTCCCCCGGGTCACGCCGGAAATGGCGCTGCATCACAATCAGATCGGGGTCGCGACCGGTCTGGCATGGACCGCCGCCGGCGGTGAAATCCTGTTCGTCGAGGCGACCACCATGCCGGGGAAGGGCCGGCTCATCCTGACCGGCCATCTCGGGAATGTGATGAAGGAGTCGGCCCAGGCGGCGCTGTCGTACGCGCGCTCGCGCTGCTCCGACTTCGGTATCAATGCCAACGCTTTCGGCGAGATGGACCTGCACGTGCATGTCCCCGAGGGCGCCATTCCAAAGGACGGGCCCTCGGCGGGCATCACCATGGCGACCGCCATCGTCTCGGTGCTCACCAACCGGGCGGTGAAGCGCTCGGTCGCGATGACCGGCGAAATCACGCTGCGCGGCAACGTGCTTCCGATCGGCGGCGTCAAAGAGAAGGTCCTCGCCGCGCGGAGGGCTTCGATCGAGACCGTGATCCTGCCGGAGGCGAACCGCAAGAATCTCGAGGAAGTGCCGAAGCTGTTCCGCAAGGGGCTCCGGTTCGTCTTCGTCTCGGATGTCAACGAGGTCTTCGAGGCGGCTCTGACCGAAGCGACCGCCCGGAGGCCAGGGCCGCGCGTCGGAACGACCAGGCCGATCGCCGCGATGTGAGAGGACGCCGCGCCCGCGTGCGCGGCTCTCGCGCTCCGGGCGGAGGCGCCGCACCGACCGCGGAGGGCGCACGCAGATGGCCGCGCGCGAACGGCTCACCGAACAAGGGTTCATCGCCCTCATCGCCCGCCTCGCGCGGCCGCTCCGGCCGCGCCCGTTGCTGGGGATCGGCGATGACGCCGCCCTGCTCGATCTGCCCTCCCGGGCCTGCGTCCTCCTGACGACCGACCTGCTCGCCGAAGGGATCCATTTCCGATCGTCCTATATGCCGGGGCGGCTCCTGGGGCGCAAAGCGCTCGCGGTCAACCTGAGCGATGTCGCGGCGATGGGCGGGGCGCCGCACTCGTTCGTCGTCTCGGTCGGCTTTCCCAGGGAGATGTCGTTCGAGGCGGCCCGCGCCTTCGCGCGCGGGCTCGCCGAGCAGGCGCGGCGGTTCGGGGTGGCGCTGGTGGGCGGCGATACCTGCGCGGCACGGTCCTTGACGGTCAGCATCACGCTCCTGGGGCTCGTCGAGCCGGGCCGCGCTGTGACCCGCAGCGGAGCCCGGGCGGGGGACGGTCTCTACGTGACCGGCCGGTTGGGCGCCTCGGCCGCCGGTCTGTCGCTCCTGCGCCGCGGGGTCCGTATCGGCCGCGGGGGCGGCCTGCGCGGAGCCGGTCTGCCGCGATCCCTGCACGGCGCGGCGAGACAGGCGATCCGCGCGCATCTCGATCCGACGCCGCGCACCGTCGCGGGACGTGCGCTCGGCGTGACCGGTCTGGCCGCCGCGATGATCGATCTCTCCGACGGGCTGGCCCGGGACCTGCCGCGTCTCTGCGGCGCGAGCGGCCGCGGCGCCGTCGTCGAGGAGGCGGCGATCCCGCTGTCGCCCGCGGCCGTCGCCCTGCTCGGCCCCTCCCGGGCGCGCCGGGGCGCGCTTCAAGGCGGTGAGGACTACGAGCTGTTGTTCGCGGCCCGTCCCGGGCTCGACCCGCTGATCGGCCGGCTGGCGCGTCGTATCGGTCTGCCGATCGCCCGGATCGGCGAGCTGTTGCCGCGCCGGGAGGGGATTCGCCTGCTCGGCACCGACGGGCGTTACCGGCCGCTGGGCCGGGGCGGCTTCGAGCATTTCCCGGTGCCGCGGGCCGGGAGGCGCAGCACCCGCCGCATCGACCCCCGCGCCCGTTGACCGGCAGACCCCGCGACCGTATGATGCACCGGCGATCGCGGCGCCCCCCGCAGGCTCCCTGACGAGGGTCGGTGTCGGTTTCCGGTTGAGCGAGGACGAGATCGTGCGGAAGTTCGGGGTCGATCGATTCAAGAAGTTGCTACGCTACGTCCTGCACACCGACGACACGCCGGCGCGCGCGGCGCTGGCCTTCGCGCTCGGCGTCTTCATCGCCTGGACCCCGATCGTCGGACTGCACACGCTGGTCGCTCTCGGGCTGGCCTTCATCTTCGGCCTCAATCGCGTGGCCGTCCTGGCCGGCACCTTCATCAATAATCCCTGGACCTTCCTGCCGATTTACAGCACCTCGGCCTACCTCGGGTCGCTCCTGACCGGCTCGGACGCCCGGGCGCCTCGCCTCGAGGGGCTGTCGAACTGGAGCGATGTGGGCGACTTTCTCTCGCAATGCCAGCCCTGGATCGTGCCGTTGACCACCGGAACGCTCATCCTCGGGACGCTCTGCGCCCTCCTCTCCTTCCCGCTGGTCCTCTATGGCATCCGGTGGTACCGGACTCTCCGCCAGGTCGGGTGAGGTCCGGGCCCGGTGCCCGGACGGGACTCCGAGGTTCGGCCGTGATCGACGATGCGGAGCTGATCCGGCGCGCGGCGGGGGGCGATCGCGAAGCCTTCGGCCTCCTGGTGGAGAGAAAGCGCGACCGGGTCTTCTGGATCGCCCGCCACGTCGTCGGCGACACCGAGCTGGCGCGCGATGTGGCCCAGGATGTCTTCCTGAGGCTGTTCAAGACGATCGGCCGCTTTCGCTCCGGCGCCCCGTTCGATCCCTGGCTCTACCGCATGACGCTGAATCTGGCGATCGATGCGCGGCGGCGGGAGCGGCCGCACCGCGAGACCGCGCCGCTCGAAGCGGCCGGCGGCGGCGCGACCGGGAGGCCCCCGCGCGACGAGGATCGCGCCGCGCCGGCGGGCGAGAGCCTGCGCCGCCGCGAGGTGCAGCGGATCTTCGCCGACCTCTCCTCGCTCCTGGCCCCCAAGCAGCGCTTCGCCTTCATCCTCCGAGAGATCGAAGGCCTCACGACCGGCGAGGTGGCCGCCGTGCTGGAGACCACCGAGTCGACGGTGAGAAACCATGTCCTGCAGGCCCGGCACATCCTTCAAGAGGCGCTGCGGCGGCGCTATCCGGAGTACTGCCCCCCACAGGGCCGCGGTCGGACTTCCTAGGACTCGGACAGGCTCCTAGACGGTTCGGGGAGGCCCCGCGTAGATCCATGTGTGATGCGAGACGATCCGGTCGGCGGCGCCGGTCAGGCGGAGTGCGAGGCGACCCGGGCCCTCATGGGGGAGCCGGAGGCGGGGCTCCGTCTCGACGAAGCGGCGGCCCGGAAAGTGGGCCGTCATCTGGCCCGTTGCGCCGCCTGCCGCGACCTCCAGGCCGTATCCGATCCGACCGTCCTCTTCCTTCAGCTGCGCGGCGGCGACCTTCCGGACGGCTTCTGGACCGGATTCGAGGAGCAGCTCGAGCGGCGTCTCGACGAGCCGCGCTTCGCCTGGGCCTCCCTGATCCGCCTCCCCAAGCTGGCCTACCTGACCGCGCCGGTCATGGTGGTGCTGGCGCTCGGCGTGACCATGCTGGCCCTGCATCCCGGGATCGGCGGCCGGCGCAATCGGGAAGGGATCCGGACCCCCTTCGTGCTTCCCGGCCGGTCCAACCCGGCCGCCGCCGAAAACGGCGGCGCTCCGCGTCTTCCTCTCGGCGCAGCGAATCCCGCGCTCCCTGCCGGCGCCGCCCCGGGACCCGGCCGATCAGGCAGGCCGGCCCTGGAGCAGGTCTCCTCCCCCGATGCACGGGTCTATCAATTTTCGGTCGGCGCTCCGGGCGACGAGACGCCGATCTACCTGGTTGTCGATGAATCGATCGATTTTTAGGGGCCGCTCGGAACGGCTCCGGAGGTGAGACCCTTGTCACGCTGCGGACTCTGGCTTGCCGGCTTGCTGGTTCTGGCCTGCGTGCTCATGCCGGTCCCCGACCAGGCGGTCGCGGCGCCCCAAGGCGCCGAGCCGGCGCCCGCGTCCTCTCCCGAATCGCCCAATCCGGGGTTCGCGACGCAGGTCTTCACCATCCGCTATCGAAGCCTGGACGACATCTACCTGCGTGTCAGCCCGGCCCTCGGGCCGCGCGGATCGATACGCGCCGAGCCGCATCAGAAGACGATCACCGTCGTCGATCTGCCGGAGCGGCTGCAGGCGATCGCCGCGCTGATCGCGGGGACCGACCTGCCCCCCCGCTCCGTCGAGGTCTCGGTACAGCTGATCCTGGCCACCGTCGGTCCTGCGGCCTCCCCGGCGCCGCCCCGGATTCGCGGGGTGGTCGAAAAGCTGAACGCGCTGAGCACCCGCTGGAACGACTACCGGATGGTCGGCAACGCGCGCATCCTCGGCACAGAGGGGGAGCGCAGCCGCCTCCGGGTCGGAGAGGACTACCGCGTCGACTTTCGCATCGACGAGGTCGCTTCCGAGAGCGGGATGATCCGGTTCAAGCCGTTCGCCCTGCAGCACCGCGAGCTGTCGGTCGAAGGGAACGAGCGGTTCAGCCCGGTCATGGATACCGTGCTCAATCTGCGGAATGCCCAGCAGTTCATCGTCGGCGCGTCCAAGATGGAGAAGAGCAACCGCGCCCTGTTCATGACCGTCACCGCCTCCCTGCAGCAACCCTGACGGGCGGCGGAGCCTTCGAGGAGCATTCATGCAGGAGTTCATCGCCAGGATCGGCACCAGCGACGGGACGGTGATGGAGCGCGCCTTCACCGCCGAGTCGGAGCAGGCCCTGGTCGCCGACCTGAAAGCCCGCGATTATCACATCTTCGGGATCCGCAGGAAGAGCGGCCTCCTCGGGCTTCTTCCGGGCCGCGGCTCCGGGCGCGGGGTGTCGATGCAGGAGTTCCTGATCTTCAATCAGGAGCTCGCCGCCCTGATCAGGGCCGGCCTGCCGATCCTCGCGGGTCTCGACATCCTGATCGAGCGGCGCAAGAACCAGGTCTTCAAGAAGGCGCTGGCCGACGTGCGCGACCGGGTCCGCGGCGGCGAGGCACTCTCGGAGGCGTTCGAAGCCCAGGGCGGCATGTTCCCGAAGATCTACTCCTCGACCCTGGCCTCCGGAGAGCGCTCGGGCGAGGTGGCGTCGGTGCTGCAGCGCTATATCAGCTATCAGAAGACCATGATGGGGCTGCGCCGGAAGATCCTCTCCGCCCTGATCTATCCGGCGTTCCTCTTCCTGATGTCGTTCGGCATCGTCATCGTCCTGATCACCTACGTCATCCCGAAATTCAAGGAGTTCTACGCGGACTTCGGCGCCGATCTCCCGCTCATCACCAAGGTTCTGGTCGGCGCCTCGGAGTTCTTCACCACCTACCTGATCTTCGTCCTGGTCGTGATGGTGTTCGTCGTTCTGGGCGTGCGCGGCTGGGCCCGCACCGCGGGCGGAAGGCTGGCGATCGACCGCTTCAAGATCCGGGTGCCCTTGATCGGCGCCATCTGGCACCGGTTCGCGGTCTCGCGGTTCCTGCGCACCCTCGGGACCCTCACGGCGGGAGGGATCCCGGCGGTCACCGCGCTCGGGATCTCGGCCCGGGCGGTCGGCAACCAGGGGTTCGAACGCCAGCTGATCGACGTCGAGCGGAAGGTGCGCGAGGGGGGCAGCCTCTGGATGTCGCTGGAGGAGACCGGTCTGTTC
>WNFM01154567.1_pt1 | contig 12056 bp, 10 predicted proteins | sample 5400271 | NCBI WGS metagenome assembly WNFM01 (sample SAMN13153352, study PRJNA577476) | soil metagenome | isolation source: 60 cm saprolite on Douglas fir-dominated hillslope | place: USA:California | collected 2013-09-17 | reverse complement strand
GCATTCATCCACTTTGGCTTATCATAGTCAAAAACTTATCTTCCAGAGTGTTATTTGCCGAATTCAAGTATTCAATGGCAATATTATTTTCGACTAAATTCTTAACGATCAGCCTGACATCTTCTTTCGAATTGATCCGTATCTCTAGTTTATCCTCCGACACAGCTGATTTAAAGTTCAGTCGTGCAATCCCCTCCATTGCGAGCACATTATTGTCAGTTTTGATTATCAGAATTTCGTTGAGTTCAAGGCTCAATTCAGCAATCTGGCCTTGGAAAATCAACTTTCCCTTGTTCAATATCCCAATAACCTTACATGTCTTTTCAACCTCACTTAATACATGACTTGAGATAAAGATTGTTTTGCCGGCTTCCCTGTTAAGCGTTATCAGCAAAGCCCTTACTTCACGAATGCCTCCTGGATCCAGCCCATTCAAAGGCTCATCAAGGATCAAAAGTTCAGGATCCGATATCAACGCATACCCAATACCCAGGCGTTGTTTCATTCCCAAGGAATATTCATTGACCTTACGTCCGCCATCTGCCGAGAGGCTTACAACTTCAAGGACCTCCTCTATCCTACGTTTCTTCAAACCTAAAATTTTTTGGAAAATCTCCAGATTCTTGTATCCACTCAGGTGTTCATATGATGAAGGTGTCTCAATGATCGATCCTGTCTTTCGCAAGATTTCCAAACGATGCCTGTTTATGTCTTTCCCAAATAGCCTGACCTTGTCCGAACCAACCGGAATTAACCCCAATAGCGCCCTAATCGTCGTAGACTTACCTGCACCGTTCGGACCAAGAAAACCATAAATCGTTTTCTCCGGAACAGCCAGGTTTAGGTTGCTCAGCGCTTTATGCTCTCGATAGTGAAAGTCCAGGTCATTCGTTTCAATTATGTTCATCTTAGGAGCATATTTTCCAAAAAGATGGTGAAATACCGCGAACGCAATTTGAAAAGTCCAATTAAACCAAAACCTAGGGTCCAAAACAGATTCCCAATGACCCCAAGTGTCCGCCCTAAGCAAGGTGGATCTTTTTTTACTGCTAGTCAAAGAAAAACTTTTGAGAGTCCATCATTTTGCCACCGAAAATACCAATTTTTGTTTAAGGAATGACTTGGGCGAAATATCAGCATACTGATACCCCGATGTCGTGGAGCTTAGTTTTTATCGACATGAGTTTACTAAAACAAAGACTTCTGATTATCGGGCAGTTGATTGCTTTGATATCAGTGTATGGTCAGTCGACAGTTGAACACGGTAAATTTGAATCCTTATCAGATGAGATCGAGAGGATTGTCAAGGACACAAAGGCAGTCGGAGTAAGTGTTGCCTTAATCGACAATTATAAAGTTGTCTGGGCCAAGGGTTTTGGCGTTACTGAAATTAATACAAAAGGCAGTGTGACGACTGAGACTCTTTTTCAAGTGGCCTCAATTACCAAATCGATAACTGCGATGGCCGTTATGAAGAAGGTACAGGATGGTTCAATTTCTTTGACCGAGGATGTTGACAAGCAATTAATTTCATGGCATATCCCCGACAATAATTTTTCAAAAGTATCTCCGATTACGGTTAAGAACCTGTTAAGTCATACGGCAGGAGTTTCCAGTTCACAATTTCCGGGTTATCATCTGAATGATAGATTGCCCACAATAGTGCAGGCATTGAATGCAGAAGCACCAGCGCAGAATGAAAAGGTTAAAATAGTGTCAAAGCCTGGCAGCATATTTTCATATTCAAATTGTGGGTATTGGATACTTGCCCTATTGTTAGAGGATGTCGAGAAAAAGGAATTTGACAAAATTATTCAGGAGGGGGTATTAACGCCTCTTGAAATGACTAACAGTACATTTGAAACCCATTTACCAAATGATCAATTTAAATCAATAGCATTTGGGCATCTTTCTCAAAATAAAGTAATTGACCAAAAGTATTATGTCTATGAACCAGCAAGTGCTGGAGGGCTATGGAGTACACCAAGTGACATCGCAAAATTTTTGATTGAAATGCAGCTTTCGCTAAACGGACAATCAAACAGAATCATTGATGAGAGAAATTCGAACCTTATGGTTACGCCCGTCCGAGGGTATGGTCTTGGTTTCTCAAGAGAAATAAGAGGAACGGGAGTAAAATTCTTTGGTCACGATGGACATAACATAGGCTATATATCAGCTATGCTTGGAAGCCTTGACAAAGGGTTTGGGGTTGTAATCTTGACAAACTCGGAGAATGGATGGAAAGCTGTTAACAAAATTAAAAAACTTGTGGGACGGAGATTTTGGGGGTTCTGAAAACTGATTGGAGCTAACTTCTTCTTGAATACCCTCTAGCCCCGGATTCTAGATAATCACTGAATTTTTATCACATCTACCGGATTCATGGTCCCCGCTCTCCAGGCAGAATATCCGGAGGAAATAATGACCAACAAAAATAAAATACCAGCGACTTCAAAAAAAATCAGCCCGCTGAGTTCGGTCTTGTAGGCGAATCGTGTCAGCCACTCTTTCATCAACCAATAAGAAACAGGTAATGCGATGATATTTGCCAATATGGCCATCCGTAAGAAATACCCCATCTTCAAAATTTTTGACAAAAAAGCAGCACCGTCTGCCAGCTTTCTGTTGGCATTGGGCTTGAACCTTATAAAAGTGATCTGGTGGTTTTTATTGCGATTAATCTCTACGGTGTCTCCTTGTTGTGCTTTCATTAATAAATGATTCAAACACAGCAATAATGCTAGTGGTAGTATTTTAATATTTAAGGTTGTTTGGTTTTTAAGTAAAATAAATAGTCGGGATCAGAAACGTCATCAATTATAATCAACGTGTCGTTTTGAATGCGATCCACAATCTCGTAAAAAGGGAAAGGGTAATCTCTTGAGTCCCTGTACGACATGAGATAGGTATTGTCACCGAATATATCTTTGTCTCTTTTCCATACAATTGTGGTATCAAGGGTAACTCCTAATGAATCATCTCCATAAATAATATGGTCGTCAGTGATCTTCATATACTGGTTATGTTTAGCGGGATAAGTTCCCCCAGCAAACCCTCCCTTTGCAAACAACAATTTCCAGTGGCCTTGAATGTTCGCTCTGATAACATCAAGTGGTTTATCGTGCAGAATGATATTGCTCGAAGGCAAAATGGGAAGACTATCGTATTGGCAATTGCTGAAGAAAAGCAATAGGATAAGCACCAGCAGCATCAGTTGGAATTGGAAGAAGCTTTTCATAATCACACCTTTTTGTGTTATCAAATAAGGGAGTCAATAATAAAATTGCGTCATTCAAATTTCCTCAAAATCTGATCAGACCTAATCCACATCTAATGACTGCAACAGGTCAATCGGGGGCCCCGAAATTTGCCCAATTTTTTTGACTTTGTAGACCGCCCAGAATCGAACTGAGTCAAAAGTTTCCGACCACCAAAACAAGCCTGGCCATTGACAACCCCGACCACAGGCTACGTCCAACGTTGCCTGCTACTACTCAGTTCGAAGTACTTTGGCTGGATTGATATTGGCGCCTCGAAATACCAGGAGACCAACGATCAACTGTGAAATTGCCAGCAATGCAACAGCAGGAATTGCGAACAGATCCCAGGAAAAGGTTATCCGGTAGGCAAATCTCTGAAACCATTGATTGCTACCAAGCCACAGTACAGGCAATGCTATCGTGCTAGCCACCATAATAAGCGACAAGAACTTCCTGGATAAAAGCGCCACGATACTTCCTGCAGATGCGCCAAGCACCTTGCGGATCCCGATCTCTTTCAGTCGCTGGTTAGTTGTGAAGGAAGCGAGTCCACCAAGGCCAACACAGGCGATGATAATCGCAAGAATCGAGAACAGCCCAAAAATGTTGCTGAACTGCTGTTCATCCTTGTACTGCTCATTGAAGAAATCATCAACAAAGAAATAAGTGAACGGGTTGCCTGGAAAGAAGATAGTGTACTTATTTTCAATATCTTTTATGGCTTTCGAAATGTCGGTTGTATTCAGTTTGATCGACAGGCTGCCGGAGGTAACCTTTTCCGGCAATAACAGCAGGGGCGAATAAGGTCTGTGCATTGAATTCCAATGAAAGTTCCGGACCACCCCGATGATTGAAACGGTGTCCAGTCCAGCCACGATCCGTTGATTCAAAATATCCTCACCTTGTCCAAGGCCAAACGCCTGAAACGCTGATTCATTGATGATGGCGGCCCTCATGTCGGATTTACTATTGACGTTCCACTCTTTGCCGTACTTCAGCTTCAGATCGTACACATCAATAAAGTCAGGATCTACCCAGACAATATTTCCACCTTTCGCTGACTCAGCCCCCGACTGAAGGTTTCGCATCAGGGTATTGATATTTACGGCTCCTCCCGGAATCGCGAGCGAGGTCGCAACTTTTGCGATCGAAGTGCTCTGAAGCAACTCGTTCTTGAATGCGATCAATCTTGATTCGATCCCCTTCTTATCAGTGAGCTGGGGACCTTTTATGACAAGCATGTTGTCAATATTTATTCCCTTGTCCTGGCTTTGCATGAAACGTATTTGCCGGAATATGGTGAACGTTCCGGCGATCAACAGGAGTGATGCTGTGAACTGAAATACCACCAGTCCTCTTCGTAATGATAGTCCTCCACGCGTTTTGTCCATTCCACCCTTGATGACATCAATAGCTTTGAAAGATGACAAAATGAAAGCAGGATAGAACCCGGAAACCAGGGACCCGGCAATGAACAAGATCAAGGCAACAAGCCAAAACCCGGTTTGGGCAAAATCAAACTCGAAGTTTCTTCCAACAATATTTCCCAATATTGGCAAGAACAGGATAGCCAGTATGATGGCAAGTCCGGCACCGAAAAGGTTAATGATCACTGACTCAGTGATGAACTGAGCGATCAGTTGAATCCGCTGAGCACCGATCGCTTTCTTTACTCCGACTTCGCGTGCCCGCTCCATTGCCTTGGCGGTTGAAAGGTTAATATAGTTCACCCAGGCGATACCCAGGATAAAAATTGAAATGAGCATAAAGAAGTAGACCGTATTCAAATGGGTTCCTTCATTTTGGTTGTCCATCGAGAAATGAATTCTGGTAATCGGCTGAAACCTGAACACCGCGTCGGACTTGATCTTTTTGTCTTCTCCCTTGTATTTCCCGATGAAGCCAGGAATCTTTCTTTGAAGGAGGGCCATCTCAGCCTGATCGTGAATTTCAACGTAGGTAAAGAAGTTATCCCACCGGGCGTTGTTGTTGCGATAAAAATCCGATGACAACAGATTGTGGATGGGCACTAGAAAATCGAATTTGATGGTTGAGTTTTCGGGAACATCCTTCAATACACAAGTAACCTGATAATCGCCCTGAACCCAACCTTCTGTCAGGTTCAGTAATTTTCCGATGGGGTCCTCCTTGCCGAAGTATTTCCGAGCGGCTGTTTCCGTAAGGACGATGGCGGATGGCTGATCCAGGGCGATGCCGGGATTTCCTATAAGAGGTTCAAAGGTAAAAAGATCCAGAAAGGTAGAATCGACAAACAACATGTTACCTTCCTGGAATCGGACGACAGCACCGGACGGAGATTGGTAGCGCAGTATTCCTTCATTTCCGTGCGTCCTCACGAACGATTTTACCTCGGGCATGTCGCTTTTCAACGCGGGACCGAGGTCGTATCCTGTGTAAGGTTCGATAGCTCCATCCGTATAGAACGAGCTTGTCAGTCGATATATTCTCTCTCGTTTTTCATGAAAAATCTCATAGCTCAATTCAAACTCAATATATCTCCAGATGACAAGGCAAACGGAGATGCCGATCGCTAGTCCTATAATATTGATCGATGAAAAAACTTTCCTTTTAAGAATACTTCTGATGGCGAACTTGAGATAGTTCGTAAGCATAGGACCTGTGTATTTAAGCGTAGCAGACCGCTTCCAAATATCTGAATAAGAACATGGACTTAAAAGCAACGAGGGCGATTTGTTCGAAATTCACAATAAGGTAATGGCTCTGCCCAAAAAGGTGAAATTTCTGTTTCGGCAAGATGCACCAAATGGGCTAAGATTCACAAGTGCTTGGCCCCTCCTCCCTTATTAGTTGCCGTGTCGCTCCTGGATTAATTTTAGAGCAAATTCCATCTCCTTATCTTTTTCTTGTAACATATCGGTTATACTGGATTTTACTTCATAGTCTGGAATCACGCCATGTCCGGTATTCTTTAACTTGACATTCATTTCATTCAGAAAAAGTGGGATGAATCCCGTAATATGAGTATTTGGAAGGTCAACGCGTAACGTTTGCCCACCGGTAAAAATAACTGGGTTGCCGCCGGCTTCTTCGCCAATAAACGTAGCACGTTTACTATTTTTAAGATGGCCGATAAATTCTGCCGTAGCCGACACCGAATACCCATTCATTAATACATACACGTTTCCCGTATAAATGGGCTGAGCAGGCGTTACTTTTCCGTTTCTTCCGATTATTTCATAGATATTTCCTTTTTTCACGGACTTCCCGGTCGGCTTGACAAGTGCGGTCCTTTTCTTGTAGTAGTAAAAAACCGAATCATGAAGATGGGACATCAACGACATTCCGACAAGATCGTGTCCTCCATGATTGTTTCGTAAATCGATAATTAGGTTCTTTGTCTTATTTGCTGCAAGTTGATTGAATGCCTGATTAATAAACACCTCATAGTTCTGGCCGTTGCCTTCAATCGTGTACGTATGAAAAGTACGGAGGGTCATGATGGCTACATCACCTTTCATCTCGAACCGAAGGGCAGGCTCTTTTTGCGCAATCCACGCATCCCAATCTTCACCATACTGGCTATATCTCCGATTGTACTTTGTAACTCTGCTGGCATTTATTTCAGTCGCTGTCAACCCGGAAATTTCAAGTTTTCGTTCCGCCCCATCCAGGGCTGCTAATTCAAGGGTAAAAGTCTTTGGTGTCCCGATCAGCTCTGCATAATAGAGACTGAAGAGTCTGCTTGCCCTCGCAGTAGGATATGTCTCATTAAACCCGTCGCGAATCGTGGATTCGAGAATGTTTTCAAAGATCGAATTTGAACTTTCGCCATTAATACTCTTAATTACAGAACCCGCTGGAATATTTTCCTGTGTTGAATTGTTTCTTAACACGTACATCCGCCCATCGGCCCAATGTATATCCAGCGGAAATCGCGATAAGCCCGTTTCCGTTCCCTTTTCGTCTCCCAGAGAGGCCCAAAATAAGGTGTGAAGGTTTCTAAGGGTTTTGTTTATCGGTGCAATCATCCTATAGAATTCAAGTGGAGTCATCGGTTCATTGAGTGAATTACTCATCTTGTCAAATATCTTGTCCAGGGAATCCTTTGGTGTATATAAATACAAGCCAAGTTGAGTGGATTCAAGTTTTCCCCGTAATATGTTAAAGTCCTCTTTAAGAAATTTAACCGCAATTTTTTCATCCTTGACGCCTTGTGCGCTTGCGGTCATGTAAAACAGAAATGAAATGTGTGTAAGGGCAAAGTGCTTAACGTTTATCATCGATAGTTTTGTTGTTAGTGTTCGCGGCAAACATTTGGATTAACAGGTGATTTTTCTCATCCTACAGACCTGAATAAAGGATTTCTCAGTGGCCCCTATTTAATTTACAGAAACGAATTCTTCAAGAAATAATTATAACTAAGAATCAAAACTTCAGGAAAGCATTCCTCAAGGGAGCAAAGTCCTGCCTACAAGTTCGGTCACCCGGCGTGATGAATTTGGAGAACTAAACCGGAAAAAGCCAGAAAGTCGCCGGCCTCAGCAACTGCATCTCGGACTTTCTGAGAAGGTCATTTAATGGGTTGAGGAGTAGCCCCGACAGGAATCGAACCAATGTCGGACGTTTCTGACTCGCAAAATACGTTTACAGGCTCAATGTGTGGTGTCTTTTAGGCAATCAGACGTGAATTGCCCAAAGATTATTGCTGAGAATGCCAACAATCAGCCATCTCAGTTAGAACTTTTTCATGGAATGCCTAATATTGCCCTGGATATACCAGGTATGAACCAGTTTTCCTTGTGTGTCGGTTTCAAATTCCACCTGCAGGAAATCGGGAAACACCGCGAGAAAGAACTTCGCCGGTGACTCCGCCTTCAATTCAAAGTCGCCGCCAAAATCCGCAATATGCATAAAGAGTTTGCCGTTCCGGATAAAGATGGTGTCCGTATTTTTCGACAGCACGAAGGTAAGTCCCCGTATATTGCTTTAGAATGCCTGAATCGATTGCTTTTTCCAGGTGCTTATATGGCACCATTACCGTAACATCAAGTAGTATGGCAGAAAGTGCATCCCCAATCCCGGAGGATGCCGCTCCGTTATTGGAGAGCACACAAACAGTCAGGTCTGGTCCCGGGTAATAAGCATTGTAACTGGTGAACCCCGGAATATTGCCATTATGCCAATAGCGCAGTTGTGACTGGAGGGTATCGATGAATAATCCATAACCATAATTATTGCTATTGGGAGTGGTCATTCTAGCCAGGCTGCTTTGGGAAATAATCTTCCCGGAAAACAATGCTCGATCCCAGAGGGATAAATCTTCAAGTGAAGAATACAGGGACCCAGCCCCAAGCAATCCATCCACGGAAATATACTCAGCGTTTTTCCACACACCATTGTTTTTAATATATCCCTTTGACCTTTGGAAAATGATCGTATCCCAGCGGTTGACATCCGTAGAGGTTAATCCTGCTTTCGTAAAAACATTTTTTTGTAAATACGTTTGATAGGAAATTCTGCTGATTCTTTCAATAATACAGGCAAGCAAGTAATAATTGGAATTCGAATACGCCCAACCTTTCCCTGGCGGGAAACTCAACGGTAGATTTTTGATCAGCGTAATCATGGTATCCGAAGAAACCGGGATAGTCTTAATGCGTAAATAGGCAGGGGCCTGAGTATAATCTGCGATTCCCGAACTATGATTAAGCAGCATATGCAGGCTGATACTGTCTCCCCTGGGAAATCCAGGGAAATACTGACTCAACCTGTCTTCCAAGGACAACTTGTTTTGTTCTGCCATCTGCAGGATAGCAGTCGCTGTAAACTGTTTGGTTAGTGAACCAACGGCAAAGCGGGCGGTGGTGGTGTTGGCGATTTTCCACTCACGATCTGCATCCCCAAAGGCTTTTTCATACAGGATTTTCCCTTTTTGTGCAACGAGGACCGCACCATCAAAATCATTTACCTTGTGTTGCGCCTGCATATGCTCTTCGGTCAGGGAGGAATAGTTTTTTTGGCCGTTTGCTTTTATTGAAAAGCCAAATACCAGGAGCACAAGTAAATACCACATATATTTTTAGAATTAGCTGGTTCAAAATGATTACAATCCCGGCCAAAGGCAAATATTTATGACGGAGAAGATATAATCGATGTCAGACAGATAGTTTCCCGTGTCTAAGGTTTTGGCGCTCTTCAGAGTCCCAGCCTGGATAAAAAGGCCTTCCTGTAAGAACTCCCGATCGGGATGGCGTGGCCGCTTACATGAACGCTATTACCTTCGAGATGTTGTATGCGGGACAGGTTGATCACAAAGGAACGGTGGACCCTGACAAAGTAATCTGCAGGCAACAGGCTTTCCATTTCCGAAAAAGAAATATTGGGGAGAAGTATTGTATCGGTCATCACGATTTTTGTATAATTCCCCTGTGCTTCGGCAAAAAGGATATCACCGAAATGCAGTTTGTTGATCCGGCCGCTAGTCTTGATAAAAAAGGTATCATATCCAGGATGCCTGACTGATCCCCGTTCTGCTGACCCAGGCAGCAAACGTTCCGTTGCCCTGTCCACGGCGATGATAAACCGTTCCAGCGAAAACGGTTTAACGAGGTAATCACAAGCAGCCAGCTCAAAAGCATCCACGGCAAAATCCGGGTAAGCAGTCGTAAAAATGACCTGCGGTGCTTGCCTGAGAGTTCGTAAAAAGGATAGACCATCCAGCACGGGCATCTGGATATCCAAAAACAGGATATCAGTCTTTTCCTGCTGCAAGGTTTTTTTTGCCTGGAGTGCATTTCCACAGGCGGCCACCACCCGGAGATCCGGGACCTGGCTGCAATACATGGTCATTATCTCCCTGGCCACGGGTTCGTCATCAACAATTAAACAGGTAAACATCATTTTATCATTTTACCGCCAGCCTGAGGTGCACAAGATACCATTGACTATCGGAGGACTGCTCCAGAGAATAGCTATTTCCATACAAGAGCTCCAATCGCTTGAGCGTATTTTCCAGACCCAAGCCTCGCACATCAGGAATGTTTTTTTTCTCTGCTTTTTGACACAGCGAATTTCGGATCTCAAAATGAATAAAGCCCTCTGCTACGAAAAGGGAAATGTCAAAAGATATCCGGTTATCAAAACTGTCTTTGGCATGTTTAAACGCATTTTCGATAAAAATAACCAGGACCATCGGGGCGATAAGGACACCCGGATCAAGAGGGTTCACTAGCCGCACCTGCAAATTCATGCGGTCACTCACCCGAATCTGTTCAAAAGCCAGGTAATTCCGGATATAGGTTAGCTCGTCTTCCAGAGGGACGAAGCTGCGGCCGGTCTCATAGACGGTATAGCGGAGCAGGTCAGAGAGTTTCAGAAGCAAACCAGGTATGAGTTGGGGCTCTGCTACGGAAATACCATACAGGTTATTTAATGTATTAAAAAGGAAGTGCGGACTGAGCTGGGCGCGGAGCAAGTTGAGTTCACCCTGCTTTTGCGCGGCGGCAAGCAGTGCTTCCTGCACCTGTCGCCGGATGGTCGCGCGCACCAGTTTGATCAGCATGCCGGCCACCATGCCCATAAAATACAGAGGCATATCATTGACAAAAAGCTCGACGATGCTGGTATGGGGTTTGCCCATCACATTTCGCAGAAGGAGCCACCAGAAAATAGTCAGCGCGATACAGGTAACGACCGAATATAAAATAAACGAAAGCGGTTTATTCCCCAAATACCACCTCAGGCATAACCACCTGCCGATATAAATACAACCCAGTAAAAAAAGACTTTTTACGCCCACATCCCACCAGAGTTGGCTTTGATGGATGCCGCCATAATAATAGTTGGCCGCGGTCAGCTGTACGGCAATGACCAGGACCGAAAACAACGCGTATCTGAATATTTTTTGCTTTACCATTGGATAAAGAATCCAGTTCCGGCTTCTTATTCTGACAGGAATAGATCATCTAGGATACAGGCATATGATCCAGTCGTTAATACCATTTGTCCCGCTGATCTGAATTCTTTTTGCTTGCAGGATCGCTGATCCTGGTTGCAAAATACGATTCCCCCGGGATATTTATGGTTCGATTCCGTCATTGTACCAAAAGGAAAAGGTTATTAAGTATCAAACAACAAATGGCGACTAACTGATTATGACAAGGAAGCTCGCAAAATAGGGAACACGCAGATGATTGGCCAAAGCAAACTTTCCAAGTAACTTACGACAAATCGGAATTGTCATTGAATCCGAAGGCATTTAATTCTTCAACCCCATCGTACCTCGACGTTAAAAATGATGCCCGGTATAAAGGTAAAGACAGTAAATATGCATATAAGAGGACTTAGATAATTCCCATAAAAAAATACGATGGTGTTTCTTTCGGCGCATGGGGAAAGCTAAAATATAGTCTTGTAGCCCGACAGGAATCGAACCAATGTCGCACGTTTCTGACTTCGTAAAAACGTTTACTCTCCCTTTTTTTGGGAGAATTCTTGGGGTATTCAGGAAAAATCCGATGGATGTGATCAAAATTCAGTGATTATCTGGAATCTGGGCTTAGGTTTCAGTTTCAAAAATACATTCTATATGATGCTTGGTTCCCGGCATAGCTTTTGTCATTTATAACAAAAACAAATCGGTGTACAATTTGAAATATTTTACATCGACTTGACCTTTCCAGTTTTGATTTTTTGTATCTTCATAATGGTTTTCAGGCTCACCAAATACATTCAAACCAGTTCAAAAAAACTGAGAACTGCGCGGTGAACCAAGCAGAGATTGTTCTTATAACTTGCTGATACACTACCATT
>WNFM01339681.1_pt1 | contig 12057 bp, 12 predicted proteins | sample 5400271 | NCBI WGS metagenome assembly WNFM01 (sample SAMN13153352, study PRJNA577476) | soil metagenome | isolation source: 60 cm saprolite on Douglas fir-dominated hillslope | place: USA:California | collected 2013-09-17 | reverse complement strand
GTGACCCGCCAGCCTTCCGTGGCCAAGGCGGCGATTGCCGGTTCGATGATGTCGATTTCCTCGCGGCCGAGCTGGCCGCCTTCGCCGGAGTGCGGGTTAAGCCCGGAAACGGCCAGGCGCGGTTCCGGAATCCCGAAGTTTCGCTGCAAGCCGCGCAGGGCGGCGCGACCGCGCGCTTCGATCAGGGCGCTGCTGAGGTGCCTGGCGACCTCATGCAGCGGGATATGGGTCGTCACTGGAACCGTCCTCAAGGTCGGTCCGGCGAGCATCATCACGACATTGGCCGGCCCCACGCCGCAGCGTTCGGCGACGAACTCGGTCTGACCGGGATGCTGGAAGCCGATTGCGTACAGTTGTTCCTTCGCCACCGGTCCGGTCACGACAGCCGAAGCCGACCCCGAGCGGGCAAGGCCGACCGCGATTTCAAGCGAATCGAGCGAGGTATGAGCGCCGGCGACGCTCGGGTGACCGGGAACATCAGGGCGCGGAGCGTTAAGCTGGATGACCGGCAGTCCATAGTCGAAGGCGCCGTCCGCCTGGCGGAGATCCTCGACCAACTCGATCGGTCCATCCCATACTGCCGCGATGGAACGCGGATCGCCGATCGCGACGAACGGCGGAAGTGCGAACGCCGACCGGTTGTCCCAGCATTTGGCGATGACCTCGGGGCCGATTCCAGCGGGGTCACCGAGGGAAACTGCAAGCGGTGGAAGCGGCGCGTGTGTCATCGGCTGCTGCACTTAGAGGAAATCGCCGATTAGCGGTATTCGATCACTGCATCGCGCCTGAGGTCGCGCAAATAGCGCTGTGCGCGCGAATTGATCCGCTCTTGGTTGATCTGACTGTAGATGTCGTCGTAGGTCGGCGCGCTCGAGCTGGGCTCGTCGCGACCGCACATGACGAGGACCCGGACTCCCTCATCGATCGTGCCAAAGGGTGGGGTTGTCTGGCCCACCTGCATCGGCAGCATCAGCTGCTGCAATGCCGGCGGAAGGTCGCGCATCTTGATCTGGTCGCTGCTCACCACCTCGCCATGGAAATCGGCGGCGAGCTTGTCGGCACCGCCGCATCCGCCGAGGTTGCGTGCTGCGTCGGCGAAACGCCCAATGAGGGGTTCCGCAGCTTCCCGGGTGATTCCCTTGGGGAGCGCAACCGAAACCTGTTTGAGGCTGAGCACGGCATCGCGTGGATCGGCGGTCAGAATCTTCCGGGTGTCCTGGACGGCGATGATCGAGAAACCGCCCGGGACGGGGATAGGGTTGCTGATCGCTCCAGCGGGCATTTCGCGAAGGGCGTCGGCGAGCGGCGTCGGCAATTGTTCGGGGCGTACCCATCCGAGATCGCCGCCGACTGCAGCAGTCGATGCTTCGGAATATTGGCGGGCATAACCGGCGAATGAGGCGCCCTGCCGCAGCTGAGTCAGGATCTTGTTGGCGTTGTCGAGGGTCTGGGACTGCGTGGCAGGACTCGCCGAGAGGAAGATCTCGCCAACGCGATATTCCTCGGTGCCCTTCGACGCATTCATTTTGTCGAGCACCGCTTTGACTTCGTCGTCGCCGACGCTGACGCCGCTTTCAATCTTGTCGTGCTGGAGCCGTTGCCAGGCGATTTCGCCCTCAATTTGGCGCCGCAATGTCTTGACGTTGGAGCTGTGGTTCTCGAGGAAAGCCGCAAGCTGCTCAGGGGTTTGCTTCACATTGCCCGCGACGCGCTGCAACGCCTGACCGATCTCCGATGATTTGATCTCGATCTTCTCGTCCTTCGCCGCCTGGATTTGCAGCGTCTCGTCGATGAGATTGCGGAGCACCTGCTCACGCAGCCGCTGGAGTTCGTCGGCCGAGATCTGCCCGCCGTTGGCGATCACGAGCAGCGCCACGCGCTGGTCGATGTCGGTCGGCGTGATGACCTCGCCGTTGACGATCGCCGTCGCCTTGATCACCGAAGGCATGGCATTGCCGAACACCTGGGCATTTTCCGGCAGCTTTAACGACTGAGCGCTATTGACCGCCGGCTGCTCGGGCTGCGCGTCACCGTGCCCGGAATCTTGAGCCAGGGCACCGCTTGCGGCGGCCAGCGCCGCTGCTCCAACGGCAATCCACAGATGCGCCCTAGTCACTCCAAAAGCTGCTGCCACGATCGAATTTCCCTTATTTCTCAATGTCTGTTTGTGCTGTCGGCCTGCTGAACGCAGGCTTAGCGGCTTACACCTTTCAGCGCCAAGTGGATGGCGAAGGTGCTCCCCTTGCGGAATGTCCCGATGCGCTCATAGTCGCGACGCCAGGTCACGCCAAGCTGCAAGCAATCGTCCTCATATTCGATGCCGAGGCGGTTGCGGACCGGCTGCCAACCATTGGCTACTGACGTGGGATCCTCGGCCTTATTGGTGAGGTCGATGACGCTGGCGCCGAATATAGACCAATAGCGCCTGAAGAGGACCCGCGCGGCAATCCGCAGCTCCTCTCTGTCGCGCAGGTCCTCGATCGCCGGGTCGATTTTGCGGTTAAGTTTGAGATAGCCGACCTGCGCATAGGTCTGCTCAGTGCCGACGGTGAGGTCGATCTCATTGCGGCGGACAGCGAGAGTGTTCTTGTCGATGCGGTAGCGGTGCGTGATGTCGATAAAGCGGCCATAGCGGACCCGGGTCCGACCGACGATGTCCGACACTTTGCCGGTCAGCCCGGTGCCCTCGGGAAAGAGATCACGCAGCGCCCCGAACCGATAACTCTGCCCGATCGTGCTCGCGATGGCGATATTTCCGCGTTCAAGCGACCAGTCGAGGCCGTAGGTGATCCGAGATGCGTCTTCCCATCGGTCGTAGCCGGGGAAGCGGTTGAGCGCGAACAGATTGCTGTCTTCAAGGTCGACGGAGCGCGCGTCCTCGTTCGGGATATCCAGGTTCTTCGTATGCGGTGTGAGGACCAGCTGGACCCGGGGCACGAGCTGCTGGACACCGCCGAACAGCGTGCCGATGAACGGCCAGCGAATATCGGTCGCGAGCGCTCCGATCGCTCTTCCGTGCCAGCCGTTGGTGCCCTGGTAGATGGCGACGCTCGTGTCCTGGACGTCGTCGGTATGATAAACGTCGCCCCGGCCATAGGCCGTGAAGATGATCTCCTGGCCCCAGGGCGTGAGCCGCCTGAGGTCCCATTGAAGGCTGGCGAAGGCGCGCTGCGTATCCTGTCCTTCGATACGGGTGATGGCGAGGCTGTTGGCCTGCAGCTGGAGGTGCCCTCCGGCGATGTCGTCAAACCGGAAGCGAGCGTCGATTGCCGGCAGCGCGATCGGTATCTGTTTCTGCCGATCGTCCGCGCGCAGGCCCTGGAATACCCAACCGGCAATCGAGACGTAGCTGTCGGGGGTGATGCGCTCGGCATTGATGACGCTGCGCAACCGGTCGTCGTTGGTGATGTCGTAGCGGCGGGTCACGGTCTTGTCGCTGGCAAGACGGATCGACGTCGTGATGGTCCAGGCCGGATCGAGCTGCCAGCGGCCATTGGTGTCAAAATAACCGCGAAAGCCTCGCGCGGTGGGCGGCGAAGTCGAGCTGATCTTGTCGATTGTGCCGTAGGTCAGGAACCCGCTGACTTGGAATGCACCGAGGCTGTTCAGTTCGCTGTACCTCGCTTCGATCGCCGGCAATACCGCGGTATAGATGTGCGGGGTGATGGTCGCGTCGCGGTTGGGCCCAAGTTGCCAATGGTATGGCAAGCCGAATTCGAGCCCGTTGCGGCTCGACAAAGCGATATCAGGGACGAGCAGGCCCGTGACCCCTTCAGTGCCCTTGGCGACGTTGAAGACCGGAAGAAGCGGCAGCGTGAGCCCGAACAATTGCAACCGCGCGCCCTCGAAGCGAATGCGTGTGCTTTTCGGATCGTCGATGACGCGGGCAGCCGTCACCGCCCAGCTCGGCCGCTTCGGGCAGCCCGTGCTGCTGGTTACGGGGCAGGGTGAGTAGATGGCGTTGAAGAAAGTGCCGACACCGTTGACCCGCGTACCGCGTGTCGCAGCAATGCGGCCGCCTCCTTCGAGCACGACCATTAGATTGTCGACCGTCCCATCGCGGAGTGTGTCGGTCAGCTGGACGTCATCGCCGACGAGCTTGTCGCCTTGGGGCGTCAACAGCACGACATTGCCTTTGGCCCGGACCTCACCCGATTTGCGATCCCACACGACTTCGTCAGCGGCGAGGTAGTTTCCGTCGCGGTTCATCCGCACTTCGCCGCTGGCGGTGACGATATCGGCATTGCCGTCGTAGACGACCCGGTCGGCGCTGAAGGTGACGATTTCGTCCGTCGCTGGCGCTTCAGCAACCACCGGCGAGCTCGCTTGCACCTGGGCCAATGCAGGTACCGGGAGGAGCATCGGAAGCGCCGACCACCAGACCAATTTCGCGCGCAACGCTTCTCCGCCCCGACCTTTTTGTGACGCTTCAGGCCGCGCCTATCGCACCTCGCAGCCGCGCCGACAATCGCCGGAACCTGGCCCCGGTACGACTTTGCCAAGTCTGAACGAGCATCCTAAAGCGCCGACCCGACGTTCGCCCATTCAGGAATAAGCCAATGAAAATTCGTTTCGCCGATGCCCGGCCACAAGGTGATTACGGCCTGGTCGTGCCGGTCGCAGGCAAGGACCGCTCGGCGCTTGCAGCGCTCGGAACCGCCCGTGAGGACGTAGAGGCGGCGCTCGACCGGCAACGGTTTGAAGGCGAAGGTTCAAGCGTTTCCGAGCAGTTCATCGCCGACAACGGCAAGGTTCGGCGACTGCTCGTGATCGGCACCGGCAATGGCGGAGCCGATCGCGAGGCTGCTGAAAAGCTCGGTGGAACTGCGGCTGCGCGGTTGCAAACGTCGGGCGAAAAGATCGCGGTCATCGACCTGAGTGGCCTGGGGTACGATGCCGATACGTCCGCGCGGGTTGGCTTGGGCGCGGCGCTGCGCTCTTGGCGCTACGACCGCTATCGGACCAAGCTCAAGGATAATCAGAAGCCAACTCTCGACGAAGTCGTGATCGTTGGCGGGGGCGCGGACGCGGCCGATCGTTACGAGCAGCGCTGGGCGCCGGTCGTCGAGGGCGTGTCGCTGACGCGCGAGCTAGTGACCGAGCCGGCCAACATCATCTACCCCGAGACCTTCGTCGATCGCGTTCGCGCACCGCTCGAGGGCAGCGGAGTCGAGGTCGAGGTGCTGGACCGCGCCGCGATGGAGAAACTCGGCATGGGCGCGCTTCTCGGCGTCGCGCAGGGCTCGGTTCGCGAGGCGCGGCTGCTGATCCTCAAATGGAACGGCGGCGGCCAGGCGGGACAGCCCACCGCGTTCGTCGGGAAGGGGGTCACCTTCGACACTGGCGGCATTTCGATCAAGCCCGCCGCCGGTATGGAAGCGATGAAGTGGGACATGGGAGGTGCCGGCGCGGTCGTCGGCGCATTGAAGGCGCTCGCTTTGCGCAAGGCGAAGGCGAACATTGTCGGCATCTGCGGTCTCGTTGAGAACATGCCGGGCGGCAATGCTCAGCGCCCCGGCGACGTCGTGACGACCATGTCCGGCCAGACGGTCGAGGTGATCAACACCGATGCGGAAGGCCGTCTCGTCCTCGGCGACGCAATCACCTACGTCCAGCGCAACTTTAAGCCGGGCACGATTATTGACCTTGCGACGCTCACCGGTGCGATCCTGGTCAGCCTCGGTCACGAATGGGCCGGACTGTTCTCGAACGATGAGGAGCTTGCCGGGAAGCTGCAGGCGGCGGCCGCCGAGTCCGGCGACAAGCTGTGGCGCATGCCCCTCGCCGAAAGCTTCGACCGTCTGATCGATTCGCCGATCGCCGACATGAAGAACGTCGGACCGCGCGAGGGCGGATCGATCACCGCGGCGCAGTTCATCCAGCGCTTCGTCGAGAATGGCGTCAAATGGGCGCATGTCGACATGGCGGGTATGGCCTGGTCCGACAAAGCAGCGGCTACCTACGACAAAGGCGCGACAGGCTATGGCGTACGATTGCTCGACCAATATGTCGCCGACGTGCTGGAGCGCTGAGCCGAGGCTAAGGTGCAGGTAGATTTCTACCAATTGGCCGGGACTCCAGCCGAGCAGGTCATCGCGGCCCTCGCGGGAAAGATGCTCGAAGCCGAAGGCCGCCTGCTGATCGTTGCCGACGACGAAGCGCAGCTGGCGCGGCTTGATCGTATGTTGTGGGACCAGGGCGCCTCGAGCTTCCTGCCCCACGGGGTCGCTGGAGGGGCCGACGATGTCCGGCAGCCGATCCTGCTGTCGACGAGCCCCGATGCGCCCAATCAGGCCCGCAACATGTTGATTGCCGACGGCACGTGGCGCGAGGCGGCGCTAACCTTCGAGCGAAGCTTCTACCTGTTCGACAATGATACTCTCGAAGGCGCCCGGCTGGCGTGGAAACTGCTCGCTGGTCGAGAGGGGGTGGAACGCCGCTACTGGGCGCGCGAAGCCGGCAAATGGGTCAAGAAAGCCTGACCCTTGCCCCCGCCGCGCCGCGCGGCTAGGCGCCCCACCAACTTTCCAATCAGCCAATCACAGGAGACCGCCCGGTCATGGCCGCGACGCGCACCTTTTCGATCATCAAGCCCGATGCCACCCGCCGCAATCTCACTGGCGCCGTCACCAAGATGTTGGAGGATGCCGGGCTGCGTGTGATCGCCTCGAAACGCATCCGCATGACTCGCGCCCAGGCCGAAGGTTTCTACGCGGTCCACAGCGAGCGGCCGTTCTTCAACGACCTTTGCGCCTTCATGACCTCCGGTCCCGTCGTGGTTCAGGTCCTCGAGGGTGAGAATGCCGTGCTCCGCAACCGCGAAGTGATGGGCGCGACCAACCCCGAGCAAGCCGATGAGGGAACGATCCGCAAGACCTATGCCGAATCGATCGAGGCCAATTCGGTCCACGGGTCGGACAGCGATGAGAACGCGAAAATCGAGATCGATTACTTCTTCAAGCCCGACGAAATCGTCGGCTAAGCGGCTTCACAGGATCGGGCTCATCATCGCCAGGCTGTTTTGCCATAGCCGATAGGCAATGCTGAACCCGTCCACGTCGGCCTGCGTGACCGGATCGCAATCGGCGAGATACTGATCTTGTCGCGAGCGCAGCACCGCGGCGAAACCGTCGTCGGCAAACAGGATATTGTTCTCGAAATTGAGTTCGAAGCTGCGCCGGTCGAGGTTGGCCGAACCGATCATCCCGATTTTGCGGTCGACCACGATCGTTTTGGCGTGAAGCAGGCCGCGGCGATATTCGAACAGATTCACGCCGGCGCCGACCAGATCCTGGTAATAGCTGCGGCTGGTCCCCGCGACGACGATGCTGTCGTTGCGTTTGGGGAGGATGAGGATCGTCTCGACGCCGCGCCGGGCGGCAGAGGTCAGAGCGAAAAGCACCTGGTCGTCGGGCACGAAATAAGGGGTGGTTACGACCAGCTCACTCCGCGCCGAATGCATCAATTCGGCAAAGCAGCACGGCATGGAATCGTAGCGCACTGTCGGCCCTGTGCCGACGACCTGGGCGATCGCGCCGCCGTTGCTTTGCTCGTCCGCCGGCGACGGCTCCCTGAGTAGTGCGCTGATGTCGTCGCCGCCGTCGCCGAGCCAATCGGACACGAACAGATATTGGCAGTGGCGGGCGATCGGCCCCAGCCAGCGGCTCATCACGTCGACCCACGGCGCGTAGCGCGGCTTGATGCGGAACTCCGGGTCCGCGAAATTCTGGCTTCCGCACCAGGCGACACAATTGTCGAGGATCAGCAGCTTGCGGTGATTGCGGAGGTCGACGCGCCCGCGGATGAAGGTCCACAATGGGTTTCCGACCGGCAGCGCTACCAGCACATGGACACCGCTGTCGGAGAGCTCGCGCCAGTGGCGCGAGCGGATGAACAACCGCGAGCCCAAGGCATCCGCCATCGCTCGAACGGTCACGCCGCGTACCGCGGCACGGACCAGGGCGTCCTTGATCTTCAGCCCGTTGGTGTCGGCGAGCCAGATGTAGGCGCACAGGTGGGCGGTCGACTTCGCGCCGTCGATGTCCGCGACCATCGCGTCGATCGCGGCGTTGCTGTCCGCTGCGAGGATCACTTTGTTGCCGCTGGTCGGGGGCAGATCGTTGATGCTGCGTCCAAGGGCGAAGGGTGCACCGTAGAAGCCGGAGCCGAGTCTCTCGGCAAGCGCTACGTTCCCAGGCGGCCGCGGCAGCTTGGCCTCAATCTCGCGCCCCCTGACGCGCCGCCGGAGGCTGATCCGGACTTCGCCGAGTAGCAGGTAGGCAAGGATCCCGACGAGGGGCAGTGCGACGATGACCACCGCCCACGCGATCCTCGATGCGGGCTCGCGGTGGGGGCGGAGGATGGCGCGGATGAGGACGGCCGCCTCGGCCAAGCCGAGAACTACCGTCCCAATCTGCGCTAGCGAGGTCATCGCCATTACTGCCGCACATCCGACGGCGGCTGTCCAGCCATTCGGCTAGCGCGCCAGTCCGACCAGCCGAAGTGAGCGGCCTCCAAAGAGTCCGCCGCCCTCCCATTTGTAGCGCAGGACATAGTTCCCGCCGCCTCGCCGGTCCGTTCCGGCCTCGACGTAGCGTGCGTCAATCCGGACGGACACGCTGAGTGTCACGTCCTTGGGTTCCTTGTCGCGGCCCTGGAGCGCTGCCTGGACATCGCTTGCGCTCAGGCGGCCGTCGCTTCCGACGTCGATCGGCGAAGCGCCCTTGATCACAACCTTCAGCGATTGAAGCCCATGCGACGGATCGGCGGGCACGATGGTCAGCGTACGGCCGTCACCATCGGCAGTCCCGCGCAATGCAAGCGGAACGGCGGAGTGTCGTTCGACGACCTCCGTCGGCTTGTCCTGGTTGCTGTTTTTCCAGGCAATCCACACGCCGAGCGCGGACACCAGCAGCGCGGCGATCGCGATAAGTTCGCCAAGGTTGATCCAGCGGCGGCGGGCGCGCGCTTCCGGAGATTCGCTCATCGCCCGCCAGCTTCCAACAGGCGGCGCGGTGCTGCAAGCTCCCAGCTAGCGGCGATCCGGTCCGCGACATGGTCCCAGTCGACCTCCTCCCCGGCGATGTTGATCGACAGCCAGCTCGGCATGTAGGCTGGCTTCGAGTAGATCGCTGGATCGGCCTCGAGCAGCATGGCTTGTTCGTCCAGGCTGCCGACCCGGACGCAGACGACGGTCTTGCCGTCGCCATGATGATTGTCGCGGAATTGAGCGAACTGCTTGCCGGCAACGAAGAAGGTCGCCTGACCGTGCGACAGCCGCTCCTCTGTCTCCGGAAGCTCGAGAGCTGCTTCACGGACCCTCTCAAGTGGATTGCTCATCGCCTCACGAACTCGCTCAGGACTTGCGGATACAAGATATGCTCCGCGGCAAGGACGCGTTTCTGAAGCGTTTCAGGCGTATCGCCCCGTTCGATCAGCACTTCAGCCTGCCCGAGCACCTCACCCGCATCGAGTTCCTCGGTGACCAAATGCACCGAGCAGCCGCCGACCGTGTCACCTGCGGCGATCGCTCGGGCGTGAGTATCGAGCCCGCGATATTCAGGCAGCAGGCTCGGGTGGATGTTGAGGATTCGTCCGCGCCATTCCTCGACGAACCAAGGCGAAAGGATGCGCATGAAGCCGGCGAGGGCGACAGTGCCGACACTGCGGTGCTCGAGCTCGGCGCTTAACGCATGGTCGAACGCTTCTTTGCTCATGCCCTTGCTGTCGGCAGCCCAGGTATCGAGGCCGCGCTCGCTCGCCCATTGGAGACCCGGTGCTTCGGGCTTGTTCGAGGCGACAAGCACCACCTGATAGTCGTGCTCGTGCTCGATCAACGCGCGCATGTTGCTCCCGCGGCCGGAGACCAGGATGGCGACTCGTTTCGGGTCACGCATTGTGGGTGACGGACCAGTCCTCGGCCGAGTTCCAGGTACCCGCCTTGCCGCTCACGGTGCAGCCGCGATGCCCTTGCTCGACGCGGCCAATCTCGGCTGCGCCGTCGAGCGCGGCGGCAACAGCCTTCGCAAGGCCGGGTTCGACGATCACCGCCATGCCGACCCCGCAGTTAAACGTTCGCGCCATTTCCTCGGGAGCGATCCGCCCGCCTCGTTGCAACAAGGCAAAGATCGCCGGCAGTTCCCAACGACCGACATCTATCATCGCATGGCAATCTTCGGGTAGAACCCTCGGAATATTCTCAAGAAGCCCGCCGCCAGTGATGTGCGCCAGCCCATTGACTTGCCGCTCCTGAACGAGCGGCATCAGCGAACGGACGTAAATCCTTGTCGGTTCCAGCAGCGCCTCGCCCAGCGTCTTACCGAGGCTAGGGGAGTCCTGTTCGAGGTCCCATCCTTCCTGTTCGATGATCCGGCGCACCAGCGAGAAGCCGTTGCTGTGGACGCCCGAACTCGCGAGGCCGAGGACGATGTCACCCGGCCGGATGCTTGCGCCGGTCAGCACTTTGTCGCGTTCGACCGCGCCGACGCAAAAGCCGGCGAGGTCGTAGTCACCGGCCGCATACATGCCCGGCATCTCGGCCGTCTCGCCGCCGATCAGCGCGCAGCCGGCCTGGCGGCAACCCTCGGCGATGGATGCGACGACCGCAGCCGCGACTTCATTGTCCAGCTTCCCGGTCGCGTAATAATCGAGGAAGAACAGTGGCTCGGCGCCCTGAACGATCAGATCATTGGCGCACATCGCGACGAGGTCGATGCCGACGCCGCAATGACGCCGCGTCTCAATCGCGAGCTTAAGTTTAGCTTGAGTTTGGTGCCGACGCCGTCATTGGCTGCGACCAGCAGCGGGTCGGAATACCCCGCGGCCTTCAGGTCGAACAATCCGCCGAAGCCGCCAAGCTCCGCGCCAGCGCCGGGCCGCGCGGTCGAACGCGCGAGCGGGCCAATCGCCCTGACCAGCGCATTTCCGGCGTCGATCGATACGCCGGCATCGGCATAGGTCAGCGGCTTATTGCTCATCGTTCGGGCTGCCTAGAGACAAGCCGCTTGGATTTCCACGCCGTTGTCGCCAAAAGACGCCGCAAATGCTCGTCCGCCGTTTTGCCATTCCCCTGATGTTGCTGGTCGCCGTCGTTGGCATCGCGGGCGCGCTCTACGCGCAGCTCGAGACGGGCGATCGCGGCATTCCGCCGCTCGACAGCTCCAATACGCTCGAGATCGGGGGCATTCACGTCGACGTCGGCGGCACAGATGCTCAGAGTGCACGCTACGCGGGCTGGCGTATCGCTCAGCGTCAGGGCTTCAAAATGCTCTGGGCCAAGATGCACAATGCATCGGTTAACGACGCGCCGGCGCTGCCCGACGGCACGCTCGACCAGATTGTCAGTGCGATCAGCGTTGAGCGCGAGCGGATTGGTCCCACTCGCTACATCGCGGATCTCGGAGTCCAGTTCGACCGGTCGAAAGCCGCGCCGTTCCTTGGAGTCGAAGGGGTGCAGGTCGAGCGCTCGGCGCCGATGCTTCTGATCCCCGTGATGATCTCCGGCGGGACGGCGACGACCGTCGAGCTGCGCAATGCGTGGCAGCGGACCTGGGCCCAGTTCCGCACCTCGCAGAGCCCGATCGATTATGTCCGAATCAGCGGCACGGGCGCCGATCCGCTGCTCATCACAGCGTCGCAAACCAGCCGGCCTGGCCGCGGTTGGTGGCGAAGCCTGCTCGAAATGTACGGCGCCAGCGATATTCTCGTCGCCGAGGTCCAACTGCAGCGGCTCTATCCGGGTGGTCCTGCACGGGGCCGCTTCATCGCTCGCCACGGTCCCGATAATGAAATTGTCGGCGGTTTCACGCTGGCCGCGGCCAACGGCGACGGCATCCCGGCGATGCTCGCGGAGGGTGCTCAGCGCATCGACCAGATCTATGCCCAGGCGCTGGCCGCCGGGCGCCTGACACGCGATTCGTCGCTCGACCTGCCGCCTCCGCCGGTGCTGCCGACACTGTCCGAGGCCAAACCGGTCGCCGTTAATCAGTTCAATTCCTTCCAGATCCAGGTCACCGGCAAGAACGTCATTTTCTATAACTTCGCCATGGCGCATCTGCG
>WNFM01332630.1_pt1 | contig 12057 bp, 11 predicted proteins | sample 5400271 | NCBI WGS metagenome assembly WNFM01 (sample SAMN13153352, study PRJNA577476) | soil metagenome | isolation source: 60 cm saprolite on Douglas fir-dominated hillslope | place: USA:California | collected 2013-09-17 | reverse complement strand
TCGCGGAATGGCTTGCGGTCGACCTTCACGACCGTCTTGCCGCGCTTCTCGAACTCCGCCGCCATCTTCTTCTCGATCTCGATGATCTCGCCGGTCGCCCTGGCCGCGGCCTCCTTGAGCACTGCGTCGAAGGTCTGCTTGTCGGCGTCAGAGAGCTTGCTCCAAGTAGGGCCACCGATGATAGTCAGTAGCGCGTCGGTGATGTGCCCGGTGAGCACGATGTACTTCTGCACCTCGTAGAACTTCTTAGCGTCGATCGTCGGCAGCGGATTCTCCTGCGCGTCGACCGTGCCGTTCTGCAGCGCGAGGTAGACCTCGGCGAAGGCGATCGGCGTCGGATTCGCCCCCACTGCGCGCGGGAACATCGTGTAGAGCGGCGCGTCGGGCACGCGGATCTTGAGCCCCTTCATGTCCTCGGGCCTGTTGATCGCCTTGTTGGAGGTGACGTGACGCTCGCCGTAGTAGGTGATCGCGGCGACCTTGTTGCCGCCGCTCTTGTCGCGGTACCCCTCGCACAGCTGCGCGAACAGCGGGCTGGTGGAGTACTTCTTCCAGTGATCGAAGTCACGGAACATGAAGGGCGCGCCGCCGATCGAGAGCGGCCCGTAGGTGCGACCGGCGAAGAGCTGCCCGGTGTAGATGATGTCGACGGTGCCGAGCGTGAGGCCCTGGTTGATGTCGGTTTCCTTGCCCAGGCTCGAGGCCGGGAACACCTCGACGTCGTAGCGCCCGTTGGTGCGCTTCTTGATTTCCCCCGCGGCCCACACCGCCGCCGTGTGATACGGCTCGCTCGTCTCGTACACGTGTGCCCACTTGAGCTTCGTCTGCGCCCCTGCGGACGCCGCGACCGCCAATGCAACGACTCCCAGCACAAGCCTCAACTTATTCATCGCTCCTCCATCTGTGTTCATCTGTGTTCATCTGTGGTTACCCTCTCCCCGGCCCTCTCCCAAGGGAGAGGGAGAAAATCTCACATCACCGCGCCCAGTTGCCACGGCACGAACTCGTCCGCGCCGAAGCCGTGCTTCTCGCTCTTGCTGGGCTCTCCCGACGCGGTCGCCAGGATCAGCCTGAAGATCTTCTCGCCGGCCTCCTGCACGCCCATCGACCCGTCGAGGATCTGACCGCAGTTGATATCCATGTCGTCCTCCATGCGCTCGTACATCGACGTGTTGGTGGCGAGCTTGAGCGAGGGCGAAGGCTTGCAGCCGTACACCGAGCCGCGCCCGGTGGTGAAGCAGATCATGTTCGCGCCGCCGGCGACTTGTCCCGTCGCCGAGACCGGGTCGTAGCCCGGCGTGTCCATGAACACGAAGCCCTTCGCGGTCACGGGCTCGGCATACTCGAAGACGCCCATGAGCCCGGTCGTGCCACCCTTGGCCACCGCGCCCAGCGACTTCTCGAGGATGGTGGTGAGGCCGCCGGCCTTGTTCCCCGGCGACGGGTTGTTGTTCATCTCGCCGTGGTTGCGCGCGGTGTACTCCTCCCACCAGTGGATGCGCTCGACGATCTTCTCGCCCACCGCCCGGCTGCAAGCGCGCGTGGTGAGGAGGTGCTCGGCGCCGTAGATCTCCGGCGTCTCGGAAAGAATGGCCGAGCCGCCGTGCTTCACCAGCAGGTCGACGGCCGCGCCGAGCGCCGGGTTTGCCGTGATGCCGGAGTAGCCGTCCGAGCCGCCGCATTGGAGGCCCACCATGATTTGGCTCGCCGGCACGACGCTGCGTGTCGCCAGGTTCGCGGCCGGAAGCATCTCCTTCACGCGGGCGATGCCCTCGGCGACCGCCTTCGCGGTGCCGCCCTTGTCCTGGATCGTCATCGCGCGCAGCCGCGGCCCCTCGGCGAGGCCCTGGGTGAAGAAGAGCGCGCCCATCTGGTTCGCTTCGCAGCCGAGCCCGATGATGAGGACGCCCGCGAAATGGGCATGGCGGGCGTAGCCCGAGAGCGTGCGCCGCAAGACATCCATCCCCTCGCCCGCCGTGTCCATGCCGCACCCGCTCGTGTGCGTGAGCGCGACCACGCCGTCGACGTTCGGATAGCCGGCGAGCGCCTCGCCCTTGAAGGCATCCGCGACATACTTCGCCACCGTCGCCGAGCAGTTCACGGTCGAGAGGATGCCGATGTAGTTGCGCGTGGCCACGCGGCCGTCGGGGCGCACGATGCCGCGGAAGGTCGCCGGCGCCGGCACGAACTCGGTCGCCTTGTACGCCTCTCCGAACCGATAGTCGCGTGCGAACTCGCGCACCTCGAGGTTGTGGACATGCACGTGTTGGCCGGGTGCGATCGGCTGGGTCGCGAAGCCGATGATCTGGCTGTAGCGGCGCACCGGCTCGTCCTTCGCCACCGCCCGGGTCGCGACCTTGTGCCCGGCGGGAATGCGCTCCTTGCAGACCACGCCCTCCTTCAGGAGGTTGGTGCCGGCCTCGAGCTCGCGGCAGGCGATGACCACGTCGTCGGCGGGGTTCAGGCGCAGGTACAGCGGAGTTTCTCTAAGCATTAGTCACCCCCATCACTCCTAACGCATCGCATTCGGCAACCACAAGCTTATCGAAGGAATATACGTCACTATCACCAGGCTTATTAAGAGCGGCACCAGCCAGGGAAGGATGGCCATGGTGGTGCGCTCGACCGATAGCTTCGCCACCCTCGCAAGGACGAAGAGCACCAGGCCCATCGGCGGGTGAAGCAGCCCGATCATGAGGTTCAGCACCATCACCAGGCCGAAGTGCACCGGGTCGATGCCGAGCTTGTGAACGATAGGCAGCAGGATCGGCACCAGGATGGTGATCGCCGCCGTGGGCTCGAGGAAGCAGCCGACGAAGAGCATCAGCAGGTTGGCGAGCAGCAGGAAGCCCGCCGGCGTGCTCGTCACCGACAGCACCCAGCCCGCGATCATCTCGGTGGTGCGCGTGGCGGTGAGCATCCAGCCGAAGATCGATGCGGCGGCGACGATGAAGAGCACGGCGGCGGTGGTTTCGACCGGGGCCATCGAGACCTGCACGAGCTTGTCCCACTTCATGGTCCGGTACCAGACCAGCCCGAGGAAGAGCGCCCAGACGCACGCGGCGATCGCGCCCTCGGTCGCGGTGAAGACGCCGGTCGTCATGCCGCCGATGAGCAGCACCGGCGTCATGATCGGCAGGACGGCCTGGAATTTGAACTTCCAGTCGGCGACGAAGAGCAGCACCAGGCCCAGCATCACCGTCCATTGGGCGTCGAAGCCGAGGAAGTCGTCGGAGACGAGCAGCCAGATGGCGGTCGGCCAGCCGAGCACGATCGCGGTCTCGCCGAGCGCGCGCAGCACACGCGGCCACTGGAACGGCACGTCGGCGCCCCACTTGTTCTTGTGCGCGTAGTAGGCGACCGTCAGCATCATGAGGATCGCCATCACCGCGCCCGGCAGGATGCCCGCGAGGAAGAGCGCCCCCACGGAGACGTTGGCGAAGAGGCCGTAGATCACGAACGGCAGCGACGGCGGGATGATGGGCCCAAGCGTCGCCGAGGCCGCCGTCACGCCGACCGAGAACTCGGTCGAGTAGCCATGGTCCTGCATCGCCTTGATCTCGATCGTCCCGAGGCCCGCGGCGTCCGCGATCGCGGTGCCCGACATGCCGGCGAAGATCACCGAGCCCAACACGTTCACGTGACCGAGCCCACCCTTCATCCAGCCGACGAGCGCCAGCGCGAAGTTGTAGATGCGGTTGGTGATGCCGGCGGAATTCATCAGGTTGCCGGCGAGGATGAAGAAAGGCACGGCGAGGAGCGGAAACGAGTCGAGCCCGCCGACCATGCGGTGGATCACCACGGTATCGGGGACGATGCCGGTCACCATCACGTAGACGAGCGACGCGCCCGCCATGGCGATCGCGACGGGAAGGCCCGAGGCCATGAGCCCGAGGAACATCAGCTTGAAGGTGCCCGGGCCCATCAGGATCTCCCTCTCATTTCATCTCGTCCGCAAGTTCGGGCTTTTCGAGCACCGAATATCCCCGCTTCCAGTCGTCGATGCCCACGCCGATGGCGCGCCAGGTCATGAGCACGAAGCCGAAGGCGACGAAGCCGTAAAGGATGCCGATCGGCCAGTCGATGATCGCCATGCGCTGGCCGCCGATCTTCTGCATGAGGGCGATGGTGAGGTAGACGCAGTAGCCGAGGAAGAGGACACGCAGGCAATCAACGAAGATCGAAAGGGGGCGCGTCACATAGCGCGGCAGCAGGCGGTAGAAAAAGTCCACTTGAATGTGGTTGTTCTTGCGCACGTTGCCCGCCGCGCCGACGAATGCGACCGCGATCAGCAGGTAGCGCGCGATCTCCTCGGTCCACGACGCCGAGTTGTTGAGCGCGTAGCGGGTGAAGAACTGGTAGAAGATCACGACCGCGAGCACCCAGAAGATGGCGAACGCGGTCCAGTCCTCGAAGCGGTAGTGCGTGAGGTCGACGGGTTCGTCGTGGACGTCGAACTCGCCCGCGGCGTTCAGCACATGTTCCTGGGTCTCGGCGCTCATTTGCGTTTCTTCTTCTCCCAGCTCTTGCTGAAACGCCTTGCGGCGTGGTCCATGTGGCGGCGCATGGCGGCGCGCGCGGCCGAGCCGTCGTGGCGAGCGATCGCGGCGACGATCTCGCGGTGCTCATCGATCGCGACTCCCCACAGCTCCGGTGTGTCGAAGTGGTGCTCGAGGCGCAGGAACAGCGGTCCGGTGCGCTGGTCCCAGAGCGTCTTCACCACGAGCGCCAGCGCGCTGTTGCCGCTTCCCTCGGCAATGCGCAGGTGAAAGAGGCGATCGGAGGCGAGCGGCATCACGCCCTGCTTGCGGTCGGCCTGCATCTGGTCGAGCGCCTCTTCCATGGCGCGCACCTGCGCCTTGCCGGCGTGCTTCGCGGCCAGCGCCGCGCATTCGGCCTCGATCAGCCAGCGCGCGCGAATGAGCTCGAAGGGGCCGGAATCGGCGGGCAGTGCCGCGGGGCGCGCGGCGGGTGCGGGACCGATCACGTAGACGCCGGAACCCACTCGCACCTCCACATAGCCCTCGACCTCGAGCGCGATCAGCGCTTCCCGGACCGACGGCCGGCTCACGCCGAGCTGCTTGGCGAGATCGCGCTCCGGGGGAAGCCTGCCGCCCGCGCGATACTCGCCCTTCTCGATCAGCGCCGCGATCTGGTCCGCGATCTGGCGATAGAGGCGGCGGCTGTCGACGGCTTGGAGGGGCATCGGGCAAATGGTAAAGTGGTCAGGCCAATTCTAGCAGTCATTCCCGCGTAGGCGGGAATCCAATTTCGGGGGAAATAGAGATGTCCAATCGTCTAGCGGGCAAGCGCGCGCTGGTCACCGCGGCCGGGCAGGGAATGGGGCGCGCCGCCGCCCTCGCCTTTGCGCGCGAAGGCGCCAGGGTGATCGCCACCGATCTCGATCCGGACCTGCTGGCGCGAATCGCGCAGACGCCCGGCGTCGAGACCGCCACGCTCGATGTCCTCAAGGATGCCGAGGTGCAAGCGTTCGTCGCGAAGACGGGCGCGGTCGACATCCTCTTCAACTGCGCCGGGTGGGTGCACCAGGGAACGATCGCCGATTGCCGCGTCGAGGACTGGGACCGCAGCTTCGCGCTCAACGTGCGCTCCATGTTCGTGTTGGTGAAGGCGATGCTGCCGTTGATGGCGGCCAAGGGCGGCGGCGTGATCCTCAACATGGCCTCGGTGCTCGGCGCCGAAAAGGCCGCGCCCAACCGGCTCGCCTACTCCGCCAGCAAGGCGGCGGTGCACGGCTTCACACGCGCGCTGGCGATCGATCACGTAAAGCAGAACATCCGCGTGAACTGCGTCTGCCCGGGAACCGTCGACACGCCCTCCCTCGGCGATCGCATCAACGCCTTTGCCGATCCCGCCAAGGCGCGCCAGGACTTCATCGCCCGCCAGCCGATGGGGCGCCTCGCCAGCGCCGAGGAGATCGCAGAGACCTTCGTCTACCTCGTCTCCGACGAGTCGTCGTTCATGACCGGGCAGGCGGTATTTGTCGACGGTGGGATGAGCCTTTGAAAAACTAAGGCTTTGGAAACGCGGATGAACGCAGATGCAGCGCAGATGAACGCAGAATAGAGATATCATTTCGTGCGGCGCATGGGCACACGGAACGAAGCTCCTCCGCAAACCAAACCTTGTTTTCTCTGCGTTCATCTGCGTTGCTTTTGTCTGCGTTCATCTGCGTTTCCATAGCTGTACCCAGGAGCCAGCAAGAATGAAACTACTGCGCTACGGGCCGCCGGGCCGCGAGAAGCCGGGGCTGGCCGACAGGGAAGGCAACGTTCGCGACCTCTCCAAGGTCATCACGCAGCTCGACGACTCGATGCTCGCGCCGCGAAACCTCGCGCGCCTGGCGCGCGTGAAGCCCGAAACGCTGCCAATCGTGCGCGGCAGCCCGCGCCTGGGCGTGCCGTACGCCGGCATCAGCAAGTTCGTCGCCGTCGGCCTCAACTACAGCGACCACGCGGCGGAATCCGGAATGGCGATACCGCCCGAGCCGATCCTGTTCATGAAGGCGACCACGTGCCTGTGCGGGCCCAACGACGACGTGATCCAGCCCAAGGGCTCGACCAAGCTCGACTGGGAAGTCGAGCTCGGCGTCGTCATCGGCACCAAGGCGCAGTACGTCGCCGAGTCGAAGGCCCTCGACTACGTCGCCGGCTACTGCATCGTGAACGATATCTCGGAGCGCAACTTCCAGCTCGAGCGCGGCAGCCAGTGGGACAAGGGCAAGGGCTGCGACACCTTCGGGCCCGTGGGCCCATGGCTGGTGACCAGCGACGAGATCGGCGATCCGCAGTCGCTCGACCTGTGGCTGCACGTGAACGGCGAGGCGCGCCAGCGCGGCAACACGCGCACCATGGTCTTCGGCGTCGCCAATCTCGTGTCGTACATCAGCCAGTTCATGACGCTGCTCCCCGGCGACATCATCACCACCGGCACGCCGCCGGGCGTGGGACTGGGAATGAAGCCGCCGCAGTACTTGAAGCCCGGCGACGTCATCAACCTCGGCATCACCGGACTCGGCGAGCAGAAGCAGCGCGTCGTCGCCTTCGGCAAATGACGGTTCGCGTTCCGCGCGAACGCCTCACGGCGTGGGCCGTGGCGTGTCTCGAGAAGGTCGGCGTTCCCCCTCCCGAGGCGAAGCTGGTCGGCGAATCGCTGGTGCAGACGAGCGTCTGGGGTATCGACTCGCACGGCGTTCTTCGCCTCACGCACTATCTCAATCGCATGATCATCGGCTCGATCAAGCCCGCCGCCGCTCCCGTGGTGATGCGCACCGGTCCGGTCACCGCGCAGGTCCATGGCCAGGACGGGCTCGGCATCGTGCATGCGACGCTCGCGATGGAAGTGGCGATCGAGATGGCGCAGGAGTCGGGCGCCGGCATCGTCGGCGTCGGGCACTCCTCGCATTGCGGCGCGATGGGCCTCTATACCCGCATGGCGGCGCGAGAGAAGCTGGTCGGCATCGCGATGACGCATTCGAGTTCGGTAGTGGTACCTCACGGCGGCAAGCACAAGTATTTCGGCACCAACCCGATCTCGATCGCATTCCCGCGCCCCGGCGGCGAGCCGTTCACGCTCGACATGGCCACCAGCCAGGTCGCGTGGAACAAGGTGCTGAACGCGCGCATCGAGGGACACGAGCTCGATCCCGGCATCGCGGTCGATGGCGAAGGCCGGCCGACAACCGATGCGCAGAAGGCGCAGGCGGGCGTGGCGCTCGGCGGCCCCATCTACGGCTACAAGGGCTATGGGCTCGCGTTCATGATCGACCTCCTGTGCGGCGCGCTGAACGGCATGACCTTCGGGCGCCACATCAACGGCATGTACGAGGAGCTCGACAAGCCGCGCAAGATCGGGCACTTCCTGATGGCGATGGACCCGGGGCGCTTCGCGGGCGCGGACACGCTGGAAGCGACGGTCGATGCCGTGATCGATGACCTGAAGAAACAACCGGGTGAGATCCTCTTTCCGGGCGAGCCCGAGCTCATCGAACAGAAGGTGCGCATCGCATCCGGCATTCCCATCGACGCGGCGGCGCTCGCGGACATGGACACGTGGTCGCGCAAGATCGGCGTCGTTCCCCTGACGGAGAGAAAATGAAACCCGAAGTGCTCGAGATGGGCCCGATGTATCCGGCAACGCAGGCGGCGCTCGAAGAGGCGTTCACGGTCCACAAGCTCTGGCTCGCACCCGATCGCGACGCGCTCATCGCCTCCCTCGCACCGCGCATCACCGCGGTGGCGTCCTCGGGGCGGGCCGGCATCGACGCGGCAACGATCGCGAAGCTCCCCAAGGTCAAGATCATTTCGCATTTCGGCGTGGGCGTGGACACCGTCGATACCGAAGCGGCGAAGAAGCACGGCGTCATCGTCACCAACACCCCCGACGTGCTCACCGAGGACGTCGCCGACATCGCCATCGCCCTCCTCCTCGCGACGGTGAGGAAGGTCGCAGTTGGCGATCGCTATGTGCGCGAAGGCAAGTGGCTCAAAGGTTCGATGCCGCTCACCGACACGATCCAGGGGAAGACGCTCGGCGTGGTCGGCCTGGGGCGCATCGGGCGCGCGATCGCCAGGCGCGCGGAAGCGTTCAACCTCAAGATCGCCTACCAGGGGCCGCGCAAGAAGAGCGACGTGTCGTGGCCCTACTTCGCCGATCCCGTGGCGCTCGCGAAGGAGGTCGACTTCCTGGTCGCCGCATGCCCTGGCGGGCCCGCAACCGAAGGCGTGGTCAGCAAGGCCGTCATCGAAGCGCTCGGCCCACAGGGCGTCTTCCTCAACATCTCGCGCGGCTCGGTCGCCGACCAGCCGGCGCTCGTCGCCGCGCTCAAGGAAGGCAAGCTCGGCGGCGCCGGCCTTGACGTCTTCGCCGATGAGCCAAAGGTTCCCGAGGAACTCTTCACGATGGACAACGTCGTGCTCCAGCCCCACGTCGGCAGCGCGACGCACCCGACGCGCAAGGCGATGGGCCAGCTCGTCATCGACAACCTCGCCGCGTTCTTCGCCGGAAAGCCGCTGCTGACGCCCTATCAATAAACGGGGTCAGGCTCCATTTATTTCGGCGATCGGACTGCGCGTTGGAGCTTGCCGAGGATGCGCGGGCCACGCGCACCGGTCGCGCCCGGAACATTTCCGGGGCCGCCCTCGATGGCGAGCATCGCGAGCAAGGCGAAGACGACTGCTTCCTTGGCCTCGCCGTCGAAGAACACTTCATCGAAGAGGTCCACGCGGCGCGGGGCGAGAAGCTGCTGCAGGCGCTCGAGCAGCACCGGATGGCGCGCACCGCCGCCGCTGGGAAGGACCTCGTCGACCTGCGGCGGGACGAAACGGCGAAATGCGTCGGCGATGCTGCGCGCGGTGAGCTCGACCGCGGTCGCGACGATGTCCTCGGGCCGAGCGTCTTCGCTCGCTCCGCGGCAGTGCTCGATGAAGTCACGCACGTAATCGGCGCCAAAGAGCTCCCGGCCGGTCGATTTCGGCGGCGGGGCGGCGAAGTACGGATGCTCGAGCAATGCGTCGACCACGAGGCCGAGGGGCTTGCCCTTGCGCGCGATGTGGCCGTCGCGGTCGAAGGTCATGCCGGGAAACAGTGCCTCCACCACCGCATCGGTCACCGCGACGCCGGGTCCGGTGTCGAAGGCGCGCACGCCCTCGATCTGCCCGCCGGGCGGCACGATGGTGACGTTGCCGATTCCGCCGATGTTCTGCAAAGCGCGCCAATGCGAGGGCGCTGAGAAGAGCAGCGCGTCGGCGATCGGCGCGAGCGGCGCGCCCTGGCCGCCGGCGGCGAGGTCGGCGACGCGAAAATCGCCCACGGTGTCGAGGCCGGTCCGCTCTGCGATGACGGCCGTCTCGCCGATCTGCAGTGTCGAATGCGGCGGCTCGTGCCAGATCGTCTGCCCGTGCGATCCCACCGCGCGGATCTCGGCGGGCGCAAGCCCCGACTTCGCGATCGCCTCGCGCGCCGCCTCGGCGAGCCACGACCCGAGGTCGAAATTCACGCGGCAGTAGTCGCGCGCCCTCGCCTCGTGCATGGCAACGCGCAGCTCGCGCCGCTGGTCGTCGTTGTATGGATGCTGCACGTAGGCGAGCAGCTCGGCGCGATATCGCGCCTCCTCCGGGTGGAAGCGCGCCACGACAGCGGTGATGCCGTCGAGCGACGTGCCGGACATGAGGCCGACGTAAGCGAGCGTCATCAGTGAATGATAGACTTTTCGCCTGGACGCGGTCGCCCGTCCGAGCGCGCCGGCCAGGTCAATGGAGGTGAGCCATGCTCAGGAACCCCTTTCCAATCCTGGCGTTCATCGCGTGGACCGTCCCCGCGCAAGCCCAGGTACCCGCCATCCAGACGCAGGACCTGAACACGCCGGGATTCGTCGCCGAGCTGACCGAGGCGAAGCGAAGCGACGGCGTGCTGAGTCTCAAGGTCCGCCTCAAGAATACGGGGGCGAAGGCGGAGCGCATACCGATCTACACGGGCCGCAACTCGGACGCCTTCTACGTACAGGCCGCGAGCAAGAAGTATTTCATGCTCGCCGACTCCGAGAAGGTTCCGCTCACGCCGGCCTGGGACGGCTTCGGCTCGCTCCATGTCCAGGTCGCACCCGGCGCGGCCTACGCCTGGTGGGCGAAGTACCCGGCGCCGCCGGCGGGGGTGAAGAAGTTCAGCTTCTACTGGCCGCTCGGCGCGCCCTTCGACGACGTCCCGATCACGGACAAGTAACCCGGAACGGGGCCATGCGCATCAAGGCAGCGCTCGGCGCAGTGCTGTTCGCGGCGTCCCTCATCGCCGCGGCCGCGGATAAGTATGCCGACCCCGACGCTCCTGCGACGCAAGCCGCGGCAATACAGGCGTTGCCAAGCGCGAAGGTCCTGGACGTGCGCGGCGTCACCCTCGACATCACCGGGATCACGCGCGGCATCGAGGGCGCGCTCAAGGATCTCGACGCGAAGGTCACCGACCAGGAGATCCGCATCGAGCTCTCGGCCGACGTGCTGTTCGATTTCGACAAGCACGACCTGCGCCCCGAGGCTTCCACGAGCCTGGAGAAGGTAGCCGAAGTGCTGCGCGCCTCTCCGGATGCGCCGGTCACCATCGAAGGGCACACCGATGGCAAGGGGACGGACGCCTACAACCAGCCGCTTTCCGAGCGGCGCGCCCAGGCGGTGAAGGCATGGCTGGTGAGCAAGGGCGGCGCGTCGGGGGCGAAGATCGCGACAAAGGGCTGGGGAAAGTCCAAACCCATGGTGCCGAACACCCGGCCCGATGGCAGCGACGATCCCGAGGCGCGCAAGAAGAATCGCCGCGTCGAGATCACCGTGAAGACTCGCTGATCCAGCTCCTGGGGGCGATGGTCAGCGCCCGCGCTTTGCCGCGAGCTCGCGCATTCGGGCCATCTCCTCTTCGCGCTGCGCAGCGAGCTCGCGCGCGCGGGCCATCTCCGCCTCATGCTGGGCGCGGTACGCCCGCTCGGCGCGGATGCGCTCCTCCTCCCGCTCACGCTCGGAGACGAAACGCTTCTGGCGCTCGACGTCGGCCTGCGCGCGCCGGCGGTCATCCTCCGCCTGTCGCGCGTAGCCGCGCTGCTTGGCTTCCTCCTCACGCTCGCGCTGCTCGGCGGCGTAGTCCAGCGCGCGCCGATGCGCGTCCTGCTGCGCCCGGAAGTCGTAGTCGGACGTGTAGCGCGAGGACGAGTCGCGGCGCTCGCGCATCCTGGCGTCCTGTCGCTCCTGCTGCTCCGCACGGAACTGCGCGGCGTCTCGCTCGGCGACTCGCTGCGCCTCGTCCGCTTCTGCCTGGCGCTTCGCATCCTCGCGATCGCGCACGATGCGCTCCTCTTCGAGGCGGATGCGCTCGCGCGCGTTGTTGCGATTGTTGATGTAGGCGCCGAACGAGGTGCCGACGACGACGAGCGTGACGACGGCCACGATCCAGCCACGGCGGCCGGACTCGTGGGCGGCCTTCTCCTCGCGCTCGAGGTGCTGGTCGAGCTGCTGGTCGTAGCGCTCGCGCTTCGTGTCGTCGGACAGGGTGGCGTAC
>WNFM01067225.1_pt2 | contig 12057 bp, 15 predicted proteins | sample 5400271 | NCBI WGS metagenome assembly WNFM01 (sample SAMN13153352, study PRJNA577476) | soil metagenome | isolation source: 60 cm saprolite on Douglas fir-dominated hillslope | place: USA:California | collected 2013-09-17 | reverse complement strand
GGATCAGGCAGCAGGCATCCACGAGATAGCACGTGTGCTTCGTCCTGGGGGATACTTTCTTCTTGTGGATATGTCCTTCCCGGACTGGCTGGTACGCGTGTTTCGTCTGAAGCGTGTTCACAGCCGCGCTCGCTTGCAAGCGCTCTTCACTCAGGCAGGATTGCAGGTCCAGACGCAACAAAAGGTCGCATGGCGCGGATGGCTTGCCACTGTTGGAAAGAAATGAGCAGGCAATATCTTTCCACGAAGGAACTGGCTGCATATGATCAGATTTCTAAGAAGTGTTTAGGAATGTTTCACGCTTGTTACTTGCTACAACCTCGTTGCGCAATTCGTGGGCTTCACGAGCAGTTTGCGAATTACCGCTTACTTCCCCCGACTCGCCTTTTCACCAAAGTTGGTCAAGAGGCCGATAAAGTTGGGTTTTACAGAGTATGGAGGCCAACTTTTTTATCGAGAACACTGTGTGCCGTTCTTCATTCTTCTCATGGAGGTTTTCAAGATGGAAAAACGCTCACTTGCACAACTCTTTGATCTCACAGGCAAGGCCGCTATCGTCACAGGTGGGGCAATGGGAATTGGTCAGGCAAGTGCTCTTCGACTCGCTGAGGCGGGAGCGGCTGTGATGATTGCAGATATCAATCTGCAGGCAGCTCAGCAAACAGTTGAACAGATTGTGTCCACAGGAGGCAAGGCAGCAGTTCTCCAGGCAGATGCGAGCTCGGTGAGCGACGCCACGAAGGTCGTTGAGATGACCGTTGCAACTTTTGGAACCGTTGATATCCTGGTGAACAATGCCGCCGCTCGTTCCATTGCGCCCATCATGGACCTCTCCGAGGCTCAGTGGGAGCGGGTCATCAATACCGACCTCAAAGGGGTCTTTTTCTATGCCCAGGCAGCCGCCAGAGAGATGATCAAGGGACAGCGAGGCGGTCGGATCGTCAACATGGCTTCGGTGAATGCTCTTCACCCCTCTGGAATGCGCGCCCATTATGACGCGAGCAAAGGTGGAGTGGTCACGCTCACCAAATCGCTGGCCCTCGAACTGGGAAAGCACCAGATCACCGTGAATGCTCTTGCTCCTGGAGGGACCAACACTCCTGGCGCGCGCGAGCTATGGGCCTCGATTGCTCGTAGCAAGGAAGCTCAAGAGTTGTTCAGCGCTAAGAACCCCAAGCAAGCTCTATTAGGACGAATTGGAGAACCAGACGATATCGCCAAAGTAGTGCTCTTCCTGGTGAGCGGTGCAGCAGACTACATGACAGGAAGTCTCGTGGTTGTTGATGGTGGCTATCTGCTCGCATAGCCCACGGGTTGCGCAACGAGCTGTCCATTCAGCTGAAGTGCCCCACAGGTCCGTTCAATGCGGGAGCCTTGTGCCGACAAACGATCAGAAAGATCTCCGCGCCCGCTCTGTTTGCAGGAGAAAGGAAACCGATCACTCTTGCCCAGGATACGGCACCTGCAAGTGCTCGTTTTCCCAGTGGAATGGCTGAGGATCAGCGAAGTCGAAACTGGAAACCTCTGACGTGTGTGCTTGCTCTTCCCAGGACTCCTTCGGCTCATGTCGTGGTGATGATGGCGAGTCGGCTCTCTGGAACTGGTGGTAGTGTCGTACCGCCACGACGCCCAGCCAGACGTACCCAGCAAACAAGATGGGGGGGAGCGAGAGGTTCAAGGGAATATGCCGCTAGGAATCAAACAGAAAGGCGAGGAACCAGACAAGTCCTAAAGGAAGCCAGAAGCTGGACCAAAACACCGACCAAAACATTCGCTGTCCGCGGGAGGAAGTCCGAGGCTGTCGCTGGAAAGAGTGCTGACCCGGCAGAGACTGCTGCTCTTGCTCCATGAGATTGCTCCTTGCTCAAGGTTGAAGAACGTCTTCACACACGCCCATCGTTTCTACGTTCCATTCCCTCATGGGGGTAGAGAAATCCGCGTTCTCGTTGCGCAATCCGTGGGTCATAAGCAAGCTTGGTTACATCGCTTACTTGCTGGTCATGTTGTAGAAGTTCCACCTCTGTGCAGAAGCCATGGATACAACGTTGGACCGTCTAGAGCCGCTTCGTTTGAAATGTGCATCTCGTTGCACATCCCGTGGGGGGCTCCATAAATTTGGATGAGCCCGCGGCAGGTAGCCTTGACCTACACCGCCTCCATCATCGTTGGCCTCGCTGCTCAGCACGCGGGGCGTCCCGCGTTGATCCGCTCTCCCAAACGCGTCTTGGCTTACTCCTAGGAGGCCTTATGAGTTTGGAAATGCCCTCCTACAGTCTCTTTTGTGGTGGATGATAGTTCATCTGTAGTTGCCCTTGTAACACGGATGAGGTTGTTTTGGAGCAATCAACTGTATTGCGTCCGGGAGTGAGGAGGACAAACTCGCCACGCTCAGTGCAATAATGTGAACCTCTTGACAAATCCTACCGGGACCGGGTATACTCTCCTCTGTAACCATCTAAGTTGAATTAGATGGTTACAGAGGAGTTTTCACCTCCTGTCTGAGTCACTATCCCTCTACATAGGAAGGAGAGGGCAAATTGCTATGATCAGTGAAGTCATGCCCTACGAGAAGCAGTTTCTGAACGTGTTTGACCGCACTATGGCGTACATAGATACCGGGCAGGGAGACCCTATCGTCTTTCTCCACGGGAACCCGACCTCCTCTTATCTCTGGCGCAATATCCTTCCGTACTTGCAACGGGAAGGCCGCTGTATCGCTCCTGATCTGATTGGCATGGGAGATTCCGAGAAGTTGCCTGGAAGCGGGCCTGGGTCCTATACCTTCATTGAGCACCGGCGCTATCTCGATGCCCTGCTCGCATCACTGGGCGTCGAGCGCAATGTCACGCTCGTCATCCACGATTGGGGCTCTGCTCTTGGCTTTGACTGGGCAAACCGTCACCGAGACGCTCTGCGCGGCATCGCTTATATGGAGGCGATTGTGCAGCCAGTCACATGGGAACAATGGTCTCCCCAGACACGATCCTTTTTTGAGCAATTGCGCTCGGCAGCAGGAGAGCAGATGATCTTGGAAGAGAATCTCTTCGTCGAATCTCTTCTCCCGCGCAGGATTCTGCGCAAGCTCACAGACGCCGAGATGGAAGAGTATCGCCGTCCGTACCGGGAACCGGGCGAAGGGCGGCGTCCGACCCTCAGCTGGCCGCGGCAGTTGCCCATCGCAGGCGAGCCCGCCGAGGTGGTGGAGATCGTGGGCTCCTACGCCGCATGGCTTGCTGCCAGTCCAGTCTCCAAGCTTTTCGTCAATGCGGAGCCGGGGACCATTTCGCTGGACGAGCGCGCGTTCTGCCGAGGCTTTCCCAATCAGACCGAGGTAACGGTGCGCGGTCTTCACTTCATTCAGGAAGATTCGCCTGACGAGATCGGTGAGGCAGTGGCCAAGTGGTATACCTCCCTCCAGGCTAACTGAGAAAAAACAAGATCAGAGGAGAAATGGGCTCATCCTCATAAAAAGTACACTCGCTTGCTTGTGAGGATGAGCCACTGATGCTGTCCGTTGAAGGACGAGAGCCACTGATGGAGGTTACACATCTCTCAGAGGATCATGGTCCCGCAAGAGGTTAGGGCAAAAATACGCACCGTGTGTGTCGAGTCGGCATGCTGCTGTTTGCCGTTTTCTGCCTGTAGCGACTACTTGAGGCGTCTGCCCAAAAAAGGGCTGATTGGGAAGAAGAAAATAGAAGTAATAACACTGCTCATACCAATCATCCTCGATCGTTTGAGAGGTCAGTGGTAATTTGGCTGAAGAGTGGCTGTTCCCACGTGATGCGCAACGAGGTTGAGTAACCAGACGATGGAAGCGGGAGAGGTGCCAAATTGAACGTCAATGAGGAACGCTTCTGTCCGCATGAAACACTGCGAATGGAGGAGTGTTGAATGAATGAGCAACACTCGTAACGCATTGAGGAGGGCGATATGAAACTGATCGTATTCGGCGCAAACGGCGGAGTAGGCAAAGAAGTAGTGACACTGGCGCTGCAGGCAGGCCACGAAGTAGTTGGGGTGGGACGCGGGCCAGTCGTAGCAAGTTCGCAGCGCCAAGGGCTGAAGATGGTTGAGGGCAGTATCACGGACGCTGCCTTCGTTGCCGACATCGTTACAGGTGCTGACGTCGTTATCTCTACGATCGGAGCCTCCGATTACAAACACCCCGTCAGTCTCTATTCAACAGCTGCTCAAGCGCTCGTAGGCGCTATGCAGGGCGCCCAACCAAAGCGCTTAATCGTGCTCTCGGCGGGAGGGGCGACGATTGAGAAGAACGATCCGCTGCTCTTCAGGCTCATTGTTAAGCCACTTCTGCAAAGAGTTTATCACTACCTCTATGAGGATATGCTGCGTATGGAGCGTGTCTTGGAAACTTCCAACCTCGACTGGACGATTCTGCGGCTGTCTTACCTCACCAAGAAGCCTGGAAAAGGTGTCTATCGGACCGCACATAATGCTGCAGTGCGCTATGGCTTTTCGATCAGTAGAGCCGATGTGGCTCATTACATTGCGGGACACCTCGCTGACCCGCGGGACTCTCGCCAACACGTGGGCATTGCGTATTAATTTCCCCATCTTAACCTTCTGGGAGAGGATGATTTTTCTATGAGCACACCAGATGGGATGCGCTGCGTGACGATTCCCCTAGAGACAAGCGATAGGGTGCTGATTTACCGAATTCCGCCGCTGAAAGCCCCCTCTGATTCATCTGTGGGGATGAAAGCGGCGTTCCTTCTTCGGGACAGGGGCACCGGGCTACGGCCTGCCCCTTCCGGTTCTCTCATCAGCACAAAGAATAGCTCCCTATGAAGAAAGCCTATCGCTATCGCATCTATCCAACGAAAAAGCAAGAGCGCATCTTGAACGCGCAGCTTGCCCTCTGTTGCGAGTTGTATAACGCTGCGCTCCAAGAAAGGCGCGATGCCTATCGCATGTGTGGCCAAACGATCAGCTTCACCCAGCAGAGCGCCCAATTGCCAGAGATCAAAGCGATGCGACCTGAGTACGAAGCGGTCTACTCACAAGTGCTGCAAGATGTGTTGCATCGGGTGGACAAAGCGTTCAAAGCCTTCTTCAGAAGGTGCAAGGCAGGTGAGAAGCCTGGTCATCCCCGCTACAAGTCCCGGCTCCGCTATGACAGCCTTACCTACCCGCAGGCGGGATTTGGCATTGATGAGCAGGGCAAGCTCTCCCTCGCCAAGATTGGGCATATCAAGATGGTGCAGCACCGGCCCTTCAAAGGCGTCGTCAAGACGTGCACGATCACCCGCAGTGCGACAGGCAAATGGTTCGTGTGCTTTGCCTGCGATGAGGTTGCCCCAGCGGAACTGCCCTCCTGCCAGGCTCAGGTCGGCATTGATGTGGGCCTCAAAACCTTTGCCTACCTGTCGACAGGTGAGCACATTGAGAACCCCCACTTCTTTCGCGAGGAAGAGAAGGCCCTCGCGAAAGCGCAACGTCAGCTTTCCAGGGCAAAGATCGGCACCCCGCAACGGGCGAAGCGGCGCAAGGTGGTGGCCCGCGTGCATGAGCGTATGCGCTGGCGCAGAGAGAACTTTGTGCAGCAAGAGTCGCGAAGACTGGTGAACCGTTTCGGGTTGATTGCGGTAGAAGCCCTGGTAGTGCGCACCATGGTGAAACGCCCAAAGGCGAAACAGGAGCAAGCAACAGGCGCGTATCTGCCCAACGGGGCAAGCCAGAAGGCAGGGCTCAACAAAAGTATAGCGGATGCAGCATGGTCTGCGTTCTTCAAGGCACTGCTCACTAAAGCGGAAGAAGCTGAGCGAACAGTGATCAAAGTTCCCCCTGCATACACCACGCAAACCTGCCATGACTGTGGGCATAGGCAAAGCATGCCTTTGTCGGTACGAGTCTATAGCTGTGAGCAGTGTGCTGGAGTGCGTGATCGGGACCAGAATGCCTCTCTGAATATCTTGCATGCGGCCTTGGGACGACAAGGCCAGGGTGTTCGACCCCAAGAAGTTCCCGGCTTCTAGCCGTGGAGAGTCGTCACAGTAATGCCAAAGAGATTGTGGTGCAGCTTCGTCATCAAACGCCAACCGAAGAGGATGTGCTCGCATCCTCTTTCAAGGTCTCCGTCCTCTTGCATCCAGCGAGGCTCTCGTTCTCGCTGGGGAATTCCTCACTGTGGTAGCCACACAGCTGAAGCCACCATCTATCGCAAGGTGAAGAGCCGCTCTCAGGCTAAGGCTTCCCCAGGTGAGGACAAGCGGTCGTTTCTGCCATGCCGGACTGCCCACATGGCCTGATTCCAACAAGCATGATGCCAGGGGCAAGATGGCAATATATAACTGGCACATTCCTAAGCAAGAAAACAGGCGCGAATCGATCTTCTCACCTGTTTCTTCAGGGGTCAACCTAGGTGGCTTATGAGCCAGCCACTGGCCACCACCCCTGGAACAAGCGCGTAAGACCGCACAGGAGGACCTCCTCCGGCGCGAGCGTTGTCACGAGGCCGAGCGCCCAGGCGGTGTACAGCAGATTCCCGTGGGTCAGAGGCACCAGGCCAGGTGTGCCGGTCGTGTCTCTGGTAGGGAAGCAGACCGCGAGATCGTCGAGGGCGATCTGGCGCCCGGTGTGGAGGCGGTCAGCCGGGTACTCCTCGACAAGTGCATTGAAGGCATAAGCAGCATCTCGTTCATTGCCCGGTCCTCGCACTTGCAGGACCAGGGCGATACTCTTCACCTGCCTGCGCACCCGTTCCGTCTTCTGCCACAACTCGTGATTCACCGACGGCGATGGTACCACGAGGACCTTCGCCTTCGCCGCTTGCAGCAGATCAACGATCTGCGGGGCGGGCAAGGAGGGAGGGATCGGACAGACGATCCCGGCCGCCTGGCCACCCCAGAGCAGCACCTGGGTCTCGAGCAGGTCGGGCAGCAGCAGGGCCATGACATCCTGTGGGCCCATTCCCAGATCAGCTAGCAAATTGGCGGTCTGATGCACCTTCCCCAGGAAGGCACGAGCGGTGAGCGCTTCGCCCGGCTGGGACAGACCCCCGATCGGGAGGAAGCAGCGAGCAGGCTGCTCTGGACTGCTCGCCAGTGCTTTCTGCAGCAACGCGTAGGTACTGCCAACAGCCAGCCGCCTGGCCAGCGGAACTTGTTCGAGGCGTTCGATGTCCTCCAGGGTCCGTCGCGGCGCAGCCTGTGGTGACATGCCTCTCTCCCCCTTTCTCTCTGCTCGGAGCCATGGATTCCTCCCAGTGGTCTCATCACGGCCTGCGCTCTCGTCTTGTCTTGAAGCGCTCCCATCCGGTCATTGCTGGGCAAACAGCGGGCGTGTCTGCATCCCACACATTCCACGTCCGACCGGTTAGGCCGTTCGCACGTTCGCCACCTCCTCCAATCCCAATGCCTTGATGGCTCGTTCGCGCAGCACAAACTTCTGCACCTTGCCGCTGGCCGTCAGCGGATAGCTCTCCACGAACTGGAAGTAACGTGGGATCTTCTGGTGGCTGATCCGACCTTTACAGTAGTCGCGCAGTTCCTGCTCGGTGAGCTGCTCTCCGGCTTTGGGGATGAGCACGGCCAGCAGCTCTTCGCCGAAGAAGGCATCTGGTACACCGAGCACCTGAGCGTCTGCGACTTTGGGATGACGGATGAGAAACGCTTCGCCCCGCCGCGAATCACCATGTCTTTGATGCGCCCCACGATGTTGACATAGCCCTGTGCATCCATCGTCGCCAGGTCGCCTGTGTGCAGCCAGCCGTCGCTATCAATCGCCTGGGCGGTCTTCTCTGGCGTGTTGTAGTAGCCTGCCATCACAAGGAAGCCGCGGCAGCACAGTTCGCCACGTTCACCAACTGGCACGATGTCACCGGTGGCAGGATGGATCATCTTGACATCCACATGCGTCAAGGGAAGACCTACCGTCGCCGCTTTCCGTTCAAAGGTGTCTGCTGGCAGTGTCTGCGTAATGACACCGGTCGCCTCGGTTTGGCCGAAGACGATAACGATATCGGTCCCCATACGCTCTTTGACCTGCTCCATGAGGGCGACCGGGACTGGGGCGGCGCCACTGGCCACTACCTTCAACGAGGTGGGCCTGTACGTCTCAAACTCGGGATGCTGGAGCAGAGCAAGCAACATCGTGGGGACGGCGAAGCTCATGTGGCAGCCCTCCTGGTGCATGATGTGCAGCATTTTCAGCGGGTCGAAAGCGATCAGTGGGTGGAGGACCATTTTTGCGACGATGACGGCAACCACACCACCTGCACCTGCAATGTGGAAGAATGGCATGGGTAAGCAGTAGCGGTCTCCTGGCTCTACAGCGTGGCCGACGCGCCGCATGATGAGCATCATGTTGTTGATGACCGCACGATGAGAGAGCATCGCGCCTTTGGGGAAACCTGTTGTCCCGGATGTATACATCAGGATGGCGGGGTCTGCCGGTTTCACCGACGCCTGCCGCTCACGCCGCGCCTCTGAGCTTTCGGCGGTACCGCCCGCGACCATCTCCTGGAAGAGCGCAGGTCGCCAGCCATCTTGCTCTCCAGCAGAGGTAAACGCTCGCTACTCACTGCCCCATGCTGACTTCCGGGGTTCGTCAACGCGCGCACGGTGGCCAGGCAGTCATGATCGCGTATCTTCGCCATGAAGAACAGCGCCTGCACATCGCCCTGCTTGAGAATGTATTCCACCTCTGCCGCACGCAGCACCGGATTGACCGTGACTAACACCAGGCCGGCTTTGGCGGCAGCCATCTCTAAGAGCAGCCATTCGGGCAGGTTGACTGCCCAGACGGCAATATGATCGCCTTTGTGCAGTCCCAGGGCTATGAGGCCGCGGGCGACCTGGTTGGCGCGATCACGATACTGCTGGTAGGTCCAGCGGATATTGAGCGCGTCGCCAAATTCGGGATAGCAGGAATAGACAACCGCTTCCTGGGTGGGAAGTTCTTCAGCGCGACGGTCTAAGAGGTCACCAATCGTGGTCTCGAGGAGGTCGATCCCCTCGCTTTCGGCCTGCCAGTAGGACAGGCCATCATTTGTCATGCCCATGCTTTTCCTCCTGAAATGAGGTCTGCTCTCGTTGTCCAACAGCCAGCACCACTTCGTTCTCCGTATGGCACCGACCATCAGGTGTAGTAGATTGCCCCGCGGCCTGCGCGATGTCCCGCCAGACCTCAGCTTGCTGCTCGGCTGGAAACTTCCCCAGCATCGCGTTAAACCCCGTTAGGATCGCCTGCTGAAAACGGAGGTAATCGTCGACGGAAGCCCATTCGAGTGTCAACAGCATTGGTTCAGTATGCACCGCGGTGAAGCCAGCCTCTGTGAGGAGCTGCTCTAAACGGTGTGAGTCTGCCAGGCTAAATGGGCCGGGCATCTGTGGTGGAGGCGCTGGCACCTGCAATACCCGTAGTGCCACTTCCATCGGCCAGCGGGCGAAGGGGACCTTGTGCGAAGGACCCCAGACGGCAGCAACGAGCCGCCCACCAGGGACCAACAGCTGATGCAGCCGTTCCAGTGCCATCTGGGGATTGGGCAGAAACATCAAGCCAAGCCGACAGAAGACGATCTCGAAGCTGTGTTCCGGCAGGTCTGGCGCCTCGGCATCCATTTCACGAAAGTCGATGTTGTGGAGTCCTAGCTCCGCGACTCGTTCCCGGCCCAGCGCGATCATCTGCGGAGCGAGGTCAGTGGCGAGGACATGCCCTGAAGCCCCAACTCTGTAGGCAGCAGTGACAGCAGGCTCACCGCCGCCGGTCGCCACGTCGAGGACGCGCTGGCCCGGCTGGATATCAGCCAGCTCCAGCATGCGCTCGCTGACCGGCTGCAGTTGTGGCACAAGAAACTGCCCCCAGTCCTTCAAGCGGGGCGCGGCAGTATCCCATTCCCAGCGCTGTCCGGCCTTGTACCGTGCTGGATCAAACGGGTGTGTGCTCATGGGATCACTCTCCTTTTCTCTTTGCTTTCTTGATCCGGCGTAGGGATAATGCCAAGCTGTTGCACTAAACCCAACATGTCCGCATTTTCCCACCCTTCGACGATCTTACCATCAAGGATGCGGCAGATGAAGATCCCCGTGAACGTTACCTGCCTGCCTCCTACCGGCAGGCCTCTCCACTGTCCCTGGTGCATGCCGTGAAAGGTGTAACGGACCGTCACCTTCTCCCTTTCAGCAACCAGGTCCTCAATCGTCAATTGGCCTGGAAGGGCGGCATGGAGGCTCAAGAGGTGTCGTTTGTAGTCCTCGCGGCTGCGAAAGCCGCCTGCGGGATCATGGCGGACGAAGTCGGGGACGAATATCTCGTCTATGACAGCCTCGTTCTCCTGGTTGAGCTCTTCTACGAAACGGTGAATGAGAGCCTTGTTGTCTTCGATTGACATAAAACTCCCTCCCCGCCCATCACAGGCCAAGGGCCAATCCTGCCTGACTCCTGACACACGACGCTTCCCCCAGCAGATGCTCCGCCTGGTGCCAGACCACCAACGAGAGCAACCAGGCCTTGTTTCGGCCTGCACAGAGCTGTTCGACCCAGCGAGCTCGCTCGTTGCCAATGATGCCATTGGTGAAGGACTGAGCTTGGAGTGATTCGTCAACCGCTTCGTCTAACTCCTCAGGGCGCAAGGCCTGGGCTACCCGCCGGGTCCGTTGGCCGACTGCGGCCCAATAGGCGCGTAAACCCGTGATATTGACGTGCGCATTGAAGTCGCTGCATTCCTGGGCGGTCATGCCGGTGCCGCCATCACGACGAGACAGGTTCAGCCGTTCTAGCCAATCTTCTTGATCCAGCACTTGTCGATGATCGGTATCCAACAAGCTCAGCACGAAGTCTTCCCACCGGCTGGCATGCCAGAGGAGCCAGGCAAGAGAGTTCTGGTCTGGACCGGGAGCTTGCCGGAGTTGCTCATCGCTCAAGCCAGCAAAGACCAGGTCATCGACCGTGGTGCGTACCGTGTTGTACTGTTCGAGAAAGAATTGTACTGCGTTCATACTTCTCCCTTCTTGTGGAGATGCTTCCTCAGCCCATGCGCCTTCCTTGACCTCGATGATCTCATCGGCCATCAGCCCATGGGCCTCGCGATGCACAGCTACAGCGGCATCTTTGCTCGGAGCCTCGCAGAGGCAAAAAACTGTGCCAGTGCCTTCATACCAGTACCGCAGGTACTTGACCCCGTACTTCTCCTGAACGGCGAGATCGCGGGCGTGAGCACCAGCAGCCGCTTCTCCCGTCAACCCTTCCACGTGACGGTGAATGTCCATGTAGAGTGCCATAATGTTCGCCCTCCTTTGCGATTATTGCTTCCTTATTGTAGGAAGCCTGTGTGTACGAAACTGAGAAAGACAACGGGAGTTGACAGAAAACGACATAGAAGTTGAGAGAGGACTTCTCCCTCAGCCTACTTGGCCTTGTAGAACTTCACCTCTCCTGCGCTAATCTCAGGGGGATTAGGCAAAAGCGGTGCGAGATGCTGCTTGACCCAATTGGCAGCCATGCGGTTCGATTCATCTGCCGCGGCTTGATCCTGAAAGACGCTGACAGAAAACACGATATCGTTGCCTGCATTCACAGCATAATAAGCGACAAAGCCTTCTCAACACGTCGTAGTGCCTCTTCAGCAGCACCAGAGGCCGTCTGGTATTTTCGTACAGCCATGTACATGGTTTGCTCCTTTCTTTCACTGTTCACTTAGGGAAGTATTTCTTCCCTGGTTGGCGGAGTTGATGCTCAACTCCATTTCCTCGTTTCCACGAGGTGGGACTACATTTTTCAGCTACATTTGTGCAGGGTAAGATACTAGCCAGCTGGCCTGATTGATTACCTGTTTTTGGATGGTGAGGTTTACTCCTCTCGTGCTTGCCAATAATAGAGCTGATCGCGACGAACGATGCGGCCAATGCCTGGAGCAGGAAAGTGGCTGGCATAGACGATCGTGTCATCGGCCGTGATGCGTTCAAGGAGGTCTCGTCGTGTCCGGTGGGCCATCTCCTTGTCGACATCGAACATGCTATGCCAAGTGGGCTCAGTGATCTGGGCTGGGTGGACGAAGGCGTCTCCCACCAGGATGGCATGCTGACCTTGACTGGA
>WNFM01221934.1_pt1 | contig 12058 bp, 5 predicted proteins | sample 5400271 | NCBI WGS metagenome assembly WNFM01 (sample SAMN13153352, study PRJNA577476) | soil metagenome | isolation source: 60 cm saprolite on Douglas fir-dominated hillslope | place: USA:California | collected 2013-09-17 | reverse complement strand
GGCCAGCACGTTGGCGATTTGCATGACCTGTTCCTGGTAGACGATTACGCCGAGCGTCTCCTTGAGCAGCTCTTCCAGTTGCGGCAGCTCGTACTCGACTTTCTTGCGTCCCCACTTGCGATCGATGAAGTCGTCTATCATGCCGCCCTGGATCGGGCCGGGACGGTAGAGCGCGTTGAGAGCCGTCAGGTCGTCAATCGAGCTGGGTTTGTAGCGCCGCAGCACGTCGGTCATGCCGCCCGATTCAAACTGGAAGATGCCGGAAGTCAATCCAGTGTGAAAGACGCTTTCGTAGGTCTTGGCGTCGTCAAGCGGAATTTTTTCGAGATCGATGGCCGTGCCCCGCTGCGCGATCAGCTTGAGCGCGTCATCCAGGATCGTGAGCGTGGTGAGCCCCAGAAAATCCATCTTCAGCAGGCCCATCTTCTCTACCGCCTTCATGTCATAGGCAGTCACAATTTCGTCGTTCTTGGTCTTGTGCAGCGGCAGCAGCTCGGTAAGCGGCTTGGGTGAGATCACCACGCCCGCGGCGTGCACGCCCGAGTTGCGCACCAGCCCTTCCAGCTTAAGCGCCGTGTCGATCAGCTCACGCACTTGTATCTCATTCTCGTAGGCCTGCTGCAATGGCGGGGAATCGTCCAGGGCCTGGTTCAGGGTGATGTTCAGCGTGGCCGGCACCATTTTGGCAATGCGGTCCACGTCGGTATAGGGAATGTCCATGGCGCGGCCCACGTCTTTGATGGCTGCTTTGGCCGCCATGGTGCCGAAGGTGATGATCTGGGCCACGTTTTCGCGGCCGTATTTCTGGGTGACGTAGTTGATCACCTCGCCGCGCCGGTTCATGCAGAAATCAATGTCGATATCGGGCAGCGAAACGCGCTCCGGGTTCAGGAAGCGCTCAAACAGCAGCTCGTGCTGCAACGGATCGATATCGGTGATGCCCATGGCGTAAGCCACCAGCGCGCCTGCGGCTGAACCGCGGCCCGGGCCGACGGGGATTGAGTTCTCGCGCGCGTAGCGGATGAAGTCCCACACGATCAGGAAGTATCCGGAGAACTTCATCTGCTGGATGATGGCAATCTCACGCGTCAGACGCTGGTCATAGTCGGTGCGCGCTTTCTTGAGGCGTCCTGCGGCTTCCAACTGTCCCAGGCTCTCCCAGCGGCGGGCAAAGCCCTCGCGCGCCACATGCTCAAAGTAACTGTCCAGCGTGTAGCCTTCCGGCACGGTAAATTCCGGGAAAGGATTCTTGACTTTGTTCAGCTTGAAGTTGCAGCGCTCGGCAATGGCCAGCGTGCGAGCCAGCACGTCTTCACGGCCGGAAAAGAGCCGCGCCATCTCGTCCGCGCTCTTGACGAAAAACTGATTGCCATGGAACTTGAGCCGGTTGGTGTCATTCACGGACTTGCCCGTCTGCACGCAGACCAGCACGTCCTGCGCGTGCGCGTCGTCTTCGCAGAGATAGTGGCTGTCATTGGTGGCCACCATGGGGATACCCAACTCTTTTTCCAGGCGGAACAGATCGGCGTGGATGCGGTGCTCTTCCGGCAGGCCCTGGTCCTGGATCTCCATAAAGAAATTGTCTTTGCCAAAGATCTCGCGATAGAAGCTCGCGGCGTTACTGGCTGCGTCGAATTTGCCGGCCAGCAGGTTCTCGCAGACCTCGCCCGCCAGGCAGCCGCTTAGCCCGATCAGTCCCTTCGCGTGTTCGGCCAGGAATTTTTTGCTAATGCGCGGCTTGTAATAGAAGCCGTGCATGCTGGCCTCAGAGGTGATCTTGATCAGGTTGCGGTAGCCTTCTTCGTTTTCCGCCAGCACCAGCAGATGGTTATAGGTATCGCCTTCAGGCGGCGCGCGATGGTCGTCTTTTTTGCAGATGTAAAGCTCGCAGCCGACGATGGGCTTGATGTCGTGCTTGGCAGCCTCTTCCACAAACTCCACCGTGCCGTAGATATTTCCGTGGTCGGTCATGGCTACGGCCTTCTGCCCGATCTCGGCCACTCGCTTGATCAGGCCTTGTACGCCGCAGGCGCCATCCAGCAGGGAATAATCGGTATGGAGATGAAGGTGGACGAATTCAGGCATGGCGGGCTTATAACTTTCAATTATAGCCGCTTGTCAGAGCTGTGTATTTCGATGGAACTTTGTGGAAAACAAGGAGAATTGCCAGAAATGCCAAAATTGCCAAAAGGGGCGTGGAAAGAACTTATCGGAAGCATGCAACCGGCATTGCCAAAGCCCGCTTGCGGGCTGAACCCGGTTTGCCGTCGGTTGCCGCTCTTAGGGAGTGGTATGCAAGGCTGAGGTGGAGATTGGTTTTTCCGTGAAGACGGGGGTGTCTTTCATCAGTTCATTTGTCCGCAAGACGTGGCGAATGGCGCTGAGTAGTACCCTGGGCTCATCGAGAACCGCGCTCTTTTCCACGAAAGCTGCGGCTCCATCTTCCAGCAGCCTCGCCTCATTCTTTTGTGATAGCCCGGTCAGAACGATCACGGGAACTTGCGCGGTCACCGGGTTGCGCTTCAACTGCCGCAACACTTCTGGCCCGCTCAGCTTGGGCAGCATCATGTCCAGCAGCACCAAGTCAGGCCTGTCTTGGACTGCGATCTCCAGGGCTTCTTCTCCGTCTTTCGCGCTCACCACCGTATATCCGGCTTTGGCGAGGGAACGCTCACTGGCCATCCTGGTCAATTTATTGTCTTCTACCAAAAGTATTTTGGGCATGGAATGCACCTCGATTGGACCACCCTTTGCCGGGTTCAGGCCCAGATATTTGTACTATCGGCTATCGATTCCGGGAACTTAAGGGGTGTCAGGCTGTTGAAAACAGGGTGCGCATGGCGGCAATCACCGCCTCCGGTGCTTCCAAGGAGCTGCTGTGGCCGGCGCCGGGAATGGAAACCACGCGCGCGCCGCGAATTCCTGCAGCCAGGCTCTCCGAGTTGCGCGGCGGCTGCGCCGTGTCGTCCTCGCCCGTGATGATCAAGGTGGGGCAGCCGATGGCGGCCATCTCAGTGGAGCGGAATGCGCGCCGGTTCATTACCGCCTGCAATGAGCGCGCAATATTTTTCGGCCGTGCCCGCAATTTGGCTGTCCATTCATCGAGCATGGCTCGTTTTTCCGTATTGTGGTGCGTGCTGCGGCCAAACAGCTCTTTCACGGCGATCGGCGTGAACGGCGCCGGGCCGATCATCTTCACTAGCTGCGCCAGGAGACCGTACTTGATGCGGTTCGACAGTTTCTCTTTGGTCGCGGTGGTATTCATCAAGGTGAGCGTCCGTATCAGCTCAGGATGGTGCGCCGCCAGCCGCATGCCGACAAAGCCTCCCATCGAGAGACCGACAAAATGGCAGGGAACCGCGTTCAGGCCTCGGATCAGCATGGTGGCATCATCGGCAAGGGTCGACATGTCATAGCCGCGTCCGGGGTCCTGCGACTGCCCCTGCGCGCGGTGATCGTACGCAATCACGCGATACTGCTTCTCAAAGGCCGCGCGCTGCGGCTCAAACATGGTGTGGTCCATCAGCAGCCCATGGGAAAAGACGATGGTCTCAGGGCCGCTGCCGGATTCTTTGTAAAACAGGTTGACGCGATTGGCCTGGATGGTTGGCATTTTTTCTGCAATCCCGAATCCCGCGAAACCAGCCCCACGCGCCCGGTTTTGGTGCGATGGGGTGGTGGAAGCGGGTGAGGGATCCCTATCCTCTTCAGAATCTTTCCACTCCAGAATAGCTTTGTTTCAAGTTGATTCTCAATATAATCGTAGCGGTAGGGTTCCCTCGCTGCGCTCGGGATTGAGAAAAAGGATAATTGTAGCGATAGCGATCCCTCGCTCCGCTCGGGACTTTAGAAAAAATGGACAACAAATCCATCGCCAACATCTTTTATGAGACGGCCGACCTGATGAAGGTCGCCTCGGCTGATCCCTTTCGCATTCGCTCCTATGAGCGCGCGGCTGAAGCGCTGGAAGGCTGGCCGCAGCAGGTTTCCGAGATCTATCAGGACGAAAAAGCGCTACTGGCCATTCCGGGGATCGGCAAGGGAATGGCGGCGAACATACGCGAACTGATGACCGTAGGCAAGCTGGGGCTGCATGAAGAGATGTTGCAGAAGTTTCGTCCGGAGATGTTGCAACTGCTCAAGATTTCCGGCCTCGGTCCCAAGACTATCGCCTTGATCTGGGACGCGTTCAAGGTCTGCGACGTGGAAGGCGTGGCCAAACTGGCGACGGAAGGCAAGCTGCGCACCCTGCCGCGGCTCAGCGAGAAGTCAGAGCAAAAGATACTGAAGTCGATTGAAAGCTACAGGCAGCTAACGGGGCGGTTCCTGCTCAACATCGCCGACGAGATTGCGAGCAAGATGACTGATCTCCTCCGGGGCCTTCCCGGCGTGGAGAAGGTCACGCCCGCTGGCTCGCTGCGCCGCGGACGGGAGACTGTGGGCGACCTGGACCTGCTGGTCACAGGCAAATGTTGTGACACGGACGCTCACCGCAATGCCGTCATCGAGCGCATCCTGAGCTTTCCCGGAATCCTTGAAGTCCTGGCCAAAGGCGAGAACAAAGTAAGCTTCAAGTTGCGCAGCGGCATGCAGGTGGACGTGCGCCTGCTTCCGCCGGATTCATTCGGCGCCGCGATGCAATACTTTACCGGCTCAAAGAACCACAACGTGCAATTGCGCCAGCGGGCGCTTAAGCAGGGCTACACGCTCAACGAATACGGCTTGGTACGCATGGAAGACAACCAGCGCGTCGCGGGAAAGACCGAGGAAGAGATTTATAAAAAGCTGGGGCTCGAATTCATTCCGCCGGAATTGCGCGAGGATTGCGGCGAAATACAGGCCGCCGTGGAAGGCAAACTTCCTGAGCTGATCACCCAGTCCGATCTTCAGGGCGACGTTCACATGCACACGGTGGAGACCGACGGCAAATGCACCATCGAGGAGATGGCGGAGGCCGCCCGCGAACATGGGTACAAGTACATGGCCATCACTGACCACTCCAAGAACCTGGCTTTCGCCAACGGCCTGGACGACCAACGCGCCGAAGCGCATATAAAGAAGATCCGCGCCGCAGCCGGAAAAATTCAGGGCATAACAATTTTTGCCGGGATCGAGGTCGACATTCTGGCCGATGGGGAGCTGGACCTGTCTGATTCAGTTCTCGAGCAGATGGACCTGGTAATTGCCAGCGTGCACTCACACTTCAACCAGGAGCCCGCGCAGATGACCGACCGCTTGTTGCGCGTGATTGAAAATCCCAACACCTCGCTGATCGGCCATCCTACGGGGCGAATGCTGCTCAGGCGCGAAGGATTCACTTTCGACTATGACAAGGTCTTTGCCGCTGCCGCCAAAGCCGGCGTGGCCATGGAGCACAACGCTTATCCTGACCGGCTTGATCTGCGCGACCAGCACCTGCGCATGGCCAAAGCCCGGGGCGTGAAATTTGTGATCAACACGGACGCGCACCACACGTCGCACATGGAAAAAATCCGCTATGGCGTTCTGCAGCTTCGTCGCGCATGGCTGACGCGGCAGGACGTGCTGAATACGCTGTCCACGGCGGAATTCGCCAAGGTGATGAGGCGAGGGCGGCCGGTGCTGGCGGAAGTAGCATGAAGCACACTGTTCAAGTGCTCACGGCTGTGGTTCGCCGGCTTCAGTCCTGTTGCTGATGTAGCGGTTTGAATGCTACGCTTCAGCCCTTACCTATCCGATACCTGTTCATAAGAGCCTGAAACCTGCGGCTTTTGGAAAATCGCAAGCCAGCCGTCCATTTTCGATAGGTCTAATTGGCTAGTTGTGGATTGAAACCTTGTACATTCGGTGTATGATCTTAGCCCGAGTTAAGGCTTTTCAGTAGCACAAGTAAAGAGCGAGCTCCCGAGTACGCAACTCGCCAGGGGTGATCCGCATGTGTGTCCCGATAAGTTCCCGCATTTTACCAACGCTTAAGTGGATAGTTTCGGCAGTCATGCTTCTTTTAGTCGAAGTGTTTGCAGCGGCACAGGGCAGTGCGGCGAAGACGGCGAGTCCGGACGTTCCAATTTCGGCACCATCACCCGAGGGCCAAACAACAAGCCAGAAGGGAAGCCTGCAGAGATTAGCAATAGGTACTGGCCCCGTGCGGCCTCCAATCCACGTCCTGAAGTTGCACGAACCGGGCGTTTCCGTCGCAGCGCCAACCTTCGCTGTTGCCGGGGCATTCCCACTTTACTTCGGCGGTCTCATCATCAGCAATGTCCATGTGGTGCAGGTGCTGTATGGAGCAGGATCGTACGTTCCCGGAGTGCAGGCCACCACTACACCAAGCGTGGCCAGCTTTTTTGCAGACATCACGCAAAGCTCTTACTTCGACATGTTGGGAGAGTACAGTACCGTGGGGGTCGCGGCGGCCGACGGGACGGCCGGCACCAATCAGCTCCTGGGTCACGGCTTCTTTGACGGGCAGTTCTCGATTGCGCCCGCGTCGGCCAACAATGGAACGACCATCACCGACGCACAGATACAGTCTGAGCTGTTGGCGCAGGTGACATCTGGAGCGCTATCCGCCCCGGTGGTTGATGCGCAGGGCAACAACACCACGCTCTACATGTTGTATTTCCCGGCGGGGAAAACCATCGTGTTGGGCAATCTCCAGAGCTGCCAGAATGGCGGATTCTGCGCCTACCACAACAGCACTAACGCTCTGTTTGGCGGTCGAAACCTTTTCTATGGCGTGATGCCGGACGTGCAGCCCCCCAGCCTGTGCAGTCGTGGATGCGGCGTGGGTAATCCCCTGGATATCGTTACCAACGTGACCAGCCATGAGCTGTCTGAAGCGGTGACCGATGCCAACGTAGGTCCGGCCAACTCCTTTGCCCGCCCGCTGGCCTGGGTCGATCCCATTAACGGAGAGATTGGAGACATTTGCGTCGTACAGGAAGCGTCCGTTGTTGCTAACGGAACCACGTATACCGTGCAGAAGGAATTTTCCAACGTGCAGCACGACTGTGTTGCCGGGCCGGTGAAGTTCTTGATGTCTGCAGGACCCGACGTGGGGGCGGGCGCCAAGTTTGATATCCAGATGGCAGCGTCAAGCAATCCCGCGTCCAACATCCTCTTTGATTACAACGGGACGGTGCACTTTACCAGCAGCGATCCGGCCGCCATCCTGCCCGCTGACTACACTTTCACTTTTGCTGACCAGGGCCAGCACCATTTTCTGGCCACTCTCAATACAAGCGGATCGCAAACGGTCACGGCCACAGATGCCGCGATTAAAGGAAGCGGCACGACGATCACGCTGGGCGTGAACGTCCCTAACGTTTCGCAATTCACCCTGGCGGCTCCGGGCATCGCAGCGACTGGCGTAGCGGTCCCCGTTGTGGTTTCGGCGCTCGATCCCTCCGCCGTCCTCCAGACCAGCTACAACGGTAAGGTGCATTTCACGAGCAGTGACGCAGGGGCCATATTGCCGCCGGATACCAACTTGGTCAACGGAACCGGTACATTCAGTGTTACGTTCAACAACACCGCTCAGCAAACCCTTCAAGTGTCGGCTGCACTCGCGCCGTCGATTTCAAAATCGGTTCCGGTCACCGTAAGTTCGCCCAGTCCCAACGCGACAAACACCACCCTTACCGCGGACACAACCTCGGCGCCGTTCGGCCAGTCAATTCAACTCACCGTTAAGGTTACTGCTGGCGGTCCTATTACCCAGCCGGGAAGCGTGAGTATTACGGTAGATGGCGGTGCGTTTATCGGAGGTGGGATTATCGATTCAACGCTGGCGATGTTCGCCGGCGGCGGTGGTACGCATACGATCTATGCCAACTATTTTGGAAATGGCGTTCAAGCTCCCAGTAGTTCAACGCCTCTGACGGTTACGGTCACGCCCATTGCCAGCACCACGACGCTCACGTCCGAGCTGCCCTCGGCTCCGTTCGGAACGCCAGTCAGGCTGCATGCGCATGTAACGCCTGGCCCTGACATATTCCCCCGAGGGACAGTTACATTTTTTGATGGCGCAACGCCTTTTGCCATCCTTCCGGCGTCCGAGACCACCGCTCCCGGCTTTGTTTTTAGCGCATTGCCTGTTGGCACGCATACCCTCAGCGCCGCCTTTTCAGGAAGCCCGGACCTGCAGGCATCTGCTTCCGCACCGATTACGCAAGTCATTACGTCACCGCCGCCGCCTGACTACGCAGTGGCTGCGAATAACTCCTTTCTAGCCATCCGCGCGGGACAATCCGCGGCATTCAAGATTGGTGCATCGTCCCGCAACGGCTTTAAAGGTAGCATCCGCTTCAGCTGCGGCCCATTGCCCCCGCTGACCACATGTACTTTCATTCCCGCACAACTCGAGGTTGGAAACGCGCTTACCAGCGGAGATACGACGTTGATCCTGAAAACCACCGGCCCGAATGCGCAATTGCTCTCCCCCGATCCAGCGCGACGGGAACAGCGCCTGGATGCCATGGCCTGGGGCGCAGGATTTTTGGCTGTGGGGATCGTGTTGATTGCTCCTCGGAGGCGTCGTAGAGCAATCGCTCTCAGGATCTCTATCTTGCTGTTGTTTGCGGCGCTCATTAGCTGCGGTGGAGGAGGCACGCCACCACCACCCCCGCCCACCCCAACTCCGACTCCGGGGCCGAGCACACCGCCGGGCACATCATCAATCACGGTCTCCGCCACTGGAACGGCCACATCGGGCCCCAACCCGGTCACTCCAAACCAGCAATTGCAAATCAGCATCAACGTGCTGCCATGAGATAGGAGTCATTCAACCCGTGGAGAATCGCGGCTGCTTCTGCTGCGGAGCCGGCATTTTACTCCGTTTAAGAAGACATTTTCCTGTCCATAGGAATCCTGGAGAGCAAGGCCCATAGTCCACGAGCAGTGATTTCGGCGTCTCACAAGAGTATTCTGTTTCCGGAGGGACCTATGCCAGAGAACGCCACGCCCACTCCGCCAGGCAACGCGCCGAAGCCTGCGAAGGCACCCCAGGGCGATGCCGGTCACATTCCCATCACGGAAGAGATGGACAGCGCCAAGTGGACGCTGCCTCCCATCGCGCCGCTGCTGGTGGCCGCGGTGCTGGTAGCGGTGGTGGTGGCTCTGATCGTGCTCTCCAATCGCAGCACCCCCAGCGCATCGCTGGCCATCACGAAAATGGCTACAGCGGACCAGCAAGGCAATACCATGGTGGCCATCCAGGTAAAGCTCGATAACCAGATTGACAAGCCGCTGTGGGTGCGGGACATCAGCGCTGAAGTGGAGACCGCCGAAGGCAAGAAGCTCAACGATAAGGCCGCGCCCTCAGTGGACGCGCCGCGTTACATGGAGGCGTTTCCGCCGCTCGCGGAAGCCAAAGCGGACTGGCTCAAGGATGACCTGAAGATCCCGTCGAAGACTTCTTTCACCGGGGTGGCAATCTTTTCTTATCCGCTGGCGAAGGCGGCTTTTGACTCACGCAAGTCGCTCACCTTGCGCGTGCAGATGTATGACAACCCCACGCTGGTGGTGGTGAGTACGCCCTCCCCCAAGCCTTAGAAGTGCGAATTTGGTCCCAGTTCTAAGGACCCGGCTTCCCACCACCGGGCAAAGTGCTTTGACGTTGAAATTTATCCTTGACATTTCATTTGGCTGGTAGAAAATGGCCGCCTTAAAGGATGGTGGGCCTGGCGGGCTGCCGTCTTTTAATTGTCCTGATTATTCGAACGAACGTTCGTGAGAGTCCAAATTCTTTTGGAGGAACCATGAAGCGTCAGTGGGCCTTTCTCATGCTCGCCTTTGTCATCCTTCTTTCCCATCGAGCGGCGCTCGGGCAAGTCAGCGCCGCGGAAGCACAACTCAACGGCTCCGTGCGGGACCAGACCGGCAGCGTGATCGTGAAGGCGCAAGTGGCGCTGCGCAACGTCGATAACAACCAGCTGTACAAAGTAGCTTCCAACGGCATTGGTTTTTACATTCTCACCAATGTGCCGCCAGGAAGCTATGACCTTACGGTGGAGTCGCAGGGATTTGCCAGGTACGAGCAGAAGGGAATCGTGCTGCGCGTGGCCCAGGTGGCCACCATTGACGTCACGCTGAAAGTGGCTGGGGCCAACCAGGAAGTGGTAGTCAATACGGAAGCGCCCACCATCGAGCCCACACGCACTGAGGTTAGCCAGGTGGTGGAGACGCAACAGATCCAGGCTCTGCCCATCAGCGGCCGCTTGTTCACGGACTTCGCGCTGCTCAGCCCCGGCGTTACCACCGGGCGGATCAGCCTGCAATCTACGTTCACAGATCCCTCAGTGACGCGCATCTCTTTTGGCGGACAGCGCGACCTCAACAACAGCGTGACGGTGGACGGAGCGGACAACATCAATACCGCCACCGGCTCGCAGCGGGCCACGCCGTCACAGGAAGCGGTGAGCGAATTTCGCGTGGTCAACAACAGTTTTGCCGCGGAATACGGGCGGGCGCTGGGCGGAATTGTGAACATCGTAACCAAGTCCGGGACCAATGACATTCACGGCTCGGTATACGAATATTTCATGAACAACAAGCTCAACGCCAAGCCGCTGCTCACAGAGCCTAGCTTTCAAACGTTCCGGCAGAACCAGTTTGGGGCAACCCTTGGCGGACCTCTGCGCAAGGACAAGACTTTTTACTTCCTGAACTATGAAGGCCAGCGACGCGGCCAGTCGCCCAGTTTCCCCGGCCTGCTGGTAGCGAACCTGCCGGCGATCAATGAGCTGAAAACCAGCCTGGGCATCGCGCCGGAAAACCTGAACGTGCTAAAGACAGCGGACGTGGACAACGGCTTCATCAAAGTGGACCACCAGCTAAGCGAAAAGAACCGCCTGTCCGCGCGCTATTCCATACAGGACGCCACGAACCTGAACATGCTGGTGGGCGAGACACTGGACGGCGGCGGCGTTGGCGCACCCAGCAGCGGACGCAACGGCTCTCTGCGCGATCAGGACCTGGTGGGGACCCTGACCACCACGCTCAGTGAAAACAAGGTGAATTCCGTTCTGCTGCAATGGGCGCGGCGCAACTATGGCTTTGCCGGCGTGACCGGACAGCCGAACCTTGATGTACCGAACCTGCTGCTTTTCGGCCATAACTTTGGAGCCTTTGATCGCTATAACGAAACGCGCATACAGGGCTCAGACACTTTTTCTATCGTCCACGGCAAGCACTACGCCAAGTTCGGGTTCGACACCAACTACATCCGCAATTTCGTGATCTGGCCGGGATTTACTCCGGCGCGCATCATCTTCCCCAGCCTGGGTGACCTGCTGGTGTCAGGCAAAGCGGGGTGGGGATCAACACCCTGTCCGCCGCCTTTGGTCGGCCTGGTGGCCCCGTGCCTGGCTGCGTTCTTCTGGGGCGCGCCGATTGGCCCGGGCCCTTTCAATCCTAACGCGGCTTCGCCTTCGGTTCCCACAACCTGGGACAACGCCTTCCTGCCTTCGCAGGCGCCAAACTTTTTTGTTCACCTCAATCACAGCTACTTCGGCTTTTTTGCCCAGGACCAATACCGGCTCACGCCTAAGCTCACGGTGAATTACGGGCTGCGTTATGACGTTGAAGCCGGGCTTGGTTTCTTCATTAACGGCGACCACAACAATTTCCAGCCGCGCGTTGGCCTGGCTTATGCGCCGGATTCGAAAACAGTGATCCGCGCCGGGTACGGAATCTTTAACGACAAATACAGTCTGACCTTCTTCTTTGTGCCGGCGCCGCAGCGGCCGCCGGTGATCGCAGGATTGCCGACAGCCAGAAACCAGACCACCGGCACGTATTTGCTGAACAGCATTTTTCTACCCACGCCCTGCGTGATTCCGGGCTGCCCCACGCCGCCTCCGGGCTCGCCTTTGCCGCCGGGGACGGTGCCTCCGCCATTGCTGACCTCAGCCTTCGAAAACCTGATCAACAACGGATCGTTTCCCAACAACTCGCTCTTTGCCCAGGGCGGGACTGCGGTGGACCGCAACCTGCGCTCCCCGTATACGGAGCAGACCAGCCTGGAAATCGACCGCACGATTGGCGGCGGTCTGACTGTGAGTGTTGGCTACATGTT
>WNFM01320331.1_pt3 | contig 12059 bp, 15 predicted proteins | sample 5400271 | NCBI WGS metagenome assembly WNFM01 (sample SAMN13153352, study PRJNA577476) | soil metagenome | isolation source: 60 cm saprolite on Douglas fir-dominated hillslope | place: USA:California | collected 2013-09-17 | reverse complement strand
GGCGAACACGATGTGGTCGCCGGCCACCAGGCTGCCCACGGCACCTTCGAGGACCGCTGTGGTCGAATCGCGCGGTAGGCAGCATTGGCTGTTGCCGGCGTCGTGGAGGCGCATCCCGTTCTGCTCGGGAAAGAGCACCTTCGAGGCCATCGCCTCGAAGATGGCGTCGCCCGGCAGCGCTCCCGGCTGGGTTGCCACCTTGTAGCCGGCCCGCCCGGAGGCGTCGGGCCCCGGCAGGCGGTGGCGAGTCGCCACCTGGAAGTGGAGCCAGGTGTGGGCAGATGCGCCTTCGTCCATCTCGTAGCCGACGAGCGCGAGGTGGCCCTGGATGGAGCGGCGCTGGGTCGCCGTCGCCAGGTAGGCCTCGGCGGCGATCCGGTCCTGGACGTAGCCGAGGTTGTCACCGGTCGCCGCCAGGAGCTCGAGCAGCGCGATACCGACGTCGGCCTCGCTGCGCTCTGTCCAGTTCGGCATCCGGGTTGGAACGAAGTCGAGGAGCGCTTGCCGGAAGCTGGCGTAGTCCTTCGCGAGGTAGTCGATCGCGACGCTCTCCTCGGGAACCAGGGCAGCGGCCGGCGGCGCGGGCCGGCAGTCGTAGTCGGCGGTGCACCCGAGCCTGAAGCGCAGTTGGTGGCTGAAGAGAAACGGGTCCGCGTCCGCCACGGCAAGCGACAGCGTGTAGACGCTGAAGTCGCCGGCCGAGTCGAGCACCAGGTTCACCTGGTTGGAGCTCACCTGCACGACCTGGACGACGTGGGGATGGAGGCGGGATCCGCCGCTCAACGAGTAGGCGCGACGGTCGAGCAGAGAAGGGTGGTTGGCGATCGGGTCGCTGAGGTCGAGCGTCACCGTCAGGACCGGCGGCAGGTCGGAGACGTCCACCCGCTTGATCCCGACCGTGCCCGGGATCAGCGTCGGGTCGGCGCATTCGAGGGGCGCCCTCGAGAGGCTCATAAGCGCACCCTCAACAGCCCTGGGGCCTGGGCCTGTTTCGCCGTATAGGCGATCTCGATCAGGAGAGAGGCGTCCTCGTCCGCCAGCGTGCTCAGGTTGACCTGCTGGACGTCGATCCGGTCTCCCAGCCAGCGGTGGAGGTTGGTCTTGATCAGGAACTGGGCGGTCGAGCGCAGGATGTCGCTGTTGGCGGCGAAGAGGAGCCGCTTCACGCCGCAGCCGAACTCGGGTAGGTTGACCCGCTCGCCGGGCTCGGTGAAGAGCACCTGGAGGATGAGGTCGCGGAGGTGCTGGTCGGAGGTGGTCGTGGTCAGGGCGCCCGTGTGGCTCACCGCGATCGGGAAGGCAAGATAGCCATGGAGGTCGCCGGGCCGGATCATGTCGCGGCCACCGTCCCGGTCGCCGTGAGGTGCTCGAGCAGGTGCCCGACAACTGCGGTTGCGATCGCCGTCGCCAGGCGATCCATGCCGTCGTCGGGGCTCGCCGCCGGCCCCGCCGGGTTGTTCAGCACCACGGTCAGGAGCTGCGTCTTGAGCGCGTCGTGCAGCCCCGTTTCGGCGTTCGAGTCGAAGGAGAGGGTCACCGAGACGGTGCTCATGGCTAGAGCTCCAGCCCGTGGTGCGACTTGGCCGGGTCGAGGGTGAGCATCGGCGGCGGCACGGGGGGCCCTGTTGGGGCGCCCAGGTTGCCGACGTGCATGTGGCTCTGGACCATGGTCGCGAACTGGGTCAGCGCCGTGTTGAGCATCGTGTAGGCGACGAGGTTGTCCGTCGCCGGGTCGCCGATGTTGATCGTGCTGCCCTTGAGCGTGATCCCCGAGGAATCCATCGTGAACGTGTTGCCGTTGGCGTCCTCGAGCTTGATCCCGCTCGAATCCATGGTCACCGTGTTGCTGTTCGAGTCGGCGAACTTCATCCCGTTCGAGTCGAGGGTCATCACGTTCGAGTTGCTGTCGGTCAGGACGACGCTGCCGGCCTGGTCGTCGAAGACGACCTTGTGCCCGCTCGAGGTCTTGAAGACCTTCTGGTCGGGTGTCGCCGACTCCGGCACCTCGCCGTCTCCCCACCACGTGCCGCACCAGATCGGGTAGGCGAGGTCGCCTCCCTCGAACTCGATCCAGACCGATGCCCCGGTGTCGGGGATGTTGAAGAGGCCCTGGTCCGAGCTCCCGCCGTAGGGTGCGCAGGGCAGCGCCCAACCCAGCTCGACGTCGGCCAGGAGGCGGGGAACCTTTGCCTTGACCCGGCCCAGGCTGTCGGGATCCTGGTTGTCGGTCACGAGGCCCCGGTACTTTCCGTAATAGCGCCCTTCGACGCGCTCCACCAACCGCTCGACGAGCTCCTGCAGGGTGTCCGTCGCGGGCATCTCGTTTCAGACCGCCGCCATCGCCGCCGCGGCTCCCGAGCCCGCTCCGGCGCCTGAGCTGAACTGTTCGCTCCCGTCGAGGTCGCCGGCGTTGCGCTGGGCCTCGAAGCCCTGGGTGTAGCTGCCGTCCGCCTTCAGGCGATGGGTTACCCGGGTCACGAAGTATTTGCCGCTGTGGAGCGAGCCGACGCCCTTGACGACCACCAGGCCGCCGGGCCGCAGCACGTGCCCGTAGGCCTCGCTGTTGATCTCGCCACTGGCCGAGGTCAGCCAGCCGGCCTCGTCCCGAACCGACTGGGCGACGGCCTGGAGCTCGGTTGCGTCAGCCGTCGGCTGGGGCAGGAGCAGCATGCCCGCCTGGTTCTGCAGCGGGGTGACCAGCTGACCGAGCTTGGAGCCGACCAACGACTCCAGGGGGTTGGCCCCCAGCACCGTGAGCTGGGTGCTCGACGCCGACCCGCTGTTCGGCGATTTGCCATGGGGATCCACCTGCTGCGCATCCACCGCGAGCGGTCGCGCGCCGCTCATCCGGACGTCGAAGGCGGCCAGGTTGCTGCTGAGCCCGAACTGGACGGCGAGGTCGGCTTGGGGCGCCGCGCCGAGCTGTGGCGGCCCGAAGTAGCAGGTCGCCTGTGGGTTCGAGCTGTCGACCTGGAAGCAGAAGAGATAACCGTTGCGCTCGGCCAGCTGGCGCACGAACTGGGCGTCGCTGCCGCGCTGAACAATCAGCGTCTCGGTGTCCTGGTGGACTATCCCGGTGGAGGTGGCGTTGACCGTCATGCCGTAGCCGGACACGATCTGCTGGGCGATGTCGCTGTCGGACAGGTTGGGCCAGGCGACTGCTTTCTCTTCGAGCCCCAGGAGCACCATCGCATCGGATCCGTGCACCTCGAGGTAGGCGCTCCCCGGCTCGGATCCCACGTGCAGCCAGGAGCCAGTGACATAGCCGTCGAAGACCGGCTCCGCGCCTGCCGCGCCGGCGCCCCCGAAACCGACCGAGATGGCGACCTCGGTGAAGAGGTCGAACCGACTGTCATTCAGGTGGCGCCAGCTGCCGCTGTCGTCGAGGACGGTTGAAACCCTGAGACTGAAGGTGCTGGCAGTCAGCACGCTGCAATCGACCTCGAGCTCGAGGACGTCCCCGTAGAGGTCGGGATCGGACGGGGTCCCATCAAAGCTCAGCTGGTAAAGCTTGTCCGGCACTCGGCTAACCCCCTGGGTCCGGTGGGATCAGGATCGGCCGGCCCGCCTGGAGGAGGGTCTCGGGGTCGATGACCCGGTTGGCGTCGGCGATCAGCCAGGACTTCTCGGCGTTGCCGTAGAAGTGGAAGGCAAGCGTGTCGAGGCGCTCGCCCGCCGACAGCGTGTGCTGGTAGGTCGCCGGAGTGGGAGGGGCGAAGCGGATCGGAAGCGCGCGATGCTGCAGGCCGTCCGCTGACACGACGGTGAAGGCGGATGCCGCCAGCTTTTCGTATCGGCTGCCCTTGAATATCATTGCCGCCTTCTCAGACCGAGGAGATCGTCTTGGTGAGGAGGTCGGGCGGGTTGACTGCGTTGAGCGCGGCCAGCGTCTCCTTGGCGGCCCGGCTGTAGTCGTAGGCGCCCTTCTCGAGGACCTGGCTCCTGTCCAGCGCGCTGCTCGTCTGGACTGTGCAGGTGACGCTCACCTCGGCCCGAATGGGTACCAGCATCTGGTCGTACTCCGTCTCCTGGATGGAGAGGCTCGTCACGTTGACGGGCAGGATCCGGTACTCGCCCCAGAAGAAGAGGACGGTCGACAGCTTGTCGGGTGGGTTCTTGTGGGAATCCCCGCCCGAGCTGGACAGGCTGGCGGAGGGCGGAGGATCGGGGTAGAGCAGCAGCTCGATCGCGGAGAGAGAGGGCAGGACCCCGAACTGGGCGGCGTCCGGGTCGGCGGCGGCGAGCTGGTCGGTCGCGTCCAGCCGGAGGCTGAAGCTGATCGTCTCGCCGGGTTGGGCGACGCGCTGGTTGGTGTTGTGGACACCCGCTCCTTCTGTCACCGTGGCCGGCACGGGCTGAGCCGGCGAGCGGCTGATAGTCTCCGGGTTGAACTGAAAGATGACGATGTTCGGAGCGAAGCCGAGAAGGCCCGCGTCGAGCTTGACGAAGGCTCCTTTCAGCGCGGGCATGAGACGTCCTCAGTAGCCATGGTCTTCCAGTGGGCAAGGCTGGGCCGAGGCCGTCACTCGCTCGTCACGCTGCCGTCACCGAAGAAGCGTCATGACTCTTTCCGGTTGTTGCCCGGTTGCGCTCCCGGTTCACACCGAATTGCGTTTCGCGGCCTTCGTCACGGGTTCGTCACCAAGCCGTCACGGGCGGTGCCGCCGAGCTGCGAAACGAGGGATTGCCAGGGCCTGAATCTCTTCCTAGACTTAACGCTTCACTCGTCTTCCACTTAACGCTTCGTAAGCATTTGGGGACGTTGGCGGCTCGGGAGTAGGACTGCTGGGGAAGCACGGGGAGGCAGAGCTATGGCGGTGCAAATGCAATCTGCGCCTGCGGCCATGGGCCGTCGCCGACGGGGCAAGAGCCGCGCCGGTCCGGTCTCACTCTCACTGCTGAGCGGTTTCCAGTTGACATCCGAGGGCCATACCGTCGAGCTGCCGATGACCGCCCAGCGGCTGCTGGCCTTCCTCGGCCTGCACGAGCGTCCACAGCACCGCCTCCACGTTGCGGGTGTGGCGGTTGCGACGCCCGGGGTTCTCCCTGGTCGACGCCACCTACGGGCTGCTCGGCCTCGCCAGCCAGGTTGCGGTGGACATCCGTGAGTACTCCCGCTGGGCCCACGAAACGGTCGAGGGCGTGAACAGCATGGACACCCGCCAGACGACGATCATGGGGGCCTCCGGCGAGCTGCTGCCCGACTGGTACGAGGACTGGGTCCTCATCGAGCGCGAACGCTTCCGCCAGATCCGCCTGCACGCCCTCGAGGTGCTCTGCGAGCGGCTGACGGCCTGCGGCCGCTTCGCCCAAGCGGTTGAGGCGGGCCTCGCCGCCGTGCGGGGCGAGCCCCTTCGGGAGAGCGCCCACAGCGCCCTGATCCGCGCCCACCTCGCCGAAGGCAATCGGGCCGAAGCGCTGCGCCAGTACGAGTTCTACTCGAACATCATGCGGAAGGAGCTGGGCCTCGAACCGGCGGACTCGATTCGCGGCCTCGTGGGAGTCGCACAGATGACGGAGCGGTGACGGCGAAGATGGAGAGTGGCCGCCGTGGGTCCGTCACCGCCCCGCACCGGGGTGCTCGTGGTCAGAGCGTGGGTCGAGGGTGATTCGGCCGCCGGCGGGCTCCGGGCGCGGATCGTAAGGACGCTCGACGTCACCAGCTCGGAGAGCGAGTCGAGCTCGGCCGCCACGCCCGAGGAGGTCTATCGCGTAGTACGCCTCTGGCTCGAATCGCTGGTCGCCGTTTGAACCGGCCGCAACCTCTGCCGAGGGTGCTGCCGCACCGACTTGGTGTGGATCCGGTCGCGCGCTCGGGTCCTGAGGTTGCCAGTCTCATAGCTCGACCTTGGCGAGTACGGGCGAGGCTCGAGCGCCATGCCGTCTCGATTCCGAGGCAGCGGTGATCGGATAAGGCGGTCACGCCCAGAGGACGTTTGGCCGACGTACGGTGACAAGGTGCTGCGGTCGGAGCCCGCCAAGGAGAGGTTGGGCAAGATCTACCTCGATACGCCTCACTTGGGTGTCCACCAGGCCCCTGGCTGGTTGGTCCTCGAGATACGAGGGATGGCCAGCTCCAGGGAGTTCCGGGAAGGGATGGAGATGTGCCTCCACGCCCTTGACCTGACCCAGGCGACCCGGCTTTTCATGGACCTGCGGAAGATGAGACTGGTTCTCGTCGACGACGAGCGCTGGTTGGCGCAGGACCTGCTTCCCCGGTTGGCGACCACCGCGCTCAAGTGGATGGCGATCGTGTCACCTGAAAGCGAGCTGGCGCGAATGATCGTCGCCGACCTCGCCCGGCCGAGGCCCACCGGCGCCCAGAGCAAGCACTGCGCGACGGTCGAAGAAGCGAAGCAGTGGTTGTCACGGGTCGAGGAGCGTTAGCGACTACGGAGCACCTGCGGCAGCATGGCGAGCGCCTGACCGGCTCCAGCCGCGAGGTCCAGGAACGGGCCATCGCGCTCTCCGACCCGCCATCCGAGACATCCCACCTCATCGCCGTCGACGTCGGCGGCTGATCGACCCTCTTCGAATCGGACGAGGAGATGGTCGTGCGAGTGCCAGGGCGCCCTGGCGCGTAGACTCGGGTCAGGCTGAGTCCCGTGGTAGCTCCAGCAGCCGTCAGCGGCGAAACGGGTGGCCGATCCATGACGGGCGCCGGCCTGGTCCTGGTCAGGACCGTCCTCGCCTCCACCGTCGAGGCCGTCGAGGAGGAGGACGTCGAAGGAACCGGCCCCGGATTCGACGAGCCGGCTTTCGTCGGTGCCTTCAAGGGCGGCGTGCTCGTTGGAAGAAGGTCATCAAGCGAGGTCAGCTGCTGCGCCGGGCGGGAGGTGATGCCTATGTGATGCGGGCGAGCCACCAACTCCCTTCAATTGCCACAAGGAGACGCGAATTATGGCGAGGCTGACGGTAGGAACCGAGAACAAGATTCCCGTCGAGCTCTTCTATGAGGATCGCGGCAGTGGGAAGCCGGTCGTCCTCATCCATGGCTGGCCCCTCAGCGGGCGCTCGTGGGAGTACCAGGTGCCGGCCCTGATCTCCGCCGGCCACCGGGTCATCACCTACGACCGCCGCGGCTTCGGCCTCTCGTCCCAGCCGTGGGGTGGCTACGAGTACAACACCTTCGCCGCCGACCTGAACGCCCTGGTGGAGCACCTGGACCTGCGGGAGACCACGCTGGTCGGCTTCTCGATGGGAGGCGGTGAGGTGGCCCGCTACATCGGTAGGTATGGCACAGAGCGCATCGCCAGGGCCGTCCTGGCCTCTGCTGTTCCGCCCTACCTGTACCGCTCGAACGAAAATCCGGCCGGCGGGATCGACGACGCGACGATCAGCGCCTTCGAAGCGGGCGTGCAGGGCGACCGGATCGCCTTCCTCGACCAGTTCGTCACGAACTTCTTCAGCGCCGGTGACAAGGGCCTCTTGGTCAGCGAGCCGACCCGCCTTTACAACCGGATGATCGCCGCCTTCGCCTCTCCCAAAGGCACCCTCGACTGCATCGGCGCGTTCTCCCGGACCGATTTCCGAGATGACCTGGCCAAGTTCGACGTGCCAACGCTTGTCATCCATGGCGATTCCGACGGCATCGTCCCGTTCGAGGTCAGCGGCAAGCGCTCCCACGAGTCGATCTCCGGCAGCGAGCTGGTGCTGCTCAAGGGTGGCCCGCACGGGTGCAACCTCACCCACGCCGCCGACTTCAACTCGGCTCTGCTCGGGTTCCTGGCCAAAGAGCCGGCCTACACGAGGAGCGGCCAGACAGCGCGGTAGTCGCCTGACCGCAGGACCGGGATCACTGAAACAGGGAGATGCGACGGGCGCCGCTGCGGCGTCCGTTGCTGCCGCGGTTGGAGTAACCGTTGTCAGCGCAGCCAACCCGGGCGGGGCGGCCGGCCCAGCTCGGCAGGGGTGGCTCTCACCGTCTCGCCGCCGGCGGTGGCCCGAGCCGAGGGCGGACCGGCGCGCAGCACGGCGAAGCGCTCCGCGAGCGAACCGGCGAGGATCAGCGTGCCGGCGGCCGCCGCCCCGGGCCGCCGTCTGCCGAAGGCGAGCATCAGGAGGGCGCCGCCGGCGGTGAGGCTTCTCGCCAGCCGGGCCGGGGTGGCCGCCGGACCTTCGCGATAGTGCCTGGCCAAAGGTCCCAGCGCCCGTTCCATGAGAGTGACGGCTCCCAGCTCGAGGCAGGCGCCGAGGACGGCCAACCGTCGGGCCGGGCCGGCCTCGCGTGCGGGCGTCAGGATCGTGGCTGCGGCGCCTGCGCTCGCCGACGCGCTGCCGGCGAACACGAACGGCAGGTGGCGGCGAGCCCCGTGCCAGACGGGGACCGAGGTGTCGGCCACCAGCACCGCCGTGTAGGTGCACAAGGGAAGGCCGAGAATCGCCGCCCCCAGCTCGCCCAGGCGGCCCAGCGGCCGCAGCCGGCCCGTCACCTCGGACACCGTTGCGGCTCCGAGAGCCGCGCCGAAGGCCGACAGGACCCAGCTTCCCATGCTCATGGGCGATGTCGGCTTGAACACTCGAAGCATGTTGTAGAAGCGCTCCGGCCGGCCAAGGTCGGCGATCAGGAGCGGCGGGCAGCCGAGCAATGCGCCAACCCCCGCGAGAAGTGACGCGCGCGCGAGGCCGGGACGGCCGGCCACCCGGGATGCGAACCCGAGCACGGCTGACATCCCGGCAAGCCCGCCGAGCCAGAAGTAGAGCGCGACCTCGGGGGTCCAGACCGGCTCCTTGACCACCGGCCGGCCGTAGTAGCCCGGCAGGGAGCTCACCGGCGGCTCGAACCCAGCGCGAGGACGACGCCGGCCACCGCCATGCCGGCCGCCAGGGCCGCCGCGGTCCAGGCCTGCTTCAGGCGCCGGGTCGGTACGACCGGATGCTCCGGCAGCCTGTATCTGCCCGGTTCGTCGAGGAGCAGGAACAGCGAGCCGGCGCCCCCGATCCCGTTGTCGTCCTCGTTCGCCAGGTAGAGGCGCGCCTCGGTTCTGCCCTCGGAATGCAGCTCGGAGTCGGGCGTGTCGAGGCCCACCCAGTGCCCGGCCCTCCCTTCATCGAGCAGACGCGGCCGGACGGCTGCAGGCGCTCGGTGATCTGGCGCGCGCGCGAATCTCGCCACGGGCGGTGACGATGGCGGCCCAGCCGCCCTGCTCGAGGTCGCGCTCCCGGGCAAGCCGATCCAGGTCGAGGGACGCGACGTCGAGCAGGTCGGCCTGCCCTACCACTGGGGCTATCTGCAAGCACTGCAAGGAGTCGGCCTGCCTGGACGTCTGACGTCGCCTGTATGCGGCATCGGTATGTAGCCAGGCAACAGGTCGTAGAGAGTGGGGATGTCGGTCGAGCCCTGGATGCTGGCGTGTCCGCGAAGCGCCAGGATGCCGCCACCGGGCCGGCCGATGTTGCCGAGCAGGAGCTGGACGATGGCCGCCGTCCGGACGTTCTGGGCGCCCACGGAGTGCTGCGTCCAGCCCACCGAGTAGACGATCGCGGAGGTTCGATCCCGGCCCGAGTTGCTGCACAGCAGCTCGGCGACCTCCGCGAATCTCGCGGCTGGGACACCGGTCATCCTCTCCACCATCTCTGGGGTATAGCGCTGGAAGTGCCTCTTCAGCACCTGGAAGACGCAACGGCGATGCTGCAGCGTCTCATCCCGGTCCGGATGCACGTGGGGGGTGCGCCCACCCAGTGCGCCCGTTGATTCGGACCTCGCAACCGTGCTCTGCCTGGGCGAGCGGTTGGTCGTCCGGGCGCCCTGGTACTGCCACGAGCTCTCGTCGTAGGCTCCCCGCTCCGCGTCCCATCCCGAGAAGAGTCCGTCCATCTCCTCGGTGTCCCGGAACTCGTCGCTGACGATCGTCGCAGCGTTGGTGTAGGCGACCACGTACTCGTGGAACCAGCGATCGTGCTCGATGATGTAGTTGACGAGGCCGCCCAGGAAGGCGATGTCGCTGCCGGCACGAATGGGCACGTGCAGCGTCGCGTTGGCGCTGGTCCGCGTGAAGCGCGGGTCGACGTGGATGACGGGAGTGCCCTGGAGTCTCGCCTCCATCACCCATTGGAAGCCGACCGGGTGATTCTCGGCCATGTTCGAGCCCATGATCAGGATGCAGTCCGAGTTGGCCAGGTCCTGCTGGAAGTTGGTTGCTCCGCCCCTACCGAAGCTCGTCCCCAGACCGGGGACGGTCGCGCTGTGTCATATGCGCGCCTGGTTCTCGACCTGGATTATGCCGAGACCGAGGAAGAGCTTCTTGATCAGGTAGTTCTCCTCGTTGTCCAGGGTGGCCCCGCCCAGGGAGGCGATGGCCAGTGTGCGGTTCAGGGGATGGCCCTCCGCGTCCTGGTCCTGCCAGCCTTCGGAGCGTGCCTTGATCACGCGGTCGGCGATCATGTCCATCGCCCGGTCGAGCGGCAGGTCTTCCCACTCGGTCCCGGATGGTCGGCGGTACCTGACCCTCATCTCGCGAAGCGGGGACTGGACCAGGTTGCGGCTTGCCGAGCCCTTCGGGCAGAGCCGGCCCCGCGAGATCGGACTGTCAGGGTCGCCTTCGATGTCGATGACCTGCTCGTCCTTGACGTAGACGCGCTGCCCGCAGCCCACGGCACAGTAGGGGCAGATCGAGCGGACCATGCGGTCGGCGGTCACGGTGCGCGGCCGAACCCCGACGTGGTCGGCGGAGCGGGCGGAATCGCGGAGCGCGACCGGGTCGCGCAGGGTGAGCTGCCGAACAACCGGCCAGCGCTTGAGCTTCGGGATCAGGTCCATGCCTGGGCAACTCCCCACCAGGGGACGGTCCACTGACGCCAATTCCACTATATGCCGTCCTTCCCGCCGGCGGGCACCGGGCAGTGTCCACTCCTGGAGGCCGATCGGGGGGACCACCAACGTGTCCGGCCTCGGGCGACTACGTCAATGACGCCGATCGCCTACCCGGTCGATGGCGAAGGCGTGATCGAGCGCGACGTAGGTGTCGGCGCGGAGAGCGATCCTCAGCTCGCCACCAGCTCAGCGGAAGTCACTGCGACCCCTTAAGCGCGCGAGTTCCCGCCCCGCGTCAAGGCAGGCGTCTGGACTCATGGCGGATCGAGTCGTGTCGGTTGTTAGAAGCCGGCGTTGTCGAGAGCAGCGTCGGAGCCGTTGTTGTGCCAGGTGCCATCCGGGAACTTTCGTGCTCTGAGGTGCACGCGCCACGGAAAGGATGGCGATATCCGCCACCAGGTCCCGTTCAATTCCACTCGGGCGAACTCCCTGAAATGCAGGTGCATCTCGATCGCGTCACCGGCGACCCCGACTGCGTCAGGCAGGTTGCGAGTCGGGTCATCCGTACTCGTGATAACGCCACCTCCGGCGTACGGGTCATTGTTTTCATCGGCGGTCCCGGAGTCGTCGTTGCCGACTTCCCAGGCAGCGGGAAAGGCGACATTGGTGAGAAGACATGCGGGTGGCGTGAGTGCGCCGGCCGCCGCCAACTCACCCGCGGGCGCGATCATGTTGCGGCGGATCTGACGGCTCATGTCCCACCTGTGATCGACACCACCCGCCAACGCGGCTCCGCAAGAATTCGTCCCGCCCGGCGGTGGTGCGGTATTCGCGCCCGCGAGATTCGGACGATCGGCATCCGTGATGATCCGCTGGGGAAAGATCCTGCCAGTCATCAGGAAGTTCGGCGTGTGAAGGTTCAAGCCGACGGACCCACCGGCAATAACGCCGTGCGCAGCTACGGCGGCCGCTGGTCCCGGCGACGTTATCCCCGCAAAGACCGCCCAGAGGGTTAACTGCGCCCTGCTCGCCCCCAACTTGGCCCGGATGACGCGTCTCGTTGCGACCGGCACGGACGTGGTGACGTGGAGGTTGTCGGCGCCAGGTGAAATCTGGCCGGCAGGCTCGCTCTCCCAGGTCAGTCCCGCGAGGCGAGGGTCTCCGGCCGGAATCGCGGGATTGGGCTCCGCCCTCACAACCACGTCAGGGCGGGTGCCGGCGACTGTGACCCAATGCGCCTGTCCCCCCGCACCGAGGGTGCTGGGAATCGGAAACGTGAAAGCCGCCACGCGGTTTTCGACGGTCA
>WNFM01247794.1_pt1 | contig 12059 bp, 14 predicted proteins | sample 5400271 | NCBI WGS metagenome assembly WNFM01 (sample SAMN13153352, study PRJNA577476) | soil metagenome | isolation source: 60 cm saprolite on Douglas fir-dominated hillslope | place: USA:California | collected 2013-09-17 | reverse complement strand
GATCGCATGATGGGACGATAGAGAGAATGACCCGCGTCGTATTCCTCTGCGGCCACAACGCCGCGCGCTCGCAGATGGCCGAAGGGTTCCTGCGATCGATCGGCGGCGATCGCTTCGTCGCCGAGAGCGCCGGCACCGTCGCGGCCGAGCTGCATCCGCTCGCGGTGCGCGCGATGCGCGAGGTCGGGATCGACATCTCGGCCCACCGGAGCAAGTCGATCGACGAGCTCGCGGGGCCGTTCGACGTGTGCGTCACGGTCTGCGACGCGAATTGCCCGATCCCACCGTCAGCGGGGCTGCAGCTCCGGTGGAAGTTCGCCGATCCGGCGCTTGCGCGCCTTGGTCGCACGACTGGATGCAAGACCCGCGACCGTGGCATGACCTCTGCCGTGGTCTCGCACGAGTAATTAAGGGGGGACCAGATGCCTGAGAACCCGACGGGACCGCTTCCACCGCGACCGGGCGAGCATCCGCCGCCGCACCCCGAACAGGGGAAGCAGGGCGGGCAGCCGATCGATCAGCCGGTCCATCCGCGGCCGTCGCCGCAGCCCGAGCTGCCGAAGACGATGTGAGGTGGCGGCCTAGTTCAGGCCGCTCGAGTTGATGAGGCCCTGGAGCATCGCCAGGATCGCGATGCCCGCGATGATGGACGTCGCGACGACGGCCGCGAGCCCTCCCAACGTGAGGAGGATCGTTTGCCTCGTCGCGACGCGCGGGTCGAGGCGCTTCTCGAGCACGTTGTAGGCGACCGAGGCGATCTGGATCGCCGAGCGGGCGATGATGAAGGCGCCGGCCGCGATCCCGGCGCCGACGACGAACCAGACAAGGAGCGCGATCTCGATGGCTAGGTCGCCCAATTCAGCAGGAGCGCGCGGATGACGCGTTCCTGCTCGGCGTACTCGCCTTCGCCAAAGTGCGTGAAACGGATCCGGCCCGCACGGTCCACCCAGTAGAACGCCGGCCAGTACCGGTTGCGGTACGCGTCCCAGGTCTTGTAGTCCGCGTCGATCGCGACGGGGAACGTGACGCCGTTGGCCCGCACGGCCGCGCGCACGTTCGCCGGATCGCGCTCGATGTCGAGCTCGGGCGTGTGGATCCCCACCACGCGAAGGCCCTGACCCGCGTAGGTCTCGTGCCAGCGCTTCACGTAGGGCTGGACGTTCTGGCAGTTGATGCAATCGAACGTCCAGAAGTGGATGAGCACGACCTGGCCGCGTAGCGCCTTCAGGGTCAGCGGCTCGCTGTTGATCCATTCGGTGATGCCGCGGAGCTCGGGAGCCTCACCGGCGTCGGTCAGCTCGGGCAGGTCGCGCGCGCCGACTGCGGGTCGCTGCATCACGAAATCGTAGTAGCCTCTCGTCGATGAGCCATCACGAAACGCCGGCGCCGCACAAGCCGGATCCGCAGTACCGGCAGCAGGACCACATCGTCTTCGCGGCGCTCGCGATCCCGATCTTTGTGGTCTCGTTCTTGATCATCGCGCTCATCGTCACGTTCGGCCAGAAATAACCCGCGCGCGCGGTCAGCGCGCCAGCTCGATATAGACCTCGTCGACGTAGCACCAGAGCCAATCCTCACCCGGCTCCATCGAGCGCGCGATCGGATGTCCCGCCTTCCGCGCGTGCTTGCTCGCGTGACGGTTCTTGGACGAGTCGCAGCAACGCACCGCGCCGCAGCTCATGCACATCCGTAGGTGGACCCACTCGTCGCCGAGGGCGAGGCATTCGGCGCAGCCATCACCGTCCGGCGTGACGCGCTTGATCGCGTCGCGATGGGTGCAGCGGACGGTGCGGGCGTTGAGAGTGGGCGTACGTAAATCCTAGGCCACCAGCCGGAGCCGGAACCGCGCTCCGCCACCGGCGGCCGGCTCGAGCGTGACCGCGCCGCCATGCTTCTCGGCGACGTCCTTCACGATCGAGAGCCCGAGCCCTGATCCGGGCATGCCGCGCGCGTTCGGCGCTCGCCAGAAGCGGTCGAACACGTGGGGCGCGTCCTCGGGCGCGACGCCCGGACCGTGATCTCGGACGCTTACCTCGCCCCCGGCCACCGTCACCTCGACGACGCCGCCGGCCGGGCTCCACTTGCCGGCGTTGTCGAGGAGGTTGGTGACCGCACGGGAGATCCGCGAGCGCACACCCTGGATCGGTGTCGGTTCGCCCGAGAACGTGAACCGAACGCCCGGGTAGCGTCCGCGCACGCCCGCGACCGCATCCTCGACCACCTCGTCGAGCCGCAGATCCTCCACCGGGAGCGACGCCTCCTCGTCGCGCGCGAGATCGATGAGGTCTGCCACGAGCGTCGACAGACGCTCCATCTGCGTCACGAGGTCCGCCAGCACCGCGCGCCGCTCGGTCTCGTCGGTCGGATGGCCGCGGGCGAGGAGCTCGAGATTCGTGCGCAGGCTGGTCAACGGCGTCCGCAGCTCGTGCGAGGCGTCTGCGACGAGCTGCCGCTGCTGACGCAGCGATACCTCGAGCGCACCGAGCATCTCGTTGAAGCTCGACGCGAGCCGGCTCAGCTCGTCACTGCCGCCCGCCGCGACGCGCCGCGAAAGGTCGCGGGTCCGCGCGACGTCTTCCACCACCGTCCCGAGGCGTTTCACCGGAGCGATGACCGCGCGCGCGACGACGGTGCCGAGCCCGGCGCCGAGGAGGATCCCCGCGAGGGCGACGAGGATGAGGCGATTGCGCGTCTCGGCGAGCACGGCGTCGACGTCCTCCATCGATCGGGCGACCTCGAGCGCGGTGCCGGACCCGATCGGCACCGCGTAGACGCGCACGTGCGTCCCATCCGCGGCCGTCGTGTCGAACCACGCCTCACCGCTCTGGGTACTCGCGACCTGCTTGGCGGCGGCCGTCGCGAGCGACGGATCGGCCTGATTGAGGTCGGCCCGGATGACCTTGCCTGATGCATCGATGCTCTGCGCGACGATGTCGGACCGGCCGGTGGAGACGTTGCGATCGCCGAAGGGCGGGAACCCACGTGGCCCGGGCCGGGGTCCGGCCGCTCGCGCGGTCTGCGATGCGTCGGCCAGGCTCTGGTCGATCTGATGGTCGAGCTGCTGCTGCAGGACGATGAACATGAGCGCCGCCGCGGCCACGGCCGCGACCGCGACCGCGCCCGCCGCCAGCAGGGTGACGCGCAGACGGAAGCTCATGGGTCGCGCATCACGTAGCCGACGCCGCGCACCGTGTGGATGATGCGCGGCTCGCCGTTCATTTCGAGCTTGCGCCGCAGGTACCCGATGTAGACGTCGAGCGAGTTGGACTCCGGCCCGAAGTCGTAGCCCCACACCTTGTCGAAGATGACGTCGCGGCTGAGGACCTTGCCCTGGCTCGCCATCAGTAGCTCGAGCAGCTGGTACTCGGTCCGCGAGAGCTGGATCTCGCGCGGCCCGCGCGTCGAGGTCATGGCGTCGCGATCGAGGACGAGGTCCCCGAAGCGGAGCTGCCCGCGGGTCTGCCCGGTCGCCGGCGCGCGGCGCTCGAGCGCGCGAAGCCGCGCGAGCAGCTCGTCGAGGGCGAACGGCTTCACGAGGTAGTCGTCGGCGCCGGCGTCGAGGCCCGAGACGCGCTCGGCCACCGCCGCGCGCGCCGTGAGCATGAGCACCGGGACCTGGTTGCCGGTCGCGCGCAGGCGCCGGCACACCTCGAGCCCGTCGAGGCCGGGGAGACCGAGGTCGAGGATCACCGCGTCGTACGGGACGGCCGTTGCCTGCTCCAGCGCGCGGAACCCGTCCGCGGCCAGTGCCGGCTGATGCCCGGCGTGGCGGAGCGCCCGCTCCACCGCGCCTCGTACCGCGGGATCGTCCTCGACCAGGAGGACGTTCATGAGCCGAGTTTACGAACGGAGCACTAAGAAGGAGGTAAGAACCGCGCGGATCCACCCCTTTCTTATGGCCCTTTCATGACCCCTCTCGGGCGGAGTGGGACTTTGAGCCTCGACCGCCGTGGCCCTCCTCCGCGAGGACCACGGCGTGAACAGGAAAGGATCGACAGACACATGAACAAGTCGCTCAAGAACGTGGAACGGGCCCTCATCGCCACGGGGGTCGCACTGGTGTTCTCCGGAGGCGTCGCCAGCGCGGCGATCCTCTGGACCTCGGCGACGGCCGCGGCCGCGCAGACCGACAGCGGCACGCAGCTCGCGGCGCAGCTCGGGACCGACCCCGGCACGCTCGCCGACAACGGGCCGCGCGGCGCGGACCTGATGACCGCCGCCGCGACGTACATCGGCATCTCGGCCGCCGACCTCAAGACCCAGCTCGCGGCGGGCAAGAGCCTCGCCGACATCGCCGTCGCGAACGGCAAGACACGTGATGGTCTCATCGCGGCGCTCATGGCCGCGGAGCAGACGTCGATCTCGACGTTCGTCGACCAGAAGGGCACGGCGTTCCCGGGCGGCCCCGGCCGCGGTGGCCCCGGCTTCGGCGTACAGGGTGACCCCCTCGCCGCCGCCGCGACGTTCCTCGGCACCACGACCGCCGACCTGCACACGAAGATGCAGAGCGGCCAGACCCTCGCCCAGATCGCGGTCGCCGCGGGCAAGACCCGTGACGCGCTCATCACGGCCCTCGTGAACGACGCGAAGACCAAGATCGAAGCGGCGAAGACGGCCGGCACGCTCACCGCCGACCAGGCCACGAAGCTCGAGGCCAACCTGACCGACATGATCACGCGCCTCGTCGACTCGACTCGGACAGCGGGTCCGGGACCCCGCCACTAGCTCAACTCGACTCCCCACCACTCCCTCCTTGACCGACTGCGCCCGCCCTTGAGGCGGGCGCAGTGCATTTCAGTACGCTTCGGACATGGCGGAGCAACAGATCCGGCTCGCGGACCAGGTCGCGAACGGGACGATGTCGCAGGAGATCGCCGACCTGCTTCGCGACACGGCACGAGACCACAAGAGCTTCCTCGTAATGGCGGTGCCGCGCCTCGCCGGAAAGACCACGACGATGCGCGCGATGCTCGCGGAGCAATCGACGCCCGTGCTCGCCCTCGGGTACGACGGCGAGGACGTGGATCCGCTCGTCGAGCGCGCGAAGGGCGGTTACCTCATCGTCCCGGAGATCGCGCGCGGCCGGTGGTCGGCGGGCTACGTCTGGGGCGAGCCGGTCCGCCGTGCGTTCACTGGCATCACCCAAGGGACGGCGCTCGCGACGGCGCTGCACGCGCCCGATCCGGATGAGGCGTTCCAGATCATCTGTGGCGGCTGCGGCGTGCCCGACGCGCACGCCGCGCGCCTATCGCTCGTGGTGTACCTCCGTTCGCTCGGCGAGTGGGAGCACCCGACCCGCCGCGTCGTGAGCACCGTGCACGAGATCCGCGGCGTGAAGGACGGCAAGCCCGACGCGAAGCTGCTGTTCCGCTGGGACGAGAAGACGGACCGGTTCGAGCGCGCGGGCTGATCCCTACTTCGCCCGGACCGACCGGTACACCACGACGCCGCCGATGACGCTTCCGTCGTTCGCGCGGATCGGCGTTGCCGTCAGGCGCACTTTCACGTCAGCGCCGCGCGCGGTGTTGAACAGGATGTACTCCGCCCACGGTACCGTCTCGCCCGCGAGGGCGCGGACCAGTGGGACCTCGGGGAATGGGATCGGCCTGCCGGTCGCATCGCGCAGGTTGAACGGCCGATCGTCTTCGTTGAGGCGCTCGCCCTTTTCGTTCGAGAGTCCGGTGAGACGTTGACCTGCCTCATTGACCTTCAACAGTCGGCCCTTCGCGTCACTGACGACGACCCCCTCGGTCATGAGATCGAAGATCGCCAGCTGCTCCGCGCTCACCTGCTCGGCGCGCCTCCGGGCGAGGACGCGTTCCGTGACGTCGGAGCCGAACAGCACGACGCCGGTGACGGTGCCGTCGGAAGCCTTGATCGGCTGAAGAACGAAATCCGAATAGCTCGCCTGCAGCTTGTCGTCGCGCATCCACATGCCGCCGAACTCGTACTCGGTGTGTCGCTCACCTGTCGCGAGCACGCGATCGAGCATCGGCCCGATCCGATCCGCCGTGAGGGGGTAGCCCTCGCGTAGCGGCAACCCGACGACGTCACGATCGGCGGCCTTCCGTGCGGTCTCATTCGTCGCGACGATGCGATGGTCCGGTCCACGGAACACCTGCATCCCCATCGGGGCGGCAACGAACAGATAGGGGAGCCAGCTCACGTCCACGTCGGCGCCGGTCACACCGAGGATCTGCAGGCGGGTCCCGATCTCAGCGAGCCCGGCGCGACCGTTCACCTGGAACCGGCGCAACAGCGTCGAGACATGCTCCTTGGCGGCCTGCTCGCTGATCCCGAGATCAGTCGCGATGGCCTTGTTCCCGGCGCCCTGAACAACGAGGTCGAGGACGCGGCGCTGGCGCGGCGTGAGCGGACGCTCTGTCCCCTTTTCGTGCGGATCGAGCGCTTTTGCGGACACCTACATAAGTATGGCTATCCGACAGAGGTTTACGCACGTACAAGGTGTCAGTGGTGGTGGGACCGCGGGAGCGGCTGCCTTGAGCGCGCTGGAGCTCGTCTCCTGGACGACCCAGCTTCTGTTCGTGCTGCTCGCCGCCGCGTCTGCCGCGACCGCCGTGCGACGCCCACGCCCCTCGACGATCGACGCGGCGCTCTTCTTCGGTTTCCTCGCCGCCATCATCGTCGAATCCCGCGTCGCCGCTCTGGTGGGCCTAACGAGCTCGCCGGGGCTCTCGGCGGTGGTGCTCGTCCTGCTGATGGCCGTGCCATACCTCTTACTGCGCCTTGCGAACGATTTCGCCGCGGTGCCGCGGATCGGGCTCAGGGCGGCGGAGGCCGGTCTCGGCGCGATCGCAGCAGCGGTCCTCCTTGTCGACAAGACGGCCTACCCGCCGCCGCTCCTCGCCGCGCTGGTCGTCTACTTCGCCGTGGTCACGCTTGGATCCGCATTCGTCTTCGTGCGGGCCTCGCGACGGTCCGAAGGCGTTTCCCGGCGCCGGCTGACCGCGATCGCATGGGGCAGCTGCCTCCTCGGCGGGGCGATCGCGATCGTGGGCCTCCTCGCGCTGATCCCCGCGGCGGCCGGCGTCATCGGGTCGGTCATCCAGGTCGGGGTGCTGCTGTCGGCGATCAGCTTCGGCATCGGGTTCATCGCGCCAAAGCCGCTTCGCCGCGCCTGGCAGGAGGCCGAGCTGCGCCGGTTCCTTCGGAGCGCCGGCGCGCTCTCGCGTAGCACCGACACCGCCGAGGTCGTCAGGCAGATCGAGCACGCCGGCAGCGCTGCGCTGGGCGGTATGGCTCAGGTCGGCATCTTCGACGCAACGAAGGGCACTCTCGTGTTCGCCGCCGACCGAAAGCGAACGGAGATCCCGGTCGATGAGGCGCTGTCGGGCCGCGCCTTCACCGAGCAGCGGACCGTCTACATCGATGACCCGTCGCGCGCCGCCCCCGGGCATCTCGACCGCCTTGCCGCTGGCGACATCGGCTCGATCCTCGCGACGCCGATGACCGCGGGCGACGACCGGTTGGGCGTGGTCGTCTCCACACAGCGACGATCGCTCGCCTTCGAAGCGGACGACGGCTCGCTCCTCGAGCTGATCGCGACGGTCGCCGCGGTCATTCTCGAGAACCGCCGGCTCATCGACGAAGCCGCGGCCGGCCGAGACGCCGCGGAGGCCGCGACCCGCGCGAAGTCCGAGTTCCTCGCGAGCATGAGTCACGAGCTGCGCACGCCACTCAACGCCGTCCTTGGCTTCTCCGCGCTCCTCCGCGAGCAGCTCGAGCACGCGCTTTCGGCCCGGCAGATCCGCTACCTCGGCAACATCCGGGACGCCGGGGAGCATCTGCTCGAGCTCATCAACGACGTGCTCGATCTCTCCAAGGTGGAGGCCGGTCGCATCGAGCTTCGCCCGGAGACGCTCTCGCTCGAAGCGCTCGTCGAGCCGGTGATCGCGTCGACGACGGCCGCGAGCGCGGCACGCGGTGTCGGCTTCGACGCGTCGATCTCCGACGGCGTCGCGGTGCAGCTCGATCCTGGTCGCGTCCGCCAGGTCCTCTACAACCTCACCTCGAACGCGGTGAAGTTCACGCCCCCCGGCGGGCAGGTGACGTTCCGCGCCGAAGTGCGGGGCAGCGCCGTGCACTTCGCGGTCGCTGACACAGGGATCGGGATCCCCGAGGCCAAACAGGATCGCGTCTTCGGCGCGTTCGAGCGCTTGCACGAGGGCGTGACCGACGTGCCTGGCACGGGGCTCGGCCTCGCCCTCACCCGGAGGCTCGTCGACCTGCACGGTGGCGCGATCACGTTCACGAGCCGCGAGGGCGCCGGCTCGACCTTCAGCGTCGACCTGCCCAACGCGGTCGCCGACCAGCTGCCCGCCGATCGTGTGCTCATCGTTGAGGACGACCGGCGTGACGCGGATCTCATCGTGGCCCTCGCCAGCCAGATCGGCCTCGGGACCGAAGTCGTTCGAAGCGTCGATACGGCCCTCGCGGCTCTCCGCCGTGCGCGGCCTCGAGCGGTGGTCCTCGACCTACGGCTGCCCGATGGTCGAGGAGAGACGGTCCTCGAGGCGGTTCGCAAGCTCGGGCGCCACGTGCCCGTGATCGTCGTGACCGTCGAGGACGACGAGGGTCTCACTCGGCCGCTCGGCGCGGACGAGCATCTGGTCAAGCCGATCGACGGCGACCGGCTCGTCGCCTGGCTCAGAAGCGCCGTGCAACAGGAGGTTTCGCTTGCGCGTGCTGCTGGTTGAGGACGAGCAGATGAACGCGGACCTCTTCGTCGATGCACTCGAGCCCGATCGCCACGACGTGACGGTCGAACAGAACGGCCTGCTGGGCCACGCCCGCGCCCGATCGGAAGCGTTTGACCTGATCGTCCTCGACATGAACCTGCCCGGGATGTCCGGGGCGGAGATCTGCCGCGCGCTCCGCGCCGGCGGCACGACCACCCCGATCATCGCGCTCAGCGCCTCGGTGCTGCCGAACGAATTGCAGGCCGGCCTGCGCGCGGGTTTCGACGCCTACCTGACGAAGCCGATCGCTCCGGCCGCTCTGCGGGCCGCGATCCGCCAGTACGCCAAGTCCGCGTGACCGACGCGCCGAGGCCCGTGGTCCTCGTCGTCGACGACCTCGCGGCCAACCGCGAGCTGATCGACGGGCTGCTCGAGGGCCACGGGTACGACGTCGTGCAGGCCGCCCCTCCTCGACATCGACATGCCGGTGATGGACGGGATCACGGTCTGCCGGACGATCAAGGGCGACCCGGCCACGCGGCTCGTGCCGGTCGTCCTCATCACCGCCGCGAGCGACCGGGAGACCCGCCTCCGTGGTCTCGAGGCAGGCGCCGACGACTTCCTGACCAAACCGTTCGACGGCACCGAGCTCCTGGTGCGGACCCGCGTGCTCTTGCGCGATCGCGCGTTGAACAAGCGCCTCGACGCGACCGAGACCGTGCTCCTGGCGGTCGGCCGTGCCGTCGAGGCGCGCGACCGCTACACGATCGATCACGCCGAGCGCGTCGGGCGCTACGCGCGGGAGCTCGGCCGGCTTGTCGGTCTCGACGCGGAAGCGGCCGAGTGGGTGTACATGGGCGGCGTCCTGCACGACGTCGGCAAGATCGCGATCCGCGACGCGATCCTGCTCAAGGACGGCCCGCTCGACGACGCGGAGTGGGCCACGATGCGGACGCATCCGACCGAGGGTGAGCGGATCTGCCAGCCCTTGCGGAGCACGAGCCCGGTGTTGCCGACGATCCGGCACCACCACGAGCGGTTCGACGGCACCGGGTACCCGGATCGCCTCGCGGGCGAGTCGATCCCGCTCTCCGCCCGGCTCGTCGCGATCGCCGACTCCTGGGACGCCATGACGAGCAACCGCGTCTACCGCCCGAGCCTCGGCGAGGCGGAGGCGCGACGCCGCATGGAACAGGGCGCCGGCACCCAGTGGGACGGCGCGCTGGTCCAGCGCTATCTCAGGCTCGTCGACTCCGGGAGGTTGACCGAGCTCCGCGAGCCGTAGGCTCGCGCGGTGCCCGACCTCCGCGCGCACTTCACCTTGAAGGCGACCGCGGTCGGTACCGTCGTCACCGGGGCCGCCGACCGGGACGTCGCGCGACGCGACGCCGGCCGCGAGAGCGGTGACCGGGTGGCCGACGGCCTCTTCGCCGTGGCCGAGACCGGATCGGTCGCCGTCGCGTGGCCACGCGAGGAACGCGGGCAGGCCCTGCTCGCCGATCGGCTCTGGCTGCTCGTGCCGGCGAGCGAGATCGTCGCGACCCTCGACGAGGCGCTGGCGCGGATCGAGACGCTCGTGCGCGCGGGGCGGCCGTACGTGACGCTCATGACCGGTCCGAGCCGCACCGCCGACATCGAGCGCGCGCTCACCGTCGGGGTGCACGGTCCCGGCGAGCTGCACGTGGTGCTCGTCGGATGATCGCGCCGTTCGGGGAGCGCTACCGCAAGGCCCTCGCGGACCCGCGGCTTCGCGGCAACCTCCTCGCGTTCCAGCGCGCCTGGCGGCTCACGCGCGACGCCGCGTTCGCGCGCCTCGAGGACGAGGGCGGCGCGCTCGGCGCGTCCACGAGCACCTTCGCGGGCGCGAAGGCGCGCCTCGTCGCGGCGAAGGACGCCGTGCTCGCCGATCCGGCGGCGGCGCGGGCGCGATTCGTGAGCGCGTTCACCGCGCGCGGTGGCGTCGTGCACGACGCCGCGACGGCAGACGACGCCCGCGCGATCGTCCTCCACCTGCTGCAGGAACGGGGCGTGACGCTGTTCGCGAAGGGGAAGTCGATGGTCGCGGAGGAGGTGTTCCTCAATCACCATCTCGAGGAGGCGGGCATCCGGGTGGTCGAGACGGATCTCGGCGAGTGGATCATCCAGCTCGCGCACGAGACCCCGAGCCACATGGTGATGCCCGCGATCCACAAGAGCCGGCAGCAGGTCGCGACGCTGTTCGAGGCCGAGACCCATCGTGCCGTCGACCCCGACGACATCGGCGGGATGGTCCGGCTCGCGCGGACGGAGCTGCGCCGTGTGTTCCAGACCGCGGGCGCCGGCATGATCGGCGCGAACGCGCTCATCGCCGACACCGGCACGGTCATGCTCGTCACGAACGAGGGCAACGGCGACCTCGTGAGCACGCTGCCGAAGACGCTCATCGTCATCGCGGGCTGGGAGAAGCTCGTCCCGACGTTCGCCGACGCCTCGGCGCAGCTCCGGCTCCTCGCGCGCAGCGCGACGGCGCAGGAGATCACGACGTACACGAGCTTCATCACCGGCGTCGATGGCGACCGGGAGATCCACCTCGTGCTCGTCGACAACGGGAGGAGCGCGCTCCACGCGGATCCGGAAATGCGCGACGTCCTGCGGTGCATCCGGTGTGCGGCCTGCGCCGACGTCTGTCCTTCGTATCAGGTGGTCGGCGGCCACGTCTTCGGCCACATCTACTCCGGCCCGATCGGGCTCGTGAACACCGCCGCGCATCACGGGCTCGACGCGGCCGCGGGACCGCAGAGCCTCTGCGTGAGCTGCAACGCCTGCGCGACGATCTGCCCGGTCGACATCCCGCTGCCTCAGCAGATCCTCCGGGTGCGCGCGCAGGTCGCGGAAGCGGACGGGCTTCCGGTCGCGAAGCGCCTGGCGTTCGCGGTCTGGTCGCGGCCGCGGCTGTTCGATGCCGTAGCGCGGCTCGGTTCGATCGTGCAGCGGCCGTTCTGGCGCGGCTCGTTCCTTCGCGTGCCGATGCCCGCGGCGCAGCGGTGGCGCTCCCTCCCGGCCCTCGCCTCGACGCCCGCGCGCGACACCCTGCTCGCGCGCACCTTCGAGCCGCTCCTCGACGGGCCGTGGACGCGGAGCGGAGCCCGCGGCCTGACGGTCGCGTACTTCATCCAGTGCATCACCGACCGCTTCGCTCCGGAGCAGGCCGCTGCGGCCATCGACGTGCTCCGCGCGTGCGGCGCGCGCGTCGTGGTCCCGGCGGAGCAGCACTGCTGCGGCCTCCCGCCGCTCGACGCCGGCGATCGGCCGACCGCCCGGCGGATGGCGAAGCAGACGATCGAAGCGCTCGAATCCGTCGCGGCCGACCACTACGTCAGC
>WNFM01325099.1_pt2 | contig 12064 bp, 12 predicted proteins | sample 5400271 | NCBI WGS metagenome assembly WNFM01 (sample SAMN13153352, study PRJNA577476) | soil metagenome | isolation source: 60 cm saprolite on Douglas fir-dominated hillslope | place: USA:California | collected 2013-09-17 | reverse complement strand
CCTTTTCGGAGTCGATCTTCGCCGCATTGATCCGCTGCACGCAGTACGTGCACTTCTCCATCACGCCGCGGCTGCGGACGCTGACGTCGGGATTGCGCGCCAGCTTCAGGCTCGGCGTGTCCCAGTCCTGATAGAGCAGGAAGTTGAAGCGGCGGACCTTGTACGGGCAGTTGTTGGAGCAGTAGCGCGTGCCGACACAGCGGTTGTACACCATGTCGTTGAGGCCTTCGGCGCTGTGCACCGTCGCGCCGACCGGGCAGACCACTTCGCACGGCGCGTTCTCGCACTGCATGCACGGCACCGGCTGGAAATAGGTTTCGGGATTGTCCGCGGGGCCGCGATAGTACGTGTCCACACGCAGCCAGTGCATCTCGCGTCCGCGCAGGACCTGATCCTTGCCGATGACGGGAATGTTGTTCTCCGCCTGACACCCGACGACGCACGCGTTGCACCCGATGCAGGCGTTGACGTCAATCGCCATGCCCCACTTGTAGCCGGTGTACTCGACCGCCGGATACAGCGTGATGATCTTCGGCGGCGTTTCATCCCGCGCGCCGCCGCCGCCCGCTTCCTCGTGCACGGACTTCGGATCGCGGACCATGCCGCGGCCTTCCATGAGGTGGTGATACTGCACGCAGGCGAGCGACATCTTCTCGCCGGTCGCGACGATGTCCGCGCCCGCGCCGAAGGCGAGCGCGTCGGACGTTCGAATAAGGTTGGCGTTGAAGCCGGCGCCCGTGCCGACGTGGCCGGCGCGCGAGCGGCCGTAGCCGAGGTGCACGGTCGCGCAGTCGTCCGGGTGGCCGACGACGGGGAAAATCGCGCCGCGGACGGATCGTCCGCGGTACTTCAGCTCGACGACCTGGCTGACGATCTGTCCGTGCTCGCCGCCTTCGAACGCGGGCGCGCCTTCAGCGCGCAGCTTGGCCGCGGTCGCGGGGCTGACAAGGATCGCGTTGTCCCAGGTCAGCCGCGTGATCGGCTTCGGCAATTCCTGCAGCCAGGCATTGTTGGAATAGCGGCCATCAAGAATCGATGGGTCGTTGCGGAAGGAAATCTCGATGCCGGTGCTCGCCGCCACCGGCCGCATGTTGATGTCCGTCATCGACGGCGCCATCGGCTTCGGCGCGTACGCGGAATTCGGAATCTCGCCATCGTGCAGCCAGCGGCGCCACGACGTCTCGAACTCCGGATTCGGTAGCGTCCGACTTAAGCCGGACCCCGTACTTCTCGACCAATGCTCGCGGACGATGTCGTACGCCGACCGCTCCGGCCGGTCGGTCATCGCGGCGATCACTTCGTGCGCGGACTTGCCGCTGTATAAAGGCGCGATCAATGGCTGCACGATCGATGCCGTGCCATCGTACGCGCGCGCATCGCTCCAAGATTCCAGGAAGTGCGCCTCGGGAATCTGCCACTGACACCGCTCCGACGTCTCATCGTCGTAGAGGCTCAGGTGGGCCCTGAGCTGCACTTTGTCCAGCGCGGCGGCGAACTTCAGATCGGCGGGCGCGGTGTAGACCGGATTGCCGCCGACGATCACGAGCAGGTCCACTTTGCCGGTGGTCATGTCGGCGACGAGGTCGCGCAGCGAGTCGAGCTGATTCACGGGTTCCGCTTCGACCGGTTGGGTATACACCACGGTCCGGCCGACGTTGCCAAGCTGCGCATTCATCGAGTGCGCGAGCGCGTGGACGCTCGGCGGCTGGCCGTCGCCGGCGATCACGAGACTCCGTCCGCGGTGCGCCTGGAGATCTTTCGCGACGGCGTTGATCCACTTCGCGTCCGGCCCGTTCGCGGTCCTTCCGCCCGGTAGTCCGCCCGGTCGCATCGCCACGTCGATCTCCTGCGCGGCGCGCTCGATCTCGCTCGGCTTCAATGGCAACCGATGATCGGCTCGCGCGCCAGTCGATGTCGGCATCGACTCGATTGCGTAGAGGCGGTTCATGCGATCGGCCTGCTCGGGACGCCGGCGGGCGGAGTAGTCGCGCGCGTAGCGCAGACCGCCCGGTCCCGCGCCGAGGAAGTCCGCGTCGAGCGAAAGGATGACGTCGGCTTGGTCCAACCGGTACTGCGCGTCGACGTGTTCGCCGAACGCGATGCGGGCGCCTTCACGCGCCGACTCGCGGCTCGCCGGGTCCCACTGATGCCATTTTGCCGACGGATAGCGCGCGAGCACGTCGCGGATCTGCGCGGCGAGCGTCGGCGAGTTGACCGACTCCGTCAGGACCCGCAGGCCCGCGCCCTTCAGCGGCTGTTGGGCGGTCAGCGCCGCGCGAATGGCACCGAGGAATGCGGACCATGGTCGGATGTCGCCAAGGTTGGTCAGCGTCTGCGAGCGATCGGGATCGTAGAGGCCGAGGATCGCGGCCTGCGCGAAGACGTCGGTCGCGCCGAGACTGCCCGGATGCAGCGGATTGCCTTCGACCTTCGTCGGGCGACCCTCGTGGCTTTCGACCAGGAGTCCGGCCGCGACGCCGCCCAACGGCATGGACGTCGCATAGAAGAGCGGCTTGCCCGGAATCAATTCTTCGGGCTGGCGAACGTAGGGGACGATCTTTTCCGCGGGTTGCCGCGTGCACGCCGTGACGCCCGCCAGCGCGAGCGACGCGCCCATGAGCTTGAGGAACGTCCGCCGCGCCACGGGGTCGGTGATCGCTTCGATCTCGGAGGGGAACTCGTTGTGGAGCCGCTCGACGAATTGCGGATCGTCGGCCTGCTCGTCGAGAGTTCTCCAGAATCTCTGGGACTCTTTCTTCCCAGTCTCTAGCCTCCAGCCACCGGCCACTTCGTTTATCGATGGCACGTGGAACAGCTCGTGAGTTTCTGAATCTGGTATTCAGCGACCAGCCGCTGTCCCAGTTCGAGTTGATTGGACGGCGGCACATAGTCCACGCGGAACACGGCGCTGCGCGGACGCACGTACTGCTCGGGATTGCGGTGGCAGTCGAGGCACCATTCCATCTGCAGCGACTGCTCCTGCCACATCAACGGCATGCGATCGACCGCGCCGTGGCACGTCGTGCAGCCGACGCCCTTGCGCACGTGAATGCTGTGATTGAAGTACACGAAGTCCGGCAGGTCGTGCACGCGCGTCCACTCGATGGACTTGCCCGAGCGGAAGCTCGCGCGCACGGGCTCGAGGAACGGGCTGTTCGCGAAGATCTGCGAGTGGCAGTTCATGCAGGTCTTCGTCGGCGGAATGCCGGCGAAGGCCGAGTCTTCAACTGAGGTGTGACAGTAACGGCAGTCGATGCCGTTGCCGGCCACGTGCCGCTCGTGACTGAACTGGATCGGCTGATCTTTGGCCGCGCGCGCCGTCGTCACCCAGGGCGACCGATTGATGGACGTGAGCAGGCCGAGCAGACCCGCGGCGAAGAACACGGCGCCGAAAATGCTCACCCGAGCAATCGTGTTCGTGCTGCGATGGAAGATCTGCGACATCGAGTCGTGCGAAACCGAGCCGACGAATCCGAGACGAGTGCCGGACGGAGGGCGTGAAGCGGAGCTTACTCCCTTTCGCGGCGGTGAACCCGAAGGCTATTATGTGAAACGTTTCACGTGTTTGTCAAAACATTAAGAAATCAAGGCATACCTGACTCTTTTCCACGTGATTGAGGCGCGTGGTACTCTGCCGCCCCGCGCGAGTCGAGTCGAGATCCGCTTGCAATTCCCGTGAATTGGGTACGATATTACCTGTCTGGCAGAACCGAAGGAGACGTTCGGCATGACATTCAGGACCCTGGTGCTCGCAGCGGTGGCCACAACGACGCTCGGCGCGGCCGCGCGCGCCGCAGATCGTTCGATGGACGCAGGATCCCCCCGAGTTCAGTCGAGGGGCGATTCTCCGGCGCCGACGGACGGCGACTTCGTCGTCCGCGACTTCAGGTTCGGCACGGGCGAGACACTGCCGTCTCTGAACCTCCACTACCGCACGCTCGGAACCCCCCGGCGCGACGCGTCGGGCGTCGTCCGGAACGCGGTGCTGATTCTTCACGGCACCGGCGGCACGGGCGCGGGGTTCCTGTCGCGTACCTATGGCGGCGAGCTCTTCGGGGCCGGCCAGCTCCTTGATGCGACGCGCTATTTCATCATCCTGCCCGACGGCATCGGCCACGGAAAGTCGTCGAAGCCGAGCGACGGCCTGCACGCGCGCTTCCCGAAGTACACGTACGACGACATGGTCCGATCGCAGCACCTCCTGCTGACCGAGGGCCTGAAGGTGAATCACCTGCGGTTGGTGATGGGCACGTCGATGGGCGCGATGCACTGCTGGGTCTGGGGCGAAATGTATCCTGACTTCGCAGACGGTCTCGTGCCGCTGGCGAGCGTGCCGACACAAATCGCCGGGCGCAACCGCATCATGCGCACGATGATCATGGACAGCATCACGAAGGATCCCGCCTGGATGAACGGCGACTACAAGGAGCAGCCACACCAGGGGCTGGTCGGGGCCATCAATCTTCTGATGATGATGACGAGCAGCCCGCTCCAATGGCACAAGAGCGGCCCTACGCGTGACGCGGCCGACAAGTGGTACGAAGATCAGATCGCGTCGCGCGTGGCGTCGACCGACGCGAACGACATGCTGTATCAGTACAACGCGTCGCGCGAGTACGATCCATCGCCGAACCTCGAGAAGATCACGACGCATTTGCTCGCCATCAACTCGGCCGACGATGTCGTGAATCCTCCGGAGCTTGGGCTAATGGAGAAGCTGATACCGCGCGTGAAGCACGGCAAGTACATCCTCATTCCGACGAGCGACCAGACGCGCGGGCACGGCACGCACTCGCTGCCGCTGGTGTGGGGGAAGTACCTGCAGGATTTCATGAGAAGCCTCGAGCCTGCCGGAACTCAAAACTGAAGATCCCTGAACCCTCTCATGTCCGATCGCAAGTACAGACAACGCGGCTATCAAGACGACGACCGCGATCGCCGTCCGAAGGGCGAGAAGAAACCCGCGCCGCCCAAGGAGCGCGCGCCGGGGCGCGTCCTGCAGGACGAGCGCGGTCCGAAGACGCCGAATCTGATGGCGGCGCACGAAGTGTTCCGCTGCGCGCGCTGCGGCAACCTGCTGTCGCTGTCGGTCGGCAGGCTCGACAGCTGCGCAAAATGCGGCGTCGATCTGCACAGCTGCATCCAATGCGGGTCGTTCGACACCAGCGAGCGCTGGGAGTGTGCGCAGGGCGCGCAGCTGGAGGCGCGTGTCGCGCCGAAGGACGCGCGCAACGCGTGCACGATGTTCACGCCGCGGACGACTGTGGAGCGGCAGACTGGATCGCCTGCTGCAGCGAAGTCCGACAGCCCCGGCGGCGCGTCGAGCGCGTCGAACAGCGCGCGGAGAGCTTTTGATGATCTTTTCAAGTAATCTTTAGTCACCAGTCACCAGTCACCAGTCACCGTCCCGATGTCCCTCATTTCCCCCGTCGATCAGCAGAAACTCCGTGACGCCTTCGCCGAAATGACGCGTCCCGTGCGCCTGCTCTTTTTCACGCAGGCGCTCGGGTGCGAGACGTGCCTGCAGACGCGCCAGATTCTCGACGAGCTGCCGCAGCTGTCCGACAGGATTGCGATCGACGAAGTGAACCTCGTGCTCGAGCCCGACCGGGCGACGAAGTACGGCGTGGACCGGGTGCCGGCGATCGCGGTCGAGTACGAAGAGGAAGGCGAGAGACGCGACTCGCGCATCAGATTCCTCGGCGCGCCGGCCGGCTACGAGTTCGTGTCGCTCGTGCACGCCGTGATCCTCGCACGCGGCGGCGCGTCCATGCTGTCGCCGGAGGCGCGCACGCGCCTGGCGTCGGTCGACAAGCCCGTGACGATGCAGGTGTTCACGACACCGACGTGACCGCATTGTCCGCGGGCGGTCAGCCTCGCGCATGAAATGGCCTTCGCCAGCCCGCACATCACGGCCTACGCCGTCGAAGCGACCGAGTATCCGGATCTCGCGCGGAAGTATCAAGTGAGCGGCGTGCCGAAGACCGTGGTGAACGATCAGATCGAGATCATGGGCGCGCTGCCGGAAGGGCCATTCATCGAGCAGGCGCTGTCCGCGATAGAAGGGACGAACGGTTAGCCAGCTGCCACCTGCCGTCGCGCCCCGTCACGGCCTCAGGCTGCTGAAGTTCGGCGCGCGTCTTTCCGCGAACGCGGCGAACGCTTCTTTCGCTTCCGCGGACTTCAACTGCGACGCGAAATGTCCGCCCTCGATTTCCATCCGCGCGGCAAGGGCCGCCGGGTCTCGCATCAAAGACTTCGTGATCGTCACCGCGGATGCCGGCCGCGCAGCCACGGCCTCCGCGGCCGCGCGCGCTCTGGCGCGCAGTTCGGCCCGTGGAACCGACGCGTTGGCGATGCCCCAATCGACCGCCGTCCTCGCGTCCACCGCCTCGCCGAGCACGAACATCGCGAACGCCCGCGCGTGGCCGATCCGCGCCGGCAGCAGCAGGCTCGACGCAGCCTCCGGCACCAGCGCCAGGTTCACGAACGGCGTCGTCAGCAGCGCATCGTCTGATACGAAGACCAGATCGCAGTGCAGCAGCATCGTCGTGCCGATGCCGACGGCGCGGCCGTTCACGGCCGCGACGATCGGCGTCTTCGCTTTACCAAGCGCGATGAGCAGCGGATTGCCGCGGCTGCGCGCGGCGTCGGCGGCCGGCTCGCCTTTGCTGGCTGCCGCGAAATCGCTCAGGTCGTTACCGGCCGTAAACATATCGCCTTCGGCCTGAATCAACACACAGCGGACGTCGTCGTCGTGCTCGGCGCCTTCGATGCCGTTGCCAAGCCCCTCGTACATCGCTCGAGTCAGGGCGTTCTTCTTTTCCGGCCGGTTCAGCGTCAGCGTGAGGACGCCATTCGACTTCTCGGCGCGCACGTGGTCCGTCATGCCCTCTCCCGTCTCATGAACCAAATCACGACTCCAAAAGCGCTCCAGCCGGCAAATGAGATCCACTCGTTGCGCGTGAAACTCCCCGGAACACCAGGAAGGATCTTCATCAGGATGATCGCGACGCTGACCGCTGCGCCCGCCCACGCCATGAGCGCTGATTCATGCGTGTGTCCGTCACGGCTGCGGCGCGCGAGGTACGCGAGACACGCCGACAGCCAGCCGACGCCGACCGCCAGCGAGCCGACCTCGGTGATCGGCACGAGGATCGCGTCCCCGAACATCGCGGCCGCGATCGTCAGCACCGCCATGAGCCCGATGGCGACGACCGGCGTCCCGAAATCCGCGTGCACCCGTCCGAGCGACGGGTGGACGAGGTTGCGCCGTCCGATGGCGTAGAGCATCCGCGTCGACGCGACGAAATTGCCGTTGAAGATCTTCAGCACGGAGAGAAACGCGCCGAACAGAATCAGCTGCGCGAGCGGACGTGCCCGGTCACGATCTCCTGCCACGGGTAGACATAGGTGACGACGCCGATGATGAGGACGTAGAACGTGAAGCCGGCGATGAGCGCGGCGTAGATCGCCGTGGTGAAGTGCTTCGTGTCGAAACCGGCCTTCGCTTCCTCCGATCCCTTCGCCACCGATTCGAAGCCCGTCATGAAGTACGGCACGATCTGCAGCACGAGAAAGATCGACAGCCACGGCCCGTTCGCCGTGGCGAAGAGCGGCTGCATGTTCGCGCTCGATCCCCGTGTGAAGCCGAGCAGCGTGAACACCGCGAAGATGGCGAGCAGCCCGAACGTCATCACGTCCTGGAAGACGCCGCTCAGCCGGATGCCACGGTAGTTGACGGCCGCGACGAGGATCGTCAGAGCGAGCCCGACCGCGAGCCGCGGCGCGTAGATCGGGCTGCCGCCGATGACATAGAGCTGGGAGCTGTTCAGCGACGGAAAAACCCGCGCGAGCAGATTGCCGGTCGCGACCGCCTCCCACGGACAGACGATCGCGTACGACAGAATCATCGTCCATCCGGCGGCAAAACTCGTGAAAGGCGGGAAGACGCCCTCGGTGTAGGCGATCTCGGCGCCAGCGTCCTGTATTCGCGTGACGAGCCGGCCGTACGTGTGCGCGATCGGAAAGAGCAGCAGGCCGCCCACAAGAAAGCCGAGCATCCCGCCCGCGGGCCCGCCGCGCGACAGCCAGTCGTCCATCAGGACGAGCCAGCCGACGCCGATCATCGTGCCGAACCCGAACGTGAAGTACTCGACGGTGCTCAGGCCACGGTGCAAAGACGGTTCGCGCATGAGGGGCTCACTATATGTCATGGCTGATTGCCATCAGCCATTAGCCATTAAGATCGCCTCGTGAACCACCAACCGCGCCCGTCATTCCAGTCGCCGCGCTTTGCCCAACCCGCGACGTTCATGCGCCTTCCGCACGTCAGCGAGCCGCGCGGCCTCGACGTCGCGATTGTCGGCGTGCCGTTCGACCGCGGCACGTCGTACCGGCCGGGCGCGCGCATGGGCCCGCGCGAGATCCGCGCGCAGTCGTCCCTGATCCGCAGCTACAACTATTTTCAGAAAGTCGCGCCGTTCGATCGGCTGAACGTCGCCGATGTCGGCGACATCGACGCTCCGCCGGTCAGCATCGAGAAGTGCTACGACGCCGTCGAGGCCGGAATCGGCGCGATCGCCGACGCCGGCGCGCGTCCGATGGTTGTCGGCGGCGATCACTCGATCACGCTGCCGGTGCTGCGCGCGCTGGCGCGGCGCCACGGCCCGCTCGCGGTCGTGCAGTTCGACGCGCACATCGACACCTGGGACGAGTATTTCGGCGGCAAGTACTTTCACGGCACGCCCTTCCGCCGCGCGATCGAAGAAGGCATCGTCGATGGCTCGCGGTTCATTCAGGTCGGCATCCGCGGACCGATGTACGGCGAGAGCGATTTCGACTTCCATCGCGAGCGCGGCATCACGATGATCGATATCGATCAGGTGAAGGATAGCGGCATCGTCGGCGCGGTCGAGCAGATTCGTCGCGTGGCAACGGGACCGGCGTACGTGACGTTCGACATCGACGCCGTCGATCCGGCGTTCGCGCCGGGAACCGGCACGCCGGAAGTGGGCGGGTTGACGAGTCACGAGGCGCAACGGCTCGTCCGCGGTCTCGCCGGCCTGAAGCTGATCGGCGCCGACGTCGTCGAGGTGTCGCCGCTCTACGACGGTCCGGGTCAGATCACGTCGGTCCTCGCGGCGAATCTCCTGTTCGAATTGCTGTGCGCGATGGCGGTATGATCTCGGTCGTGAAGCGCAGACTCTTGGTGTTCGGACTGCTGACGCTCGTCGGCCTCGCGGCTGGTGCTAGCCTCCAGTCACCTCGGCCGATCGCCTATCACCTCTCATTCCCCGAGCCGCAGCATCACTGGATGCAGGTCGAGGCGTCGTTCCCAGACCTCGGATCGGGCACGCTCGAGCTGCGGATGAGCCGATCGTCGCCGGGCCGGTACTCGCTGCACGACTTCGCCAAGAACGTGTACGACGTGCACGTCGCGGCGGCGAACGGGCGTGAGGTCGAGACCACGAGACCGGATCCGTACGGCTGGAACGCGAGCGGTCACGGTGGCAGCGCCACCGTGAAATACAAGGTGTACGGCGATCGCGTCGACGGCACGTATCTCGCGATCGACACGACGCACGCGCACATCAATATGCCCGCGGCGATTATGTGGGCGCGTGGCCTCGACGAGCGGCCCGTGACGGTGACGTTCGATCAGCCCGCAGGGATGGACCGGCGCTGGCTCGTCGCGACCCAGCTGCACGGCGAAGGCTTCCCGATCCTCAGCAACGCCCCGATTCCTCCGAGCTACACGTTCTCCGCGCCGAACCTTCAGTACTTGATGGACAGCCCGGCGGAAATGGGCGCGCTCGCCATCCGCAGGTTCTCCGTCGGATCGAGGGCGTTTCGGTTCGCCGTGCACCATCTCGGCACCGAGGCGGAGCTGGACAGTTACGCGAAGGACGTCGAGAAGATCGTCCGCGAGGAAGGCGCGATTTACGGCGAGTACCCCAACTACGAGCCCGGCTATTACACGTTCCTCGCCGACTATCTGCCCTACGCCGGCGGCGACGGGATGGAGCATCGCAACAGCACGGTCATCAGCGCCGGCGGCTCCATCGCGACGGGACGCGTGCGCCTGCTCGACACGGTCGCGCACGAGTTCTTTCACTGCTGGAACGTGGAGCGCATCCGGCCGAAGAGCCTCGAGCCGTTCGACTTCGATCGGGCCAACATGTCGGGCGAGTTGTGGCTGGCCGAGGGCTTCACGCAATACTACGGCCCGCTCGCGCTGCAGCGGACGGAGCTCGTGGACCTGACGTCGACGCTGCGCACGTTCAGCGGGCTGATCGAGAGCGTGTCGGCGCCGGGTCATCTCATGCGATCGGCGGAAGAGATGAGCCGCATGGCGCCGTTCATCGACGGCGGCCCCACGAGCGATCGGACGAACTGGTCGACGACGGTGATCTCGTACTATCCGTTCGGCGGCGCAATCGCGCTCGCGCTCGACCTGTCGCTCCGTGACAGGACCGACAGCCGACTGTCGCTCGACGACTTCATGCGCGCGATGTGGACGACGTTCGGCAAACCCGGCGGCGCGCGCGAGGGCTACGTCGATCATCCGTACACGATCGCGGACGCCGAAGCGACGCTCGCCGACGTCAGCGGCGACCGCGCGTTCGCCCGCGACTTCTTCTCGCGCTACATCCAGGGCCACGACGTCGCGGATTACGCGAAGCTGCTCGGGCGCGCCGGTTTCGCCGTACGCAGACGCAACGCCGGCCGCGCGTGGCTCGGCGACGTGCGCCTCGAATCACGCAATGGCGCGCGCGTCACTCCGCTCGTCGCGCCGACGTGGCCGGTCTACGCGGCCGGCCTCGATCAAGACGATGAGCTGCAGCAGCTGGATGGACAGAAGATCGGCGGTGACGCCGACGTCGCAGCGGTCCTGCAGCGGCACAAGCCGGGCGACGCGATTCCGATCGTCTTCGCCGATCGCACGGGCGTGGCGCAGACGAGGACGATCACGCTCGGCGAGGACCCGCACATCGAGGTCGTCGACGGCGGCGCGCCTAACCCCGCGCAGCGCGCGTTCCGCGACCGCTGGCTGAAGTCGCGGCAGTAGGAGTTGCCGATGCCCATTCCCTGGCTCCGACTTCTCGACATCGCCCTCGGCGTCACGAATCTGGCGCAAATGCGGGCCGCGCGCGCGGGCGAGGAAGCGGAAACGGCCGCAGGCGCGTCAGCTCACCACGAGCCGGGGCTTGCCAGTGTCGTGACGTCCGCGCTGCGGGAGGTGTTCGAGCGCGACGCGCGCCGGATGCAGATGCTGCAGGAGAAGGCCGAGGCCGATCAGCAGCGCGCCGAGCGCGCGCTCCGCGTCGAACTGCTGAGCCGCGCCGCCGATCGCGAAGCGAGCCGGCTGCGCCTGCTGGCGGGCTGCGCGCTCGCGACATGGATCGCCGCTGTCGTCGCCAGCATCTGGCTGAACAGCGACAGCCTCGCCGTGCGTGTGCTGTTCGGGAGCGGCATGCTGCTCCAACTCGCTTCGTTCGCGTCGGCGCTCCTCGTGCACACGACGCTCAGCGATCCCCTCGAAGTGCTCGCGACCACCAACGACATGACGAGACGGAAGGGGATAAGCGGCCTCGACGTCGCGCTGTGGCTGTTGATTGCGGGCCTCGTGGCCGTCGGGTTTGCGGTTGCGCTCGGCTGACGCCTCACGCTACATGCCCGGCTTCGCCATCCGCATGTTCCACATCCGGCCCATGTGCCCCGCAGGCGGACGCACGCGCAAGAACACGTGCATGGACGCTGGATGCTCGCCGTGCGAGGCACGAAGCGCGTCGGGGACCGCGTAGACCGTGAGGTCCGCGCCGGCGCCGACGTCGAAGCCGCGCCACCGGGTGATTTCGCGCACCGCGCCGATCGTCAGGGCCGTCACCAGGCTCGGCGGCACGTCGAGCCCCGCGTCGGCCGTCAGCGGGTTCTGCAACAGCGCGGTTTCCGTGTCGACCGATTCGAGCCGCCCATAGATCGATGTCGGCCCGCGGCGGGTCGTCAACTCGGCGAGGAACGCGTTGAACGCGCCGTGATCCTTGTCGTTGCGCCCGACGGC
>WNFM01138798.1_pt3 | contig 12064 bp, 14 predicted proteins | sample 5400271 | NCBI WGS metagenome assembly WNFM01 (sample SAMN13153352, study PRJNA577476) | soil metagenome | isolation source: 60 cm saprolite on Douglas fir-dominated hillslope | place: USA:California | collected 2013-09-17 | reverse complement strand
GGTTGTAGTGCGGATCGTTCGGCAAAAAGGTCTGCCCGGAGACTCTCAGGCTGATCATCTTCGCGATGGTCCAGAGCTTGCCCGACGCAATCAGCCGGCCGCGGCTATCACCACCAACTTGAATCGCTCGAAGCGACTCGCGGCCCGTGCTCGTGACGCCGTGGCAATAGGGCTGCACCACGCGATGCAGACCGTCGTAGTCGAACTCGAGCAAGGCGCGCCGCCGTATCGCTTCGCAGATCCGTGAGGATGATGGATGGACAATCGACCGTTGGAATTGGCCCATCTCGGCTACCATCCTGAACTTCTCCTCGAACGGCAATTGCGCGAGCTCCCGGCGACGGCGTCGCTTGGCCTCGAGAATGCGCTCGACCGCCTCCTGCCCGGTCAGGCTCTTACCCTCGGCCGGCGAGGAGCTTCTTCCAGCGCTCTTCGAGCCCATGCTGATGGAGGATAACTCCCAGGCGCTCTTCATCCAATGGCTCTCGTCCGCTCTCCAGAAGATGCTCGATCTTGAGCCGATCCTTTGGACGATTCGTCTGCAGCGCTACCGCGATCGCATGCTCTGGCGTGAACACTCGCGTCTCTTGCTTGCCGACCTGTACTGTGCGGGCTTCGGCCACGGCCTCGTGCACGAGCGGCGTCGGCTCCGGAAGGATCTGAACGGGGAATCCTTCGATCAAAATCGCGTCACCGGCTGCCTCGTATCCTAGCGAGCGAAGCTCGGAGTACAGCCTGTCGAGTGAGATCAACCCGCTGGCGTCTGTCGGCAAAGACGTGAATACGTCCAGGTCCAGAGTCTCAATCGGTTCCGCATAGAAGATGAACGCAAAGGCGCCGCCGATCGCGTGCAAGCCGATGACGCCTCGGCGCTGCAGGTCGTTGAGTCGCTCGACGATCTTCTCGAGATCAGGCGTCGGCACGAGGCCACAAAAGCGAAGGCCCGGCCGTTTGTCCAGCCGGGCCTCATGAGTTTGGAGCGGAGCACCGGGTTCGAAGTTCGCGACCTCCCGGCGCGGGTGCGTGAAAGCGCGCAGGCTTACGCCTGACTACCGTTTCTTTCGCTTGCTCTTCTCGAACACGTGCGGCTTCGGCGGCGGCGGCACGTAGCGCTGCGGCGGCGGCGGCGCGGGCTTGCGCTCCTCGGAAGGCTTCCCTGCGGCGTCCGAAGCTTGAGCCGCGACCGGAGCAACCGCGGTCTGTGGTGCAGGCCCCGTCGCAAGTGGCTTCGCCGCGGGCAACGCCGCGGGAGGAAGGAGCGCGGCGGCAGACGGCTGGGCCACCGGCGCAAATGGAAGCGGTGTCGCCTTGGGCAGCGACGGCGGAGCCGCCTGCGGGAACAGCTGCGGCGGCCCTTGCGGAGCGAACGGCAGCGGCGACGCCTTGGGCAGCGCGACGGGGATCGATTGCGCGACGGGGAGCGCCGGCGCCGCAGGCGGCTGCGCGGGCAGAGCCTGAGGCCGCGGCTGCGACTTCACTGCGGGTAAAACCGGTTTCACTGGCGCTGGTACGGGCGCCGCCGGCACTTTCACCACCACTCGCTCCGGGGGCGGTTGCGAAGTTCTCGCCGCTGCCTGCGAGAGCGCCGTCACCAGCTTCTGGGGATCGGGCGCGAACACGAGGGCGCGCCCCGGGCCCTGCAACTCGTCGACCAGCGTCCGCATTCCCGCTTCCATCGGCAAGCGCGCCGGAAGCTGCAAAGCCGCCTCCCGCACGCCCGCCTGCGCCAGCTTTCGCAACGCTTCGGCGACGCGGGCGGCGAGCTCCTCTTCACTCTGGCCCTTCGCGCCGACGCCGAAGAGGAAGAGCTTCTGGAAGGACATGCGCGGCCCGGGCGGCGTCAGCACGGCCTCGCCGGCTTCGCCGGTCAAGAGGCCGCCGCGCAGGAGCCGCGAGAGGCGTCCCGACAGCCGCCAATCCGCCAATCCGGCCAGCCCGGTCAGCGGCCGCTCGTCGGCGGCGATGAAGAGGCAGAGCGACTCGGCCGCGGCCTGGTCGATCGCCTCGAGCGTGAGCGGATAGAAAGATAAATCCATTACTTCGCCTGCCCTGTACCTGGATTGACGCCTCTGCCGCTATTGGGACCCTCTTCGATCCGGCGCGACGTGAGGAGCGGGGCGCAGCCCCATTCGGCGCCTCCACCAGGGTGGAGCTCGCTCCCCCCTGGACCCCCCAAGAGCCCATCGGCCCGGCGGTTCAATCCTTCCCTCGCTTCGGCGTGGCGTCCGGAAGTTCCATGTGCGCCACGCGATCCAGAACGCCGTTCACGAACGACGACGATTCTTCTGAGCCGTACTTCTTCCCCAGCTCGATGGCCTCGTTGAGCGTCACGCGGACGGGCACGTCGGCGCGCCGCAGGATCTCGTAGACCGCGAGCCGCAGGATGTTGCGATCGACCCGCGCCATCCGCTCGAGCTTCCAGTGCGTGCTGCTCTTCTGGATCAGCTCGTCGATGGCCCCGCGCTCCGACTGCACGCCGCGCACCAGCTCGTCGGCGAAGCGCTCCGTCTCCTGGTCCGCCTCCTCGAAGTGCGCCAGCACGCCGCGCACGGCCTCGCGGGCGTCGCCGCCGCTGGTGTCGAGCTGGTAGAGCGCCTGCAGCGCGCACTCCCGCGCTTTGGTCCTCGCGCCCACTAGTCGCCCACCGCGCGAAGCGCGTGGACCTGCTCGATGCACGCCAGTGCGGATTCGCCGCCCTTGTCGGCGCCGGCGGGATCGGCGCGCTCGTGCGCCTGCTTCATCGTGTCGCAGGTGAGCACGCCGAACGCGACCGCGAGCGGCCGGGGATTGGTGCCACCCTCGAGCGCGAGCAGGCCGAGCGAGCGCGTCACCTCCTGCGAGAGGAGCTGGTAGTGATCGGTGCCGCCCCGGACCAGGCAGCCCAGCGCGACGATGCCGTCGATGCCCCCCTTGCGCGCCACCCGCGCCGCCAGCGGCCCGAGCTCGAACGCGCCCGAGCAGCGGTAAACGCGCACGTTCTCCGCACCGCGCTGCGCGAGCGCCTTCTGCGCGCCCGCCACCAGCGAGTCGACGATCTCCGTGTTCCAACGCGTGGCGACGATGGCGAAGCGCATCCCCTTCGCGTTCACCGTCAGCTCTGCCGGGATCCCCTGGCTCATTCTTTCCGCAGTCTACTTCTTCGTGAGCGAGAGGAGGTGGCCCATCTTGTCCCGCTTTACTTGTAGGTAACCTTCGTTCTCCGGCCCGGCGCCCGCCTCGATGGGCACGCGCTCGATGACCTCCAGGCCGTAGAGCTTCTTGAGCCCGTCGATCTTCTTCGGATTGTTGGTCATCAGGCGCAGCTTGCGCACGCCGACGTCGCGGAGGATCTGCGCGCCGATGCCGTAGTCGCGCAGGTCGGCCTTGAAGCCCAGCTTCTGGTTGGCCTCGACGGTGTCGTGGCCCTCGTCCTGCAGGTTGTACGCCTTGAGCTTGTTGACGAGGCCGATGCCGCGCCCCTCCTGATCGAGGTAGACCAGCACGCCCTTCCCGGCCCGGTCGATCATCTCGAGGGCCCGGTGGAGCTGCGGCCCGCAGTCGCAGCGCTTGCTGCCGAAGACGTCGCCGGTCAGGCACTTCGAGTGGACGCGCACCAGCACCGGCTCGTCGGGCTCCCATGTGCCCTTGACCAGCGCGACGTGCTGCGCGGCGTCCACTTCGTTCTCGTAGGCGATGCAGCGCATCTCGCCGCCATGTTCGGTGGGCACGCGCGCCTCGGCCCCTCGACGCACCAGCGCTTCGCGCTGCATCCGGTAGTGCATCACGTCCGCCACGCCCACGATGTGCAGCTTGTGCTCGGCGGCGAACTTCTCCAGATCCGGCATGCGCGCCATGGTGCCGTCGTCGTTCATCACCTCGCAGATGACGCCCGCCGGATTGAGGCCCGCGAGCCTGGTGAGATCGACGCTGCCTTCGGTCTGCCCCGCCCGCACCAGCACGCCGCCTTTGCGCGCGCGTAGCGGGAAGACGTGCCCGGGCCGCACCACGTCCTCGGGGCGCGCGTCGGGATTCGTCGCCGCCTTGATCGTCGTCGCGCGATCGGCCGCGCTGATTCCGGTGGTCACCCCGCGCGACGCCTCGATGCTGACGGTGAACGCGGTCGAGTAGGTGCTCTGGTTCTCGCTCACCATCATGGTCAGGCCGAGCCGCTTCACCTGCTCCTCGGTCAGGCTCAGGCAGATGAGTCCGCGGGCGTGCTTGGCCATGAAGTTGATCGCCTCGGGCGTGACGAACTGCGCGGCGAGGACCAGGTCGCCCTCGTTCTCGCGGTCGGCGTCGTCGACCAGGATCACCATGCGCCCATGGCGCAGCTCCTCGAGCGCTTTCTCGACACGCGTGACGTTTTCGTCCAAGCGATGCTCCTTAGCGAAACTGCATGAGGCGCGCGACGTGCTTGCCGAGGATGTCCGCCTCGACGTTGACCTTGGCGCCCGGGCCCTTCTCGCCCCAGGTGGTGGCGCGCAGAGTCTCGGGGATGATGAAGAGCGAGATGCGATCGGGATCGAGCAGCTCGTTGACGGTGAGCGAGATCCCGTCGAGCGCGATCGAGCCTTTGCTCACCACCAGCGGCGCAAGGCCGCCCGGCAGGCGCAGCTCGACGCGCACGCCTTCGCCGATCGCCTGACGTGAAACGATCTCGCCGACGCCGTCGACGTGGCCGAGGACCAGGTGGCCGCCCAGGCGATCGCCCAGCGCCAGCGGCCGCTCGAGGTTGACGCGGTCGCCGGGCTTGCGCGCGCCCAGCGTCGATCGGGCGAGCGTCTCGGCGCTCACGTCGGCGGTGAAGCGTCCGGGCTGCATCGCGACTGCAGTCAGGCAGACGCCGTCGACGGCCACGCTGTCGCCGTGCTTCAGGCCTTCGAAGCGCGTCTGGATCGACAGCCGTTCGCCCTGCGGCACTGGCTCGACCGCCGCGATGGTGCCCAGATCCTCGACAAGACCGGTAAACACGAGGGGTGTATAGCGTGAATTCCGGGCTTCGTCCCGCTATCCAACCGTCATGACGCGCCTGATTCTCGCCGCCTTGCTCGCCCTATCGCCGCTTCTGGCCCGCTCTGCGCACGCTCAGGAAGAGAGCGCGGACATTCCACCGCCACCTCCGCCGCCGGCGCCGGACGACGTCGAGGCGAACGCTCCGCCGCCTCCGGCCGACGCAGCTCCGCCCGCGCAGCCGCCTTCGCAGCAGACGTTCGAGCAACAGCTCTCGCCCTATGGGCGATGGGTCGACACGCCCGAATACGGCCGCGTCTGGATCCCCTCCGGCGTGGGCCCCGACTGGCAGCCCTATGCCGACGGACGCTGGGTCGACACCGCCTACGGTTGGACGTTCGTCGCTTCGGTCCCGTGGGGCCCAGTGGTCTTCCATTACGGCCGCTGGGGCTGGCGCGACGGACTCGGCTGGTACTGGCTCCCCGGCTTCCGCTGGGGGCCGGCGTGGGTACGGTGGCGCTGGGTGAACGGCTACGCCTGCTGGACGCCGCTCGCACCGCGCGGATTCGTCTACGGGCGATTCTGGCCCGGATGGGTGGTGGTCCCGCACGCGCACTTCACGGCGCCGATCCGCCGCTGGGCGGTGCCGCGGGCGCAGATGAGCGAGATCGTGCGGTCGTCGCGGCCGGTGCGCGCGTTTCCCTCGTACCGCGCGCACGCCTTCAACGGTCGCGGCGGCGGCCACCGGGGCGGCGGGCGCGGACGCCGCTAGGCGCGTGGGCGCAGCGTGAGGAGCAGGTCGTCGCCGATGCGGGCGACGTTGCGCAAAGTGAGCTCGCGCTGCACGTCGAATGCCGCCCACGAGAGCGCTCCCGCGCCGAAGATCTTCGGCGCCACGAAGAGGCGCAGCTCGTCCCAGAGGCCGGTGCGCAGGAATTCGCCGTGCACGCGCGCGCCGCCCTCGACCAACACCGACGTCAGTCCGCGCTTCGCCAGATCGCGCAGCACCTCGCGCAGCGGTCCCTTGGCGACGATGGTTTCGCCCGGCTCGCGCAACAGGCGCGCATTGCGCGGCGGCATCCCCAGCACGACGCGCACGGGGTTGCGGCCTCGGCGAACGCCGCGCACCGTGAGCTGCGGATCGTCGGCGCGCACGGTCCCCGCGCCCACCAGGATGGCGTCGAGCTGATCGCGCCACAGGTGCACGAGCGCGCGCGACGGCGGCGAACTGATCGGTTGCGGGCCGCCCGCGAGCTTGCCGTCGAGCGTGATGGCGGCCTTCAGCACCACCCACGGCAGCCCGCGCGTGATGAACTTGATCCACGCTTCGTTCGAAGCGTCGCACTCTTCGCGCAAAAGACCTGCGTGCACCTCGACGCCCGCGCGTTTCAAACGCGCGCCGCCGCGGCCGCGAACCTGCGGATTCGGATCGGCGCTCCCGAAGAAAACCCGCTTCACTCCCGCAGAGAGGATCGCCTCGGTGCACGGCGGCGTGCGCCCCGCGTGATTGCACGGCTCGAGCGTGACGTAGAGATCGGCGCCGCGCGCCCGCGCACCGGCTTTCTCGAGCGCGTTCACCTCCGCGTGCGGCAGCCCTGCCTTTGCGTGGTGGCCGCGCGCGATCACGCGCCCGCCGCGGACCACCACTGCGCCGACGGCCGGGTTGGGGTGCGTCCGCCCGCGGCCCTTCTCGGCCTCGGCCAGCGCCAGGCGCATGAAGCTCTCGGGCGTCACTTCTTCGACGGAGGCTTGCGCTCGGAGATGAGCTCTTTCAGCTCGCTCATGAACTCGCCGAGGTCCTTGAACGATCGATAGACCGAGGCGAACCGCACGTAGGCCACCTCGTCGAGCTTGGCCAGCTCGCGCATGACCGCCTCGCCGATCACCGAAGTGGGCACCTCCTTCTCGCCCATTTCCTGCAGCCGCCGCTCGATGCCGTCGGCCACGCTCTCCAGCTGCTCGGCCGACACCGGCCGCTTCTGGCAGGCGGAGGTCAGGCCCTCGAGGATTTTGTGGCGATCGAACGCCTCGCGCCGGCCGTCCTTCTTCACCACCATCGGCAGGATCTCTTCGACCCGCTCGTAGGTGGTGAAACGCCGCTGGCAGCCGAGGCACTCGCGCCGCCGCCGGATGACAGCGCCCTGGTTCGACAGGCGCGAGTCGATGACCTTGTTTTCCAGCTCGGCGCAGAACGGGCACTTCATCGCGCGCGCATCCTAGCCGACCGTCTCCTTGCATGCCCCTTTTTCATGAGTGCGCGCCCAGGCCGGGTGATTCGCCGCTATGAATGTCGTTCTTTGGAGGCGGAGAGAACGAGGCGGCCTACTTCAGCCTCTTCGCGTAGAGCGGGAAGTGCGAGGCGAGCTCGTGCACCTCGCCGCGGACGCGGGCGATCTCCGCCTCGTCGTCCGGCTTGTCGAGCACGCGCACGATCAGCCGCGCCACCGTCTTCATCTCGGCCGGCCCCATGCCGCGGGTGGTGAGCGCAGGAGTGCCGAGGCGAAGGCCGCTGGTGACGAACGGTTTCTCCGGATCGCCCGGGATCATGTTCTTGTTGGTGGTGATGTGCGCCTTCTGCAGCGACGTTTCGGCGATCTTGCCGGTCAGCTTCTTGGGACGCAGATCGCAGAGCATCAGGTGCGTGTCGGTGCCGCCCGCCACCAGCCGCAACCCGCCCTCGATCAGCCCCTGCGCCAGCGCCTGCGCATTGTCGAGGATGCGCTGCTGGTAGTCCTTGAACTCGGGCTTGAGCGCCTCGGCGAACGCCACCGCCTTGGCGGCGATGATGTGCTCGAGCGGACCGCCCTGGATGCCGGGAAAGACGTTGGAGTCGATCGCCTTCGCGTGCTGTTGTTTGCTGAGGATCAAACCCGATCGCGGCCCGCGCAGCGTCTTGTGCGTCGTCGTCGTCACCGCGTCCGCGAGCGGGACCGGCGACGGGTGCAGCCCCACCGCAACCATGCCGGCGATGTGCGCGATGTCGCAGATCATCAGCGCGCCGACGTCCTCCGCGATCTCGCGCAGCTTGACGAAGTCGAGCGTGCGCGGATAGGCGGAGGCGCCGCAGAGCACCGCCCGCGGCTTCACCTCGCGCGCCAGTTTCCGCGCGGCGTCGTAGTCGATGCGCTCGGTCTTGGGGTCGAGGCCGTAGTGGTGGATCTCGAAGAGTTTGCCGGAGAAGTTCACCGGCGAGCCGTGCGTCAGGTGGCCGCCCTGCGCAAGAGATAAACTAAGCATACGATCGCCAGGCCGGAGCAGCGCGAAGTACGTCGCCATGTTGGCCTGCGACCCCGCGTGCGGCTGCACGTTGGCGTGCTCGGCGCCGAAGAGCGCCTTGGCCCGGTCGATGGCCAGCTGCTCGACCTTGTCGACCACTTCGCAGCCGCCGTAGTAGCGCTTCCCCGGCAGGCCCTCGGCGTACTTGTTGGTCAGCGTCGTTCCGGCCGCCTCCAGCACTGCTTCGGAGACGAAGTTCTCGCTGGCGATCAGCTCGAGGCCCTCCGCCTGCCGCTGCGTCTCCTCGCGGATCAGCGCCGCGATCTCGGGGTCGACGACGGCGAGCGGGCTGTCCATGGACATGCCTTACTCGAATCTCTGGAAGACGACCACCGCGTTGGTGCCGCCGAATCCGAACGAGTTCGACATCGCCACCCGGATTGGCACCTCGCGCGCCTTGTTGGGCACCACGTCGAGATCGCACTCCGGGTCCTGGTTGTCGACGTTGATGGTGGGCGGAACGATGCCGTGGTGCAGCGCCAGCACGCTCAAAGCCGCCTCGACGCCGCCGGCCGCGCCCAGCAAGTGTCCCGTCATGCTCTTGGTGGAGCTGACCAGCAGGCCCTTCTTCGCGTGATCGCCGAAGACGTTCTTGATCGCCTTGCACTCGGCGATGTCGCCCACCGGCGTCGAGGTGCCGTGCGCGTTGATGTAGTTCACGTCCTCGGCCTTGAGCTCCGAATCTTGCAGGCAGAGCTGCATCGCCCGCTCGGCGCCTTTTCCCGAGGGATTGGTGATGTGGTAGGCGTCCGCGGTCGCGGCGTACCCCGTCAGCTCGCAATAGATGCGCGCCCCGCGCGCCCGGGCGTGCTCCAGCTCCTCGAGGATGAGGATGCCCGAGCCTTCGCCGGCGACGAAGCCGTCGCGATCCTTGTCGAACGGCCGCGAGGCTTTCTCCGGCGCGTCATTCCGCTCGGAGACCGCGCGCGCGGCGGTGAAACCGGAGATGCCGAGCAGCGTGATGGTGGCTTCCGCGCCACCCGTGATCATCAGGTCGACATCGCCGTGCTGGAGGTGCCGAAGCGATTCGCCGATGGCGTGGTTGCCGGTGGCGCAGGCGCTGACCGGCGCGTAGTTCACGCCCGCCGCGCCGTAGCGGATGCTGATCTGCCCGCCCACCAGGTTGACGATGATACTTGGTATAAAAAATGGATTCACGCGCCGGTGGCCCTTCTCCACCGCGGTGATGTGCGTCGCTTCCAGCGTCGAGAGCCCGCCCATTCCCGAGCCGACGATGACGCCGCACCGCTCACCGAGAGGTTGATCGAGCGGAAGCTTCGCGTCCTGCAATGCCAGCTGCGCCGCGGCCAGACCGAACTGGATGAAGAGGTCGTTGCGGCGCGCCTCCTTCTTGTCCATGAACTGCGCCGGGTCGAAGCCCTTCACTTCGCCGGCGATGCGGCAGGGCAACTGCGAGGCGTCGAAGCGCGTGATGGGCCCGACGCCGCTCTTCCCGGCGATGGCCGCCTGCCACGTCGCTTCGTTGCCGACACCGAGGGGCGTGACGAGGCCCAGCCCGGTGACCACCACTCTTCGCTCAACCCTTTGCATCTTGGCTCTGCCCGGCTGCCGGGCTGGCGATGGCTACTTCTTGTGCTCGTTGATGAAGTTGATCGCGTCCTGCACGGTCTTGATGTGCTCGGCCTCTTCGTCGGGGATCTCCACCTCGAACTCCTCTTCCATCGCCATCACCAGCTCGACGATGTCGAGCGAGTCGGCGCCCAGGTCCTCGATGAAGGCGCTCGCCGCCTTGATCTCGTCCTCGCCCACACCGAGCTGCTCCGCGATGATGCTCTTGACCTTCGCCTCGACGGACATGGCCAATCCTTTCGATGTCATCCCAAACTGAGCGCGGCCTTGTAACATGCTTTTTTGCGATCACAAGACCGTGCGCGTTATTCAAACCTCAACAAGCCGGCGACACCATCGGAATGATCTCGCCCTTCATTGACAGACGGCGTTCATGCAGCGGTAGCCAGGGCCGCAGTCCAGATCGCTGATGCAGCGCTGATGCTGGGTGCGCGTCACGCACTGGCCATAGTAGCAGCTCTCCGGATAAGGGCAGTCCCGGTTGTCGTAGCAGCGCGCGTTGACGTTCTTGCCGGCCTGGCAGAGGCCGATCTTGCAGACCTCGTCCTTCTTGCAGTCTCCCTGGCCCGCGCACATCACGGTGCAGTGGCCGTCCCGGCACTTGTAGCTGTTGAGGCATTGCGGCTGGCCGTCGGCCGCGGGCTGCTGGCCGTCGCCCTCGCAGTCGGCGAAGGAGTGGAACTGGCAGCTCTTGCCCGCTTTCGCCACGCCGCCGTCCGAGAGCGTGGGCGTGTCCACGCAGTCGAGCCCGTAGGTGCAGTCGCGATTCTTCGCGCAGGCCTCGTCGCGCGCCTTGAGCTTCGGCTGCCCGTCCGAGCAGGCGAAGAGCACAGCGAGCGCAGCTGCTCCCAGTGCCAGCGCTCTGCTCCGCGGATTCGTGCGGTTCGGGGTCACGCGAACACCTCGGCCAGCACGGCTTTGAGCCCGGCCGGGTCCTCGACCGAATAGACGCGCAGGCCTTTGTCGATGCGGCGGATGAGCCCGGCCAGCACTTTTCCCGGCCCTAGCTCGACGATGGTGTCGACGCCGCCCTCAGCCATCTTGCGCACCGTCTCCACCCAGCGCACCGGCGAGGTCACCTGCTTCAGCAGCAGCGGCGCGATCTGCGCGGCCTCCCGGTTCGGCTCCGCGGTGGCGTTGGCGATGACCGGAGCATTGGGCGGCTTCATCTGGATCCCGCCGAGCACCGCCGCGAGCCGGGGCTGCACCGGCGACATCAACGAGCAGTGGAACGGCGCGCTCACGGGCAGCGGCATGGCGCGCTTGGCGCCGCGCGCTTTGCAGAGCGAGATGGCGCGATCGACAGCCAGCGAGTGCCCGGCGATCACCGTCTGCTCGGGGCTGTTGTAGTTGGCGGGCTCGACCACGTGGCCGGGCTCCTGCGCCCTCGCTTCGGCGCAGGCTTCGTTCACGGCGGCGGCCTCCAGTCCGAGGATGGCCGCCATCGCGCCCTCGCCCGCGGGCACCGCTTCCTGCATGAACTGCCCGCGCGCGTGGACGGCGCGGATGGCGTCGGTGAGCGAGAGCGCGCCGGCTGCGGTGAGCGCGGACCATTCGCCCAGCGAATGTCCGGCGTAGAACGCTGGAAGCTGGAACCTGGCGCCCGCCTCCTTCGCCAGCGCGCGATAGGTCGCTACCGAAACGGCGAGGATGGCCGGCTGCCCGCGAGAGGCCGCCGCCCAGCGCTGCATCCGCCTCGTCGAGTGCGGCGCGCGCCTCCGGATAGACCTGCGCCAAGGCCTGGCCCATCCCCACGTACTGCGAGCCTTGCCCGGGAAATACCAAAGCGAGCTTCATAGAAGATCCTTACCAGCGCACGAGCGCGCTGCCCCACGCCATGCCGCCCCCGATGGCCATCATCAGAATGAGGTCGCCGTCCTTGAGCGCGCCTTTCCGGTTGGCCTGGTCGAGCGTGAGCGGCACCGACGCGGACGAGGTGTTGCCCACCTCATCGATGTTGAGATGGCACTTCTCGAGAGGAATTTCCAGCCGCTTCATCACGCCTTCGAGAATGCGCAAGTTCGCCTGGTGGGCGATGACATGCGTCACGTCCTGGGTCCGCACGCCGTTCCGCTCCAGCGCCTCGCGGGAGCACTGGTCGAGCACCCGGACCGCGGTCTTGTACACCTCGCGGCCGTTCATCTTCACGAACTGCTCGCGCTTGTCGAGCACCTCCTGGCTGAGCGGCTTGCGGCTGCCGCCGCCGGGGATGTTGAGGATGTCCCATTGCGTGCCGTCGGTGTGCAGGTGCGTCGAGAGCAGGCCGTGG
>WNFM01110740.1_pt1 | contig 12065 bp, 13 predicted proteins | sample 5400271 | NCBI WGS metagenome assembly WNFM01 (sample SAMN13153352, study PRJNA577476) | soil metagenome | isolation source: 60 cm saprolite on Douglas fir-dominated hillslope | place: USA:California | collected 2013-09-17 | reverse complement strand
GTTAGGAAGCCAAAGGAGGAAAAACGCTCGCGCCAGGATAATTGCCAAAAACTCCAACAGCTTAATTCCAACATTTACAACGATAATTCAAGGAGAAGGTGTTCTATGGTCCAGACTACTTCATATCCACAGACCAGGCGACACTCCTGGTCGACACGACGAGATGAGAAAGCCCGCCGCCTTGCGCGTGTGGCCTCGCTCCTCCAGGGACATGTTCTTTCCACCACAAAAACCGCTGAGTTTCTTGAGATCCTGCTCTCACCCGGCGATATGGTCGCGCTTGAGGGCGATAACCAGAAGCAGGCCGACTTTCTCTCGCGAACCTTGGCGCAACTGAATCCACAGAAAGTCCATGATCTGCACCTGGTGATTTCGAGTATCAGCCGGCCAGAGCATTGTGATCTGTTTGAACGGGGGATCGCACGCAACGTGGATTTCTCCTACGCAGGTGCCCAGAGCTTGCGCGTGGCCCAACTCGTTGAGGATAAGAAGCTTGAGATTGGTGCCATCCACACCTATATTGAACTCTACGCGCGCATGTTTGTTGATCTTCCCCCACAGGTCGCACTGATCTGTGCTGAGAAAGGTGATACGCGGGGAAACCTCTATACCGGTTTCAGTACTGAAGATACCCCGACCATCGTTGAGGCCACAGCTTTTCATGATGGGATTGTTGTCGCTCAGGTCAATGAGATCACCGATGATCTTCCCCGCGTTGATATCCCTGGTTCCTGGGTCGATGTGATTGTCCAGGCCGACACACCATTCTCTATCGAACCTCTCTTTACGCGTGACCCACGCGCTATCAGTGAGATCCACATCTTGATGGCGATGATGGTCATTCGCGGCATTTATGAACATCATCACGTCACCTCGCTCAATCACGGCATCGGCTTTGATACCGCGGCCATCGAACTTCTTCTTCCTACCTATGGAGAGTCCCTTGGACTGCGTGGCAAAATCTGTCGGCATTGGATCCTCAATCCCCATCCCACTCTCATCCCGGCCATCGAAAGTGGCTGGGTGGAGAGCATTCACTGTTTCGGCGGAGAGCCAGGGATGGAAGCCTATACAGCGGCACGGCCAGACATCTTCTTTGACGGAGCCGATGGCCGTCTGCGTTCCAATCGTGTCCTGGCACAACTGGCAGGTCTGTACGCCACTGATCTCTTTATTGGCTCAACACTGCAGATGGATGGCGACGGCAACTCTTCCACCGTCACGCGTGGGCGCCTGGCTGGCTTTGGTGGTGCGCCGAACATGGGCAGCGATCCTCACGGACGCAGGCACAGCAGCCCTGCCTGGTTGAGCCTGCTCCAAGGAGAGAGCCCAACCATGCGTGGGCGCAAACTGGTGGTGCAGATGGTAGAAACCTTTCAGAGAGGCGGAGTGCCAACCTTTGTCGAATCCCTGGACGCCATCCAGGTCGGAGCAGATGCCCATCTGCCTCTCGTACCGGTGATGATCTACGGAGACGATGTGAGCCATGTCGTGACCGAAGAAGGCATCGCCTATCTTTACAAAGCGCAGAGTAGAGATGAACGACGCGCAGCTCTCGCGGCTATCGCAGGCGTCAGTCCCATCGGCTTATCGAGCGATCCTAAAGAAGTTGAGCGATTGCGCCAGAATGGACTCGTGGCCTTCCCAGAAGATCTGGGCGTTCGACCTACTGATGCCAGGCGTACGCTCCTGGCAGCCAAAAGCATCGAAGATCTGGTTGATTGGTCGGATGGGCTCTACCATCCCCCCGCGCAGTTCAGGAGTTGGTGAGCCATGCAGTTGCAACCAACTGGAGCACGTCCAGCACCCACTCCTTCTTCACCTGGCAGGGCGAAGCCAGGGCGAAGTTCGTTGCCGATTGGAAGAAGATCACCTCACGGGAAGATCAAGCGAGCAGAATGGTTGGCCGATGTGGCCGTGACTGCGTTGCGCGAAGAAGCTCTCCTCACACCTAAGCCTGCGCTTGTGGATTGTCGAGGATCTGGAGCACATAGCGATCTGACATTGGATCTCATGCTAGCCTCCGCCTCCGCTCTGCGGACACCATTTGTCGCCATGGCCAGGGCCTCCCACCAGCAGCGCCCTTCTCAGCTTCTACGCGAGCAACTGGCCGCTCTGGGACGTGCTGGCGAGCAGGCGATGTTGACCACGACGGGTGGCGTGAATACGCACCGGGGAGCTATCTGGGCCCTGGGCTTGCTGGTCGCTGCCACAGCGCTCAGCGAGCCTGGAACGCCCGCGCAAACGCTGGCTGAATGCGCCGGTGAGATCGCGCGCTATCCAGACCGCTACGCCCCGCATGAGATATCTCATGGTCTGCTGGTACAGCAACGCCATGGCATCTCAGGTGCACGCGCGGAGGCACAGCAGAATTTTCCTCACGTCATTGATGACGCGCTTCCCATGCTTACCTTTTCGCGTGCGCGTGGCCTCACAGAGACGCACGCACGCCTGAATACCTTGATCGTGCTCATCACACGCCTTTCTGATACCTGCATCCTGTATCGCGGAGGACCCATCGCTTTGCAGGCTGCCCAAAGCGGCGCGTATACCATCCTGGAGAAGGGCGGGACCTCTACAGCCCAGGGGTGGAAAGCGCTTTGTGAGCTTGATCGCACGCTCCTGGCATACCATGTTTCGCCCGGAGGGAGCGCGGATCTTCTTGCTGCCACGCTCTATCTTGCTTTTCTTGAGCAGGAGTTCACAGGGCCGCGGCCCTCTGCCGGAGGGATGTCCCCCGAAAGTTCTTTTTTTCTTGCTTCGCCTCCGCAAGCGGCGAATGGTGAGTGGATGTCAGACACAGAGAAAGGAACAGGATTCCTATGGAGAAAATGACCTTTGAGTATCAGGCTTCTCAGCCTGTCAAACATCGCGCCCACGTCGGCGTAGTTGGTTCTGGTGATATGGAAGTCTTACTTGAGCCCTCTCTGGACCAAGCTACGCATGTGGCGATTCGGACGAGCGTCGATGGCTTTGGAGAGACCTGGAAGGCCGTCCTGGATCGTTTCTTTCATCGCTATCAGCAAGCAGCAAACATTGAGATTAACGACTTCGGAGCGACGCCCGGTGTGGTGATGCTCCGCCTAGCGCAAGCAGTTGAGGAGAGCCAGACATGACCACTGCATCACAAGCTCGGCCCCAGGCCCAGGAACCAACACGCAACAGCTTTATTGAATTGCATGCTCGTGAACGAGCACAGGTCTTGCTGGACCAGGGCACCTTTCACGAATTGCTCGACCCCTTTGAGCGTCTCGAATCACCCTGGTTAGAGATACAGGGCATTGTCCCCGAGTCTGATGATGGGGTGATTGTCGCCCGTGGTCGCCTGGCAGGAGAGGCGGCAGTGATCCTGGCAATTGAAGGAGCCTTTCAAGGAGGAGCCATCGGGGAAGTCTCTGGTGAAAAAATTGCAAGCGCGCTGGAACTAGCCAGGCAGGATTGCGAACGAGGCTCTCCAGTACGTCCCGTGTTCCTACTAGAAACAGGCGGTGTTCGACTCCAGGAGGGCCTGCTGGGAGAGACAAACATGGCGAGAATCCATGCCAGCGTTGTCGCACTGCGTGCCTACGTTCCTGTCGTGGGCATCATTGCGGGGATGATCGGCTGCTTTGGTGGCATGTCCATCACGGCTGGCCTGTGTAGCTATCTGATCTGTACACGAGAAGGGCGACTTGGCTTAAACGGTCCAGCGGTCATTGAAGAGGAGGCTGGTATTGCTGAATTCGATGCCAGCGATCGTCCTCTGATCTGGAGCATCACGGGGGGAGTGCAGCGCGAGGCCAGCGGATTTGTTGACCTTCTGGTTGAGGACGAGGTCGAAACCATGCGACAGGCACTGCTCGGCGTTTTCACCCGAGGGATACCAGGCCACTACCGCAGCGCTCAGGTACAAGCGTATCGCTCGCGCCTGGCCAATCTTGATCTTACCAACCAGCTCGCACCGGAAGCGGTTTGCGCACTGCTCAAAAATGGGAGGAACGCATGACTCAGACTCCACAACCATCAGCCGCCACGCCAAGCAGGGGGTACACCTGGTTTCACGCACTCGTCGGCGGTGCTCCTACAGTGCCAGATGGACCTGCCTCGGTTCTGGTTGCAGATACGATGCTCCAGCAAGAGCGTGTTCGGATCCTTTCTATCGTCCCTGATCCGCACAACCGCTTTCCCCGGGCACGGCATGGAGAGCTTGGTATCGAGGAAGGCTGGGGGCTCGCGGCCGCTGTGCGAGAGGTGCTCGAGGCTGACCAGGAAGGCCACCGGCGTGCGATCGTCGCTGTTGTCGATGTTCCAAGCCAGGCGTATGGGCGCCGCGAAGAAGTGCTCGGCATTCATCTCGCCTTAGCCGCCGCCATCGATGCCTATATCACTGCTCGTCTGGCCGGGCATCCGATTGTCGCGCTCGTCGTCGGACATGCCATCTCGGGAGGCTTTTTGGCTCACGGCGCCCAGGCCAATCGTGTCCTCGCACTTGACGATTCTGGGGTAATGATCCAGGCCATGGCCAAAGAAGAGGCAGCACGCGTCACCAGACGGAGTGTCGATGATCTCACCAAGCTTGCGGAAACGGTCATACCAATGTCCTTTGATGTCCATGCCTGTGTACAATTAGGGATCGTTCAGAAGTTGCTCCCAGGAGTGCATGCTGACGCGCCAACAGAGCAGGAGAGAGCGTTTGTCAAACAGGAACTCATAACGGCAATTGCCGAGGTGCGCTCAGGCTCACACGATTTGCCTGATTGGAGCACTTCTCCGGAGGTGCGAACGCATCGTGCGGCAACCCTGCGTGTGCGTGAGCGGATGGCGGCGCAATGGCAAGTTCTGTAGGTCCCCGATGTATCGCGGAACCTCATGATCTGTTGGTGCTGCGCGATACACGGTTGTTGCTGTATCCAATCATGAGTCCGCCGCCCTGGGTTTCCCTGGCGATACAGCGAGCGCCGCTGGTTGTGGTACGTCGTGCGCCCGCAATTGGCGACCTGCTCCCAGTGGGCATTCGGGGGCAGAACCGCAGCGAACGGTGCGCGGCCTATCTTCCTGTCACTGCCTGGGATATCGAACGTATTGCACCAGAACACCTAGTCGCCACTCAGGCCTGGACGCGGAGCCAGAGACTGCGACAGATTGAGGCCATCCAGGCGCTGGTGGAGAGAGCACCGTGGCTCCAGGCCAGCGGACTCTGCTGGGGACCAACAGGGAGCGTGGGTTTCGAACTTGCCAGCGGCGTGCCTACGGCCACGACAAGCAGCGATCTCGATCTGCTTGTCCGTGCGCCGCAGCCGCTTTCCTGGGAAATGGCGGAAGCGCTGTTCACACATCTGGCGAAGGTATCGGTACGCATTGATGTGCAGATCGAAACGCCCTCTGGAGCGTTTGCGCTCGCCGAATATGTCCGACGAGGACCAGACGGCCAGACAACGATACTTTTACGGACCACTGATGGTCCCAGACGTGTTTACAATCCCTGGAAAAGCGCCTCATCAGAGCGTTGCGCCGGGGGTCAATAACCAGAGAGGAATAGGCGTATGAGCGTTGCGTTTCTCTTTCCTGGTCAGGGTGCGCAATACCCAGGGATGCTGCACGAGTTGCCCGATCACCCGGCCATTGCTGCGACATTGGACGAGGCAAGTGCGGTACTCGGTCGGGCCGCCCTTGAACTTGATAGCGAAGGCGCGCTTGGGTCAACAGAAGGAGTTCAGTTGGCCCTGTTGATCGCGGGCACTGCTCAGGCACGTGCCCTGCAGGCCAGCGGTGTCACGCCTGATATGGTGGCGGGACTCTCCATTGGAACCTTCGCCGCGGCAACTATAGCCGAGTCGCTCGGTTTGCGTGACGCATTACTGCTTGTGCGCCAACGCGGAAGATTGATGGAGCACGCAGCGCCGCCGGACTCTGGTCTGGGTGCCATAGTCGGGCTCGATGAGCAACAGGTACAGGCACTGATGAAGCCGGTGAACACCGACCAGACGCCTGTTTTTCTCGCCAATATCAACGCGCCGCGTCAGATGATCATTGCTGGTTCCCGACAGGGACTGGAGATAGTCCTCCAACAGGCACGCAAAGCGGGTGCACGCAAGGCAGAATACCTGGATGTCAGCGTTCCGTCTCATTGCCCTCTGATGGATCCGGTGGCCGATCATTTGATGCAAGCGCTTGTCCCCGTCCATCTGCAGACTCCACGCATCCTCTCTATCGGCAATCGCTACGCGCGAGCAATGTGGACCGCCGAGGATGTGCGCATCGAGCTTGCAACCAATGTTGCCTATCCTGTTCGCTGGTATGACATCACCACCAATATGTACGAACGTGGAGCGAGGCTCTTCGTCGAACTTCCCCCAGGTCACGTGCTCACCGACCTCGCTGCGGAGGCGTTTCCCCAGGCTCGGGCTGTCGCCGCCGCTACAACCCGAGGGTCTGATATCAATCTCCTTGCCCGGCGTGAGCATGAGGGTAATGGCATAAGTGGGAAGGATATGGTAGACTGAGAGAGCCAATGGTAACATATAATAAGAGGGGCCCACAATGGTACCTATCATCCTTCATTGTCCCCATTGTGGAAGCGATGCGCTAGTGCGCGATGGTTATGCTCCCAACGGGAAGCAAAAGTATCGCTGTCACGCTTGCGGACGTCGCTGTACCTGGAAGTAATACTTGGCCGTATGACTGGCCAATATAGTGACCGCATACATACTTGAAGCGGCCTCTAACCTTGATCACCTACTCCTACCTCCATTTCAGCGAGACACATATCCTGACCTGTAAATGTTGGAATTAAGCTGTTGGAGTTTTTGGCAATTATCCTGGCGCGAGCGTTTTTCCTCCTTTGGCTTCCTAAGCTGATTTCGAGGGAACTGGTTGAGGAAGAATGCCCTCTGATCAGCAGAGTAATTGCCAAAAAATCAACAGCTTAATTCCAACATTTACAGATATGCCTGGATAGGATGCCTTATAAACGTCTCAATTTGTCGGAGGGACCGGGCAGGGGGAAGCGAGGCAGGGAAATGTAAACAAGGTAGATAGCAGAGAGGTAGGGGAGGAAATGGTTTGAACGATATTACCAGATTACATGAGGCGAAAGCAGAAGAATGTTAATAATCCTTCATGTTTCTCCCCGCGTTTTTGCAACATCGCCCGATTTCTTGGCGACTCCAGGAAGCTACCGCAAAACAGCAAGATTATTCTAGTCGGCCTGCAAGAAATGGGCTATCGTAGAGGAGAGATGACGACAATGGGGTCGCAGAAAATAGGAACAGCGTTCTCCTCTGAGGAGAAGCTCATGAAAGGGAAAAAACGGATGGCTGTTTATGCTATTTCAGATACTGTGGAAATAACTGATCCACAGATGCTTGCAGAGTATGTTCAACGTGTCGCGCCAACCCTTGAAAAGTATGGAGTAAAACCCCTGGTAGCAGGAAGCGCGGGATATGAGACGATTGAAGGAAATTGGCAGTCGCAGGGGATGATTATCCTGGAGTTTAAGGATCGAGAGCATTTCGAACGCTGGTACAACTCGCCCGAGTATCAAGAGATTCTCCCGCTCCGCATGCAGGCCACTTCCGGTCGGGCGATTCTTATCAAGCAGGCCAACTAGAATAATCTTGTTGTTTTGCGGTAGCTTCCTGGGGGCACCAAGAAGTACCGCTTAAACTGCCGGGTGAAGTGCGATTGATCAGCAAAGCCGGTTTCATGGGCCACATAACCGACTTCGAAGCCTTGAGCCAGTAATGTCCTGGCATGAGCCAGCCGCAGCTGGGTCTGGTAGGCATGGGGAGGCACGCCAACGGTCTGGCGAAAGACCCGCGCGAGATGAAAGGGGCTCATGTTCGCTACTCCGGCCAGTTCTTGCAGCGACACCTCCTGGGCGTAGTACGCTTGCAGATACTCCTTCACGCGCTTGACGGCTGGATGTTCCCTGCCCAGTTGAGGTAGGGCTCTTGCGTCTTCGGCATGCACCTGCAGCAACGGAGCAAACAAGCGTAAGAGCAGCTCTTCCTGTTGCAGACGAGATGCCGGAGCCAGAGAGTTGGCTACCAGGTCATGCACGGTCCGGCTCAAAGACGGATCAGAGAAGGTCTGGCTGGGAAAATGGGGCAAGGGCTGCTCCCAATGGAGCTGCTCGGTAGCGAACTGTTGCAGCCAGGCAGAGTCAATAAAGAGATGATGGGAGGTGATGTCTTTGACCTGGCTGGTCCAGGTTTCTCCCGGCTCGATCACCAGGAGCTTCCCTTCGGCGATATGGCCACTTGCAGGAGCATTTCGATACTGAAAGGAGGAGACTGTCCCTGACTTCCCAGAGATAATCAGATACTCCTGAGTGAATTGCTGCCGAGAGGGAGTGGAGACGGTAACTGCTTGGAAGAGTTCGAACTGCTTGAGTTGCCACGGCCGCCACACCGTGACACTGCCATTGACCACCTCACTCCCTTCTCTTGCTTCGAGAGGTTTCATCTCTGCTTTGCTCCCTTCTTTCCTGAGATATGAACGTCCTCAAGTGATTCTAGCTGGAGACCAATCAAAAGGGCTGTGTTGCAAAAAATCTCGGGGGAACAGGATGGCCATGAAAGCCTCGTTTCTCTCCGGAGGTTAGATGGCTACTCCAAATAGCTCAGCGATGAACCTTGCCTGGCTGGGGCTGTCTCCTTTGTTCACCCCCTGCATCTGCCCTTTCCTGATCATATGCATTGTCTCATATCCACGTAACGTTTGCCATGCAGTGCAGAACGAAAAGAAGCCCATCCCTGGTTTGACCAGTCGTTTGATGAACCGGTGATCTTGTTCGATCAAATTGTTGAGGTATTTGTTCTGTCGGAGTTCACACGAAGCTGGAACAGCCCCCACTGCTTTCAACTCATGTAGGGCTTTGGGATAGGCTGCGTTTTTGTCCACCGTGATCACACGAGGAGTCACGGTGTGGCAAGCACCAAGGACCTTTGTGAAAAAGCGCCTGGCCGCCTGGGTATCGCGGGTAGGACTGAGCAGAAACTCCAGGGTCTTCCCTTGAGAATCCACGGCGCGATACAGGTACATCCACACACCCTTGACCTTCACATATGTCTCATCGACGCGCCACGAGTCCGTCGTCGTTTTGAGATGCGGGCGACAGCGCTTCTCAATCTCGGGAGCATACTGTTGGACCCAACGATAGATGGTCGTGTGGTCCACCGAGAGTCCTCGCTCTGCCATCATCTCCTCCAGGTCTCGGTAACTGAGCGCATACCGCAAATACCAGCGCACACAGAGCAGAATGATCTCAGCCTCAAAATGACGCCATTTGAACGCGGTTGCAGCATTCATCCCAAGAGTTCCTCACGATCCTCGAAATAAGCCCAAGCTTACCACACTTCTCTCGTTTTTTGCAACACAACCCCTGAAGGTTCGACGGAGTCAGCCTCAATGATCGAATTTTGGGCTGAATGTTCGATCCAGTCAGAGCCACAGTGGCTCATACCGCTCCCGGAGCGGAATATGCCAAGCAACAGGTGGAAATCTGTACTGCATCTTTTGTTTGAAAAATGATATGTACTATAAAAATGAGTCAGAACATGGAAATTGTGTCGAACCTTCAGCTCAATTTTTTTGGGCTGAAGGTTCGACGCAATGGCCCTCAGCCCAGTATTTGCGTTCGAACATTCAGCCCAATTACCACTATGATCATCTGCTGGTCAGCGTTCTAGGATGAGATTGGCAATTTCCACCTGGATACTCTCATGTTATACTTCTAGCAATGAAAGTCCTCTACGAGCAGGAGCATAAAACGTATGGCCAAACAGTATGATCAGATAATCCCAACACTACAAAACTTTATCAAAGCACAGCCTCTTTTCTTTGTTGCCACAGCACCACTCTCGGAACATGGGCATGTCAATCTTTCACCGAAGGGCTATGATACCTTTTGTATCCTCTCATCAAATCAAGTAGCCTATCTGGATTTAACAGGGAGCGGGAACGAGACCTCTGCTCATCTCGCTGAAAACGGGCGTATTACTTTTATGTTCTGCGCTTTTGGTGGAGCACCCCAAATTCTGCGCCTCTATGGAAAGGGAGAGACCGTTCTGCCAGGAGCAGAGCGGTGGGATGAACTGTTGGCCCATTTCCCAAACTATCCCGGTATACGACAAATTATCATTGCCTCTATTGATCTGGTACAGACCTCGTGCGGGTATGGAGTGCCTCTTATGGAACTCCAGAAGGATCGGGAGACAATGGCGCGCTGGGCAACCTCGAAGGGGGAAGAGGGGCTCGTAGAATATCGTGGTGACAAAAATAGAAAGAGCCTGGATGGCCTTCCTACCCCCCTGTCACAGCAACACGAGGAAGAGTGAGGAGACGCTACTTTGCCGTCTATGACAGCTTCGCTCATTTCACCCCTGGTTAAGATACACACCCTCAGAGAGACGAAGTAGCTCGCCATCGAGACGAGCCTGGTCTTTGTTTCGGCCCAAGCCACTTGTAGAGGCAGAAGAATGTGCGAGTGAATTCTTAGCGTTGTATTCCGGGCTCTCCCTCACTTTGCGTGAAAGCCCTGGTTTCTACACCTTCCCCATTCGTTTCAACAGGCTTGAGGAGGGAGCCATTTTCAGGGCTCCCTTTTGGGATCTTTTCGATTCACGCAAAGTGAGGGAGAGCCCCGAAATCCCCGCTAAGGATTTGACAAGGCGATTTGGCCCTTGAGAATGAACGGACCAGATGACAATGCGAAACGCTTCGTGTGACCTTGCCCCGATCTGGTAGAGTCAGCAAAGCTGAGATATACTCTAGCAAGATCAGGAAAGGGATTATCAGTGACAAAAGTTCAAAAAGTCTACACGCAAGAATTCAAAGAGGAGGCGGTGCGGCTGGCGCAGACCAGCGGAAAACCAATCACACAAGTAGCCCGCGAGCTGGGTATTAGTGACACCTCCATCCATCAATGGCGCAAAGAATTCGCTCAACACGGCAAAGACGCGTTTCCAGGGAGTGGGCATCAAACACCGCTCGAAGAAGAAAATCGTCGCCTCAAACGAGAACTCGAAAGGGTACAACAGGAGCGTGACATCCTAAAAAAAGTGGTGAGCATCTTTTCACGGGAATCCAAATGAAGTACCAGTTTGTTGAACAACACAAGCAAGAATTTCCCGTCGTCGTCATGTGTCAGGTCCTGGAAGTCTCGGAAAGCGGCTTTTACGCCTGGCGCAAGCGCCCTACCTGTCAGCGCCGGCGAGAAGATGCTCAGCTCACCTCCCATATTCGACAGGTCTTTGAGAACCATCAAGAGAGATACGGGAGTCCACGTATTCAGGTCGAGCTGCGCGACCAGGGACGGAGCCTCTCTCGCAAACGGGTGGCCCGGCTGATGCGCGAGGCAGGACTGTGCGCTCGGGGCAAACGGCGTCGGATGATTACCACGAGGAGGGACGCTTCTCATCCGGTCGCTCCCAATATCTTAGAGCGGGATTTTACGGCAACAGAACCAAACATCAAATGGGTGACAGATATCACGTCTATTCCCACAACACAAGGATGGCTTTATCTAGCAGTGATCCTGGACGTGTATTCGCGGGCTGTCGTGGGATGGTCTATGTCGAGCAATTGCGATGAAGCGTTGGCAGAAAATGCCTTGAATATGGCCGTGGCTCGCCGCCATCCCAAAGCGGGGCTGCTCCATCATAGTGATCGAGGTTGCCAATATACGAGCACAGCCTATCGCAAACGATTGGAGCAAGCCGCCATGATTGTGAGTATGTCGCGCAAAGGCAATTGTTGGGATAATGCTGTCATGGAATCGTTCTTTGGTTCTCGTCATGCGAGGAGTGCGTGGGGAGTACGATCTATTCGTCTCATGAGCAAGCCAGGCTCTCGCTCTTCGAGTACCTGGAAGCCTACGACAATCGCCAGAGGCGTCATTCAACGCTTGGATATATCAGCCCGCTCGCCTATGAACAGATTGGAGAGCAACGAACAGAAAGAGATATTTGACGTATGACGCTTATTATGGTAAAATAAAAACGCAAACGGTACAGTATGTAGAAACGTCTTCCAGCCTCTCAGCTCCAAACCGTTAAAGGCTCTACGAAATCGGATCAAGGTCA
>WNFM01087689.1_pt1 | contig 12066 bp, 10 predicted proteins | sample 5400271 | NCBI WGS metagenome assembly WNFM01 (sample SAMN13153352, study PRJNA577476) | soil metagenome | isolation source: 60 cm saprolite on Douglas fir-dominated hillslope | place: USA:California | collected 2013-09-17 | reverse complement strand
CGGCGCCGGCCTCCGCACGGCCGTGACCGGCGCGGGCCAGGCGGCCGCGGGGGACGCGCCCGATGCGCCGCGGGTGGTGATCGCCGACGATCAGGCCCTGGTCCGCACCGGATTCCGCATGATCCTTAACGAGGCCGGCATCCCTGTCGTCGCCGAGGCCGCGGACGGCGCCGAGGCCGTCAGCGCGGTGCTGCAGCACCGCCCGGACGTGGTGCTGATGGACATACGGATGCCGGAGATGGACGGCCTGGAGGCTACCCGGCGCATCCTCGCCGCGCAGCTCGCCGGCCCGGGCGGCCAGTGCCGCATCATCATCCTGACCACGTTCGACCTCGACCAGTACGTCTACGCCGCGCTGACCGCCGGGGCCAGCGGGTTTCTGCTCAAGCACGTCTCGCCGGAATACCTGGTGACCGCCGTCCGGCTGGTGCGCTCCGGTGACGCGCTGCTCGCGCCGTCGATAACCCGCCGGCTCGTGGAGCGGTTCGCGCCCGAGGCCGCCTGACGCCCGCCGGTGCACGCCGACCTGTCCGCGCTCACGCCGCGGGAACTGGAGGTTCTGCGGCTGCTCGCACGCGGAATGAGCAACGCCGAACTGGCCCGGCAGCTCACCCTCAGCGAGGCCACGATCAAGACGCACGTGGGCCGTATCCTGACCAAGCTCCAGCTCAGGGACCGCGTGCAGGCCGTTGTCCTCGCCTATCAGACCGGGCTGGCCGGCCCGGGACCACCGTGAGGCCCGTGTCTGCTGCGGGTGTGAGCGGAACGAGACTCCCGGTCACCTTCATCGGAGCCGAGCAGGGAACGGGTCAGCGCATGGTGCTCGCTGTTCATCTCGGCCAGCAGCGCAGTGAAGTACTCGCCGCGCAGCACGGGCGGACGCTCGCCGGCTCGCAGCGACATCAGGACGGCCCGCCTGGTCAGTTCCTTGACGAAGGAGGCGGTGATGCCGTCGGTGGCCGCCGCCACCTCGGCGGCGTCAGCTTCCATGGCGAGGCCGCGCGCATACAGCCGGAGCAGCCGCTCGCGGCAGGCGGCGTCGGGGCGCGGGATCTCGACGGCGAGATCAACCCGGCCGGGGCGGTCGGCGAGCGCCATCTCGAGGATGTCCGCCCGGTTGGTGGTCAGCACGAAGGTCACGTCGGCGTCCGCGCCCACCCCGTCCATGGCTTCGAGCAGGGAGAACAGCAGCGGGTTACCGTCTTGCGAGAAGTCCCGGTCCATGCCGACGAGGTCGACGTCCTCCAGCACGACCATCGACGGCTGCAGCCCGCGGGCCAGGGCCGCGGCCTGGTCGATGAACCGGATGGACGTCCCGGTGAGCAGGATGACCGTGGTGGCGGAGAGCCGCCCGGTCAGGTAGCGCACGGTGTGCGTCTTGCCGGTGCCCGGCGGCCCGTGCAGCAGCAGGCCGCGCTTGAGATGCTGGCCCGCGTCGAGCAGCTCTCGCGACCAGTCACCTATGCCTGCGATGTGCTGCTCGACGGTCTGCAGCACGCCGTCGGGCAGGACGACTTCCTCGGCTGCGACGGTCGGCCTGGGCAGGAACGAGACCAGTTCGTTGCCGTGGTGCTCGCTGGTGCTGAAGCTGAGCACCTGGCCGCGGAAAGCGTTGTGCGCGCGTATCAGGCGCCCGATCTCGTCGCGGGTGGCAGCGCCCGCCGCGGGATCCGCTGCGAGCACCTCGAGGCTGCAGTGCGGCGGGCCGAACTGCTGCACCGCGTGCACGCCGATCAGGACAGGCGCTGCATCCTCGGTGTTTTCCTCCGGCCCCACGGGGGCGGTCCCGAAGCTGGCCCCGCCGAACCGGATCATCGGGAAGTGGGTGGACATCGTGATCAGTGACAGCAGCCCTTCGTCCGGGCGGTGGCCGCCGCCTCCGGCGCCGAACCAGGTGCCGGTGCTGCCGTGGGCCGCGAGATAGGCGTTGACACCCCGTTGCACGTTCACGTGATCCCAGATTGGGAACCGCTCGGTGACCGGCACCACCTCGGACAGGTCGCAGCCGAGATGGCCGGTCACCCGCAGCACCAGCTCACTCGGCTCGGCGTCATCGGCCAGCGTCCTGGCCGCCGCCTCGACGAGCTGGCGCATGGCGCGCGCCAGGCCTCTGAGGTCTTCAACTCCCGGCTGGGTACTCACCCGTTCACCATGCCCGATCGCCCGCGAGGCCGCCATCGGATAAACGGGTGCCCCTCGGTCACCGATTCGGAAGTGAACTGGTATCCGTCCCGGTCGCGTGCCTTCACGTGGTTAACCCCTTGCTCGGGATGGCTGGTCGGGTGGTAGCGTCGCCGGTCGCGTTGGCAGCGGCGCCGTTGGCGGCCGGAGCGGTGGTGCCAGCCGGGTCCGGGACGCCGAGCTCGGCGCGGACGAGGGCGGCCCCGGCCACCATGGCAGCGAGCTTCTCGCGGGCTATATCCGGGGGCAGGTGACGCAGCCCGCAGTCCGGGTTGATCACGAGCATGTCCGGGCGCACGAAGCGGAGTGCCCTGCGGATCCGGGTCGCGACCAGCTCCGGGGATTCCACCTGGTGGGACTTCACATCGATCACGCCGAGCCCCAGGCCGCGGTCCCAGTGGTGCTGGCCGAGCAGGCTCAGGTCGTCGTCCCCGGTCCGGGCGAACTCCAGCGCCAGCTGGTCCACGTTCGCCTCCTTGACCGCCGGGAAAAGGAAGTCGTAGTGGCCCTCCCATAGCGGCCGGGCGTACCGGTTGCCGTAGCAGACGTGCAGGGTCCAGCTGACGTCGGCGCTGTCGGTCACGATGTTGACCGCCTCGATGGCCAGCTCGACGTCCTCGGGGTAGCCGGCCAGGAACGGCTCGTCGATCTGCAGCATCCGCGCGCCCGCCCGGGCCAGTTCCGCCGCCTCCGCGCCGAGGACGCGGGCCAGGTCCCGCACCAGGTCGGCCGGGTCCGGGTAGGCACCGCCCTGCGTGATGCGGATCCTGCGGGCCAGCGAGAACGGCCCGGTGAGGGACAGCTTCACGGGCAGGTCGCTCAGCTGCCGGACGAAGCGGAAGTCCGCGGCCAGCCCCAGGCCCGACGGGCCCGGCCCGGGCAGCGCGCGGTCGACCCTGGCCTCGTAGTAGTCGAAGTAGTCGGCCTTGTCCCGGCGGGCGGTGTCGACGCCGGGGATCCTGGCCAGCAGGTAGTCGACGTCGTTGTCGCGGCGCAGGTCGCCGTCGGAGATGACGTCAATGCCGGCCCGCGCCTGGTCCACGACCGCCGCCTTGATCGCCATCTCGTGGATCTCGTCGAGGTACCTGCGGCTGATCCGGTGCCGGTAGAAGTCGTTCTTCAGCTGGCCGAGCCACTCGGGCACCGAGTACGACCCGATCACGGTGGTCGGCAGCAGAACGGGTGACGGGCGGGTACCGTTCGGCGTCGCCACCTCCGTCGCGCTCATCAGCTGTCCCCGTTCCTCACTCTGTGTCGCCCGCTCATTCCCTGACCGCCGCGGTCAGCGTCTTGACGTTCGAGGATGGCCGCGCCGCGAACGGCGCGACAGCGACGTCGAAGCCGCTGCGGCCGCCGATGTGGCGCAGCAGCGGGCCGTTGATCCAGTTCACGACCGAGCCGTCGTACTTGCCCGGGCCGAAAAAGCCGCTTTGGTAACGGCGGACGTCGTCGAGGAACAGGTCGTGACACTGGAGCCGGCCGAACGGGTGCAGCAGCGGCAGGGTCTCCGCGAAGCTGCTGAGCGCCCCGTTGTTCACGTGCACCCGGATGTCGCCGTGCGATTCGAGCTGCGAGCGCAGCAGCTCTCCGTTCATGTCCGGGGTGACCTGATACAGGTCGAGCCCTTCCAGCGGCCGGTATCGTTCCTGCAGCCGCAGCGCTCCCCAGACCTCGCGCCAGAACGTCACGGCCTGCGCGGTGTCGCGGAAGTGCTGGGGCAGCGCCTCGCACAGCAGCTCGGGGCCCAGCCGGAGCAGCTTGTCGGCCAGCGACGCGACCCGCTCGGCCGGGGCGCAGAACTGCTGCGCGATCCGGAGCGCGTCGACGCCCGGCAGGTAGGCCCGGGCCTCGACCTGGTAGGTGCGGCCGCCAATGCGGGCTACCTCGTCGCAGGGCAGGTTGTCGTAGACGTTGGAGATGTAGACCAGGAACGCCTTCCCGCGCAGGAAGCCGAGGCTGACCGCCGGGTGGGTGGCGTCGACGACCAGCGCGCTGACATGGTCGCCGTGGTGGGCGACGGCCTTGCGCGCACGGCCGAGCACGTGCGGCGAGTAGTCGCCCATGATGTAGTGCAGGCGCCGGTAGTAGTCACGGCTGCGGCACCGCGACAGCGCCACGAACTCGTCGAGCCAGGTCCGGGCCTGGCTGCCGTTGCCCACCCCGAGCTCCACCACGTAGAGCTCGGCGGGCAGCGCGCTCCTGGCGTCCAGGTCGTCCCACGTCTTGAAGACCTCCAGGATCAGGTCACGGACGGCCTCACGGTTGCGGGCATCGCTCTCGCCGCCGGGCAGGGCCTGCTCGTAGTCGCGGCCCGTCGCCTGCTCCCACAGCGACAGGGCCTGCCAGTACAGCGCGTTGAACCGCCAGATGCAGCTCTGCCTGCCCGCCACCCAGGGCTCCAGCGGCACCCGCGTGGAGACCTGAGGGTGGGCGTGCTCGTCCAGCAGGCCGCCGACCAGGGTCCGGAGGTCGGCGCCGCCGCAGCGGCGCAGGTCGATCGCGATCTCAAGGCCGGACTCGGCCGGGCGCCGGTCCCGTTCCGGGCCGTCGCCGGAATCCTGGCCGGAATCCTGGTCCGGGACAGGGCCGGCCGCGAGCACCGGGCGGCAGTCGGCGATCTCGCGGAAGCTGGACCGGTACTGGATCCAGTCGACCACCACGCTGAGGCGGGACAGGTCCGCGGTGCCCGCGCAGAGCGCGTCGATGACCGGCCCGAGCGCGGTCGTCACGTTGACCGGGTCCGAGCCACGGAGCCTGCCCACCGGGCGCACGTCAACCCGCATGGATTTCAGCTCCGCTGCTGTCCGCCACTGGATGGGAATCCTGCAGCGGGACGAGGCCAGCCCGCCGCAGGATCAGCGGGATGCGGTGCTCGTTGGCGACGGCCATGACGTGCACTCCGGCCACGCCGGGGATCTGTCGGAGCTCGCTGATCGTCTCGGCGCAGATGCTGATCCCCTCCTCGGCGGTCCGGTCCGCGGGCACCCCGCGCAGCCTGCGGGCCACGGCATCGGGAACCTGCACGCCGGGCACGCCCCGCTCGAGGTGGGCCAGGGCGCGCAGCGACGAGATCGGCCCGACACCGGCCAGGATGTAGCAGCGCTCGTGCAGCCCGAGGTCGCGAACCTCAGCCATCCACTTCCGGAACGCGCCGACGTCGAAGACGTACTGTGTCTGGACGAACTGCGCGCCCGCGGCCACCTTCTTGCCCAGGCGGGGCGCCCGGAAGCCCGCCGGCGGCGCGGACGGGTTCTCGACCGCGCCGAGGAACCAGCTCGGCGCGGGGTTGAGCTCCCGGCCCGACAGCAGTCTCCCCTCGTCGCGCATCGTCCGCGCGGCCCAGAGCAGCTGAACGCTGTCCAGGTCGAAGACCGGCTTGGCACTCGCGTGATCACCGAACTTCGGATGGTCACCGGTCATGACCAGGACGTTCGGTATCCCCATCGCCGAGGCGCCCAGCAGGTCGGACTGGAGCGCGATCCGGTTGCGGTCCCGGCACGTGAGCTGCATGATCGGCTCGACGCCGGCGGCCATCGCCAGCAGGCTCCCGGCCCAGCTGGACAGCCGCACGCAGGCGCCCTGGTTGTCGGTGATGTTGACCGCGGCCGTCCAGTCCCGCAGCGGCGCCACCTTCCGACCGATCGCGTCGGCGTCGGCGCCGCGCGGCGGGCCGATCTCCGCGGTAACGGTGAAGGCGCCGCTCTCCAGGCTCGCGCGGAACGAGGTGTTGACCCGGGGGGTAACCCCCTGACCCCCAGACTCGCTGGGGCGGGTCATGGGCTCGCGGTAGGCACAGCCGGAACTTGGTCAGAACACGCTGCTGGGGGGACAGCGTCTTTTGACCGAAGTTCCCCGGCGTCGGCCCAGAGGTCGTCGTCGCGGCCCTGCCAGTAGCGGATCCACGAGCTCTGCCCCCAGAGCCGGTGATCGATCGGCCGCTGCAGCAGCAGCAGGTCGCCCGAGCGGCCCTGGCGGTCGGCCCGCTCGAAGGCCACCAGCCACACGCACCGCATCGAGGCGTAGAGCTGCTTCGGGCAGGTCATCGGGCAGGCGTAGCCGGTGGACGGCAGCGTGCACTGGGCGCACATCTGGCACCCGAAGATCTCCTGCTTCACGCCTTTCTCCGCCGCGGTGAACAGGCGGCGCAGCCGCGGTCTCGCCTCCAGCCATGCGGCCAGCCTCCGGTAACCGGCGTTCGGCTCGAGCAGGTGGTGCAGCAGGTACATCGAGCGCGCGGGCGCGCGCGGAGACACCGGCCACGGCATCGCGGGGGATTTGGGCGAACCCGTCCCGGCCGCGGCGGCCGGCCCGTCGCCGGTACTGATCGCGCTCACGTGGCGCTCCCTTCGCCCCCGAAGGAGCGTTCGCCTCCGAGACCGTTCGGTCTCAGGATGAGAGCGGGGGCGCTACCGGGGCAACATCCGGCTGCACAACGTCTCCGGCGCGCGGTTGTGCCGCCAGGACAACCTCTCCGCAGCCGGCACGGCTTCGCCTGGCTTCCGGGCAGTCCGGTCAGGCCGGGGCGCCGAGCAGGTGGTCCAGCGCCGGAGGATCCCAGCCGGGGAACGTCAGCACCACCCCATGCACCAGCGGGCGCGCCTCGGCGAGCAGGTCCCCGGCCAGCTCGAGCCCGGTCTGGACCGCGCGGGGGCCCGCCCGCTCCATCGCGGTGAGCGTCTGCTGCGGGATGCTGATGTCCGGCACCTCGTGCGACAAGTAGTCGGCCTCCTCAAAGCTGCGCAGCGGCACGATGGACAGCAGGATCGGAATGTCCTCCTCGGCCAGCGCCGCGACCATGCGGCGGAGCAGGCCTAGCTCGTAGACCGGGCGGCTGATGAGGAACTTCGCCCCGGCCCGTATCTTGCCGGCCGTTCGGGAGATCTCCGCGTCGAGGGCGGCCGCGCTCGGGTTGAACCTGGCGCCGGAGTGGAAGGTGGTCTTGGTCGCCAGCGCCAGCCCGTTGCAGTCGGTGCCCTGGTTCAGGCCGGCGACGAGCTCGACCAGCCCGACCGAGTCGACGTCCCAGATGCCGTCCACGTTGGGGTAGTCACCGAGCAGCGGCGGGTTCCCGGTCTCGCAGACGACGTTCCTGATGCCGAGCGCATTCGCCCCTAGCAGGTCGGCCTGGAGCGCCATGATGGTCTTGTCCCAGGTGGTCACCGTCGCGATGGTCTCGACATCCGCGCGCTGCTGCAGCTGGAAGGCCAGATCGATCGAGCTGAGCTGGGCCCGGGGGCTCTGCCGGGACTCGATGAAGAAGATGTCGATGCCCCGTTCGCGCAGGGCCGCCGCCTGGTCGGCGACCACGAACTCGCCGGACGCCAGGCGTTCGCTCAGCCCGCCGCCCTGCGCGGGCAGCGCCACCGGCGGGCCAGGGCGCCGCGTCTGGGCGGTGGTCCGGCGGGCGCCGGCCGGAGACATTCCGGAGATCTCCCTGGCCGCTGCCTGGATCTGGGCCGGCGTGGTGCCGCAGCAGCCGCCGACGAGCGCCGCCCCGGCCTCGACCAGGCGCCGCGCGTAGCGCGCGAAGTAGACGCCGTCGACGTTGTACTCGAAGCGCCGCCCGGCGACCCGGCGGGGCAGCCCGGCGTTCGGCTGCGCGCTCACCGGAAGGCTGGTGTGCGGCACGAGGGCCTCGACGACCGACAGCACCCCCTGGGGGCCGAGGGTGCAGTTCGTGCCGAGCACCACGATCGGCAGGCCGCTCAGCGCGCTGGCCACCTCGCCCGGGCTCTCCCCGCCCAGAGTCCGGCCGTCGCTGGCAAACGTGGCCTGGGCGATGATCGGCAGGCTGGACAGCTCCGCGGCCACGGTGACCGCCTCGGCCAGCTCGTCCAGGTAGCCGAAGGTCTCGAGGATCAGCGCGTCCACGCCGCCCTCGGCCAGCGCCTCGACCTGCTCCCGGATCGCCTCGACCCGCTGCTCACGTGCGACCCGGCGTCGCTGGCTGGCGGTGACCGCGGGGGAAACCGAGCCGGCCACGAACACCTGCCGTCCCGCTCCCTCCCGGGCTCGCGCGGCGATCCGCGCGCCGGCCATGTTGATCTCCCGGACCATCTCGCCGAAGCCCTGATCGGCCAGCCGGAGCCGGTTCGCCCCGAACGTGTTGGTCAGGATCATGTCGGCGCCCGCGCTCAGGTAGCTCTCGTGGATCGTGCTGACCAGGTCGGCGTTGGACAGGTTGAGCTCGGGCAGCGCTCGGTCCAGCGAGTTGCCGGCCGCGTGCAGCATCGTTCCCATCGCACCGTCGCAGATCAGGACGCGCTGCCTGAGCGAGGTCACCAGGTCTGTCATGGTCCGCGGCGCCGGGACCGGGCGCCGCCTCACCTCCTCCTCAGGAACCTCGGTGGTCGGCGGGGGCCGTGACGCCCCCGACGGGCAGGACGTCCAGGCCGGTGCCCAGGGCGCCGATGATCTCGAGCGCGACCTGGGCCATGAGCCGGTCGCGGTAGTTGCCGAGCTGCAGGCCGGTGATCTCCTGGATCCGCCTGATCCGGTAGGCGACCGTGTTGGGGTGCACGTGCAGGCTTCGCGCCGTCCGCTGCGGGCTGTTGTTCTCCCGGAAGTAGCAGGCGAGCGTGGTCAGCAGCTCGGTGCCGCGCTGCCGCTCCTGGGCGCCGAGCTTGCCCAGTATCTCGGTCGCGAACGAACGCAGCTCGGCGAGGTCGGGAACCTGCAGCAATAGCCGGTGGATGCCGAGGTCCTCGAACGCCACCACCTGACCCTGGCGGCCCAGGCGCACCACGGCGTCGATCGTCCGGCGGGCCTGGCCGTAGGAGCGGGCGATGTCCGCCGGATCGCGGCAGGCACCTCCGATGCCGATGGTGATCACCGTCTCCGGGAACAGGTCCCGCATCCTGGCCAGGCAGCTTGCGCTGAGGCGGCTCGCCTCCTCGCCGTTATGATGCTGCCTGCCGCTCTCGGGCACCACGACCACCACCTCGTCCTCGCGGATCGAGGTGATCGCCCCGGGCATCCGGGTCGTGAAGAAGTGGTCGACGGCGGCGGCCACCCGCTTCCCCAGGGCTGCCGCGCTGCCGGCCCGCGCCGAGCCGGCCGCCTCGAAGGCCACGGCCAGGATCCGGTGATCGCGGGTGGAGTCGTAGCCGAGGTGCCGGGCCCAGCGCCCCACCTCGCCGTTGTCGCGCACGCTGCCGAGCAGGAGCCCTTCAACGAGATCGTCCCGCACCTGCCGGGCCGCGGCCGCCACGATCCGTTCGCGGCCGAGTATTACTCCGCAGATCGTGGCCGCATGCTCGGTGACCAGGAGGCTCATGTCCCCGCCGTCGCCTTGCTGGCCGCTGCCGAAGGTCATCAGGTAAGCCGGGACGTCATCACCGACGAGGATCGGCGCGACGATGACTCCTCCGGCGTCGCCGACGTCCGGCAGCCGCAGTGACCGCCGCGTCTGCGCGGTGCTGTTCAGCACGGCGGCGAGCCGGGGGCTGCTCAGGTAGGCGCGGACGTGCCCGGCCACGTCGTCTCCGGCCGGGTCGGCGGCGGCCGCGGCCAGGACCTCCAGCCCGCGGCTCACGACCGCCACCGTCGCCGCGGTCCGCTCGGCGAGCAGCCGCGTCACCGTCGAGACGTCGGCGTCCTGCAGCGTCCGCAGCAGGGCATTCTCGTGCTGTACGGCGCGATGGTCCAGCACGACGGATGGCTGGCGCGACGTCGGCCACCTGTCCGCCATAAACCGGCAGCCTACCCCGCCGCGGCAGGCTGCAGCTTGTGGCGGAACACAAACGAGGTCGGCGCCGGCTAGTGCGGATGTCGTCTACGGCCAGCTAGCAGGCGTGCTCGGTGTCCTGAGCGGGCGGTGCCTGCGTTGTGGCCAGCCACAGCAGGCGCTCGTTTTCAGGTGCCAGGCTGCTGCCGCGCTGACCGTGATGCCGCGGCGCGCTGCTCGGCCACCGCAGGCTGCGCCGCGGGCGCGGAGCTTGGCACGTCGCGTGTTGCCTGCACCGCCTGGTAGACCATGCGCGCGTAGACGATGGTTCCCGGTATTTCCGGATGGACCTGGTCCGGCCATAGCAGGTAGGGCCGATTCCTGCAAAGGCACGGTAAACGCGGTAATGCCGAATGGGCAGGAAGATGCGGTTCGGCGTTGCTTACCCTGCTGGCCCGGCCGGGCCGTTATGACGAGCGCCTTGCGGGCTAAGTGGAGTAGACGCGCTCGGGGGCAATCATGACGACGGCGCGGCGCTCCTCGGCCATTACCCGGTCGTAGGTGGGCCAGTCGTCGTGCGTTCCGCCCGCTGCGGTGAAGACGTCGCGCAGCAGCGCTCGCAGGTCCTCGGCGTCCACGCCGGGCATCGGGTCATCGGGTCCCGCGAGCCCGGCGGGGCCCTCGACACCGGCCCACTCCCAGCCCGCCCGGACCACGATCGTCGTCCGCGGCCGGACGCGCAGGTTGACCAGCTTGACCGAGCCGGCGCGGGTCGTGAACCCGACGACCTGGGCGCCGGTCACCGGATGCTTCAGCACCCCGGCGTTCACCACGGACGACTGGATCGTGTCCGCAGCGCGCAACGTGGATACCACGCAGAGGCCGTGATCCCGGCTCACCAGCCTGGCGAAGTCAGCGAGGTCGGTCATGTCCCCGAGCCTAGCGTCGGCCAAGCGCGGGGTCGAAGCGACTTAGCACCCGTACCAGCCAGTAGCTGTCCATGTTTGTACCGTTATGTGCGCACGGAACGGGTGTTATGTTGCGGCCCTCCATTACGGACAAGAACATCTGGCAAGCTTGCCGCATCCTTAAATGGGGCTGGGCCGTGCGAACGCGTCCCTGATGCGTGCGATCAGTCTCTCGGTTTCGCGGAAGAGCTGCCGCCAGGTGAAGTGCACCACCTTGTAGCCGACTTCGCGCAGCAATTGGTCTCGCTCCAGCTGGGCGGCTGCCCGCCTGGGATCCGCGTACTTAAGCATGCCGTCGGCCTCGGCAATGGTCAGGTACTCGAGCCAGCAGAAGTCGACTCGGCCGACGAACTCCTCATCGCCGATGTCAACCTGCAGTTCGGGCGCTGGCAGGCCGTGCTCATGAAATGTCATCCTGGCACACGACTCGAGCACTGACTCGGACCGGTGATCGCTGAAAGCGATCACCTGCCTGGCGCGATGGGCCCCGGGCCAACTCGAGCACGCCGCCAGCACGCTGGCCAGCTCCTCATGCGTCGTCTTCCCGGCATGCAGCGCGGAGTCCGCTACGACCACCCCGTTCATGAGAGGCGATGTCCTCGCGACATCAACGACCGTTCTGGCCACGGAGGTCACAGGGAGCCCGTAGTGCTTTATCACGTGCCCGGGGAACAGCGCCGCGGTGTGAACCTCCAAGTCATTCCTTCTGGCTCGGCTCCCGCGTGCGCGCGGTGGCCTGGTGAGTGTCACCAGGCTCTCCGGCGGCCGTTCCAGAAGGTCCAGGCCGTGAAGGATGGCTGCGGACCGGTGGCTCGCCGACGCCAGCGCGTCGGCGGCCAGTAAGGCGGCAGCCACCCGGAACGCATGCGTGCGCGCCGGGTCATCAGCAGACGAAACAAGCGAGTCGGCCCGGGCATAGACGCCACGGCGAAGAGCCACGAGATCCCCGGCCCGCACGAGCTGGCGGAGGCGACCTGCGGACACCCCGCGGGCCGCCCATTGCGCGGTCGTTGCTAGCTCCCGGCGGCTTATTGCCTTCATGCGACCATTTTGGTCCGTAACGCGCCCGCCCGGAGCTTCTCGGCCGCACGTCCTGGGACGGGCCCGGGACGCCGGAGCCCGATGCGCGGTGGCCCTAGCTCGTGAGTTCCGTGCGCAGCCGCGTGGCGGCTTCGGTCATCGCGGCCAGCTTGCCGTAGGCGGCCGCGCGGGGGAGGTATTTCATCCCGCAGTCCGGGGCCAGCACGATGC
>WNFM01352015.1_pt4 | contig 12068 bp, 7 predicted proteins | sample 5400271 | NCBI WGS metagenome assembly WNFM01 (sample SAMN13153352, study PRJNA577476) | soil metagenome | isolation source: 60 cm saprolite on Douglas fir-dominated hillslope | place: USA:California | collected 2013-09-17 | reverse complement strand
TCCGCGCGCTCCTTATCCGATCGGGAAATATCGTCGTTGCCGAAGAGCTCCTGCTTGCGAGCCAACTCGGATTTTGCGTGCGCGAGAACCGCCTCCGCCTCCTTGACGAAGGCCAGGGCTTCGCGGCGCTCTTGCTCGCGGGAACCATTGACGATGCGCTGCAGCTCGGCTTCCCGCAGCTTGAGCCTGGCTTCCGCCGACGTCAGCCGCGCCCGGTAATCCTCGTTCGATATCACGGCAATGACCTGATCGCGGCGCACACGGTCGCCTTCTTCGAGGGGAACCGAAGAGAGTCTGCCGGGGACTTGCGAGCTGATTTTGACTTCTTCGGATGCGGGCTCGACCCGGCCGGGCGCTACGATCGTTTCCGCCTCGGGTTGAACAGGCGCCGAGGCCGACTGGATCGTGGCCGGCTCGGTATTGCGGCGCAGGACGAAAATCACTGAGGCGGCCGCTCCCAGGAGGAGAAGAATCGAGATGCTGAATCGCCTCATCGACAGCTCACTGTGCACGCATCGATGCCAACAATTGTATACGATTGACCTGTGCGTCTACTCGCCCTTGGCGGTGATCCAAAGGTTTGCGTTCATTTTCGCCAGGTTGAGCGCCAGGCGATCCCGTGTGACCGAGAGGTGAAATTCGCTCGGCTTGATGAGGTACATCCCGAATGATGCCTGGTGCAAGTGTTGGATCGCGTACGGATCTCCCAGCGGACGCTTTGCGCCATTCAGCTTCTGCGCCCATATACAGTGGAATCCGTCGCGCTGGGAGTGGAAGTAGAGCGCGTCCCCATCCGGGGACCACGCCGACAGGCTGCCGCCTCCGCTGGTGATGGGAATCCATTCCGTCTCTTTGACGGCGCCTCCGTGGAACGGCGCGACAAAGACCTCCGCTTCGATCAGGGTCACGCCCGCGGAAAACGCGATCCACTTGCCGTCCCGGGAGAAGCCGGCATCGATCACGCTGAACTTCGGCCGTGACACAATTGGCTCGATCCGGCCCGAATCGGCCTTCCACAGCGCCGCTGAAACTACCGTGTCCGTTGGATTGTAGATCAGCAAGCTCGAGCCATCGGGCGACCAGTCCCAGATGTTGAAGCAACCGGAAGCCGTGCTCTTGATTCTGCCCCGGTTCAGATCCAGCAAGACAACGCCGCATTGCCCTTTGACGTTCGTCCGATAGGCGACTCGATTCTCATCCGCCGAGAGGACGGGCCGGTAACCGATATACTCAAATGACGTAAGTGTACGGGCGATCCCGGTTTTCAGATCGTTGACCCAAAGATCGCGCACGCCCGTCTTGTCGGAGAGATAGACCATCTTTGTGGAGCTCAACCCGAGTGAGGGCGCCTGGTCAAAGACATGGTCGTCGGTGACGCGTTGCAGGGTGGCGGCGGCCGCGACTCGATCGCCCTCGAGCGGCAAGCTCCAGATGTCGGACGCCCATGCCATTCGGGTGAACAGCATTCGCCCATCCCGGGCTATAGTCGCCGCTTGTTCGGTTCCCTCGCCATTGGTGAGCTGCCTGGGCGCGCCGGAAACCTGCCAGGTCTGGGGTGAGATGGCGATCTCCCATTGATGGAGGTAGCCTTGATTGGTCGCCGGAAACAGGATCTTGTCCCGCTCCCAACGCTCGGGCCTCTGATACGCGCTGACTTCGTTTTTCAGTTTCTCGAAGGCGTGAGTACGGACGGGCTCTCCGCCCTCGAGGGGTGTAACCCACCAATCGCTTGTTCCCTCAGGACTGATGCCTTGGAACAGAAGGTGGTCGCCGTCCGGGGACCAGACCGGATAACGGGCGTAGCGGAAGTCCGGCCGGATACGCCGGGGAGCGCCTCCCCGCGGCGAGACTATGTAGACGCCGCCCATTCCAACTGGCGCCGGATCATAATCGGTGGCCTTCATAGTGAAGTAGGCGATCCACTTTCCATTCGAGGCAAAGCGGGGGCGCATACCGCTTTTTGCCAGCAGCCGCGGCTGGTCCGTCCCCGAGACCGGCACGATGTAGACTCCGCCTCCATCCCGTTCGGAGTGGTAAACAATCTGGCTGCCGTCGGGCGAGAAATCGGGATCGGTCGCATCGAACTCATCTTTGGTCAAACGCCGGGGAGCGCCAGCGGGGTAGGGTCGAAGCCAGATGGCAAGGTTTCCCGGACCTTCCCGGTCGGAGGAGTAAGCCACCAGCTTCCCATCCTGGGAAAAGGCGGGCGTCATGCTCAGTCCGGGATCCGCGGTCCACTGGGAGACGGGCGCGAATCGGACTACCGGCGCGGAAGCTTCCGTCTTCCGCGACTTTTGTAAGACGTATCCGGCTACCAGGAGTACGGCGATCGCAGCGCCGATGGCGCCAAACAGTCGCCACGGCTTCCATCGGGGAAGGACTTCGTCGTCGGTAGCCCTAGGAACGTACTTGTAAGGTTCAGCCATTCGATACATTCCGATCGATAACATTCTGAGCCGCGACAGTCATGGAGCGGTCTTCGCAGCGGACCGGGAATCCGGCGCTGGAAACATAGCCATCGGTTCACCTTGCCGAAAGGTCACGTATTCGACCGCGCCAGCCAGGTCGTCGTCCTTCCACAAGTATAGGGTACTTCCATGCCGGGTCCAGCGCTTGGCTGTGGGTCCTTCGTGTTGATTGAGGCGCCGCGTGGAGTAGGCTTTGAAATCATGCAGCACAGCTTCGGGCGGAACATCGGCTTCAACCACTACGTGGACATGAGTGGTCCGCACATGGGCCGCGATCAACGTCCACGCGCGATGAGCGCAGACCTCTTGTATAGCCTGCAGGACAATCTGTCGAGCTGAGGCATCGAGAATATAAGGAGCGTGCTCCATGAGTTCTTCAGTTGCCTCACACCTGGTCGGGTCGGGTTCCACACGACGCGCGCCGAATACGTTATGGTTACGGTCGACAGACCCGAATTCGGCGCCATGAAGGTGCGATCCGTAACACGTGAAGGTGATGAAATACGCACGCGGGTTCGCCACGAGCATATAGTGCGGAGCTTCGCCAAGGTTCTCAAAGCATTTTCCCCGAGCAGGAATTCATATCGGCTCACGGACCGCTCCATGACTGTCGCGGCTCAGTAGGCTGTCTGAGCCGCGACAGTGATGGCGCGGTCCGTGCCGCGGCTCAGAAACTCACGCGCAACACCACCTGAATCTGCCGCGCATAATTGGCTGTCGCGGTGCTCTGCCCGAACAGCGTGTTGAACTGATCCGTGTTGGGATTCGCGAGCATCGTCCGGTTGGCCGCGTTCAGCGCCTCTCCGCGAAGCTGCACCTCGGCGCCACGCTCGCTCAGCCGCCATTTCTTGTTCACCGACGCATCCACATTGTTCATCGCCGGACCACGCACGTTGCTGAAGCGCAGCGGCCAAGTCCGGTAATGATAAGCCGCCGGCCGGGTCGCCGTGTTTCTCGTGAAGCCCGCGTTGGTGTTGAACCACTGCTCAGCGGTGCGCGGACCCTTCACGATATCTTCCGATTTGCCGAAGAACACTACATCGCCCCAGCTCAGCGGGACGCCGGATTGGTAGATGTAGATCAGTGAGAGCTGCCAGCCGCCGAAAAAGCGCCGACGCCCGAATGGGAGCTCATAAATCGTCGCAACGGTCACGCGCTGTTTCCGGTCCGCCCCCGAAAGGGACTCGTACGGAACCGGATCGGCCGGATTGAGGAAGCTGGTGGCCAGCATGTTCTTGGCCCACGTATAGGACGCGTTCACTCCCAGGCTGGTGGAGAATCGTCGGGTCGCCCGGATCTGCAACGAGTGGTACCACGAATATCCCTGATAGTTGGTGGTGTTGACCGCCGTGAATTCCGGATACGGCTTGAGCAGGTTCTCGCGGCTGATCGTGTTGTTCGTGCCGAGTGCCCCATTGACCCCGGCGATCCGTACGAACGGATTCGCGATATTCGCCGCAAGATAGTTGACGCGCTGCGGATCGAAGAACGGACTCCGCGAAAGCTGGTCGTTACCGATGATGTTCAGATCGCGATCGATCTCCATCTTGGTGGAGCGGTTGCCCACATACGCGGCTTCGACGACGGTGCTTCGTCCGAACTGGCGCTGCAGACTGGCCTGCCAGCGCTGGTTATAGCCAGCCACCGGATTCGGGTCGAAAAACGTGACCGCGTTACCGGCATCGGTGGCCACGCCGAGCGCGGAGCCTGTCGGCTCCAGGATTCCATCCGGGAACGGATTCGATAACGTGCTGTAGAAGGTCAGACCGCTGTCCTTGGTCGGCACGAACGAGGTATTGCGCTCGAAGCCGTTCTGGAGCACATCGGTGCGGCGCAGGCCGAGCCCGTTGAAGTAGATCCCATATCCGGCCCGAAACACAGTACTCTTTGCGAACGCATACGCCAAACCAACGCGCGGCATGAAGTTGTTCTTGTCGCGCTTCCACAATTCCCGCGGCTGCCCATTGACGCCGGCGAAGACCAGCCCGCCGCGGACGTGAAACTCGCTGGGAGGCAATTCGTTTGTCGGGTTGGCGGCATAGCTGGCGGCGTAGGCGGCGCGCGCCTCGGCTTCAAACGGCTGCGCGGCCTTGAAATCGAAATCGCGAACGCTGCGGCTATACCGCTCGGCGAGAGGGCCCTCCAGCTCATACCGCACTCCCAAGGTCAGGGTCAGATTGCGGCGCGCGCGCCAGTTGTCCTGAAAGTAGCCCGCCCAGACGGTGGACTGCTCAGCGAAATCGGCGTTGCGCGCAATCAGGCTGCTCGCCGCCGGAAGGCCCAGCAGGAATGCCGCAAACTCCTGCCCGATGGGAGCTGTAGTGGAATTGTCGAGCGGCCCTCGCGTCCAGGTGGAATCGAAGTTGTAGCGCCCGCTGCGCATCGAGTTGCCGTTATACTTGTTCTGCCGGTAGGCGCGCGCCTCCATTCCGAAATCGAGGCTGTGATTGCCGCGCAGCCTGGTCAGCGCTGCCACCAGCGAGTGCGTGTCCATGAAGCGCGCTTCGCCCGTGTTGAGCGTGGAAAAGAAGTTGGTGATATTGAAAACCGGAAACTCGCGCTGGCCGGGCGGAATCGCATCGTTCAGCGACTTGGGGAAGCCGAGCGTGGTCAGATCGAAGTCGCGGCCATGCAGTGGAATCGTTTCGCGCGTGAAGCGGGTATAGCCGTATCGCAGGTTCACGACGAACGTGGGAGAAAACGCATGGACATCGTCGATCGAGCCGCTGATGGGCAAGTACTGCTCCCGCAGCCCGGTGGCTTGCGTGTTGAAATAATCCTGTCGCCAGGTATTCCGGCTGTACCCGTTCCCGCGGACAAACAGGCGATTACGGGGCGAAAAGTTATGATCGATCCGGGCGGTGTGCGTGTAATAATTCGCCGCCTCGCTCAGGTTCGGTTGCGGAAAGTTGTTGCGATGATCCGCGGTAGTGCCGGCATTCAGCGGTAGCGCGAAGAAGTCGAGCGCCTTCAGCGACACCGGATTGAAACGACTCGAGGGAATGATGTTGCCCGGGAATGCATCCTGGCGGTACCGCGTCGTGCTGCCCGTTTCGTGACGCCGCGTCGAGGGGTCGTAGATCTGGTAGTTCGCGCCCAGCCGCAGCAGTTCGGAGAAGTCCCCTTTCCGCATATCGAGCGTGGGAACCGTCAGGTTGGTCGATCCGCCCCGCGGACGCCTGTCCTTGAGGCCCTCATAAGCCCACATGAAAAACGTCTTGTTGCGGCCGTTGTAAATCTTCGGCAGCACGACCGGACCGCTCAGGGAACCGCTCCAGCGGTTGTAGGTGAAATCGCCGCGCGGAAGGCCGCTGCGATTGGCGAAGAAATTGTTGGCCATCCACTTCGGCCGCATCTTGGTATAGGTCGCGCTGCCGTGCAGCTTGTTCTTGCCCGAGCGAAGGCTGATGTTTACCAGGCCGCCGGAGCTTTGCCCGGTACGCGCTGGCGGCACATAGCCCGCCGCCACCCGCCCGTTACTTCCCTTGGACGTGTTGGAGACACCGTCGAGAGTAATGTCCGTCGTGCCGCTAACGCTGCCGCTCATACTGTAGTCCACGATGCCCGTCGGCTCGTACGGGCGGTTCAGCGTCTGGTCTCCTTCAAACGTCGTGCCCGGAGCCAGCGCGATCAGCAGGTACGGGTTTCCCTGCGCGATGGGGAACTCGGTGAGCTCCCGGGTCGAGACGACGATTCCCATGGAGGCGTCGGACTCTTCGAGGAGCAGCGGAGAATCGACCACGTCCACGCTCTGCGTCACGTCACCCACTTCGAGGCGGACATCGATCTGCAGATTGTCGTTGACGGTGAGCGTGACCCCTGTGCGGGAGAATCGCCGGAAGCCCTGGCGCTCCGCGCTGATACGATAGTTCCCCGGAATCAGCAACGGCGCCATATAAGCGCCGCGGTCATTGGTTTCGAGAACCGTGTCGACTCCGGTCTCGACGTTGGAGATGGTGACCCTCGCGCCAGGAATTCCGGCGTCGTGCGCATCGGCGACTCGCCCGGCAATCGTCCCGCGAGAATCCTGGGCGAGCGCGGCGCCCAGACCGAGGACGACCAGGGCCACAATGAGCCGTCGAGACATCGCAATCTCCTGTTGGATTCACCCTGAGCTTCTGGGAGGACATTTTATCACAACGATGATAGGATTAAGACCGCTTCTGAGCCGCGAGATTATATAAGATGAAATCACTTCGACGCGTGGCGGTGCTCGGCGCCGGAACTATGGGGTCGCGCATTGCGGCGCATTTTGCCAATGCCGGTGTGCCGGCGCTCTTACTCGATATCGTCGCGCCCAATCAGCCCAACCGCAATGCGGCGGCTTTACGTGGACTCGACACCGCGCTAAAGCAGAAGCCGGGCGCCTTCTTTACGGCGGCAGCGGCGGGCCTGATTACAACCGGCAATTTTGAGGACAATCTCGCAGAGATCCGCGGCTGCGACTGGATCATCGAAGCGGTCGCGGAAAATCTCGAGATCAAGCGCGCCTTGCTCGGGAAGGTGGAGACTCTGCGCGCGCCGGGAACAATCCTCTCCACCAACACGAGCGGGATTCCGCTGGCGAGGATATCGGAAGGATTCGGTGACGAGTTGCGGCGCCATTTCCTGGGCACGCATTTCTTCAACCCGCCGCGCTATCTGCACCTGGTCGAGGTGATTCCCGGTCCTGCCACCGAGCCCAAGCTTCTGGAGTTCGTGTCCCGGTTCTGCGACATGCGCCTCGGCAAAGGCGTGGTCCGCTGCAAGGACACGCCGAACTTCATCGCCAACCGCATTGGCAGCTTCTTCGGGGGCACGGTGCAGAAGATTACAGTAGAGGACGACTACACCATCGAAGAAGTGGACGCGCTCACCGGATCGCTCATCGGCTTGCCTAACAGCGCCAGCTTCCGTTTGATGGACATTGTCGGTCTGGATGTGTGGGCGCACGTTGCGCGTAATCTCTACGAGTCGGTTCCGGAAGATCCGTGGCGCGACCGGTTCGCCGTGCCCGAATTCATGCAGAAGATGATCGAGCGCGGCTGGCTCGGGGACAAGACCGGCCAGGGCTGTTACAAGCGCGTCGGCCCGGCGAAGGAGATTCATGCCATCGATTGGAAGACGCTCGAATATCATCCGGCGAAGAAGCCGAAATTCCCAGCGGTTGAAATGGCGAGGAATATCGAAGATCTCGGCCAGCGGCTGCGGACGCTGATCGCGACGGCGGATCGCGCAGGAGCGCTGCTCTGGAAGTTGTTTCGCGATCACGTGGTCTACGCCGCAGGCATGGTACCGGAGATTTCAGACCAAATTGTCGAGATCGATCGCGCCATGCGCTGGGGCTACGCCAACAAGCTTGGACCCTTCGAGCTCTGGGACGCGCTCGATTTTCCGGCGACGGCCAGGCGGATCGTAGCTGAGGGCGGCTCGCTGCCGCCGAGCGTCGAGAAGATGCTCGCCTCCGGCGCGACTTCGTTCTATCGCGCGGCCGACGCGAACGGCAGTCCGCGGACCGAGTACTTCGACTTGTGCGCGAATCGTTATGGGGCGATGGAGGAGCGTCCCGGTATCGTCGTCCTGCCGGATCTGAAGCGCGCCCGCGGCGTGGTGAAGAAGAACGCCGGCGGCTCGCTGGTGGACGTCGGCGACGGCGTGCTGTGCCTGGAGTTCCACAGCAAGATGAACTCCATCGGCGACGATACGGTGGCCATGATTCACGCCGGCATCGAGGAGACGGCGCGGAACTTCACGGCCATGATCGTCGCCAATCAGGGGGAGAACTTCAGCGTCGGCGCGAACCTCATGCTCGTGCTGCTCGCCGCGCAAGAAGGCGAGTGGGACGATCTCGATGGCGCGATCCGCCGTTTCCAACAAGCCAACATGGCGATCAAGCAGGCGGCCAGGCCCGTGGTGGCTGCGCCGTTCGGCATGACGCTCGGCGGCGGCTGCGAGATCGCCATGCACGCGGCGCGGTCGCAGGCGTCGGCCGAGTGCTACATGGGATTGGTGGAGGTGGGCGTTGGCCTCATCCCTGCCGGCGGTGGCTGCAAGGAACTGCTGCTGCGCACCGTCGATCCGAAGCGCGCCTTCGAGCTGATCGGCTTCGCGAAAGTCTCGACCAGCGCCGAAGACGCCCGCTCGATGGGGCTGCTGCGCCCGGTGGACGACGTCTCGATGAACGGCGAACGGCTGATCGCCGACGCCAAGGCGCTGGCGCTGCAACTTGCGCCGCACTATGTCGCGCCGGCGCCGCGGACCGATATTCCGGTCGCGGGCGAGGCCGGCGTGGCGTTGCTCAAAGTGGGGATCTACATGGCGAAGCAGGGCGGGTATATCTCGGAGTACGATGCAGTCATCGGCGAGACGCTGGCGAACGTGCTAAGCGGTGGCCGGTTGACTGGGGAACAAAAGGTTTCCGAGCAGTATTTGCTGGACCTCGAGCGGGAAGCGTTTCTGAGCCTCTGCGGGCGGGCGAAAACCCAAGAACGCATGCAGCACATGCTCAAGACAGGCAAGCCACTCAGGAACTAGCCGATACGGCCTCTGCGGCGTACTCGGCGCCAGCAGGAAGCGTCTCCGCCTCCTCAAGAGTTGGTAGCCCAAACGTCGGCAGAGGCGCCACTCCCAGACCGTGTCCAGTGTCGGTTCGAATCCGGCCGAGCCTACCAATGCGCCGATGGTGAGGCGAGCGGATTCCAAACCCGCGATTGGGTGTTCGAATCACCCCAGGGGCGCCACGCGCCGCAACAGCAAGTGAGCGGACGAGTTGCTAAAGTCACCAGTCCCGAAAACTGGCAGGAATCCGTAAGACCACTAGGGGGGTTTAAATTCCTTCTCCTCGGCCAGCCTTAGCGAATAGAATAGGTAGATGAGGCTGTCATGTGAAGAGTACATTAAAATGCTTGAATTTTGCTCCAGTGTGGATTAGGATTGAAATGCGTGACACAGATATTCCAACTCGGAACCGAAGTCAAAGGTACGCGGATGCGCGCCAATCATGGCGTGCGCGAGGTGACCTGACCGTCTTGGAATAACATACCGGTTTCAAGAAGCGGGCGGCCACCAAAAAGGGCCGCCCGCTTTTTTTGTTTTGCCGGTAACTTGAGGCATTTTGTCTAACTCGCTTCGGCTTAGAAGCGGCGCGGTAGAAGTGTATCTCAAAGCTGGTCTTTGACAACTGAATAAGCATCACAGAAGGTGAGTATGAGCGGGCGTGGTATATAGGGTGTGCCCTGGGCCTCCAACCCGGAGAAGAGATTTCGATTATCTCCGTCCGCTCCATAGTTTCCGCGGGTGTGGCCTATTGGTTGGGCGCCGGATCGCCAGTCCGGTCAACGGAGTTCGATTCTCCGCACTCGCTCCATGCCGGAGTAGCTCAAGCGGAAGAGCGCCGCACTCGTAACGCGGAGGCCGGGGTTTCGAATACCCCCTCTGGCTCCAGCCGATGTAGCTCAGTGGGAGAGCAGTCGCATGGTAAGCGACCGATGAGCGTTCGATTCGCTCCATCGGCTCCAGAATCACGAGCCCTGTAAGCATAGGTGGCGATGCGCCGGATTTGTAGTCCGGAAAAGTCAGTTCGAATCTGGCACGGGGCTCCATCCGGGAAAAGCTCAGATGCGGGCAAGTGAACCGGTGTCATGCTGGCCTCATAAGCCACGCGAGTGGCGTTCAACTCGCCAGCCCGCAACCAGACTTCAGGCGAGCGTGGAGGTATCATTCGTGGCGTGATTTTGCTGCGTCAATTCAATACTTGACTATGGAGGTGAACATCGAAGTTGGCAACACTCAACGTGAACGTGCCGAGGTTCTATTGCTTCCTGCGCAAAGAATTTCTCTATGACGGCGAGGCGCATCACGGCGAGCTCGTCAATGTCTGCGTGTTCGGCGCCGCATCGATCCACGGCCGTGCGCTCGGCTTTCATGTTTTGACGGAGAACGGCGCCCTGATCTGGCGCTTGCCTCTCCACGCGTTTGGCCATAAGCCGGCGGCTCCTATACAACCGCTCGACTGGCTTCAGTTTTGGGACTGTTTCAGCTACGAAGTGACAGTCACCGTGTTCGAGCGGCTCCAGGATTCCCGCGTCCAATACAAGGACAGGTCCTGGGAAGGGGGCCAATACATGTTCACCTTTGATTGGTGTGAAAGCGAAGACGCCGAAGAAGCGGGCGATGGAGGACACAAATGCGCTCATTTCATCGCCCTTGACAACGGCAACTTCGCGGCTCAGCCGAACAATCGAATCCAGTGGTTCTGCCCAGCCTTTGTGACACCGTTCCAGGAGAAACCGGACTACGTGACAAATACCAGGGTCTGGAAGGTGGAGCGCGAAACAGAAACCACCCAGGCGTTTTTCTACGATTCTGTCGACGCCGACGCACGCGTCAGCCAAGTTTCGCTCTATGTTAAGGGACTGCGCACGCCCGGCTAGCGTCGCGGTCAACCAGCAGATGAGGGTTCAATTCCCTCCTCTTCCACCAAGTTCGCCAGGGAGGCCGTTGCGCTTCGTCAATCAACGACGCGCCTTGTCTGAAAAGCCGGACACACGCGCCCCTGGCGCCCACTGTGACCGTGGCCGAATGGCTCAGGCGGCAGACTGTGGATCTGTCCACGAGGGTTCAATTCCCTCCGGTCACCCCAATTGAGCGGGCGTCGTTCAACGGATAGAACGCTTCGGTCCTAACGAAGAAATGCCGGTTCGATTCCGACCGCCTTGTTCCAGCGTTTGTGGGCGTAGCTCAGTTGGATAAGAGCGCGGGTTTCCGAAGCCCGAGGCCGCTGGTTCGATTCCAGCCGCTCACTCCAGATCTTTGACATTCGGGGACTAGGGAAACGGATCAACCCGCTTGGCCTGGGACCAAGAGATTCTCGGTTCAAATCCGAGGTCCCCGACCAGTTTTTGTGGGGTAGCCAAGTGGTAAGGCGACTGGCTGTTACCCAGTTCATGCGCAGGTTCGAATCCTGCCCCCACAGCCAAATGCCGGGGTCGCTTTCTGGTTGAGAGCCCCTCTCCTACAAAGAGGTGAAGTAGAGTTCGATCCTCTACCCCGGTACCAAGCATTTCGAAGTGACTGCGCTCTTCTAAAGCGATACACGCTGGTTCGACTCCAGCCAGGGCGCCAAGATCGTGCTGGCGTGGTGTAGGGTGCTCCAAGAGCATGGACTCCCGTTCGACTCCCAGCGTCAGCGCCATGCGTTCGAAGCTCATGCGGATGAGCAGGCGATTCTTAATCGTCAGGCAGTCAGTTCGATTCTGACCGGACGCGCCAAAGTTCAGGGACTGTGGCTGAATGGTGAAGCGCTCGACTTTTAATCGAGATGGCGAGAGTTCAATTCTCTCCGGTCCCACCGAGGTTTTGCCGGTGTCGTCTAGCGGCCAGGATCGCTGACTTTCAATCAGTAGACGGGAGTTCAATTCTCCTCGCCGGCGCCATGTGTCCCGTTCGTCCAATGGATCAGGATAGAACGCTACGAACGTTCAGATTCGGGTTCGAGTCCCGAGCGGGATACCAATCGTACGGAGTAGCGGCCGAGCGGCAAAGGCGCCTCACTGTCTATGAGGACTAGATGGGTTCGATTCCCATCCACTTCGCCAAGAGTTTGACGATGTAGGCAAGTTG
>WNFM01260456.1_pt3 | contig 12071 bp, 5 predicted proteins | sample 5400271 | NCBI WGS metagenome assembly WNFM01 (sample SAMN13153352, study PRJNA577476) | soil metagenome | isolation source: 60 cm saprolite on Douglas fir-dominated hillslope | place: USA:California | collected 2013-09-17 | reverse complement strand
TGGGTCGTGCTCCAGACGATCCCCGGCGTCATCGTCGATCGCGTGAACGTCGGCGGCGCCGAGTCCGGCCAGCAGTCCAACTACCAGGCCAAGGGCGCCGCGGGCGGCGACAACACGTGGAACATCGACGGCATCGCGATCACCGACATGGCGGCGACCGGATCGACGCCGACGTATTACGACTTCGACATGTTCCAGGAGATGCAGGTCACGACCGGCGGCGCCGATGTTGCGAGCGTGACGCCGGGCGTGCAGTTGAATATGGTGCTGAAGAGCGGCTCCAACACGCCGCACGGCAGCAGCCGCATCTACTTCGAGAACGAGAACATGCAGTCGAACAACATGCCCGCGGACCTCGCCGCGGCCATCGGCGGCAAGTCAGGCAAGGGCAACCGGACGCATCAGTACAAGGACTATGGCGTCGAGCTGGGTGGCCCGCTCGTGAAAAACAAGCTGTGGGCGTGGGGAGCTACGGGCAAGACACACGTCGACATCGTCACGCTGACCGGCGGCCACGATCGCACGGAGCTGCAGGACAACTCGTTCAAGCTCACCGGGCAGGTTTCGCCCGGCATCCGGACCAACTTCACGTATTTCCGCGGCAACAAGCAGAAGTTCGGCCGGGGCGCCAGCGCGACGCGGCCGCCCGAGACGACGTACGACCAGAAGGGACCGACGCCGTTGTACAAGGGCGAAGCCAACTTCGTCTTCGGCAGCAACCTGTTCCTGTCGGTCAAGGGGGCGCAGACCAACGGCGGCTTCAGCCTGACCGCCGAAGGCGGACCGGACAAGAACTGGTACATCGACGACTCGGGCGTGGAGCACGGGACCCGCGATACCTACGTGTCGAAGCGCCCGCAGAGCAATTTCTCGGTCGACGGGAATACGTTCCACGGCCACCACGAGCTGAAGTTCGGCTTCGGCTGGCGCAGGGCCAAGGTGGAGTCCACTGACGTGTATCCGGGGAACGGGATCATCAGCATTTACAACGGCTATCCGGAGATGATCGCGCTGGTGAAGCGGGACTACGCCGTCAAGAGCGACGCGGTCTACACCAGCGGGTATGTAGGCGACACCTGGACGGCGAATCGCCTGACGGCCAACCTCGGGGTTCGGTGGGATCGCCAGGCGGCATCGAACGGCGCGGCGTCGGTGCCGGCCAGCAAGTCGCTTCCGAGCCTGATGCCCGCCCTCACCGCGGTGCCTGTGAAGAACGCGATCGTCTGGAACTCGGTGACGCCCCGGATCGGCGTGACGTATGCACTGGACGAGAACCGGAAGACGCTGGCCCGCGCGAGCTACGCGATGTTCGCGTCGCAGATCGGTTCCGGCGAAGCCGGTATCATCTCGACGATCCAGTACTCGGGCATCTACTACTACGCCGTCGATCTGAACGGCAACAAGGTGGTGGACGCGAACGAGCTGCTGCTGGGCCTCGGTAACGCCGGATATTACGGATTCGATCCGGCGAATCCGACGAGCCAGAAGACCGTGAACAAGATCGGCAAGTACGCGACGCCGCGCAGTCAGGAGCTGATGTTCGGCATGGACCACGAGCTGATGGCGAACTTCGGCCTGAGCGCGACGTTCACCTATCGGTACTACAACCACTTCGACTGGCGGTCCGGCAGCCTGATCGGAGTGAACTCGTCGAGCTACACGCAGACCGGCACGCTGACCGGCAGCACGGACCCCGTGGGTTCCTTCAGCGTCCCGTTCTACGCGCTCCAGGCCAGTAAGGTGCCGGCCGGCGGCGGGAAGAGCTACGAGGAGCGCGTGGGCTATCACCAGCGCTATCTCGGGTTCGAGGCAAGCGCCGTCAAGCGGCTGTCGAACAAGTGGATGGCGCGCTTCGGGTTCTCGACCAACAGCCACCGCGAGTATTTCAACGGCCCCGACGCGCTGGACGATCCGACGCCGTCCCCGACCTCCCCGTCAATCAACGGCGGCCTCGTGGTCACACGGACCGGCGGCAGCGGCAAGAGCAACATCTACCTCGTGCTGCCGCAGTATCAGTTCATCGCGAACGGGATGTACCAGGGGCCCTGGGGCGTCAATTTCGGGGCGAACTGGCTTCTGCGCCAGGGCTACGCCGAGCCGTATTTCCGGAGCCGCGTCGCCACGGGCGATCCGCTCGGCAGCTCCAAGAGCGTCCTCGTCGTGAATGACGTCGCCAAGTTCCGCCTGCCGGCCGTCAGCTCGCTCGACGTCCGCCTCGAGAAGGCGATCAAGATCCAGCGCGCCACCGTCGCGCTGGATCTCGACGTCTTCAACGTCGGGAACGTGGCGACCGTGCTCGGCCGCACGTACGACCTGCGCCTGACCGGGGCCACCGGCTTCAACAAGACCCTCGAGATCATGAACCCGCGCATCGCCCGCCTGGGCGCGCGGATCACGTTCTAACGCCGCGGAACACGCGGAATACGGGCCGCGGATCACGCGCGGTACGCTGTTACACTGGATCCCGGGGTTGCTGCGGCAGCCCCGGGATTCTTGCTTCTGGCGTGCCAGCGCCACCGTTCACGGCGGTAACCTGTATGTCTCGTACCCACGCCCTGTCGACCGCGCTGTGCCTGTCCGTGCTTCTCGCCGCGTGTGGCGGGGGAGGCGGCTCCAGCAGCGGCGGATCCGGCACCGGAGGCGGCACCACGCCGCCCCCAACCTCAGCGAATCCCTGCACGACGGCACTCCTGGCCGACACGCCTGACGCCGCGGCGATCGGTGCACCACCCCCATCCGACAAGAAGGCGATCGTCGACGGCAACCCGCGCGGCCGCCGCGCCGAGGCGATCGCGCTGAACCGCTGGGCCGACGAGCGCCGCCACAACCAGCAGATCAGGGCCGCCGTCGAAGCCGCGAGCCGCGGCGAGCAGCCGGCCGCCATCACGTCGCCCGCGCCGGTCGCCGACGACGTCGGCGAGATCGCCGTCATCCAGGACACGGGCGATCTGATCCTGCCGCTGAACCCGTTCGACGTGCGCAGCACCGGCCTCCGGTTCACCCGCAGCGGGTCGAGCTACACGCTGTCGAAAATCGACGGGACCTTCCGCGCCGCGCTGGGCACCCGCGTCACGCTCACCGACGACGACAGCACGCCGGTGACCGTGCCCTTCTCGTTTCCGTTCTACGGCACGGCCCAGACCGCCGCGTTCGTCAACTCCGACGGCAACGTCACGTTTGGGGAGGAAGACAAGGCGAGCACCGAGCGCAACCTCGGGCGGCTCGTCACCGGCCCGCCGCGCGTCGCGCCGTTTTTCGCCGACCTCGACCCGACGACCGGCACGGGCAAGATCTTCGTCAACGCCGCGGCGGACCAGTTCACCGTGACCTGGTGCAGCGTCCGCGGCTTCGACTCGACGCGGACCGTGACCATTCAGACGACGCTGCTGCCGGATGGCAGCGTCGAGATGAAGTTCGACGACGCCACGAATATCCAGGATTCGATCGTGGGTATCTCGCCCGGACACACCGCCGACCTCAGCCTGGTGGATTACACGACCGGTAACGGCTCTGGAGCGGGCGCGATCGCCGAGCGCTTCGCGCAGGCCACCTCCATCGACACCTTCGCGGTCGCCAAGAAGTTCTACGCCACTCACCCGGACAATTACGACCAGATCCTGCTGTGGACCGATCAGCCGCTGATCCGCGACGCGTTCGCCTACGAATTGAATATCGCGAACGAGGTCCACGGGATCGGCGACGCCATCTATGACGACACGCGGCTGACCGGCAGCGCGGGCCGGCTCCGATCGCTCGTCATGATGGACTGGCTGGGAAAATACCCGGACGATCCGACCACCAAGTTCCTCGGCGAGAACAACACGCTGAGCGTGATGGGCCAGGAGGTCGGTCATCGCTGGCTGGCTTACGTGGCGTTCCGCGATCGGACGGGCGCCCGGTCCACCGCGCTCCTCGGGCGCGACGACGCGCACTGGAGCTTCTTCTTCAATTCCGACGCGTCGGTGATGGAAGGCAACCAGATCGAGGACCAGGGCGGCGGGCAGTTCCGGACGGTGGACGCGGTGAAGCGCTACAGCCGTCTCGATCAGTACATCATGGGAGCCATTCCGCCGGGCAGCGTCCCGACGTTCTTCTATGTGGAGAGTCCGAGCTCCTCCAAGGTCAAGAGCGACGCGCCGTCCATCGGGGTCTCGTTCACCGGCACGCACCGCGACGTGCTCGTCGACGATGTGATCGCGGTCAACGGCCCGCGGACCCCCTCGGCTGCAGACTCGTCAAAGATCCACCGCCAGGCCTTCATCTACATCGTCAGCAGCGGGCGCTCGGCGGACAGCGGCCAGGTGGCGAAGCTCGATCGGATCCGCACGCAGTGGGAGGCGTTCTTCGGCCAGGCCACCGAGAACCGAATGACAGCGAATACTCGGCTTCGCTGACAACAGGCTTTGGGCTTTGGGCTTCTTTCTTTTGGCTTTAGGTGGCTTTGGGATCGAAAGCCCAAAGCCCAAAGCCCAAAGCCTATTTCCAGCCAAGCGCGGTCAATGCCTCCTGCGCTTGGCGTACGTATGGGCCACCGAGTTGTAGATACTTCTGGAAGTTCGCGATGGCGCGGCGGCGGTCCTCGTCGCCGCCGATCCATTTCTGGAGCTGCGGGTCGTAGCGCTGCGCCTTGAGCAGGCGCATCTGGCAGGTGCGGGCCAGGTTGAAAAACCCGAGCGCCTCGTCCGGCGCGGTGGCCGTCGCGCGCTGGAAGGACTCGATCGCCGCGTCGAGGGCGCCGCGGCGGATCTGGATCACGCCGATGGCGTTGGCGATCTCGGCGTCGGCCGGCCAGCGCCGCTCCGCCTCGCGCAGCACCTTCAGCGCCGTGCCTTCCTCGCGCTGGAGGCCATACGCGTCCGCGAGGCTGAAGTAGATCGGCTCGAACTCCGGGACGTCGCGGCGCACGCGCTCCCAGGCCTGCGCGGCGTCGGGATAGCGGCGCAGCGCGAACTGCGACAACCCGAGCGCGTAGACGACCCACGGCCGCGCGTCCGACGCCTTGACCGCCTCGCCCAGCTCACGGGCCGCGGTTTCCACATCACCCTTCTCGTACGCGGTCCACCCACGCTGTGACGGGCCGGTTGTCGCGCCCGAGTCTTTCCCCAGCGCGAGCACCATCCTTCCGGTGTCGATCCGCGCCCGTGCCGCGGCGACTGGCGCGGTCTCTTTGTCGGGGAGCGGCGGCGTCTCGCCGGGAAGCGTGACCGAGGCAGTCTCCGGGAGGGCGAGCAGGCCCGGCGATACCGGGACGGCGGGTAGTTCCGGGGTCTTGAGATCCGCCGTCGCCCTCGCGCTACCGCTCACCTCGGCCTTCGGCGAGACGGCTGCCGGAGAACGGAGGAGCGCAGCCGGCTCAACCGCAAGATATCCGCGTCGCGCGCGGACCTTGACGCCGGGGCGCGTCACCTTGACTCCTATCGCGCGGTATTTGCCGTCGAAGGTCTCCTTCGCGGGGGTGTAGCCAACGACGTAGTAGGTGCCCGCGTCGCGCTGGATGTCGTCGAGCGCGCGGCCGAAGTTGTTCTCGTTGCGGATCGCGAAGCCGCCGGTGTCGACGGCGAGGCTGTTGGGGCCGTCGGACTGGTTGTCGAACTGTTGCTGCGCGCCGACGATCGCAGACGCGACGGCCTGGTCGATGATCGCCGAGCTCGCGCTGCCCCTGTTGAGACCGCGTGCGTCGATGCTGTAGACGTGCGCGCCCGCCCGGGCGGCCATGCCTACCGCCTGGCGCAGCTCGGACTCCTGATCATTGAGGAGGAAGCCTTCCGAGAGAAACACCACCGTCTTCGGACCCGGCATCCGCGCCAGGCCGTTGCTCAGCGCGTCGACGACTTTCAAGGTGACGCCGGCCGCGACGCGCACCCCGGCGGCAAGTCTCTTCGCCTTTTCCTGGACCTGCGGCTCGACAGGAACCCTCCTGCACGCATCCGGATCCTCCTGGCATGCGCGCGCGACCGCGGCACTCAGCGCCTGCCGATCGCCGTTGCCGATCATCCATGCCTCGTACTCGTCCTGCAGTCGAGGCCACTCGGCGAGCTCGAGCTGGCGGCTGCGCAACTCACCCGACATCTTCACGGAGGCGGCCGCCTTCTTCAACTCTTCGCGATCGGCCGTCAGCCTCTTGTTGACCATCTGTCCGTCGACGATCACGCCGCCGATGTCCCCCTGGCGGAACCGGTCGGCGAGGAACTTCATCACCGCGTCACGCGTGCGGTTGAGGCCGCCGGGCGACAGATGGTAGGTGTCGAAGACGAAGACCCAGATTTGGGGAGGGCGAGGGGGGGCGGAAGGTGCTAAGGGTGCTAAGGGTGCTGGGGGTGCTAAGGGTGCTGGGGCTAAGGGTGCTAAGGGTGCTGAAGGTGCTGAAGGTGCTGCGTCTGGTCCAATCAAGACCACGGACTGTATCTTCTGCGGGACGCCGTCCTCGGTAATTTCAAAATCCCGCAGGCCCAGGTCGGTGACGAACTTGCCGTCCTTCCCGATCACGCGGACGTCAACCTGGACGACCTGCGCGCCCGAGCGGAACGTCTGCGGCGCAGCCGGCGGCGGCCCTGCCGGCGGCGGAGACTGCTGCGAATTAGCGGCAGTGAGAAGCGTTACGAGTAACAGCAGCCGCATCGAGCTCAACCCCTGAACGCGCCTCCCGCCTCGCTCACGGTGTCACCTTCACCACGACCAGCTCATACTTGTTCTTCCCGGCCTTCTGCAGGAAAGCGATCTTCGATCCGTCACTCGACCAGGCGGGAAGTATGACGTTCTTCGTGCCGTCGATCTGCTGCTTCTGCCCCTCGCGATCGATCAGCGTGAGGCGTCCCGCCTGGTTCCCGTAAGCCATCATCCCGATCGCCGCCGGGGACCAGCTGAAGGTGTAGCCAGGCAGCGCTTGCAGGCCGACGAACTCTCCAACGGTTTCGCCTTTGAGAGTGAAGACGACGATGTGCAGTTTCTGTCCCTGCTGCGCGTGCATGGCCACCTCGTCGGCCGTCGTCCCGCCGCTGCCGCTGGCGTCCGCGCCTCCTTTGGCGAGCGCGCCGCCCATTGGGGACGAGGTCGCCGTCACGGTCTTGTAGTCTTCCTTGAAGTCGATGCGGAACGTGGGGGAGCCGGGCGCCGCCTGGCCCGACTTCCAGGCCCAGTACTCGGCAGCCCACGCGGGCGGCGCGTCGATCGGTTCCGGCTTGCCGTCGGACGCGGACATGACATAGAACCGGGGGCTCGTGATCATGCCCAGCTTGTCGCGCTCGGCCGTCTGCAGGAACAGCTTCGTGCCGTCGGGAGACCAGCCCAGCTGGACGGGTTCTCCTTTCAGCTTGCCGGTATCGATCGTACTGACCTGCGCCGGGGCCGAAACCTGCGCGCTCTTCGCGGACGGCGCCTGTGCCACTAACACCGCGAGCGCCAGCATTGTCGTCGTGATCATGATTTCCCCTGGATTTGCGCGAGCCTGGCCAGCAGCTCCGGTGAATCCGGCATGGCCGTCAAGCCGGCGCGGATCGCCTGTTCTGCCAGCGCGCGCTCGGACATCCGCAGGTATCCGTCGGCGAGCGCCAGGTGCGCGGGTACCATCTTCGGATCGATCGTGGCGGCCGCGCGCCACGCGCCGATCGCCTGACGGCGATCGCCGGCTCCCTCGTAGGCCCAGCCGAGGACGAACGCGGTCGCCGCGCTCGTCTGATCCAGCTTCAGCGCCTCGCTGAGCACCGCCGCGGCCGAGGCGAAGTCCCCCTGGGCAAACAGCTCGAACCCTTTCGTGGTGCGCACCGCGGCCGGGGCCGTCGACGTGCGGAATACCGCGCGCGCGGACCGCACGAAGTCGCCGTTCAGGATGTCCGCGGGTCGTATCGGCGCGGGGCTTGTCTCGCCGAAGCTCCCCGGCGACTGCGGGGGAGCGTAGGCGGACGGGGGATTAGGTCTCGACCCCGCGACCACTTCGAGCTCGCGCGTCAGGTCCGCGACGGCTTCCGATCCGGCCGTCACCTTCACGCGCGCCTGGTACGCGCCTGGAGATATGCCCGTCAGCGGGACCGCGAAGGTCGCGCGCCTGACCACGCCCGTGCCCGCGTTCATCGTCTCCCCAAGCTCCGCGCGGACGGTGGCCACCGGCTGTTCGATGCTGCCAGGGCCGACCGGGACGATCGCGGCGGTGACGCTGAGCACCTGCAATTGCTCAGGCGAGCGGCCGTAGGTTTCGAGCAGGCCGGTCAAACCGTCCTGCACGTAAGCGCGCGCGCGAACCGGCAGCCCGCCGGTGGCGGACCCGAGAATGACGTCGCCGACGGTGACATCCGGGCCCGAGAGACCGCGGACGTCGAGCTTCCGGTCGGCGCTCCCCACGAGGCCGCCCGGCTCGCGGACCACGGTCCGCATCATGTACGAGCCCGGAGGCACCTCGAAGTGCACGCGATAGGTACCGACGCCGGTCGCGTGTCCGCCGGAGGCGGTGGACGGCAGCGGTATCGTGTCGGTGCCGCTCGCGACGACGCGGCCGTCGCGCGCGTCGCGAACGAGGAACACGACGTCCGCCGAATCGTGTGTGGCGTCGCTGACGGGCAGGTCCGCTTCGAGCGACAGCAGCACGCGTGCGCGGCCCGCGTTGTCCGATCGCAGCGTGTAGGTCGTGTAGTCGACGCGCAGCGCCTGCTGCGCGAAGGGCGCGGCCAGCGCGGCGTCGATCGCCCGGCGTCGATCGAGGGACGCGTTCGATTTCGGCGCGACATAGCCGGTCCGCGCGCTGACCTGCGCCCCCGGCCGCTTCACGCGCACCGACACGCGCCGGTACCGTCCCCGCGCGGAGAGCGCCGCGGCGCTCGGCGTGAAGCCGACAAGATAGTAGTCCTGCGCCTGATCGGCAATCCGGTTGATGGCGGTGTCGATGTGCGACGCGGCATCGGTAATCAGCGCGCCGTCGGTCGCGGCCGCGAGGCTGCCGAGCGGCTCGGTCCGCGCCTGAATCTCCGACGCCTCCGTCGTAGGCGACATGAGCGCCTGATCGACGTTGCTCTGCCTCCGGTTCAGGTCAAAGGCGTAGAAGACGGCGTAGCTCTCGGCCGCGGCCGCCTCCACCTGCTCGATCTCCCGGCTGACGTTCTGCTGGTGAAAGCCCTCGGAAAAAAAGACGACGGTCTTCCTTCCCTCGATGACGCTGTATTGCGCGATGACGTCGGCGAGACGCTGCAGCGAGTCGCGCGCGTCGGCGTCGGCGTGCGCCACGACGTTGCGCGCGTTCTCCTGGATGATGCGCCGGATGACGCCGGGATCTTCCGGAGCCTTGGTGATCCTGCGGTCGATCGAAGAGGCGCCCTCGCCTGCCGGCTGCGCCGCGCCCACGTCGGCCGTCGCGTCCGTCGACTGCCTGGTCATGATGCCCGTGATGACGGCATCATTTCCAGACGCCGCTTCGTACGCCTCGTGCACCGAAAACTTCCCCCCTGGCGTCGTCACGATCCGCTCGAGTGAGCCGCGGACTTTCAGCAGCTCCGCCGCGGCCCGCGTCCGATCCGACGTGAAGCCCATCTGCGGCCCCGGCCCAGGGATGCCGACGATCGCGATCCGATCGGACTGCCGTACGCGCGACTTGATGAACGCCTCGGCCGCGTGCCGGGCGATTTGTTCGTTACCGGGAGTGAGGTGGCTCTGATCGAAGACGAGAAGGTAAAGGTGGCCACGTGGCGCACCCCGGTTACTCGAGACTTCCGCCGAGACCGAGCGCAGCGCCGCTTCGGCATAAGTTCCGGACGGTTCGTCGACGTGCTGGAAGAGGAGGATCGGCCGCGGCGCGCCGTCCTCGACGATCTCGAGCTCCTCCGGGCGCAGGTCGCGGAGCGGCTTGCCCGAGGCGTCCGTCACGCGGACGTCGAACCGGACGAGGTCCGCGCCGGACCGGAACACCGGCTGGGAGCTCTGAGACGCCGATACGGCAGCGCCCGCGACGACGATCAGCACGGCGAGCAGGCGGATGTTCATGGGGTCCGGTTCAGGGAATTTTAACCCGCTGCGCCTTCTCCGGCTCCCCGAACATCGTATAGAGCTGCGCGGCCATGGCCCGCCCCTCGGGCGTCGGCGACACACGGAGGAGCTCCTCGACGGCGTGCTCCGAGTCGAGGTCCCGGCCCATTGCGCGGTAGAGCATCGCCAGCCCGGCGCGCGCGCGCATGTTGTGCGGGAAGACGCGGACCTCATCCATGAGATACGGCTCAGCCTGCGGGTAGCGCTCCAGCCGCGCCAGCGAATCGCCGATGTAGTAATTGAGGTCGTTCATCTGAACCGTGCGCCCCTTGAGGGCCTCGCGGGCGCGCAGGAGAGGCCCGAGGGCCTCCTCGTAGCGCCCCTGGTTGTAGGCCAGCAGCCCCTCGACGTACAGCGGCATCGGCAGCGTCGGGTCCGCTTCCTGCGCGAGCTTCGCTTCCCGCAACGCGGCCACCTTGTCGCGCCGCGCGAGCGCGATCTTGGCAAGAATCTCGTGAGCGCCCGCCGGCGCCACGCTCACCGCCAGCTCGCCATACTGACGTGCCTCGTCCAGCTTGCCGAGCCGCAGGAGCCCGGCCGCGGCGCCGATCAGGCTGCCGGCGTCCTTCGCATTCCGCTTGATGATCTCCCTGAACGCGTCGACCGCCTGCACCTGCAGGCCCTGCCGCGTGTAGACCTCGGCGAGCTGCAGCCAGACATCCGTCATGCCGGGATCGTCGGCGAGCACTTCGCGATAGAGCGTGGTCGCTTCCGCGAAGCGGAGGTCGCCCGCCAGATCCGTCGCGTGCCGGTACTTCTCGAGCACGTGCACCTTGTCCTTCGGATCGGCCAGCGAGTCGCCCGGCAGCGAGAGCGGCGCGTTGCTGCCCGCGCCGACGTAGCCGAGCGCCGCCAGGCGCTGGCGATCCTCGTCGGTCACCGCGGACGGCGCGCCAATCGGCGCGCGGGCGATGAGCGTGTCCAGCGCGGAACGCATCGCCTGGCGGACCTGAGGCCGCTCGGCGGCGATCGAGGCGGCCTCCTTCGGGTCGCGCTCCAGGTCGTAAAGCTCGTCACGCGGCGCGCGGATCATCCGATACCTCGCGTCGGTCAGTCCGTAGAGCTCGCTCCATCCGAAGTGATAGCGGGAGTAGAGCGCCTCGGAATAGATGCCGGTGTCGGCCAGCGTGCCCGTCCCTTCGAGGAGCGGCCGGAGCGAGCGTCCGCGCAACCCCGCGCGTGCCGGCGCGCCGGCCAGGTCCAGGATCGTGGGGACGATGTCGATGTGCTGGACCGGCGTGGTCACGCGCCGGGCGTGAGTCTGGCCCGGCAGCTTCACGATGAGCGGGACCTGGGTCGTCGCGTTGTAGAGAAAGAGCCCGTGCTCCTGCTCGCCGTGATCCCCGAGTCCCTCGCCGTGGTCGGCGACGAGCACGATCGTCGCGCGGTCGTAGATGTCGAGCGCGCGCAGCCGATCGAACAGGCGTCCGACGATCTCGTCCGCATACGCGATCTCGCCGTCATAGGGCTCGTAGGACGAAAAGCGCGGCGGCGGCGTGTAGGGCTTGTGCGGTTCGTAGAGGTGCAAGAACAGGAAGAACGGTTTCCGCTGGTCGCGGGCATTGAGCCATGTCCCGGCCGCGGCCAGCGTGTCGTCTCCCGCGCGCTGGACCTGGCCGATCGAACGCTCCCCCGATGCCGGCGGCAGCTCGCTGTCGTAGGTGTCGAACCCCTGGTTGAGGCCGACGGCCGCGCGCAGGACGTAGGCGGACACGAATCCGCCCGTGGGCCAGCCGCGCTCGTGCAGGCCGCGCTGGACGAGCCACTGGCCGGGTTTGACCGTGAACCCGACATTGTCGCGCACGCCGTGCTCGAAGGGCAGTTGACCGGACAGGATGCTCGTGTGCGCGGGCAGCGTCTGCGGCGCGTGCGAGTACGCGCGCTCGAAAAGCGTGCCGGCCGCCGCCAGCGCGTCGATGTTCGGCGTGCGAACCTTGGTGTAGCCGTAGGCCGGCAGGTGATCGGCGCGGAGCGTGTCGATGGAGATGAGGATAATCGGGCCATCGGCCGGAGAGTGGGGCCGCATCCATCGCCGGTACCCGGCCCACGCGCCAATCACGAAGATC